>Ga0209711_10000363_pt1 | contig 46393 bp, 33 predicted proteins | sample ArcticOcean_MG_C_7_FD_187441 | JGI IMG/M metagenome (GOLD analysis project Ga0209711, IMG submission 187441) | Marine microbial communities from western Arctic Ocean - ArcticOcean_MG_CB11_88 (SPAdes) (version 2) | ecosystem: Environmental > Aquatic > Marine > Oceanic | place: Arctic Ocean... | reverse complement strand
ACCAATGATCCATCTCGGTTGAAAACCGCGCGGTCAACAAATAAGGATCGCCGTCTTTGCGCCACTCATTACCACTACCGCGGGTGAGCGTCACATCATATTTCATTTTTCCTGCCGCGCCATCGAGCATCAGTCCCCAATCTGTTTTATGCCCGCCATCCACCGCGTTATTAAATTGTTGAAGCGTTTGATTGGTTTCATATTCCCGCTCCAGGCCATACGGCAACTCGACATGGCCGATCGATATCTGCATCGAACGATTGAACATGGGTGGTAGCCGGTAGTACAGGTTGCGAAATTGCAAAGCGACATCATTGGGGTCATCAAACAACCCGGGATGTGGACTCAGGTGAACCGCGCGAATCAAGTAGGGTTGTAGCAACAAGGTGCCGACATCTCGACCATTGACAGAAAAGGTTTTAAAAAAATCGATCCCAAGAAAGTGCAGCATCGAACTTCGATCATTCACTTGATTCAAGTTAATCCGAGTGCTGACGTCAAATGCGAGGCGCGTTTCCTCACCAATCAGATCAGCACGCGCGCTGATCGCGAGCGCGGCGAGTGCCAAAGCACACCCAAGGCGTTTAACGTGCGCGCTTATCGAGAAATGCCCAGATGCCTCGTTACTATTTTCCAAAAGAATCGTCATGAAATCACCCCTTAACTGCTAGGTATACCGGTCGTGCTCAAAACATCCTGTGCAACTTGGCTCATGGATAACGGCAACCGCCATGCACGCCAGGGGCCTGCATCATGCTCATCCGCGACCGCCGCGTTTGCCGCCAGCATCTGCACCAATCGAGGGCCTTGACCTTTGCCAGTGGCCATAAAAGCGCTTTCGCCGAGCAACTGCATTGGGAGTCGATCGGGCGTTAATATGAACGCGGTGTCATTTGGCCTCTTTTCAAGTAACGCCATGAGCGCATCGATGGATTCATAACCCAGCTGACGTAACTCAAGCCGATCAAAAAAGGATCGAACATTGCTGGTGTTTAGGATTTCCTGATCAATATAAAAAACCCATTGGTGCGATGCGGCGGCGGCACTCAGCCGTTCTAACAACTCAAACTGCTCAAGCAGTGGCGGCAGAACAACGCAATTTAAGGCCAGCTCAAATCGGCTGCCGCCTTTTGGCAAAGCGTGATGCGTAATCAAACCACCCAACAGCCGAGCATATCGTTGCGCGGTTGCGAGCCCCAAGCCAAGCCCACCTTGCGCAACCTCGCCCCCTTGGACAAACGGCTCAAACAGCGCTTCGTTCGATGCATGAGAGATACCGGGACCTTGGTCGGTGACGACAAGGTGTAAGCGACTACGATCGATCGCCAATGGACTTGATTCGATCGTGCAAACGACGGGCTGACCCGCGCCATATCGTAATGCATTTTCAATGAGCACCTGCGCGATTTTTCGGACAGCCGTCAGATCTGTCTCAACCTCGACGCCCTTAAGGCCCGGCACCTCAACTCGAAAGTCACAGCCTGCCCTCGCTGCTTGCGCGTCAAAATTCGAGCCGATTTCGTTCGCAAAGTTATCGATAGAAAGTCGATTCCAAATAATTTCAGTTTTCCCTGAGTCAAGCATTGCATATTCAAACATGGTGGAGATGACCTGTAGCAATCGATCACTTCCCTTTAAAATCGAATCAACGGCTGCTTCTTGCTCGGCATCTAACGCAGTCTCCGCAAGCATCTGCGCCATCCCAGAGAGGCTGTTAAAGGGCGTCCTAATCTCGTGCGACAGCGTGGTTAAGAAACTAGACTGCGCTCTTTGAGCGGTTTGCGCGATTTGCGTTTGCTCACTTAAAGCGCGCGTTCTACTGAGTACCCGCGCCTCGAGTTCGCGATCAATCAACGCCTTTTCATAAACCAAGGCGATGATGTCGGAAATCTGCTGTAGCGCACGCAAGTTCTCAACAGACAAAGCCGGCACCCGCAGCGCCGTGATCTGCAAAAAACCAACCGGCGCCTCATTGGCGCACACGCACACCAGAACATCTGAGATAAAAACATTTTGAGAAAGACCTGCTGTTTCCTCTGTCGACAAAGCAGACGGGCTCAGCGGCTGATCCCCCATGCTAAAGCAGCATCTAAGCTCCGCCAAAAAAGGCAGCGGATCGGCCCTACTTACACCGCCATTATGGACGTCTTTCAAGTGAAGACCCTTTGCCTCAGAATCAGCCGGTAGGGCTGCGCCAGAATCAACGCGCACCCAAGCGACAGCATCACAATCCAACAAAGACCGGGTTGTTTCGACGACAACCTGAAGGATCTGCTCAGAATCAACATTCTTCATCAACTGCAATGAAAGACTACTGACCAAACGTTGAATCTGCATTCTAAAATCAAGCCGTCGATCAAAGGCTTCTAAGGAGGAAGACAGCGCTTGGTACTCTCTGGGACCTTCATAGGAAACCTCTAGGCTCGCTTGGTCTAAAACGGCTGCCCGGGCATTTCGGCTCAAGTTCCTGATCGGCCTGACGAACTGATTCAAATGCACCCGTAAGATAATGAGCAAGTAACCTAAATAGATGAAGCCTGACAGCCATTGTTCTCGATCTAGCCTTGAACGCGAACGATCAAACTCCTCGCGCGCTTTCGACTGTTGAACGTCGCTTTGGGCGCGTAATGAGGCCATCGCACCCATTAGAATCTCAAGCTCGGCATCATAGGTTGCTAGGTACTCGTTGATGTGATTGCTCAAAGAGACCTCATCCAAGCTCGGTAAAGATTCAAGATCAGCTCGCACGCGAGACATTGCCGATCGCGCCCTCAAAACCTCGGCGTTGGCTATTTTTAGCCCCTCAAGCCGCTGGTTAACGAGCGCGTTTTGTCTGAGCGCACCCTCGACCAGATAAACCTCACCAGAGGTGTAGATCAGGTCCGAGGTCGTCATCGATTGCTGAATAAACACCTCAAGTTCATCGACATCTCGCACCAGATTATTAGCTTGGGCCAGGCTGCCTGACTGAGACTCAATCAAGGTTAATTCCAGAACAAAGTAATAAATAATGCCTGCAGCGGGCACCATTAGCGATGCCGTAAAAGCCAAGATATGCGTCAGAACAGACAACCGCTTGAGAATACTCACAGGGGTAAGACGCCTAGCTTACTGAGAGACGCTCGAGTAAAAGCGAGGGCGTGCAACATTAAATATTGCGCCAATGACAATCTTTAATCATTTCTTTGCCAAAAAGCATCCGTCAAAACCAGCGTTTTGATCGCCGACAGCACCATGGTTTGATACAGGTTCTGATTCAAGACGGCCTTTGGCGGCACGATCTCTCCAGCCTCGTTAAAAAACTCGGATAGCCCTGCTGTCGACAACCCCTTGAAGTAATCTCGAAACACGCGGCTTTCTGCTTCTGCGCAATAGCCGCCACGGCAACGCTGAAAGGTGTAATCCACGATTTCGCCCTGGGGGTTCAAAGCCCAAGCAATTTCAACCAAACCCCAATCCCCCGGTTCGCTGCGCACATGCACAAAACCGAGTAGATCTTGTTGACCGCGAATGTAAAACAACGTGTGCTTACCGATCTCCTTGGCGTGCAAAAACACCGGCAGGCCGGTCTCGGAAAGCCGCGCATTGGCTTGGGCCGCTTTAATATTTCTAACTTCGGATTCGTAAGCAACATAGTTCGGATACAACGTTTTAATTTGTTGAACGGGGTCCCGAAGCGCGCAGAACGCAACGCCATAGGCTTCCACAGACAAGAGCATCGTCGTTAACAGCAGTAACCATTTCATAGACCGAACTCCTTAACCAATGTTAATTTGGCAAACGCATTTACCGCCATTGTTGGATAAAACAACCTTGACCGAAGCACACCCACGACGCTTTCTTAACTTATAAGGATAAGCCTTAAAAACCAGAACAACATCAGACTAAAGTACTAGAGCAACTCTTATTTTGGATTGCCCTGTCCAGCCAGATGAGCCGGCTCGGACATCGAGCCAAGAACAGGCCTTAGACCATCAGTATGCCCCACCAAGCAGACCAGCCCTTGTTTAAAGTCCAAGCTCATGCAGTTCAAACTTAGGGCCCCTTGTGGCATTTAAGGACTCGGCAAACCCTGAAACAGCTCGATCGTGCGGCGTTAATCGTGCGGCTGTAATCGTGCGGCTTTAACAGACCGCAGCAAGGTTACTCACGCCCCGCCACCTTAGTCCTTGTGTGTGCGCGCAGCACGAACGTTGAAGGGTCAATGACCCTCATTTTTGCGCAGGCGTTAAAAGTGGTTTTACGAGCGGGGAATCGAGTACTCGCCAGACATTTCAAGAATACAAAAGATTCTGCCGACGATGCTTGCGTCGCCCGCTGGTTGACCCAACAGTGTGATCGATGTTCCACTCAAATGCGGCTATGGGGATCCAGTTCGCGGCGTTACCTCAAAATCAAAAGCAACCCATCACGGTGGAACGACTTGAACAACACAGGAGTATGCAGTGCCAATCGCTGATCGACGACAAACCCTCACCGCTGATGGCCCTCGTTTTTGCAGGACCTTCTGCTCGCTAGCGCTACTGCTCTTCGGGTCGGTTTGGGCCGTGGCCGAACAGAGCCCGTCAAAACAGCTACCGCTGATTGACAACAGCGGCACTTATAGCCGGCCGATCTCAACCACCATTCCCCAAACACAAGCGTACTTTGATCAAGGGTTACGATTTGCCTGGGGCTTTTATTTTCCCGAGGCGATTGCGTCCTATCAAGTTGCCAGCCAGCTAGACCCAACCCATCCCATGCCGTACTGGGGGCTTGCCCATGCGATGGGGCCTAACCCCAACAGTCGCTATGCCCGGATGCCGGATGACCCGAAGGGCGAAGGCGCAAAAGCCATTACGGCGGCTCTAGCCCGGATCGGGCGCGCCACCCCCAAAGAGGCCGAACTCATTCGCGCACTACACCAACTGTATGATCAAACGAGACGGCCAAAGGCGCAAGATCGCGATGCGGCGTACTTAGGCGCCATGCGGCGCTTAAATCAGCAGTACCCGACCGACCCTGACATTGCCGCGCTGTATGCCGGCGCCTACATGTCGATCGGACGCTGGGATTATTGGGACACCCAAGGCAATGCAAAATCCGAGACAGCGTTGGTCGCTGAAGCATTGGAGCGAGTGATAGAGACGGGACAACAACACCCGGGGGTGTTTCATCTGCACATTCATTTAATCGAAGCGTCTAATAGGCCCGAGCGCGCGCTCGTTTCGGCTAACGCACTGGAAGCGACGATGCCCATTGCCGGGCACGTCGTGCACATGCCAGCCCATATCTTCGTGCGTACCGGCGACTTCCAACGCGCCATTACCAACAATGAGCGCGCCCTAGCGGTCGATCAAACCCTGAAACAAATCTGGGGCGATCATCCGCTACCCAACCTTGGCACCTATCCGCTGTCGCATCGCATTCACGCGCCGCACGCCATTGATTTCATCCGCTATGCAGCCACCGTCCAAGGCAACTATGTAAAAGCCATCGAGGCAGCCCAGCAAACGCTCGCGTTGTTACCGAAGGGGGCGGTTAAAAACCCACGAAGTCAGAAACAAATCGCGGCGCCTTGGCTTGTGAATAAAATATTCGGACAATGGGAACGCCTTTTAAAGACCAAACGCCCAGCTGATTCACCCCCCTATTTGCGCGGCATGTGGGCCTACACCCAAGGCAGCGCCCACATTGCGACGGATTCTTTCACCCAAGCCGCTGAACAGTTAGCCCAGCTTGAAGCTTTAGTTGAACTGAGCCGCAAGGACACGAGTCAAGTCGGGGCAACGCCCAATGCTCGGATTTTAGAATTAGCGGCCTTCAGTCTTCGCGGCGAACTGCTCGAGGCGACTGGCGATCTTGACGGCGCCATTAAAGCCTTCGAGGCGGGTATAGCCCTTGAGGATTTGAACAACTACACCGAGCCACCTGATTGGCCCCAGCCCCTTCGTCACTATCTTGGGGCCGCCTTGCTCAAAGCAGGCCGGCCGGTTGATGCAGAAACAGTCTATCGTCGGGATCTGCAATGGAATCACAACAATGGCTGGTCGCTGCTAGGATTACATCAAGCACTCTTGGCGCAAGGTAAGACCGATGAGGCGAAAACCGTGAAGGCGGCATTTGATACGGCTTGGCAGTACTCGAACATCGTTTTAAACCGCTCGCACCTTTAAGCGAGAAGGCACCATTAGATTGAATCACCCCTTAAGGACTTAACCAACGAGAGGCTTAGCCTTTGATCGATGCCACGATTTCGTGGACCTCGAAGACGCGCACGACGCGGGGGGCCGCGCGGGCAAGATAGTTCTGCAATTGTTCGCTGTGTTTTGCACGTTGCGCGAGACGAGCATCGGCATCGATTCTTGACAGCGGTTCAATTCTGGCGTCAAACACCCGGGCATTGTATTCCACAACAATGCCCGGGTGCGCCAGCACGTTGAACACCCAAGCCGGCTGTTTGACCGACCCAGCATTGGTCCCAAACAAGAAAATACGCCCCGCTTCAAGCACCGGGATCAAAGGCACATCAAACCGATTGCCCGAACGTGCGCCGATGGTTTGCAACAGAATCAAAGGCAAACCTTCAAATCCTGAAACCTTGCCGGCATTCTGCCGAAACTCTGCGATGACTCTTGGGTTTAACTTGCGCCAGTCCATTGTTTTTCCTCGTGCCAGACGTTTCTTTAACAGATTTTAATGAAGCGATCCTAGACCGTTCGATCCAAACACCGCAAGATGAACAATCTTAAAGAGGATCGGGTTGAACCGATCTTAAAGAGGGTCGGGTTGCTAATTGCCCTTTGAGCGTGGATTATCCTTAAATCGACGCGTTCATCGCGTTTTAAAAAGGGCGTAAGCGATGCACCTAGGCTACGTGAACATCTTTGTCTCAAACCTTACCCGATCCGTTGCGTTTTACACCGAGGTGCTGGGCTTCGAGCTCGGGGTGTTTGAACCCGAATTGGGTTACGCCGCCCTCAAAGGCGGCCCGGTTCCCATCGCGCTCGCAGAAGATTTATCAGGTCAATTCGTCGGCATTCATACGGGCATTGGGATGCTGGTCGATGACCTCGACGCGGCCTATCAGACCCTCCTGGCGCAAGGGGTCGTCTTTGACATGGTCCCCACACGGCAACCTTGGGGCGGCGACTTAGCCTTGTTTCAGGACCCCGATAAAAATGTGTTCTACCTCGATACAGGCTCACACCATGACTGACGCGCAGACAGGCCAATCCACGCCAGCTTAAACCCATCAGGGCCGCGTTTTACTAATCACGCCAAATGCAGTTTCCGCACCTAGCGATCTTCTTAAAACGGAGTTAAAGGTAGAACTGGTTGTCAGCAAGACTAGCCAGAACCTACAACCGGGCGGGTCGCACGGAGCGCCTCAGCGCACCGGTGATGACCGCTTCATTGGACCATCTGGCGCTGAGCCTAGGACAACCCGCCAACGCACCCTTTTAACCTGGCGATTGCACCTGCAAAAGCGGTTATGCTTAAGACTGACATCAGCTCAGAGCGCACTATGGATATTGATTTTTATTGGGACCCTGGCAGCACAAACAGCTATTTTGCGTGGCATCTGCTCAAACCCATTGCCCTGAGACATCACGTGCAAATCAGGCCAAGAAGCTTCAATTTGGGCCATGTTTTCCGGCAACACGGCTATGCCTTGACGGACGAACCCATTGCCAAAATGCGCAACCGAAAACGGGATCTTATGCGCTGGGCGGCGCGCTATGAACGACCCTTCAGAATCCCAGATCAGTTCCCAATCAAAACCAGCAGGATTCTGCGAGCAGCGGTTGCAATGCGGTCTTGGAATTCAGAAGCCGCGTTTATCGATGCCGTCATGACCCAGTATTGGGAACAAAATGATCCCAGCGTCGCGACCGATGCGGGGCTTGCGGCGTTGGTCCAACGGTTTTCGATACCCGAGGCAGCCTTCCTCGACGCACTGACCGCGCCAGAAACCGGACAAGTTGTGATCCTTGAAACCCAAGGCGGATTAGATCGAGGGGTCTTCGGCGCGCCAACGGTTGTGATCGAGTCTGAAATTTATTGGGGCAAGGATCGTCTAGAATTCGTAGATCGGCATTTACAAACCGGCCACGCCGAACTTGCCGCCCACGAGGACAACTCTGAGCAACGTCGTTAGCGGGCGACAACGCAACAATGGCCCGCAGCGCCTTGACGCAGCATTTGGTAATAAACGTCAGGATCAACCCAGACTGCTTACCAATGCCCTTGCGCTCCGGCAACGGCTAAGGGCCATTTTAAGGTAAGGAAGACTGTTGATGACTAGATCACAAACCATCCATCGATCAACCCATCGATGTAACGTCGAACAACACAGTAAACCTCAAGCTCCCGGAAATGCTTGTGTTGGCATCCGGGTGCGCCGGCAAGGCCTTTGGCAGCGCCTTGTGGAAGGCAAGATGATCGGCCCTGTATTCAAGGTGTTATCCCGACCTGTCAGCCCACGCCAACGCGGACCGATCCTGCAGCACCCAAGGCGACCGCTCAGCGGATCGCTTCGGCTTAATCGACGCATTGGTTTGATCCCGCTGCTTTGGGCCCTGACGCTGCCCTATCAAATGATCTCGGCTGAACCGGGCAGCGCGCCCAGGATGATGCTAGACACGCTCCAGGTCACCGGAGACTATTGGGGCGATGAGGCCGTTGAGGTCTTCCGAGGTATTCCATTTGCCGAGCCGCCTGTTGGCACGCTGCGATGGATGCCGCCCCAGCCCTTGCCTTCTATACCGCAGCAGTTAACGGCAACGCGTTTTGCCCCGGCCTGCTATCAAGGCGAGCACATCACGAAGTGGTATCAAGGTGTGGTCAAAGATTTTGGCGGGGATCCCAATGTCATTAAAACCCCGAAGGTCAGCGAAGATTGTCTGTATCTCAATCTTTGGCGCCCCAAAGGCGCAAAGCAGCCCTTGCCCATTGTGGTGTTTATACACGGCGGGAGTAATCGTGGCGGCTACAGCTATGAACCCAATTACTTAGGGCATCGTCTGGCGGCACAAGGCGTCATCGTGATTACGGTGGCCTATCGGCTGGGTGTATTCGGCTATTTCGCACATGAAGCCCTCGCGGGTAGTAATTTCGGGTTGTTGGATCAAATCCAAGCGTTACAGTTTATTCGGCAGCACAGCGCAGATTTTGGTGGCGATCCCGACCGGGTCACCATCATGGGCGAATCCTCTGGGGCCAACAGCATCAACTTCCTAATCGCCTCGCCCTTGGCGCAGGGGCTCTTTCAACGTGCGCTCCATCAGAGCGGCGGCTCGGCTGTCGATCGAGAGACCGACCCGGCCGCGGCAAGACACTTGGGCAATCGCTTGATTCAGCTGCTCACCGGATTAAGCGGTCAAGCCGCACTGAATACGGCGAAACAGCTGCCAGCCGAACAGGTTCTAGCAGCAGCCGAAGCCCTGTATGAAGGCTTTTATTTTGATCCGCTCATCGACGGCACAAGTGTTGTCAGGCCGCCTCGGGAATCACTGGATAGCGGACGTGTGGCGTCCATCGACTTACTCATTGGCACCAACCGGGATGAGCGGCTCATGTACTTAGATCCTGAGCAAAAACTTGATGACTGGCTGGCCGAGAATCTTAGCGAGCCGCAGCGTTTGGCAGTCCTGCCGCTGCTCGCCCCATTTTCTTCGGACTCCCGGGCGCTCGATGTCCTCAGCACAGCCCAAACCTATGTTTGCCCATCCCTACGCTTAGCCGCGCATCTAAGCACTATTAAAAAAGACATCTATGTCTATGAATTTAACAAGGTTCGACCCGGCAAGATGGCGGCTTCCATGGGCGCCTATCATGGTGCAGAACTGCCTTATGTCTTTGATACCCACGATGATTGGCTGCCCACAGATGAGGATGATCGAGCGCTCACGAAACTGATGCAGCACTACTGGGGAAATTTCATCAAAACAGGCAACCCCAATTCGAGCGCGGCAGTGCCTTGGCCACGTTATCAAAGCAGCACGGGGCAGGTTTTACGGCTCGATCAGACAAGCGATGCGGGACGGCACGCCAGCGCATCAGTTTGCCAGGCACTCGCAAATCATTAGGCGGGCTAAAAACGCTTGAGCGGATGCCCAGAATATCGGTCTTAACCCATAAATTCTGACGCCAATTTTTATGATAATTGCACTTTTATCAAACGCCAGGATGCATTAGGATCAGAGAGGTTATAAATACTGTTACTAGCCATGAGAGCTACCATCGACCTCAGCGGTAAATCGATCACGCTCTGACCAAGCCACATCATCATGAACCCGGATCACGATATGACTTATAAAAAACCCACACTCCCCAATCATCCTTTTCGTCGACGACTCCTTGTTAGCAGCATTGCAGCAGCACTCGGCACGACCAGCATTGGCTTTAGCTATGGTGCCGAGATTGAAGAAGTCGTGGTCACCGCGCGACAACGTGCTGAGTCCTCGCAAGACATTCCGATGATGGTGCAATCGATTTCCGGTGAGGAAATGGAGAAGCGTGGGATCACAACGTTGGAGGATTACGCTCGATTTGTTGCCGGGCTTGACATTTCGACGACCACACCAGGGCAAAATACCATTGTCTTCCGGGGCGTCAGTGACGGCGGTGGCTTTTTAGTCGACCCAACCGCTGCAATTTATCTTGACGAGCAACCGATGTCTGTCACCTCAGCAGCACCGGATGTTTACCCAATTGATTTAGCGCGGGTCGAAGCCCTCGCCGGACCGCAATCTACACTCTATGGGGCCTCCTCACAGAGTGGTGCCGTGCGCGTGATCACCAATAAACCTGATACAACAGAATCGTCTGCAAACGTTGGCTTTGGGGTTGGCCAGACCCAAAATGGCGGTAACAGCTATGATGTTGATGCCACGATTAATATGCCGCTCGGCGACAAGGTCGCAATTCGATTATCGGGTTTTAAATCAGAAGATGCGGGTTATATCGATAATGTGCTGGGCACGACCGTTTATGATGATGTGTTTGGTACCGGTCTTGGCGGGCAAAAAACCAACAGCGGTTTAGAAGCCGACGACGTTAACGACGTCCAGTGGCAAGGCGGTCGGGCCGCAATCCGCTGGCTGGTCAACGACGCGTGGACCGTCACAGCGACCACCAATTTTCAGGATCTGTCTGCTGGCGGCTTTAACGACTACGACCCGAGTGTTGGCGACCTTAAAACCGTCAAGTTTGCGGAAGAGTTCCGAACCGATGAATGGCTGCAAACCAGTCTCGTGATCGAGGCTGATTTAGGCTTCGCACAATTGGTCTCAGCGACCTCTTACTACGATCGTGAAATTGTCTATCAGCACGATACGCAGTCCTATGCAGCCTACTTCCATTACGCCTTCGGTATCTACTATGGCTATCAGACCTATAATTTTGGCGAAGACCCAACCGGGTTCTTGAACCAGCCCTATGAATTGGATAGCTTTGCGCAGGAATTTCGATTAACCGGTGGCTCGGACCGAACCAATTGGACGGTTGGGGCTTTTTATCAAGATAGTGAAGAGTTCTGGGATTTTTATACCTATATTGATGGTTATAAGAACTCACCCGCGTTTGAAGCCTGGAGCTATTACTATCCAGGAATTGCACCAACCGATGCATGGTGGAACTCCTTCCAAGGCACCAAGCGAACCGATAAGGCGGTTTTTGGCGAAATGGATTTTGACATTATTGAAGATAAGTTGACGGCGTTGGTTGGTGGACGCTGGTATCAAGTCGACCGAGAGCTCAGCTATACGGTCGAGAAACCAGATTCACGCGTCGATCAGCAGCTACCCAATCGAACAGCCGAAGACGACGGGTTCATTCCGAAATTAGGTCTTGAATGGCACATCAACCCGGATGTGATGCTTTATGGCGTTTATTCCGAAGGTTACCGCCCGGGCGGTACGAACCGAGGACGAACGAACGCCAATGGCGGCGCGACATTACCGGTTGATTACGGCTCCGACATCCTGGAAAACAAAGAAATTGGCTTAAAGTCTCAATTTGCCAATGGCCAGGTCCAGCTGAATGTCGTCGTCTACCAGATGAATTGGGCTGATATGCAGCTTGAGGTGATTGATCCGAGCAATGGCTTGAGTGCTTATGGTGGATCAGGGAATGTACCGTTCCAAGTCGTTGTGGGTAATGTTGGCGATGCGACGGTCAAAGGTTGGAGCGTTGATCTAAAGGCCTTGTTGGGCGAGAACCTCGAAATCGGGTTTAACATGAACAAAATTTCGCAAGCCTATGTCGAAGGCCAAGCCTCTTATGACGAGCCGCGCGTTCCAGGCGGGCAGATTCCCTCTGGTTTAGAGCCTCGCTCTTCGTTGCCCTTGTTTGCCGATCAATCCTGGTCAGCGTATGCCGATTTATCGGGCTTAAATATGTTCGGTGTCAGTGGTAATCTCAGGATCCAACACAACAGTGTTGGCGAGTCTTACAACCAACTCACAGGCGGGTTTCCCTCCTACAAGTTGAGTCAAGGTGACTATCAAGTGACAGATGCCATCTTTAGCCTCGAAACCGATGGCTGGAGTGCGCGGATCTACGTCAATAATATTGCTGATACGCGAGGGATCTCGTATGAAGACACGCAAGATTTTGATCAGATCTGGGGACGCAATAGCTCGAGCGTGATCCGTCCGAGAAACTTTGGGGTTTCATTTAGAAAGTACTTTTAAATAACTGCCTCAATAACCAAGATCTAAAAAAGCACGCTAAGCGTGCTTTTTTAGATCTAATTGCTCGTCAGGGTGGCAGACCTTTTTTAAAACGTGAGGCGCTTTGAGCGACAGGAAAGACCTGCCCCACTGACCACAGCGCTGATCTTACGAGACCTGTCGAACCCAGGCGTTCAAATTAACAGTCCACAGCATCAGGTTCTTGATTCAATGTGTCTGGCTCGCTGTTCAATCTGCTGGCAGTGATTGCGGCACGCTTGCTTTGGGTTATCAATTCAAGTGCTGCGCTTCAACCCTACACTACGTCAGTTCTTCGCTGAGGGGCTTGCTTTTTAAGTGTCGCGGCCAGCACCTAAAAGGCCACCATTGTGAACCGAACGCCTGTGAGCAAAACCCGCCACTGAAGCCAGCAAGCCACAACGATGCTCGAAGTGAGCCGTTCTAAAAAGGCCACACTTCTAAACCATGAATCGCGTTACGAATGTCCATCGTTAGGTTCACGCCCGTGAGCCGACTACCCGCCTGTAAATCATAAAGGGTAATGGTTGAAGGCGACGTGCCAACCGCAACCGTTTTATCCTCAATCACGCAAAGGCCACGGGCAAAGCCCTGCCGCGCCACTTTGCTACTGTCGACCCCGGCATAATCTAGCTCTTGCTCTGGATACAGCATCACTTTTTGGGCGACGGATTTACCCGATCGATCGACACAGCGCACGACATTGCTGGCGGTATCATTGAATAACACGCCCCCTTGAAACGGTTGCGCGTTGTGGCAACCCGTTGGCAGGCTGCAAACCAACGCGACCTGCATTTCAGCATTCACCCGCAACAGCGCACCCGTGTTCAAGCCGCTAAAGAAAATCCCAGCATCCGACACAGAAACCATGTTGATATGGTAGTTGTTGGCAAAGGGTGGGCCCCCTCGCGCGTCTGGATCGAAGCGCTGCCCCACCCAATCCTGACCATTTTTACTGATGTACAAACCCCAGATAAATTCTCGGGTATTTAAATTAAACACCAATAATGAGTCGTGACCGGTCGAGGTTAAAAATAACAGGTGATCCTTTCGACTGATCTCATGGCAATGCTTTAAATACTGGTTGCGATAGGAGCCTAACAATTGAAAATCTGGTGAATAACAAAAAAGTTCATCGCTGGCCGCAATCCAGACGGCATCCTCGGTGAATTCGATCCCTCGCAAACCCCGATCCCAACCCCGACCTGTAAAATCAATCTCGCCACTGTTCCAGTCAATCACCTGATCAACCTGCTGGGCGCCAAAATCCACCAGATAAACACCGCCATGGCTCTGACCTTTTTGACTGCCGCGAACGACCGACGTTGCAATCAACTTTGGCAACTGCGCAGTCATGCCCCTTGCTCCCATCGATCCTCGGCCGGCAAGACCGGCGAGAGCACCTGACGCAACGCATCTAAATGCGGCCCAAAACGTTTCCAAGTTGCGACCGAGCCCTGATAGATCGGCTGACGGACCTGCTCAGAACTGGCGGTACGGACTGCCCGTTTTGTTTCATGAAAATTAACGCAATTATCTTCAAAATCAAGACCGCAAAAATCGAGAATTCGACGGACCTGGGTTTCAAGATCGGCGACCACCGACTCGTATTGCACCTGCAGCACCTGACCCGGCAGCACGTCATCCCAGTGCGCCATCAACTGCTCATACTCCAAATAGAACTCACCGAGTTCAAACAGGTCGTAGGTGAAGGTCTGCCCCTTCGCAAAGTGCTGCTTAAAACACCCGATGCAACTGTCCATCGGATGGCGACGCGCATCGATGATTTTCGCATTCGGCAGAATGGCTTTAATGAACCCGACATAGGCGAAGTTATTCGGCATTTTATCGGTGAAAAATGGCGCTTGCCCCCGATGACGCTGGGTTTGACGCAGGTATTGCTCACCATAAGCCGTCAATTCTGCTGCAGAAAGATCCGGGACCGACAATGGAAAGCTTCTGCCTGATTGCTTATCGGTGATCGATTGGGCAATCATACTGATATCCGGTAACTCACTGGTGCCATCAATGAGGCTGTGGCTTGCCAAAATCTGCTCAAGCAGCGTAGAACCGGAACGCGGCAAGCCGAGTATAAAAATCGGATCTGGCTGCGGACAACCTGCTGCATTGGCTGAATACTGATCAAACAATTCGACGTTAAAGGTCTCTTTCATCTTCTGATGGGCAATTTCAGTTTGCACCGGGTCATAGGCAATACTGTCCCGATGCGTCTTGTTCGCAAGCCCGTAGTAATGGAACGACTGATCGAAGTCTTTCTGATCCTCAAAGGCCTTACCGAGCGTAAAAGCAAAATGCACCTGGCAGTCGCGGGGTAACGTGGCATCCTCTAAACGATGCGTCATGTCCGCAATCTCCACATCATTGAACTGAAATGTTTTTAGATTGGCCAAGCTGTAATAGGTTTCACCAAAATTTGGTCTAAGTTCAATTGCGCGCCTGTACGCCTTGATTCCACCCTCCTGATCCCCGACGGTCTTCAGGACATGCCCTAGTCCGATATGCGCGCCCGTGAGCGCAGGATCTAACACCACTGCTTTCTCATACGACTCAATCGCACGCTGGGGCTGCGCCGCCATGGCGAGCGCTGCGCCCAAAAAATAGTGCGTTACCGGATTATTCTGATCAAGGCTCACAGCGTGCTCGAGGGCGACAACCGCGTCTTCGTACCGGTTCAATTCTTTGAGCACGGAACTCAAGTCATGCCAAGCCGCAACAAACCTAGGCGCGATATCCGTTATTTTCAGCAGTAACTGTTCCGCATCTTCAAAACAATGGGCGTTGATCGCTATGCGTGCCAGCAGAAGTGCTGCGTTCACATCCATTGGATTTTCTTGAATCATCTCTTGCGCCAATTGCTCGGAGGCTCGAAATTTACCTTCCGCAAAAAGACGAGAGGCTTGCTCCAACTTCGCCTGCGCTGGCGACAACGCGGACGCCTTTGCCAACACCTTTTGAGCATCCTCCGAACGACCCAGGGCCGATAAGGCGCCACCCAGCTTGGTGAAGACACTCGGATTATTCGGCATCAACTGAGCCGCCTTCTCAAGCAACGGGAGCGCCGCTGCGTGCTGACCCTGGTTAAGCAGAACCGTACCCAGGTCCTCATGAGCGCGAGCATGACCTGGCGCCACGCGAATGACGTGACGAAGACATTCCTCGGCTTCTTGCCACTCATTGCGCTCCGCTAAAATGGTACCCAGCAATGCCCTGAAATTAACATCGCCTGGGTCATTGCGCACTGATTCGCGGCACAGCGACTCGGCCTCTGCTCGGGCCCCACTTTTAAGTAACGTGATGACGCGCTCGAAAACCTGACGAGGATTTTTCTGATCAGCCATTGAAGATCTCTTTTCAATCGATTGTGCGACCCAAGCATCTGGGCTTACGGTAGAGTTTGCCACAATCCAGACCAGCCAGCACACCCAGACCACTTGCCTCACGCGCGGAGTAATTCTAAAGTAAGTTGATCACTTGATTCGTGCCCACCCTCTGGGGCGAGCTTACTGCTAGGACACGCAATGGCAACATCAAACCCGTTTGACAATACCCGATCACTCCTGATCAGCTTGTACATGACCCTCGTGGGTTACGGGGTCTTAGTGGGGATTCCCGTGATCAGTACCGCATGGGTTACACTCCTGGGGTTTTCAGAGGTTGAAGTCGGCCGGGTGGCTGGCGCGGATTTAGGCGGGTTGTCCGCTGGCGCGATTTTTACCGCAATTGTCATCGCTCGGGTCAACCGACGACTGCTGATCGTTCTGGGCACCAGCATCGCGGTCCTGGCCAACGGCTTGTGCGTATTCTTCGTCGATTATGATCAGGTACTTTGGCTGCGCTTACTCGCCGGTTTTGGTAGTGGTGTCTATACGGCAACAGCGGTGGCCGCCTTAGGCGCCCGGTCCAACCCAGCGTTTGCTTATAACATGATGTTGTTTGCGTTTGCTTTTTCCCAAGCACTGGAAATGCAGGTGCTACCCCTGCTCAGCATGAACGGCATCTACCTGACCTTTATCGGCTGCTTCTTAATCACCCTTGGCTTCTTAACTTGGGTCCCGGCCTACGCAAATCAGGCCCCCTCAGGGGACTCACAACCGATCGCGGCTGATGGCCCCCTCACGCCAATCGCGACCTATTTACCGTGGCTGGGCCTCACGGCAATTTTTGTCACCTACATCAACATTGGCGCTTATTGGACCTACATCGAGTTGGCCGCGTTAAAGGCTGAAATTGATTCGGCCTGGATCAACCAGATCTTAGTTTGGTCCTCGCTTTGCTCGATCATTGGCTGCTTATTCGCAACCCTACTCAGCAATCGATTCGGGTTGGGCCGGCCCCTCTTGGTCACACTTGTTCTGATGGCAGTGATCGTTGGCATGCTGGCCAACGGCATTACCGATACCAAACTGCTGGTCAGCGTATTCAGCTTCAACCTACTTTGGATCTTCATCGACGTGTATCAAATGTCGACGGTTGCAAGCGTTGACACGACAGGGAAATTTGCCGCGCTCATGCCAGGCGCCCAGGGCTTAGGCCAGATCGTTGGCCCCAACTTGGCAGCAAGTTTGCTGGGCGAGGACTTAGGCTATCAGGCGGTGTTTATCATGTGCTCCGGTGCGGCGGTTCTTGGCATGCTGATCTATGCGGGCTTGTATCTCCGGCTTCGATTCATGCCACAGTTCAGCACCCCAGTGACCTAGCGGGCGACGCTCGCGTGATGCCCAGGCAGTTTGATGGTTAAACCGCGTGACCGATCACTCGCTATTGCCTGACTTGACCAAGCGACCGGACATCATCACAAAACCAGGTGCTTCAAGCACGGATATATCCTCAAGGGGATTGCCTGGCACCGCAATGAGATCCGCAAACAGACCGCTTTGAATCCGGCCAACTCGATCCGACCATTGCAAAAGGTCCGCAGAAACACTGGTGCCCGCCTGAATCGCAGCCATCGGGCTTAACCCCGCCTCGATGAGCGTGGCAAATTCGCGGGCATACGCACTGGGTTCAATGTTATAGCCGCCAAGATCCACGCCCACCACCACTTTCACGCCGGCGGCATGGGCGCGGCCAATTTTTTCGAGCCACTCATCGCGGTAACTCAAATACGCATCATCGTTTTTTTCCTGCGCCAGCAGCTTATCCGTGCCGGCGTAGTAGTCTCCTACGTAGATGGTCGGCACATAAAAGGTGCCGTGCTCAACCATCAATCGAATCGACTCATCATTGAGATAGGTGCCGTGCTCTATGGACCGAACGCCCGCACGAATGGCTTGATTAATCCCCTCGGTCGCATGCGCATGCGCGGCAACCGGCACATTGTGTCGGCTCGCCTCAGCGACGGCTTCGGCAAGTTCATCCGGGCTAAAGGCAACATTCCTGGGATCATCCCCGACAGAATGAAAGGCCCCAGTGACGAGGATCTTGATCCAATCCGAGCCATATTTAATTTCATTGCGAATGGCTTTACGAATCTCAATAGGGCCGTCGGCGATCAGGCCATCGGCAATCAGCGTTTGTTCTGGGGATGAATAATTAATGTCACCGCCACCACCGGTGATGGAAATATAGTGGGCCGCACCCGTGATTCTCGGTCCGACAAACACGCCTTCCGAAAACACCCGCTGCAGGTCTTGGTTGCCGTAGTACACATCGCCATCGCCCATAACCCGAATCGTCGTCCAGCCATGGGCGAGCCAACGCTGCATCACAGCCAGACCCAAAAGGGCTTTATAGGCGGATGATGCCGTTAAATGTGCCGTTTGGTAGTTATCGTCATACAACAGTGGATGCTCGTGGGCGTTGATCATGCCAGGCATGAGAGTCATCCCCTTTAAATCGATCTGCTCGTAGCCATCAGGAATCTTGTTTTTCGGAACCAGCGCGTCGATGCGCTCGCCGTCCACCAAGACAGCAAGATTAACCCGCGCCTGATCTTGAACGCCATCAATGACTCGATCCGGAATCAGGGCATAGCGCCCGGCGTGACTGTCCAAATGAAACACAAAAAGTGCAAAGCCCATGCAGACATTGACTGTCCATCGATTCATATCACCCCTCCTCGTTTGGCTATACCGGTCTTGTCTTGAACCCCATAGTAGCAGCCTGATCCAAGCCCATTAAAGCCGATTCATCACCTTGCCATTCTGTGGCACACTACCCAAAAATAGCAGCATTAAGACTTATGGATATTGGCGCACCCCTCAAGGAACTCGGATCCTACGATATCGAGCCCCTCAAAGAACTGATTCTGGCGCAGCCAGAAGACGCTTGGTGGGGCAATCAATATCGACAACTAGAATACGAAGTGCATGAGCACACGCAATCGATCGTGATGGTCTTCACCGATGGGTCAGGGTGGCCGAACATCGAGGTCAAACAAGAATCCGGCTGGGATCTATTTAAATCCGCCGCCCTACCCCTCATGCACAAAATTCTTGAAGACCATTATCCACCTGGGGGCACCATAATCCGGGCCATGGCGGCTCGATTGCAGGCCGGCGGAATCATCAAACCCCATCATGATGGCCATCCTTCCTTTCATCATAGTCATCGAATCCACATTCCCATCTATACCAATCCGAGGGTGCGCTTCATGATTGATGGTCAGCCCTATTCGTTTGAGGTGGGCACCGTTTACGAAATCAACAACCAAAAACGCCACAGTGTGATGAATAAGGGTAGCGAAGGTCGGATCAACTTCATCTTTGACTATATTCCACCAGCGCAGATCAAACGCGCCTAAGCGTGCATGCCGTGCGCAAACCAAACCACCGACCGCTTCGGATTGGCTGGGATCATTTGACTTTAATCGACGGGAAGACGCCTTCGAGATAGGTCCAAGCAACCCGTTTGGCTTTGGCGCGGGTCATTTTCCTGGGCGCCAACAGCAAATTCAGCCAAAGGCCATCAATCAACGCAATATAGCCATCGGTGACTGCCCCGAGATCGAGCGCATCACATTGCGCCTTGCTCAATTGGGCAAACAGGGCGCGTACGGATCGTGCCGCCCGAGCATCAGAGTCCGCGCAAATTTTTTGATAGGTTGGGCGAGACGTCGCCTCGCCATAAAAAGCAAACCACACGGCCATCTTCGTCACTTCGGTAACCGAACGACTAAACTGGAACTGCACCAAAGCCGTCAACTGATCCACCGCCGACGAAAACGTCCCCTCATTCAGAATGCGCGCTTGGCCACGATTGTATTCGTCCGTGACATATCGCAGGGTTTCGATGAGCAAGTTTTCTTTGCTTTCAAAATGCAGGTTTGCAATCCCCCGACTGAGACCCGCGTCTTTTGTCACCTCGGCCATCGTGACCGAAGACAAGCCAACTTTTGAAATACACTGCATGGTTGCCAGAATCAGTTGTTGTTGCCTGACTGCGCGGGGCAAGATTTCTCGCTTTTTCGCCTCAACCCGCCCGCTCTGCTTCTGCTGCATACCCAACACCAAACCTTGGCTCAATTGAAAGGGTTCTAATTTAGTTCAGCGGCCGCATGAGAACAAGCCCAGAATGAACCCGCGTTCATTCTGGGCTTGTCAGCTTGCAGACAACGTGGCATCCTTTTACCTTTAAACACCGCCTCACCGACTCAGGAGACGCAATTGAATACCTATGATGCCATCGTCATTGGCGCCGGTCACAATGGGCTGACCAATGCTGCCTATTTAGCCAAAGCTGGACTCAAAGTTGCTGTTTTAGAACGTAACCCTTACATCGGCGGCGCAACCGTGAGCCGAGAACTCCATAAGGGCTGGTACTACTCAAATTGCTCCTACGTTTGTAGCTTGCTTCGCCCTGAGATCGCGCGGGATCTGGAATTACCCAAGCATGGTTTACAGGTGGTGCCCTTTGGCGGCGGCGCCACGTTTATGCAAAACGGCGATCATCTCGGCAACTATCACGACCATGACCGGCACTACCGAGAAATGGCGCGCCATTCCAAGCGCGATGCCAATGCCTATGACCGATATACCGCAGATGTCACCAAACAAACCCGGTTAATTCGCCCCTTTTTAATGCGAACGCCGCCGGATCCAACGTCCTTAAAGCCACGGGACTTGTCAGACCTCTTAGACTTTGCAAAAACCTTTCTCAACATGGGCGAAGCGGGCCTGGCTGACACCATCGCGTTTTGGACGAAGAGCGTTGGCGACTATTTGGGCGAATACTTTGAAACGGATGTCATCAAGGCCCACATGGCCGGCAGTGGCATCATCGGCACCGCCCTAGGCGTCTACTCACCCGGCACAGCCTATGTTCTGTTACACCACTACATGGGTGATGTTGACGGCAATGTCGGCTCTTGGGGCTTTGCGCGTGGCGGGATGGGCGCGGTCGCGGACTCGATTGCGAAAGCCTTTAAATCTTATGGTGGCGAAATTATTTGCGACGCGGATGTTGACCAAATCATGGTTCGCGGTGGCAAAACCACCGGCGTTGCCCTCAGAAATGGTGATGAATACCGCGCGCCGATTGTGGTGTCGAACCTCGACCCAAAGCGCACCTTCCTCGACATTATGGATGCCAAAGACTTACCCGATGCCTTGGTTAAAAAAGCCGAGAACTTTAAGATTCGGGGCTCCTCCGGGAAATTGAATATTGCCCTAGATGGCCTACCCATCTTTAACGGCCTGGATCCCAAGAACCCGATGATGGCCGGCGATCTGCATTTTACCGATTCGCTAGAGCGACAAGAGCGCGCTTATGATGATTGGAAAAACGAAACCTGGTCGAAAGACCCTTACCTCGACATGATGATCCCCTCGCTTACAGATCCGACGATGGCGCCGCCGGGTAAACACATGATGTCCGTGTTTGTGCAGTATGCGCCACCCAAGATCGATGGCAGAGACTGGACCGCGGAAGACAAAGCTGGGTTTGAAAAAACGGTGATCGATCAGATCTCAACCTACAGCCCAAACTTCAAGGACCTGATTCTGCACTGTGAAACTCGAACGCCCCAAGATATTGAGGCCGAAGTTGGGCTGACCGAAGGTAATATCTTCCAAGGAGAATTAACCTTTGATCAATTACTGTTTAATCGTCCTTTCCCTGGATACGCTCAGTATCGTGGGCCCGTGACCGGCATGTACATGTGCGGCTCCGGAACCCATCCCGGTGGCGGCGTCATGTCTGCGCCCGGCGCTAATGCCGCGCGTGAAATACTGCGCGACCTGAACAAACCCAGTACTGTCCCGGGAGGCTACGCCGATGACTGATTTCGATGCCATCATAATAGGTGCCGGGCACAACGGCTTGGTTTGCGCCGGTTACCTTGCAAAATCAGGCAAAAAAGTTCTGCTGCTTGAGGCTCGATCGACGCCAGGGGGCTGTGCTGCGACCCACGAATTTTCGCCCGGGTTCAAGGTCTCGAGCTGCGCCCAATGGCTGTACCAGCTAAGCCCAACGGTGGTGTCTGACTTAAAGTTGAAGCAACACGGTCTGACTTATGCCGCGGAAGGCCTCGCGACCCTCGCGCTCGATGAAGGCGGCGATCACCTCCGCCTGCAGGGCGACTTAGCCGAAGGTGGCGGAATTTCCGCCGAAGACCAGAAGGCCTACCCCATCTTTCGCAAGAAAATGCGGAAGTACGCGAAATTGATGAAAACGGCGTACGAAGTGCGTCCACCGAAACTCGTTGAGCACGACCTTCGAGACAAAGTCACCCTGGCCAAACTCGGGCTCGGCATGAAACTGCTCGGCAAAGACGACATGAGCGATCTCATGCGATTGATTTTGATTAATATCTTTGACGTCATGAAAGAAACCTTTCAATCACCGAAACTGCAAGCGGCGCTGGCGCTGGACGCGGTCATCGGGACCCCCATGGGACCCAGATCACCGAACACGGTCTTTACCTATCTGCATCGCTTCTTCGGCGAGGTCCTGGGCTTTGAGGGCGCAACCCAAGTGCGCGGCGGCATGGGGACCCTCGGCACGGCCTTAAGTAATGCGGTGAGCGACCTTGGCGCAGTAATTCGATACGACGCCTCGGTTGCAAGCATCGATAAAACCCACGACCGCGTCACCGGCGTGACACTCAACTCAGGCGAGCAATTGACCGCCAAACTCATTGTGTCGAGTGCGGACCCAAAGACGACGTTTAAATCCCTGCTGGGCTATCAACATATGGAAGCGGGCTTGGTTCGCAGAATCGAACAAATACGGTTTAAAAGCGGCACCGTGAAAGTGCACCTAGCCCTTTCCAGCCTGCCAGACTTTATCGGCCTCGACCAAAGCGCGCTTGGGCAAAGACTTGTGATTGCGCCCAGTTTGAACGCGCTGGAATCGGCCTTCAATCCCTTAAAGTATGATGAGAGCTCTGAGCGTCCTGTTATGGACATCAGTATTCCATCGATCCATGACCCAGGCCTTGCGCCAAGTGGCCAGCATGTTTTATCCGCCATCGTGCAATATGCGCCACTCAACCCGAAGGGCGGTTGGGACGCATTAAGGGGTCCGTTCATGGCCGCTGTGATTGCAGAACTTGCGCGATATGCGCCAAGCATCGAATCAATCATCACCGCCAAAGAACTGCTCACCCCCGCGGACCTTGCCGAAACTTTTGGCATGACCGGCGGCAACTGGCACCACGGCGAACTCACCATGGATCAAGTGCTGATGACGCGACCCGCAACCGGCATCAGTCAATATAAGACGGCCATTGAAGGCCTTTACCTCTGCGGCGCCGGTAGCCACCCCGGTGGTGGTCTGATGGGCTTGGCGGGGAAAAATTCTGCTGAGGAGATTATTCGACAGGGAGCAAAGGCATGAATCTACCCAACCGAGAAACCATGCTGCTAGAAACGCCCTTCCATTCAAGGGTTGCAGCGCTCTGTGAAATTAATGAATGGGGTAATTGGATGGGTTATACAACCCCCGATGCTTACTTCGATGTTGAACTCGAGTACTTTGCGATTCGCAGTACCACGGGCGTCTTTGATCTGTCACCGATGAATAAATATCGGATTCAAGGCCCGGATGCCGAGGCCTATCTTAATCGTATGGCGACCCGCAATATTTCCAAAATCGGCATTAACCGCGTCGGTTATACCGTTTGGTGCAACGATGCGGGCATGGTCATGGATGATGGCACCATTTTTCGATTGGGCGAATCCGACTACCGCTTGTGTTCTTACCAACGCGCCATCGACTGGCTACTTTGGTGCGCCATTGGCTTTGACGTCAGCATTACCGATGAGACCGAAGATCTTGCGGCGCTGGCCGTTCAAGGCCCCACATCGTGTACTTCGCTGACGCAAATGGGGTTAACCGATCTCAACACCTTGAAGCCCTTTGGCATGCGCACCTATGACTTTGAAGGCCAAAAACTGATGGTAAGCCGCACGGGCTTTACTGGGGATCTTGGTTACGAAGTTTGGGTCTCGCCCGAGAAAGCCGAAACCCTTTGGGATCAATTGTTTGATGCGGGTAAGGACCATCTTATTAAGCCTTTCGGATCCTATGCGCTGGACATCGCTCGAATTGAAACCGGTTTTATTCAGGCTGGTGTCGACTTTGTGCCCGCTGAAGAAATGGTCCGACCGGGTCGCTCGCGCAGCCCCTTTGAGCTGGGACTTGATTGGTTGGTTGATCTGAGTAAGCCGCTGTTTAATGGCCGAAACGCCTTGCTGAAGGAAAAAGCAACCGGGTCACGATACCGTTTCGCCATTTTAAATGTCGATGGCAATAAGCCCGCTGAGCACTCCTTTATAATGAAGGGTGATCGCCAGGTTGGCACGGTCACCTCGGCGGCTTGGTGCCCAACAGCAAAATCCAATATCGCCTTTGCCCAGCTCGAAATGCCAGAGGGCGAGATTGGTTCGGAATACGTGGCTGAGATTTACTATCAGCGTGAACTCCACTGGACCCGCCTGCTGGCGCCCTGCAAAGTCATTGATGGACCGATCTTTAATCCTAAACGGCGCCGTAAAACGCCGGCGATCCCGCATTAAGGCCGCCTCGCGCGCAGACATGCCAAATTAGGGAGGACCTACGAGTGACGCTCATTGCGACTGATGTTGATGATTCGATCGAAAAATTACGCGGCAAGTTAGCGGCCGAGCTTACTCAGCCCAAACACGCGCTGGATCCTTATTTTTATCGATCGCACTTGGTTCATGACCGTGAACTCGAGCATCTGATTTTTCGAAGCTGGGTCTACGCGCTTCATGACAGTGAGATCCCAAATAAGGGTGATTTTCAGTTACTTGAAATTGGCGAAGATTCCATCATCATTGCTCGCGATGATCAGGGTGACATCCATGCGATGCACAACATCTGCCGGCATCGGGGTTCCGCGGTGTGCGAGGAACCCTGCGGAAATCGCAAGACCTTCGTCTGCCCTTACCATGGCTGGGTCTACAACCTGGACGGCTCGATGCGCGCCGCCCGAGAGATGCATGTTGTGGCCGATTTCTCGGAAGGCGATCATGGCCTAAAAAAAATTCAGTTGGTCAACTATATGGGGCTGGTTTTCATTAATTGTGACCCCAACGCTGCGGACTTTCTCGGACCCCTCTCAAATCTAGACAAACCCCTCGGCGCCTATCAGCTTGAATCTGCAAAGGTCGCTCACAAGAAGACCTATCACATTCCCGCCAACTGGAAACTCGTTGTTGAGAATTACTTGGAGTGCTATCACTGCGCAACCTCGCACCGAGCCTACGCCAAAATGCATACCCTCAAAGATTTAGAGGAAAAGGTCGAGCCGATCGTGAACGCCATGCTGGCCCGGAGCGACGCGGTCACCGGCGTTAACGGCATGAGCACCAGCTATCGAAAGATCTATCTCGACGCTGAAGGCTTCGGTGCCTGCAGTTACACCAGCCGGTATGGCCTGTTTGACGGCTTTCTGACGGGCAGTCGAGATGGGCAACCGGTGGCGCCTCTGATGGGCAAGATTAAAGGCTATGATGGCGGGGCTGGGGATTATCAGATGGGGCCCCTCACCTTTATGCTGAATTATCCTGATCACTGCGTGCTCTACCGCTTCCTACCGAGAACTTTAACCACAACGGATGTCGAGATCGTTTGGTACGTCAATGGAGACGCCGAGGCCGGGGTTGACTATCAAGTCGAGGACCTGATTTGGTTATGGGACCATACCACCCAAGAAGATGAGTACATTATTCTGCGCAACAACAAAGGCGTGAACTCGCGCTTTTTTGAACCTGGGCCCTATCACCCTGAGTTTGAAGCGACGCTCCAGGATTTCGTGCACTGGTACCTTCATACGCTGGACCAAAGCCTAACAAACGGCGCCTAATCCAGCGCGTCTCGGGAAAGCGAATTACCTATTCAACCCGATGACGCGGCAAGACGTCCGTTTCTGTGTGATTCCACGCGGTTGTGCGAATATTTCGTTCAACCGGTGCTGCCCGCCAGCTTTCTATGCACACTTGACGCTGCTGATCATCAACCAGTCTTCTGCAATGTAAATGCAAACTTCCCGCAGCATCGTAGATTGTCACCGGAACAATCGGCGACAACGTCTCTGCCCCACCTATTTTGGTCAGCATCCGTAAAGGCTCGGACCAACAGGCTCGTTTCTCAATACATTGCAACATGATGAGCGATCCGTTCAGAACCACCACTTGGGTTTGCCGAAGACACTCAACCTGGGCCAAGCGCGTGGGCCGCATGCCATCGCATTCAAAACCAATCCGCTCGAGTGCTTTAATCTGCCGGTCGGGCGACATCGACACACTAAGCTCCAGGGCCATTGCTTTGGGCACAGCACCCCATTGAAATATCAGAAAGAAACTAAATGCCAAAATAAGTATTATTTTATTCATTGCGAGCTCTTTTTTACTTTTTAAAAGCACTTGAGCGAGTATACCTCACCACACCCTGCCCTGGATTTATAAATAGCTCATAACGACACTTAATAGATAAAACCTGATGCGGCCAACCCGCAGGCAGGGATTCCGACGACCCTTTAACAAAGATTAGGTTAAGAAATCGTTAAATTGGCATTAAGAAAGGGCCAAAACACACTTTAAATCGAAGAAATATTACAATTGCGCGCATATATTGCTAATTATGCTCGATAGTATTCAAATTTAACAAAAAAAGTCATATTGGTGCCATCTTGCGCGAAAAAGTCATTCATTCCAGCCCACATTGCTCAAATTGAAGCCTTTGGCATCGGGCCTCCGCATCCTCTTTCATCACAGGTTCATGCCAGCCACGCCATTGAACCGTAAAGCGCCTGTAACCGAGCCCGTCCATAAGACGCCCCTTCTCGGATATGCTAGTCTGCTAACAACAATAACAAGATCAGCCCATGATCCAGACACCGTCAAAAGAGGCGACGATCAGCGCCACAGAAATAGAATTTCGTCATGTCCCTCGATTTCAATCCGGCTCACCGGAGTCGCTGGCGTATTTAGATGAACACGGTTTTGTGATTATCCAAAATGCGTTATCCGAAATGGAAACAGCACATGCGATATCGCTCATTTGGGATTATCTTGAGGGGTTAAGCACTGGGATTGACCGCCTTAACGTTGATACCTGGGGCAACGATCGTTGGCCGATTTCGGTTCATGGCGGCATCTTACCGAGCCAGGGCATCGGTCATAGCCCAGCCCAGTGGTTCATTCGAAAATCATTAAGAGTCCAACAAGCTTTTGCTGCCATTTGGGAGACCACAGAACTCTTGACCAGCTTTGATGGCATGAGCCTCTGGCGACCGTGGCAATACAATTCTGATTGGAAAACCAACGAGGGCGGATCTTGGTTGCACATCGATCAGCACCCGATCGGCAGGCCGGGTCGCCACTGCGTGCAAGGACTGGTGAATCTGCTTCCCACCAGCGCCGATATCGGCGGTAATGTCGTCATCCCCGGAAGTCATCATTTGTTTGATCAAATTCCTGAACTGTACACAGACCGACTCGCCAAAATTGATTCCGCTATCGATCACTTTCGATTCCCAAAGCATGATCCTCGACTGAAGGCCATGCAGCCGATTAGTTGTCATATGAAGGCTGGTGACTTGATGCTCTGGGACTCCCGGACGATTCACTGCAGCCACCCTGGGTTAGGCCAGGACATGGACCCAACCCAGCTTCAAAGAGCGGCCAGCTTGATCTGCATGATGCCGAAATCAAAATCCAACCCCAAGGTCATCCAGAGAAGAAAACGCGCCGTCGTCGAGGGCACCTCAACCACCAATTGGAGCGACCGGTTTATCAATGCAGACCATTTTCCAGACGTTGCGGGTCATCCGGCGGCATCAAAGTACACTTGGCCCACGCCGCCTGAACTGGACGCACAACAGCTGAAGTTGGTCGGTTATTCCGACCCAGAGATAAAGGCACTCTGACGGCCCTTATTGAACACGGGCTCAGACTCGGCACGATCTCTGTTTCGTTGTTGATCATTGCGTCGAACCCAACCCATGGTTCTCGCTTTGGCATCACCCCGAGGCGGCATCGATTGCTTTGGGCGCGGCATCAATCAGTTGCCGCAGTTCTGGCAATCCAAAATCATAACGCGACGAAACCCGATCGGTTTTAGGCAACCACCCCATCATGATTCGTGCCGGACTCAATCGCTGCGCGCCATTGTTTGAGATTCCACTCGATCGCCCAAAAGCCTGCGATCCAGAGCCCCTGATCGAAGGCGTAGAGGTAGTGACCGGTGGCGAACCAAAACACACCATCCAAGATTAAAACCCCATACCCAAACCGAGCGACCCGCGCGAGCAGCGTTAAGCGTCCTGCCGTGATCGCGGCATTTTGAAGCCGGACCGAGAGCTCGATCGCCCCCACCACCACCAACCAAAGCAGCGCATCTTGTAAATTGATCCAGGTGTGCCATCCCGCCATCTGGTATCCAGCGGCATCCGTCACCACATTGCCGTCTAAGTAAAACAGCGCCGTATCCGATGTCAGGTCTTGGCAATTACCCGCGTCAATGACCTGGTAAGACAGGTTGTGGCTGAAGAAAACCTCATCGCCAACCAACTCGCAGGGCGTCAAAAACTGTGATTTGCCATTAATTTCAAGATAGCTCTGGGTTGTCGAGATATTGGACAACACCGTGTGCGCCAGCAACACATAACACAACAACCTCAGTCCTTGAAGGCCGACCCGAACCCAAAGCACTGACAGCGCTTGGTAAGACAGCCAATAGGTTTCAAGCTCAAACGCAAGCAGTAGTCCGAGCCAACCCAACTCGTCGATCGTGGTCACGAAAACACCCATCCAAGTCAGCAGCGAGCTTTGATCGGTCAACATCAAGCTGGCTTGATGAGCCTCTTCGATAAAATACTGGGTAAAATTCCAAAGCAATATCGCATAGATCAAATGCTTGAGCGTTTGGCCGTTAACCAACCACTCGCGCACCTGGCTTGCCTTGGTCCGGATCCGTGTTTGCACCCTCATTGCGTCACCTTGATCAAACTCGTCTTGAACCCACGTTTAACCTGCTTTACCTCTGGCATAGTAGTTGGCTGCCGCTCGGATCCGATAACCCCGATGAGCGGCTGCCCATTACAAGCAGGCGCATCTTTAGACATCCCAGAGTAAACATCGCATACTCCTTCGGACCTGTAAAACTTTACATCACCCGGCGCAGGATCCTTTTATCATGGCAACCGAGCAGACTCATTCAACCCGGCCCTCGTCCTCGATTGCAACGCCATCGCTCTCATCTGATCATTACCTCGATCCAACCATCTTTGAGCAGGAACTGGCGCTGATCTGGCGCAAACAGTGGCTTTACTTAGATCGCCTGGGTATTTTGCAAAATCCGGGGGACTTCCAAGTTTACCGAATTGCGGGACGTGAGATCATCGTGACGCTCAACGAGGCATCACAATACAAAGCCTTCTTCAATGTCTGTCGGCACCGAGGGTCGGTACTGTGTGAGGCCGAGAGTGGACATTTCAATTCTGGGCGAATTATTTGCCCGTACCATCAATGGTCCTACACCCTCGATGGCGCGCAAGCTGGGACGCCCAGAGTCAACCTCGCGGTGGCTGATGGTGCGCTCGACCTGCATCCGGTACTGCTTCGGTCTTGGGCTGGTAATCTCTACGTCAACCTCGATAGCACCGCGACGGGGACGATTGAGGACGTCATGATTCCCGGCCCGAAGACGCTTGAACATTGGCCTTTGGCACAACTTTCAGTCGGCCATCGGTCAAGCTTCGTGATTAACTGCAACTGGAAGATCTTTTGGGAAAACTATCTCGAGTGTTACCACTGCCCTGCAATCCACCCTGAGCTTTGTCGGATTGTGCCGCTTTACCAGGCCGGGCTCTCAACCGAACTGATTAATCCCGAGCATCCCGCCACCGACAGCGTCGCGGCCGGGATCGAGTCCTGGACATCAACCGGTCGCGCCATCGCGGCACCCTTTGCGACGCTCAACGAGGCTGAGCGCGCGGCTGGGCATACCTTTCTGGAACTCTATCCGAACCAGTATATTGTGGCGCATTCCGATTACGTCCGGCAGGTCTGCATTCAACCTTTATCCGTCACTCAGACCCAGATCACTGCAGAGTGGCTATTTAGTGAAGACGCGCTGGCAGATCCCAATTTCGATGCCCGGCCAGCAACCGATTTCGGAGAACTTGTGCTCGAGCAAGATACGCGCGTTTGTGAGCTTAATCAGCGTGGACTGAACGCCGCATCAGACTTCCAAGGCGTGCTGGTTGACCTTGAAGCGGACGTTGTAGACTTTCACCAAAAATACAGAAAATGGATGAATCAATAATCATAAGATATTGATATATATATTAAATTATGATTAAAATCCTACGTTCCCACTCGGAAGCGGCGGGTAATCTCCCACTTTTGGACCATCACGCGCAACGGCCGCAATCGCGGCTTCCATAACCGCCAAGCCTGATTTAAAAACCTCTGCTGACATGTTCAAAGCCGGATACATCCGAACTTGGGGCTGAAAATCACATAACGCCCAAACGCCTCGCCGCAGCATTTCATCTCGAACAGAGCGTGCAATATGAATCCCATTTTGACCCGGCTGTTGGAAAGAAACCGCCATGAGCAGGCCAAGACCCCGAACCTGCGAGACGATCTCAAACCGAGCTTCCCAATCCGCCATCGCCTTAGCGGCCAATTCGGCCAAACCCTGGGCATGATCCAAGACCTGATCCCGGCGGATGATCTCTAGGGTCTTTAAGGCAGCGGCGCAACCGGCTGGCGTCCCGGCAAAGGTACTGCCGCCGGTTGCCCTCGGGTTATCCCCCAGGATGTCATCTCTTGCGGAAAACCCTGCAAACGGCTCAATCCCGCCCGAGAGGTGCTTACCCACCACCATCAAGTCGGGCACAACCCCCGAATGCTCGACCGCCCAAAACGGCCCCGTCCGGCCAACCCCGGTCAGCACCTCATCGGCAATCAAAAGCCAACCCAGGCGATCACAAATCGCTCGGATTTCTTTCAAAAAGGAGGTGCGCGGGATCCAGTTACCGCCTTCAGCCAGCGCAGGTTCAACCAGAACCGCAGCGATATTGTCCGGCGACATCACGTATTTTGGAATATGGTGCTCAAGATGCCAAAGACAATAAGCCTCATACTGCGCCAGATCTAAACCCGGCGGGAGATCTTCGGAATGCGGAAACGGCGCCCGAATCACGCCGCCCGACCAGGCTTCCAAGCCCACATAGTTGTCCGGGTTATAGGCACTCATCAACTTTGTGCCCAACCCTTCGCCATGAAAGCTCGATGCGAAAGCAATAATATAGCGACGATCGGTAAAGCACAGTGCCGCATGCACCGCCGACTCAACGGCTTCAGTACCCGACACCTCAAAACTAAACCGCGGCAGCGCCCCTTGGGGCATTGTTTCAGCGAGCTGCTCAGCCAGCGGAATTCTAAGCGGATGCTCCCAATGAAAACCGTATCGCGCTTGCGCCGACTGCACGGCCGCTAGTATTTCAGGATGGCAATTACCCAAGGGGTTCGTTGCCCAACCATTCTGAAAATCAATAATTTGTCGCCCTTCAAGGTCGTAGACGAAATCACCCTCGGCCCGATCGACAATCAGCTGGGCTGGTGGATGATAACCTTTGCGCGCGCTTGCCTCGGCCAGACCTGGATATCGGCTGCCCCCCCGGAGATGCGCTAACCCTCGTTTGAGCAGGGCCCGGGTATTTTTTCCAGTAAAGTCGGACATCGGTATCTCCTGTCAATCGGTCAGGTTCCCCCTAAAGGCTAACGAATCAGGCTTGTCGCCTGCTCAATACCCGCCCGCAGTTTATCGACCAATTCATCAATTTGAACGCGCGTAATAATCAAGGGCGGCGACAAGACGCAAACATTAATCAGCGGGCGGACAATGAGGCCTTGCTCATAGCAGCATCGATCTACCAGGTCGCCCAACGCATAGTCGCGGTCCAGACGGGTATCGCCCTGTAAATTTTGCGGCGGTTGCAACTCTACCGCCGCCATCAGTCCAAGGCCCCGAACCTCCTTCACCAGCGATAGGGTTTCCAAGGTTTTCAGTTGTTCTAAGAAATACCCTGATATCGATTGAACGTGCGCGAGCAATGCCTCTTTTTCGATAATGTCCCAGACCGCCAGCGCAGCCGAACAAGAAACCGGATTCGCCGACCAGGTATAGCCGGTTGAAAAGACATTGCCCTGGGCTTTATCGCCGGACACCGATTCAAGCAGCGCCTCGGAGATGACAAAACCGCCCAAGGGCACATAACCCGAGGTCACCCCTTTCGCAAAAATAATCATATCTGGCACGAACCCAAAGACGGCCTCGGAAGCAAACCAGTGGCCCAGACGCCCAAACCCGGTGACCACCTCATCGGCGATATAGAGGATGCCATGGCGTTTTACGGTTTCGTAACACCGTTTGTTATAGCCCGCCGGGGAGACGATGACACCACCGGAGGCCAGCACCGGCTCGGCAATCATACACATGATATTGTCCGCCCCAATGCTTTGAATCGTTGTCTCAAGCTCCTCGATTAAGAAATCGCAAAATTCGGCCTCCGAGCGCCCTTCTGGATCGCTCGCTGCATGCGGGGCAGACAAAAAGTGCACAAGACGTTGCTCGGTATCCATCGCCGACTTATCGCGTTCTTTACCACTCACCGAGGACGATAAATAGGTGCTGCCATGGTAACCCTGACGACGCGCCAGGATGTGCTTTCGATGCGGCTGACCCTTAATGTTATTGGCCATCTGACAAAACCGCAGCGCAGCGTCGACCGCCGTTGAGCCGCCCGTGGTGAAAAACACGCGATTAAGATCACCCGGCGCCGCCTTGGCAATACGCGCGGCCAGGATGGTTTCGAGCTCATGGATCACCGAAAACGAGCTGGCAAAACCCAGCTTCAGAATTTGATCGGAGACCGCCTTGGCAACTTCCGGCCGGCCATAACCAACCTGCATGCACCACATGCCGCCCGGACCATCTAACAGACGGCGGCCCTGGTCATCAAAAACATAAACCCCTTCACCCCGAGCGAGTTCTGGCGTGTCTGCATCCTCGCCCAGGCCGGGCAAGTCCGCCCAGGGATGTAACACATGGGCGTTGAAATTGGTTCTAACCGTCACGACGTTTAATCCTCATTTTTTGGTTTGATATTGGACTTGCTCAGCGCTCCTCGCCAAGATCACACGATCCGGCCGGCGCAATGCCCTTGGCAACACACCCTTTGTGACCCGATTAAGCTAAGTCTAACATGAGGCGAATTTTGAGTGCGCCAAATGCCCGCCAGCATCACTGCCCGAACGAGCAGACGTAGAATCCGGATTGAACCAAGCCTTGATTGACAGCGATCAATCCCCGCCGCACAGTGCGTTTAAACTCACCCAAAAGGAACACCATGAACGCACCCATTCTTGCCCCTGCTGCGGTTTTAATTCTTTGGTCTTTAATCATGCTGGTTTGGATGGCGGCCACCCGATTACCGGCCCTGCCTAAAGCCGGCCTGGATCTTTCAGGCGCCGGCGGGCGCGGCCAAGATATTGATCCGCAACTCCCACCGATCGTCGCCTGGAAATCTCATAACTACACCCATCTTATGGAGCAACCCACCCTGTTTTACGCGGTTGTGGTCATGCTTTCGATGGCCGGACAAGGCGATGGCCTTAACGCCCAACTTGCGTGGGCCTTCGTTGGACTCAGAATCGCCCACAGTCTTTGGCAGGCCTTGGTGAACACCATCCCGGTTCGGTTCGGCTTGTTCATTTTATCGACGTTATGCTTGTTCGCGCTGAGCATTGCCTTGGTGATGGCGACCCTCGTATAAGGGCTTCAGATAGCAGAGATCCATATCCCTGACCCGTCGAAAACAGACAACCCCGGGCTATGTATTGGCAAGAGCGCGTCGCCCACGGGTTGTGCCCTCGCTGCGACCTAGGTAGACTTGCGCCGCGGGCTGATTAGACTCGCAACCATCTCCTGCCCTTTTACTAAAGTTCGATCTAACCGAACTAGAGACAACGCCATGGCCGCAAAAATAATCGCCCTAACCACGATATTGGTTCTAATGTCAGGGTGCGTGTCCAACAAAGCGGTACAAACCGTTCAAGCCCAAGACTACGGCTTGAATTGTAAACAACTGCAGTTTGAGATGTCCGCCTTGGGCGCCAAATTTGACGACACTAAAGATGACTCTGGGATTACGGGGAAAAACATTGGTTTAGCGGTTGTTTTTTGGCCCGGGATCCTGGTCAATGAACTCAGAGTGAATAAGAATCAAGACTCCATCTCAGCACGCCTAGATCACCTCTCCAAAATATATCAACTGAAGTGCCTAAAGCAGGCTCGCGAGTCCAGCAATCCGCTCGTTCTTCCTTAAACAGAGTGAGCCTTTCTCATCGCAAGACGGTCGCAGCGGATCGTTTTAATTACGCTATCAGTATCCTGGGCACATCTTTATCCGCTAAGCCGACATTAATCCACGTCTAGAACTCGAGGCTAGCTTTTCTGCGACGTCGCCCCGAGGGAAATACCTCTGCGGCCAGCCAAGATCCCGAAGCGAAACAAAGCGAGCGATCTGACCCCTCTACGCGACTAACCTAAGCGCCTAGTCGCTAAGAGATGATGATGCGTCCCCAGAATCGACCGCACCCCGGCGACGATCCAACTCAGCTCGAATCGACGCGTGCACGGCCTGAGTAATTTTATACCGGGTCACCAAAGCAATTGGAATTAAGTACAGCAACGGTAATAAAACCCCAACCGCGAGGCCCAGCCGAAAGACCATTTCTTCGGGCACCTGGCTTGGGTCCACTTGCGTTGGAAATTCGATGAGGGTCATTAAGAGCCCGCCAAACATAATGCCAACGCCACTGACCGCTTTGCCTGAAAAGGACAAAGCCGCATTAAACATCCCTTCCTGACGGTACCCCGTGTGCAATTCGTGCTGATCTAACACATCGGCTAACAGGGATGCCGAGATGACGCCCTGAATCACCGCGATGGCAACCGCCACAACGCCCATCCCGACCAAAATCATGAGCAACCTGGGATCGCCATTGTCTGGCAATAGATCAAAAAACCGAAGATTGATGAGGGTAATGCCGTCGAGCAGCGCAACCAGCGCGCAGACTAAAATGATCTGTTTCTTCTCCCACCGCTTTTGCACCAGTGCAAGGAGCGGAAATGCGATAAAAGCGCCCAGGGCAGACAACGCAAACCAGCGCAAATCTGCGGTATTAAAACCCCAAAAATAGGTGTTGATATAGATCCCAAGATTGACCGTGGTGCCGCCAATCGCCGAAATCATAATCACAATCACAAAGATTAAAACAAACTGGCGATTTTTCATGGACCGGACCAGGTCCCGAAGGATGAGCGACAGGCTGAGGGATTCGCTGACCGCAACGTGTTGTCTTAAATACGGCACTTGGTTCAGGGTCAGCAGACTGGTGGCCAAGGCGCCCCCGGTCAGCAACAACCCCGCGACAATCCCAACGAGCGGGTACCCTGCTAAATTCATCTGGCCAATGGGAAAGGCCTCCGTACTGGGCAGCAAGAAACTGTAAACAAACAAAGGGAACGACACCCCAATAGCCCAACCCACGGCGTAGCGATGGGCCATGACCGAGGTTCTTTCATGATAGTCATCCGACATTTCTGAGGCGATCGCGGCCCAAGGCACGAAATACAGGGTCATCATGCCACGTGTGAGCACCATGCAGACCAGCAACCAAACCATCAGGCCCAGCTCTGACAAACCGGCCGGCGGCGAAAAGGTGAGATAAATTCCAATGCCCAGCGGTAAGGCCGCAACCAGCATCAAAGGATGCCGCCTGCCCCACCGGGTCTGCAAGTTGTCTGAATAGGCGCCTACGATCGGATCCGTTACGGCATCGAAGACCATGGCGATCGCAAGAATGGCGGAGACCTGAAAGGCATCCAACCCCAGCAATTGACTGTAATAAAACAACACCAGCGTATTGATGACCCAGTTCTTCACCGTGTCCGGGATCGAGCCTAAGCCTTGATAAAATTTGACCTTAAAACTTAAAGGGCCAGGTCTTTCGGTACGTGAATATTGTGGTCCCACAGGCATCCTTGCGTCAGCTTTACAGCTGAAGTGATGATTTTTTAACTCATTATTTTTATATCATTGCTTACATCAATATTGCCGATACCATCAGGACTTATGCCCTGACAGCTTATCAAAGGTGGCTATTTCGCGTTCACCAAGGCCCGCCTCGACCGCATCGCGCCGTAGGGTTTCGTAAACAAACGGCTCAAGAACCTGGCGACGCGTATGCAGGGCATTCACCAATAACCCCCACAGATTCAGTGCGACACAGAGTCCCAACACCCACGACTGAATCAGCTGCCAAAAATAAACAACCATCAAAATCTGTAACCAAAACTCTGGCTTGGTTAGGATGACGGTGATCCCTAAGCGGCCGGGCATCAAGGTCATCCAGATCGTCATCATCAAAAGCGCAAGGCTCACAAAACACAGTTCCAGTTCAAACCGGGTGACCGCCCCTTCTACAAGCCCGTTGAACGCAATAAAGCCCAATAGAAAACACAGGCCGCCATGCATCTTATGTCCGACCTTTTCTTTGATCATCAAGTAACTGTTCGGCGTAGTGCCGAGAGTCATCCACGGTTGGGGCTTTACCTTAAAGTCATCCAAGATTTCATAGACGCCAATCCCCAGGTAAACAATCACTTCAACCCACAAGATCCCCTTCAGTAAGGGCGTCAGTGCGAATAGTTCTGTGGGGGACAACATGTGTGACTCCTCAGCGCCACCGATCGCGCCGGTGCGTTTTCCGGGTTCTAGCCTGGTTACTTCAGGTATTTTGTTGGCATTCTTATTCTTATTCTTATTCTTATTCTTATTCTTGTTTTCGCTGCGACTGTAAACTCGCTGTAAATCCATCGACCTTGTTTTCAACAGACTAGCGCTGTCGAGGCGTTGGGTCAAAGCGATCTTTTTAACAGTCTGCCGCACCTCGCTTCGTCTTGCTCAACCCATCAAGCGGTCCGGCGCCAATTGCCGCAAAATTGCAACTTGATGATTTGGCACGGCCTGATTTAGAACCAGACGACAGATCAGAGCAGCCATTGCCGGCGCACTTTGAAACCCATACCCGCCTTGCCCAGCAAACCAAAAATACCCTACAAGTCTGGGGTCAGCGCCAACGACGAAATTGCCGTCCGGGGCAAAGGTCCGAAGGCCCGCCCAACGGGACTGAATGCGCTTGACCGACAGGTTAGACACGCCCTGAAACCGGTCAATCGCCAAGGCAATATCAAGATCTTCTGGTTGCGCATCACAGGGCGGGCTTAAGGTCTCGTCAGCGGGAGAAACCAATAAATGCGCCCCCTCAGCTTTAAAATAAAAGTCCTCTTGGATGCCAACGCACATCGGCCACTGCGTGTGGTTCAACCCTTCTGGCACCTCAATGAGACAGGCCGTCCGGCGTTTGGGTTGCAAACCCAAGGGCGCAAGCCCTGCCAGCACGCCAACCTCATCCGCCCAAGCGCCGGCGGCATTCACGATGATTCTTGCGGTGGCGACCAGACCATCGCTGCACCGAACGTGCCACTGCTCGCCCGCGCGATCTAGGTTAACCACCCGCGCATGGGTCTGAAGCGTGCCGCCACGTAACCGCAATTGCTTTAGATAGCCTTGCAGAATGGCATGTACGTCTAAGTCCCCGCCAATTGGGTCGAAAAGCCCCCCTAAGACGTCCGAATGAATAATCGGCACCTGAGCGCGAATGGCGTCTGCTGACCATCTTTCTAATTCGGGTTGGATAACCGCCATGTCCTCAAGCAGATCCAACTCATTTTGCCGCGCCAGAAACAAGGACCCCCTGGGTTTCAACAAGTCTTGCGCAAACTCAACCGAGGGTGACTGGTAAAAGTCCTGGCTATCGGCCGTCATCAAACGTACCGCGGCATTGCCGTAGGCGGGCGCAAAGTAGGCAGCCGATCGCCCACTGGCGTGATAGCCCGGTTGCGATTCGGCTTCGATCACCAGCACCCGTTGGGTTTCGGCAAGACCAGCACCGGCGGAAATGCCGGCAATCCCACCCCCAATCACGATCACATCAAATTGCGGTTCTTTGATCACGCAATACCTCTTCGACGACTTGCTGACAGAATAACTGCCGTATCCCATAAGCGAAAGCCGCAAGCAGCACTTAAGAGCCCGTCAAAAATATTTCTACGGGTCTTGAAAATAGGCTCCTGTGATCATTTTCTGCCGTCAAACCCCCGACGGCCTAATTGATAAGCCGAATCAACGCCTAACCTTGCCCGACCCTGCCCCCTTGACCCTTCGTTCGAATCGGAATTTACTGGGTCATCGCTAACCAAAGGCCGCGCATGATGCACACGGGCACCGGCGGCAATAATGACTGGAACCAATACCGACGGTTCACAGCCAACCGAGGCGAGGGCATTTCATCGGCTCTGGGGCGATCGAGATCAGGCTGATAAACATCAAGACCGAGCCTGCAAAAGCAAGCCGAGCAACGCACCGCGTTAATCGATGAGGCTTTGTTTCACCTGCCTCATAAACCAAGGAGCCATCCATGGCCAACAAGACCCCAATTGACCTCACGCCCTCGGGTAAGTTTCGCGCGCGCGGTATTGGCCTCGCGTTTGCCGGCACCACCGGCCCGAACAACGCCATCACCGATGTACCGGGCGTAAGCGTGGGCTATGAAACCCTGATTGAGGGCGACAGCATTCGAACCGGGGTCACGGCTATTTTACCCAGACCCAAGCAAGACCTGGCCACGTCGGTCTTTGCAGGCTGTCATAGTTTGAATGGCAATGGGGAACTCACAGGCAGCCACTGGATAGAAGAAGCCGGTTGTTGCAATGGCCCCATTACCATCACCAATACGCACTCTTTGGGTACCTGTCGAGATGCCTCGATCCAATGGATGGTTAAGCACCTGGGCGTAAGCGGTTGGGCCTTGCCCGTTGCCGGCGAAACCTATGACGGCGCCTTGAACGACATCAATGGCTTTCACATCAAACCCCATCATGTATTTGCAGCAATCGATCAGGCTCGCGGTGGCCCCATTGAAGAAGGCAGTGTTGGCGGCGGCACCGGGATGATCTGCTACGGTTTTAAAGGCGGTTCAGGCACCGCCTCGCGCGTGTTAACGGTTGCCAATACAGCGGTTACCCTAGGCATTTTTGTTCAGGCCAATTTTGGCCTTACGAGTCAATTGACCATCGCGGGTGTACCCGTCGGTCGGCACTTGGCTAAAACCCATGAAGACCCCGAGCGAGGTTCCATCATCGCGGTGGTGGCAACCGATGCCCCACTGCTGCCCCATCAACTGAAACGGCTGACCCGGCGGGTGGGTTTGGGCATGGGCCGTTCAGGCGCCATTTCCGGTCATGGCTCGGGGGACTTGTTTTTGGCCTTTAGCACGGCCAATAAAACGGCCCACCAAAATGATGATCAGCTCTCAACCATGCAATTCATTCCAGATGCGCTCCTGGACCCGCTCTTTGAAGCCGTCATCCAAGCGGTTGATGAGGCCATACTGAACGCAATGGTTGCGAATGAGCCGATGACTGGGTTCAAGGGCGCACATGTCGACGCGCTGCCTGTGACAGCGATACAAGCAATACTCGGGCTTAGTTAGCCTAATGGGTTATTGCCACAATGGTTACCAACTAATCCTGCGGCAGCTCATCTGGCGCCCAATACTCAACCAACGCCTTGATGTACTCGCTCGAGGCGCCGGAAGTTGAGCGGCCCAATCCGATTTGCACTTTTGGGCCAATCAAGAACGGGCGCGGCTGAAGATCAAAAAACACGTCCGAGGGCGAGACCTCTAACGCTTGCTTATTCAGTTCGGACTTGATCCAAGTTTCTTCCGCTGCCCGATAACCCGTACCCCCATAAGCGATTTGTCCCACCAGACCTCCGTTTAAATCGAACACGCCTGACCCACTGGCGCCCCCTGAGGCGGGCAAGGTGTAGTGCAAGGTACTTCTTTCATCCATATTTAATCCGATAAACGCGCCACCACTGGTTACATAGGGGCCTGACCTCAGCATAATCGCGGGATGTCCTACGGTGATCAGCGGTTCGCGGCGAACCAATTTTGTAGAATCAGAAAACGTAATTGGCACAAGATCCATGTCTTGGTCCGTGCGCAACAAAGCGACGTCGCCATTATGGGCACCTTCCTGATCCGCATTTTGTGGATTGGTCAGCAAAGCGCGATAGATTGTGCCGGTATCGAGCCCTGAACGGTCAACCAAGCGGGCATTTACGACTTGGCCTTGGAAGGTTTGAAACGTTGTTTCATCGCCAGGAAAAAGGCTCGTAGTACAATGATCGTTCGTCACAATCAAGTTCTTCGACACCGCAAAGCCAGTGCACAAGCAGGTATCACTGAAGTCCTCCGTAATCAGCCCCGACGCACAATTGGTGCAACCATTTTCTTTCAAAAACATCACTGTCGCTTGCTTGGCAACATCAAAGGCTGGACTGGACATTTCGCTCTTGGGGAAACCCGACTCGGTGAACGAATCCCCGTAATCTATCACTTCATAATTGGTCGTCGCTAAGGTCACCCCACTGACCGGCCAAACGGTATCGTTGTTTACCTTTGAGGCGGGCTCTTTAACGGCATTCTGATCAGCGTCGTAATTGCTAACGAAGGTTTTCAGCGCCTCAGAGCCAAGCGCGACCGTTGACTTTTTTGGATCAGCAAAGAAGGTACTCAAAACACCCAAACTGTTTTTGCCGGTATAGGTCATCTCGTAGCACTTATCTGGCACATCGGGGTACTCCGTCTTAACCATCCCGACAACCAACCCCTGCTCATTTAGTATCGGCGCACCAGCACTGCCGCCATCCGACCAAAAGTCGATTGCAAAAACATCCGATACGCCCCCGCTGTAACCATCAAGATAAAAGGTATCCTCGCAATTCTTGATAATGGCCCCCGTGGTTAAATGCCAGCCCCCTGCATCGCGCCCATCAACCGGGTGATGGATTGTAACCAGCGTGCCGTCTCGTGCATCTTCAGGCGCCAACTGCAGTACCGCAGTTTGTTTGTCTATTGCCTCCCATGGTTGCCAGCTCGACACCAAGGTATCTTTATCCAAGCTCCCTTTTGTTACCTGAATCAAAGCGAAGTTATCATCTTCTGCAACGACCTTGCCTGCGCCCCAAACCCCGTCGAAGGTCTGAATAAAGGGCCCAGCGCCAACCTCAATGGAAATATTTTCAGCACCTTGGAAGAAAAAATCGACCAGCCCCTGACAGGTCATAGGCTCGGAGGGGTTCTCAGGGAGTGGCGATACACCGCCTATCCAAGTACCGCCACCAGATGGGTCCGCCTCAAAGTTAACCGACGACCTTTTATCCGTTAACACCAGGTCCTCAGCGATAAAGAATCCTGATCGTGGTAACGACGCAAACCGCCAGTCCTTCGTGCCATTTTGATTCAACAAACAACGATCAGCATAAACCTGCACAACCGCCTTGGCGCCCCACCGACCGGATTGCCCGATCGCGCTTAACGTGTCGTAGGCGATGGTGTCGGCAACCCGGTTCTGCTGATAACCATCGTAACGATTGATTGAAAAACTTTTTTGGCCTTGCGCATCTTCAAAGACCTCACCGTCAGGCCATTTCGCCGCAATTGACTGCACTTTAATGGCCCCAAAATCGGCAGCCGTCTTTTGGAACCCAGGAACTGACGCGCCACTACCCGCCCCTTGCACTGTGACAGTCTGAAACCCAGCCTCTTCCTCGGTAAAACAAACCTCTTGGTTCTGAGTATTTACTGTGCATTTTGATTGATAGACGAATCTTAAAGGCGGTTCTTCGCCCGCTGAGGAGCCCGAACCATCTGTTGTTCCGCCAGTGCTACCGCCATCGCCCGTCGTGGCACCAGAACCCGAGCCCGTGCCACCACTTGCGCCACCGCTGCCAGCGGAGGCGGCAATGCTGTTGTCGAGATGCCCTTTAATCTCAACATAATTCGCTCGGGGAGCCTGCAAACTCACGGCACCTTCCACCATAGCATCACCGGTAAAACCGAACATATATCGGAGTAACATTAGGCCGTCGGTTAATGCCGCGTGGTCACCGTCACCGTCCAGGTCAAAAGCTTGATAGTTTGCCGCGACATACTGCGCCACGTCGGCGCCAGCGGTTCTGACGGCGCCTTCCCCGAGCGCACCATTTACAACGCTTGCACCGGTAAAACCAAACTGGTGTCGAATGACCAACAACCCGTCGGTGAGCGCCTTGACCTCGCCATCACCATCCACGTCATAAACCGATCCTGCACCAGCAAAAGCTGATCCAAGCCCTAAATTAACGGCAAACAGCCACCCCAACATGTGCTTCAACTTCACAGAATTAATCCTATTTTTAACGGTTATCATTGCGGCCAGCACTAAAAAGTTTTTCTGGGTGCTCGCGTCCAAGCAGCACGCGTTTCAAGAGCGTCTTGCACTCCCACATTCGCGGAAGAAGGCTAACAATTCTTTTTCGGATCAAAGAAAGCCTTCAGCTTGAATTCATAAAAGCACGATTTTTAACCAAATGGCGCTCAGATATTATCCGAACTGCATGATTTTTTTTGACCGCGCATCCGCGCCATCCGACTCATAGTGCCAAATAAAACAGCAAAAAAAAACACCTTGGATTTGACGGCACCCAAGACCTTCAGGCAGGCTTGCTAAACAAGACAACCGCAGGATTCCGCTAATGCGGAGCCTGATAAAGGAAGTAATTGAATGTTGACGTCACAACAACTGGGTAAGAACACGGGTCTAAGCGTTTCAAAACTGTGCTTAGGCACCATGAATTTCGGCGAGCCCGGCCGTGGCCATCAGGGCGACTGGACGCTGGGAACCGATGACGCCCGCCCAATCTTCCAAGCCGCCATAGAGCACGGGGTGAACTATTTCGACTGCGCCGATATCTATGGAGTCGGCGCCTCTGAACTCGTCGTGGGCCAACTGCTGAAAGAACTCCTGCCCCGGGATGAGTATGTTTTAACCACCAAAGTATCGATGCCCATGGGCCGCGCGCCCAACCAGGGCGGACTGTCTAGAAAGCACATTATGGAAGGCGTTGATCAATCGCTTAAACGTCTGGGCCATGATTACGTTGATCAGCTCATCATTCATCGCCATCCCCATGGCATTCCCAGCCAAGCTCAGACACCGATTGAAGAAACCATGGAAGCCCTGAACGATGTCGTTAAAGCCGGCAAAGCGCTATACCTTGGCGCCTCCTCCATGTTTTCCTGGCAGTTTGCAGAACTTCAAATGACCGCCGCCCAGAACGGCTGGACCAAATTTATCTCCATGCAGAATCACCTCAACCTGATCTACCGTGAGGAAGAACGCGAGATGATTCCTTATTGCGTCAAAACGGGTGTGGCGGTCACGCCTTGGTCGCCCTTGGCACGCGGCATTCTGGCAGGGGCTTATAAAGGCAGTTTCGATAACGGCTCAACCGCCAGATCCTCCGGGCAGGACCGTAAGCGCACGGAGTCCCTCTACCAGGGCGACAACATTTTCAAGATTGCGGACCGAGTGGTCGAGATTGCCGAAAAATACGGTAAAACCCCAGCCCAGATCGCTGTTGCTTGGCTGTTTACCGTTGAGGGTGTTGTTTGCCCGGTTGTCGGCGTATCGAAGGCCGCCCAGCTTACAGATTTGGTTGAGGCGACCACCATTGAACTCGCAGCGGATGATGTCGCCTATCTTGAGGCCCTGTATCAGCCAGTTGAGAACCTCTTGTCGACCGGAATGTCTTAGGAGGCCGCCTAACGCGGCGCCCTACCCATCAAGTCAAACGGGTCACAGGCGCTTAGTATTCGACTCCCCAGTTTACAGCGCGTGGCTTATTGCGCTGGCACCCGGTCTTCAATATAAGCCTCAACTTCCTGCGCCGTCTTACGAGTAGCCTCGGCACCGATCGCGCCTGATATCAGCGACTCACCAGAGAACCCAAACAGGTAACGTATCAACAGTAAGCCGTCTGTAAGCGGCTTAGCCTCGCCATCACCATCAATATCGAGCTGTGAATCAGCGTCATTAAGATAGGTTGCGATGGCATCAGAAGAGCCCCTATTCGCACCGCCAGAGACCGCCCCCGAGGTCAGGGAATCACCACTAAACCCAAATAGATGCCGAATAACCAACAAACCATCCGTAAGCGGCTTCGCTTCCAGGTTCTCATCCACATCAAAGCTAAAGCAACCCGTTTTACAGGAGAACCGGCTCAGCGGGTCGGTGCCATCTACCGCTTCTTGCGCATCGCTGACACCATCACCGTCGTCATCCGGATCCGCTGCGTTGCCAATACCATCGGAATCGGTATCGATCGCTTCAGCAGCATTATTGGGAAAGGCGTCCGCGTTGTCACCGACACCATCACCGTCTGAGTCCTTCGTCTCAGTCGCGTCCTCAGGAAAAGCATCAGAATTATCACCAACGCCGTCCAAGTCCGTGTCTTCGGTTTCGCTTGCGTCCAACGGGAACGCATCACTGCCGTCTTCTACCCCATCGTTGTCATCGTCAGCGTCAGAAAGCATTCCGGTGCTTAAACACGCTTCATCACAATCATTCGGGTACCCATCACCATCTGCATCCAAACGACCACCCAAACCGATCAGAGGAAAAGCGTCCTGAGTATCTGGGACGCCATCGCCGTCATCGTCTGTATCCGTATTATTGCCCACACCATCGCCATCAGTATCTAAACCTTCTGCACCATCGAGCGGCAAAATATCCTCCGAATCTATTACCCCATCATTGTCATCGTCAGGATCAGCGTTGTTACCAATGCCATCTAAATCTGTATCGATCGTTTCAGCAGCGTCATTTGGAAACGCATCCCCGTTATCACCGACGCCGTCACCGTCACCGTCTTTCGTCTCTGAGGCATTATCAGGAAAAGCATCAGCGTTATCGCCAATGCCATCGTCATCTGAATCGAGCGATTCGCTAGCATCGAGCGGAAAGGCATCCGATTCATCGGCGACCCCATCATTATCATCGTCAGAATCCGCTTTATCGCCTATCCCGTCCGAATCAAAATCGGAGGATTCTTTAGGATTAACTGGGAATCGATCGTCTGCGTCTTCAACGCCATCATTATCGTCATCTGCATCACACGCATCGCCCAGCGCGTCAAAATCGGTATCACTTTGGTCGTTATTGACCACATCCGGGCAGTTATCTGTATCGTTTTCGATCCCATCTAAATCGCGATCGACCGGGTTGGCATCCGTCGCAACTTCCAGATCATCCGGCACAAAGTTATTGTCTAAATCAAAATCGCAGGCATCCCCGAAACCATCGCCGTCTGCATCCGTCTGCGCTGCATTAGGATCAAGCGGGCAATTGTCTTGTACGTCAAAAATATCATCGTTATCGATATCGGAGTTGGCCCGGTTTTCTAATTCGTAGACAAGTGTGACCGTGTTGTTGCTTAAGCTATCGTCAGGGAATTGCTCGAGTAAGCTATCATCAAGAAAGATCCCCATACTGACGTAGACACGGTCTTTTGTTTTAGAAGGCAAAATTACCGGTATCTCTAAGTAACCAAATTTACCATCCCTAAAAAGCGTACCCATTGGAATAATGCAAAACACCGACACAAAACTTGGGTCCTTTGAAATGACGCAAAACTCTGGGGCTTTTACGACTTGTGTTTGACCAGGGAAATAAATCGTGATCGCGATGACGTTATCGGGCTCTGGATTGACCTGGCCCGAACTAAAAGAGACCGGCAACGCGAAACGCGTTTGCACATCAGCAAACAGATCGCTCTGGAACCCGACTCGAGAGGGTGAAAGGCTATCACCACTAATGGCATAGAGGTTTGCACCACCACCACCATCACTCGCAGGATACATTGGATATTCCATGAAAAAAGGTTCATTGCTTCCAAGAGGCGACGGATCGCTCAGGTCATCAGTTCCATCATTATCGTCATCAGTATCAACATCGTTGAGCAAACCGTCGCCATCCACATCAGTATCAGCTTCAATCGAATTCACCGCACAAAAATCTAGAATGGGCAGCTGACGCGCTTCACATTCAGACGGAGAATAGTAGACACCGCCCCCCAGTTGTATAGAGGTTTGACCGGTAAGACTCCAGAGATCCTCATCGCGGGCTGCACACGCGAAGCACGTGTTCGGCCGCCCGTCCTGGTCTAAGTCTTGTAAATAATA
>Ga0209711_10000360_pt1 | contig 46631 bp, 50 predicted proteins | sample ArcticOcean_MG_C_7_FD_187441 | JGI IMG/M metagenome (GOLD analysis project Ga0209711, IMG submission 187441) | Marine microbial communities from western Arctic Ocean - ArcticOcean_MG_CB11_88 (SPAdes) (version 2) | ecosystem: Environmental > Aquatic > Marine > Oceanic | place: Arctic Ocean... | reverse complement strand
TGTAGCACTCTATGTGCCGCGTGATATGCTCCGCCCGGCCGCCAGTAAGTTTACGGACGTGCGTCACGCCGAATCGAAGGCGCGCTTTGATGAAATTAATTTACAATTGTTTCTGCAAATGGTTTATGAGACGGGCAACTTGCCCATCGACCAAATGCCGACCGATGTGTTTCCCTACGTTGAGGCCTGGCTTCAATGGATACCGTCCACCACCATCAAAGATACGGCGGTCGGCTACATTATTCACGCCGTGTCTTTGCACAAAGACATCAAATTTGGCAATTCGTTGAATAAAATGCTCTTTGAATCGAGTCAGTTGCATCGCGACTCGACAGCACGCAAATCGAACACGCGCAAGACTGATCCGTTGTCCGGTCTTCAGCCTTATCAAAAATGGATGTGTATCTCTGGCCCAGAAATGTACGTCCGTACCGTGGCCGACCGCTACGTCGGTTCACAAAAGTACACCTCTAGCATGGATACGATTATCAATCCCAAACGCCCGCTTTCCGATGGGAACAACATTGCGAACCCAAAATGGGTTTTTTCGATTGATACTGCGTTGTCCAAGATTCCAGACAATGTGAACGCCATGTTTTCCGACCGCCAAGCCTATACCGGCGAACCTAATTCGCAAACGCCCGTTACAAATCTGGAGTTTCCCACGGAAGAGCACATTATGCGCTTGACACCGGCACAATTGCATCCAAAAATCTTTTGCAGTAAATACTTGCCCGACTATCAGGCATGGATGAAAGCACAGCGTGCCATTCCCGAAAAAAATATTGATGACGAATATGACCCCAATTGTGAGACGGAATACGACATTCGCACTCCCGCCGACATGGAACGCGCTCGCCTCGACGGTATGGTCGACCGCTCGGCCTTTGCCTCGTTGGCCTATCAAGCCAAAGTTCGCTACACCAAAGAATGTGCACCGCACGAACATGTTCCAGAACTTTTTGAGACGTCGTACGCCGAATATCAAGAATGGGCCGTCAAATCTTTGGAAAAACAATGCCTCGATCCGGACGCAGCCATTTCAGAGGTCTGTTCTAAAATGCTCACGTGGCGCGCAAATAAATCTAAGCATCAGGTGGTCAAGCATCAAATCAAAGACCCCACGTTGTCAGTCTTTGCCAATCGCACCATCGTACTCTTTGAAGGCTACGAACAGTATTATTTGATTTCAACGGCCCATCGAATGATGTACCTCATTTCACAGGCGCGATTAGATGCCTTTCGCCGTTGCTTTGGACTGCATCTCAATTGCTTTCAGGCGGGCGACGGTGCCACGTCCAAGTCGTTTCTCTTCTTGCTGATGGAAGAGATGTCGATTCCAGGCACTACCGAAGTCTTGTCTTACCAGACTGGTAAATCTGATGCTGTCGATGGCAATCGTAATGACATTACAACAGTGTGTCACGAAGCGCCACCTGGTATGTTTCGCACCGCGAAAAACCCCAATGCGGATTCGTCGCAAGAAACGATGTTTAAAGAAAAGCTCACCTCGCAAAAGGTATCCTGTAAAACGTGGTGCCAAGACGAATCCACGGGGAAACGTTCGTCACGCATCACCAAGTCTGAATGCATTGGCGTCTGGATGGGAGCCACCAACGACGCCAAGGGAGACGTCGAAGAAGCCCTACAAACTCGTTTCTTTTGGGGCAACTTTGAACAGCAGCAACGTCGTGGTCGCGACATTGACGATTGTATGAATGGTGAACGTATGATGTCTTCTGCTGACAAGGCGCATCGCAAGATACTCTTTCAAGAGGCGCGTGAAGAACAGTATCGTGTCATGCTCGTGGAAAAAGCCATTTGGACTGGTGTCATTAAAAAGGTCAATAATACTGCCAGTAATATTTTAATCCCACGCTTCAAATCCAAAATGACCAAGAATTCGATTATTCGACCTGGGCCCCGTGATTGGGAACGTGTCAAATTGTTTGCACGCAATCAGGCCATTGTCACGGCCATTGAACGTGTGTGCAATCTGCCTGGTGGTAAACACTATGGCCAACCTTTTCACGAAGGCATGATTCCTGATTTAGAGCCGTTTCTCAAAGTCACTGAAGAGATGGTTATCTTCACATTGTCGTTATTTGCCGACCAGTTTCGCTCACCGGTCGAACACAAGATTTTAAATACCATTTGGTCGATGGAAAAATTCAAACCAGAGTTTGCGAATCCGTTCAAGTCAGATGATACGACCTGTGTCGATTACATCAAGCTACCACGTCTGCGACAACTAGTGACCAAAATAAATTCACGCATTCCACTCGAAAAAGGACGCACTTCGGAAAATAACATTCGAGATTTTATCCTCCGAATGGGCAAACATTCGTTCCAAAGCAAACCCTACAAGATGCCGGCGCCCGGTGCAGCTGTTTCGGACAACAAATTTCCCGAAATTGATACCAAAACAAAACGCAGAAAAAGATATGATTCCGCCGTTATCAACAACGAGGGGGTCTTTATTCATGTAGCACACATTCTTCATCACTCTACTGGTGGCCTAGACAGTGTATTCGAGACGTTAGCGTCAGAAACACATAAATATTCGGCGCGAAAACGTATTTTGACAGCATGTCCTCTCAATTCCGAATATTTTCACGTGATGCGCGTCATCGAGAGACGTCCAGGCCGTGGTGAACTCAAGTACAAGAATGTTCTGGCCAATTCGGAAGAATCTCGCTATTTAACATCGACGGCACCGTCATCATCGGCCACAAGAACAGCGGACGGATACAGCATCCAATGCGACATTGACGAAGAAGTCTGTCGCAAATGGGCTACGAAGATTGGCAAAGCGACACAGACGTTGTCTGAATCAATGCAACATTTATGTAGTTCTGACCCCACGATTCGGGACGATATCCGCTATCCAGACTGTCTCATGATGGCCGATGTGGACTCGGGCGACGAATCAAATGAAGACGAAGAGCCACCAACTAAAAGACAAAAAATAGCTTAAAAAATCCATCGTTATAATATATATATATATATATTAACGATTAGTTTATTTTAAATGTGTGGTATTCTAGCTGTCATCGAAGGCGCAACTCCAACAACCCTTTCTGTGTTAAAAAGACGCGGCCCCGACGAACACGGGAGTTATTTAGACGAACACGTCTATCTTGGACATACGCGTCTATCTATTGTTCATCCAGAAGCGGGCGCCCAGCCTATTGTCCATGGTGAGTGGGTTGTCACTATGAACGGTGAAATTTACAACTATCAGGCCGAATCCGACGAAACGGACTGCTTTTTTGTCCCTAAATTGTTGGAACAACACGGTAAAGACGGTGTAGCTCTATTGGACGGGGTGTTTGCATTTGTCGCGTGGAACAAGTCAACCAAGCAAGTTATCGTCGCCCGAGACCCCATTGGTGTCGTTCCGCTGTATTATTCCGAGTCGAACGTATTCTCCTCTTTACTGGCGGCCATGCCCAAAGATTCTCCAGTGCACATCGTACCACCCGGTACAGTGGCTGCCTTTCAGGCTGGAGAGTCGCCCACATTCGAATCCTATACGAAACCCTATTCCGATTGGTCGGTCAGCGAGGCGGGGCCACACGAAGCCGCAGCACTGGTGAACACGATGCGCGACGCCGTCTCCAAACGTCTTTCTGGAGACGTGCCCTGGGGAGTTTTACTGTCCGGCGGGCTCGATTCGACGATTGTGGCGTCACTCGCCGTCCAAATGGCGCGTGTTTACCGGCCGGACTACCCAGTGGTACATTCTTTTTGCATTGGTCTCGAAGATTCTCCCGATGTGGCCGTCGCCAAACAAGTTGCCTCTGTGATTGGGACGAATCACATTTCGATAGAGTATACGATTGAAGAGGGCATCCTCGCATTGCGTGAGGTCATCCGCGCTATTGAAACGTACGACTTAACGACGGTGCGTGCCTCTACGCCCATGTGGCTACTAGGGCGTCGCCTCAAAGCGCGCGGCATCAAGATGGTCTTGTCTGGTGAAGGGTCGGATGAGTTGTTTGCAGGTTACCTGTATAATCTTTACTGTCCATCAGAAGCCGCCATGGTACAAGAGTGTCAACACAAGCTGGAAGAATTGCATGCGTACGACTGTCAGAGGGCCAACAAGACACTGGCTGATTGGGGCGTCGAAACACGCGTGCCTTTCTTAGACAAAGACGTCATTGATTTTGCGATGAACAAGCTGCCGCCAGTGTACAAAATGTCGGGAACACATCCGGACGGCCCCAGGCCAGAAAAATGGTTTTTGCGTGAGGCTTTTCGAGGCATCGTGCCCGATTGTGTTGTGGACAGGACAAAGGCGCAATTCTCGGATGCCGTGGGGTCGGCTTGGATTGACTCACTTATTTTACATGCAGAGCGCCAAGTTTCGGACGCACAACTCGAAGCGGCCAGTGACAGATATCCTTACAATACACCAGCTACAAAGGAGGCGTATTTGTACAGAAGCATTTTTGCATCACTATTTGCGCACACTAGGGCCGAAAAAACGGTGCTCTACCAACCAAAATCAATAGCCTGTTCTACCGGAGCCGCGAGTGAATGGCATGAAAATTTCAAGACACAACTCGACCCATCGGGAGAATCAATCCAACGTGCGTTTCAAAGTTTTTAGTATATACACACGTCTTCTTGTAGAAATGCAGAAGCAGGATTGGGTCAATCGCATTCAACAAGTTCTGTCGACAGGCACTGTTTTCACACACAAAACATTCGAAAACAATAAGACTCCATTTTTGTTTGCTGTAGATGTATTTCGACGGTTGAATCACGTGGTCACGGTTGATATAGAACCCACTGAATTCTCGAAAGCCTGTTTATATATCACGATAGCGCCTACCAAGGGATATTTTGAATTTACATTGAGACGAGAAGATAATCCTATGCAAATCATAGAATCTATCACGAGCCATGCGCAAGCCACAACCATATCCATACGAGGTTGTGGCACCGTCATCAATTCGTTATTTTCCATCGTCGATTGGGCCATACATCATGGTTGGTATGTTGACAAAACATTTATGAGTACATTAACACAAACACTTGCAAACCAGCAAAAACAGCGAAACACAACGCTTAATATAGTTATACAAAGAGGTTCAAATATAGGCACTATATAAGCATTATTTATTTTTTTAACAAATGACCAAAACTACATCCCAAAAACTTTACATCGCACGTGGATTTTTCGCCGCACTCGCGGGCATATTCGCCCTCGCAACCCTCATCACATTGGGCATGGGAATGGACTATGCTAATTTCCCCGGTTCCAATCTGGTTCTCGATTCTTATGGAGACAATGATCCCGCTGGACGTACCGGCCTTATCAAACTCGTGGACGGATTTCAACTCAAAATCGTCGACACCTGTTCCAATTTCAGAACATTGACAAATGCAAATTCCTCCAAAATATGCGCATCTGTCGAAGACGATGCTGCCGTTGCCCTCGAAATCGTGGATGAAAAAGGTGACGTCTCTGGATCAGCAGCACATGGATGGCTTTTGGGCCCACCATGTGTTAAAACTGGGTCTCTGTCAGACTGTGCACCCTTTGGATTTGGTTCGCCCATTTCAGGACTCGGTCAAGCTGCCTTTGGCGCACTTGCCATCAACGTTATTCTCTATGGTACTCACACTGGCTACATGAGTGAATCGAAAACCTCGAAGCTCTTCGTCTTGAACGTGCTGTGGACGATTGTCGCTTTCTCACTTTACGTATGGGCTGCCGTCGCTTGGGGTGCCGTGTGCGACAAAATCGATACGGGCCTTGGTAGATACGTTGTTGTTGCAGATGACAACGTGCCCGCCTGCGCCACTTCGTACTGTTGGCTTAGTTTCGGCGGGCTCACCGCGTCGTTTGCCAGCGCCATCACGTTTGCACATATTCCAAATGTAGTCACGTTCTTTGGTCTCGGAGGCCTCGATGAAGACATTTCGGAAAAATACAAACAATACCGAAGATTGAAATCGGGAGACGACGCCAACGACGAAGAAGACGTCTGAACTTATAAATTTTTTTGAATATCTAAATGTACTCTTAAAATTTCTTCTATATTCACATCGAGTGTTGCGTGTAACCTTTCTATTTCAAATCCGTGTTCGTTGTAATAACGACGAATTCTAGAAACATGCTTTTCATGCTTGACTGGTCGCAAAGTCGCCATCATTCGCACATTTGAATGCAATCCTTGCAGGAGTCCCATCGCTCGCTTCACCTGCAAACAAGAAATACCTACATGGTCGTGGTACCAACAAACCACCGCATCCATATGAGGTACACAAGACGGGGCCAAATGGTCAAACAGCGGATGTAAACACACCACCCATAAAGAGACCGACACCGGTCGGTCTTGACGAATCCATTTAAATTTTTGAATGGTACCTTCTTGTGTATCAAATGTGATACCGTGAAGTTTCAAATTGTCCGCCGTATCTCGAGGAGTCATCGTTGACAATAACATTATATGAACTTCCATTTTTTTATAAATAACCATATTAAATACTCAAGTTTACGTTTTAAATGCCGTCACGGCTCTTAATTTTCGCGCGATGTAAAGTTAGTTTTCGTCCAATCTCATTTCCAGAAGCCACCGAAGCTAAATCGAGCATGTCGGAAACAATATGTGTGTTCTTGATAATGTCCGCCGGTGCCTTGGCTACTGATACAGCTAGTTCTTCGGCTACTGATACAGCTAGTTCTTCGATGTCGCGGTGGAACTGTTCGATACGCGGTGGAACTGTTCGATATTCACGGACGTAGGAATATCGGGCAATTCTGCGAAACAATCGGACATGATCGCTTCACATTTTAACTGTCGGCCGTCAAAAGTAGGCTCGAATTTGCCGTTTTTGGGGACATATAGGACGCCGGATTGCGCTGGGTACCACCACTGTATCGCGCGGCATGTTTCCAACTCGAATACGCGCATATGTACGGTGATACCGTGGCGCCAGAATGTTTCAGCCATTTCCTTAGTAGGTTTCATTTACGAATGGCATTTGATTTAAATAGTTCTTTCGTCGAATTTCATTTCAAACTTTGATGAAATCGAGTCATATAAGATGCGTCAAAAAATCAATTTTGATTTGAATCAAATCAAATTTACCGTGATCATCCACTTGGAGGACAACTCTTCTTTAAGATATGGACGTTGGATTTTTTTTCCTCGGGCGGGAAAAACATGCTCCTAAAAAAGAGGCCAAACCACGTACAAATGGAAACGCGTTTTGCGGACATGTTGCCGTCGCTGTCGATATACATTTATACAATTGTAGTCAAATAAATAATGCTTTTCATTAAAAACGTATTCCATGATATAATCTATTGTCGAACCGTCTCGTGTGTAGAAACTCAACCTTTTGTTCATTTTCTTCATTGGTTTTATTGCATGCATCAAAGTTTAATTCGTAGGGAAATATCATTTGTACCAACCCCCTGTTTTTCCAAATTTGATAAATACCTATTTGCGTTGATTCGGCCGTTTTTGTTACGTTTTCAAACCCCAACGATTCTTGGGTAGATACAAATGGATTCCTTACTTGTTGAGCGGCAATATACAGGCCTGTTAAGAAAAATTGCACAGCAACACAAATAAATGGAACCATCGTTTCTGCCCAAGTTTGGCAATTTTCCGAACAAGTGTCTACAAAACCATGCAATGATGACAGTGGTAACATAAAACAACTACCTATTAATGACAATTCCATTGTCATTGTAATAACACGGGGCAAATCGTATGTTTTTACTGTAGACATGTCTCCATATGTTCCATATAAACGTCTCCACGCCGATGTTAATGTTTTCCGTGTTTGCGACTCCATACCAACTGAACGATGAAACTCGTTAATATAATCTAACAGTTGGTATAAAAATATTTGCGTAGGCGTTAATCCATTAGATGACTCTAGTTCATCATTGAATTTGGCCATTGAATTGTGTATACGGCTATTTGAAAATTCAACTTCTTTTATGGTGTTTGGAAATTTCCTACAATAGCTAATGTCTAACGGTCGTAGTTTTTTGACATCAAATCGTACTGCTGGAGCGGGCGAATCTCTAAATTCGTGTTTTGTAACTTGAGGTAAAACGTATAGCGTTTGGAATATACGCTCCAAAGAGACAAGGAAATAATCCCGCGACCCTATTAGACGTGTTTGCGGGGCATATTTCAAATCTTTCTTCAAATCTTTCTTCAAATCGTTCTTCACTTTTTGTCGTTTTAATAAAAACGTTTGTATATCCTCCATCGACTTGCTCCCAAGGGGCCAGCCCAAAGATGGGAGCCATGTTTTGATCTGTTTATAAGCAGTTACCCAGATTTCCCATTTGACTTCTGGGAAGCGTCTACTCTCTGTGTAAAAGATGGGATAATCAGTGTTTAATTTTGTTTTATCCATCATCACGCCTTTCCAGTTGACGGATTTATTGTTGTTTACCTTATCTAGGATGTCAACAATCTGTGTTACCAATTTTTCTCGATGTTCGGCAAGTTTTGAATTGTTTTCAGACATGTCATATTCGTCCCATTCAAGGGCTTCACTTGCTTTAGTTCCTTCGCCGGCGTTTTCGATAAACGCTGTAAGTTCCATGGCTAATGCAATAATATCTCCTGTATACATTTCAAATAATCGTATTGCATCTTCGTGTTTCTGCAGAGAAGTGTTTAAAATAATCCCCAATGTTATCCCAATCATGGCCACGAACGAGTTTGCAAACCCCGCTACATTTTTATAGTGTTTCGTATCGGGCTGCGTTGTGATGAATTGCGCGGCAGCGAAGGCAAATAATAAAAAAATCCACTGTTTCAGAATCAAAAGCTGTGGCGGGAACATTTTTAAACAACCTAAACAGGATTTACAGTTGTCCGCCTCGAAAACAAAACAGACTTTATTGCTATTGTCCCAATTAAAATAATTGATAATCTCTCTGTGTTTTACTTCCCAGATATAATTGAAAATTAATAATACGATTGTCACCCATAAAAATGCCTCGCCCCTCTGTTCGATTGGGGTTCTGGTGTTGTCGGTACAAACAATGGTGGCATTGTTACTTCCGATGGCGAACCGATGCTCTGTAAATTTCAAGCCCTCGAAATTTGACGGACATGTAATCGGTATACTATTCATATTAATAACAATAATAGTTATTTAAATAATAGTTTTTTACAAGTATATAAGACTGACAACTATTATAAATGACCTCTAAAAGTGAAAATTCTCTGAAACAATCTTCTGCTAGAAGTTCTAATATTGTACGATTTCCAACAAATTATAATTCCAATCCCATGACTAGAGGTTATTCAGAAGCCCTACAAGACGAAGACGGTGAACCTTTAGGAAATTCGTGTTCGTGGGGTAAATATAAAGACATAGCGACGTGGAAAGAACGTTGTTTTCCTATGAGACCCGACGCTCCTTGGTTTTGGATTATCAACTGGGTGGCCGCCTTATTACATCTAGTGAACACAGTGGCAACTTTCTGTCTATGGGCAGCTTCGGACGAACAGAATCAGACGTTCGCGCTGTCCGAAACGTACGCGCCATGGGTCAGTACAATTAATGTAACACATCAAATGCTTCCAAACCATCCAAACATAACGCTCACCGTATGTCCAGCATCTAACGCCACGCGCATTTTCCAAATTTCAAAAGACTGGTGCATTGAGCGCCGCACCGAATACACCAGTGACTTGTCCCTGTGGTGGTTGGTCATCGCGTTTCACTTTTTGTCGTTTGCGTTCCAAACGTTTGCGATGACACAATGGAGATGCACCTGTTGCGGTACCTCATGGGTGCGCGACTACATTAAAGAAGTCGATGTAGACGGTACCAATATGTTGCGCATGCTCGAATATTCGATATCCGCGACGTTAATGCAAATTTCCATCGCGCTTATCCTAGGCATATGGCAGCGTCTAGTGATTGCGGGTGTTGCCGCTCTTACGGTAGTGACCATGCTTTGTGGTCTCATCGCCGAACAACTCAAGTACGACCGGCCAGATATGGCGTGGGCCGCCCACTTTACAGGGTGGCTCTCCATGGGTTCTGTATGGGCTATTCTCGGACGCCAATTTTTGTACACGATTGAAATGTCTACGGAGAATCCGCCCGACTTTGTGTATGTTATTATCATCGTCATTGCTATTCTCTACATTGGATTTGGTACAATTCAGTTGGTACAGTTGTGCAAAGCTGGTCGTGAGCCGGATAAGGACTTGAATCGTGGGGTTGAATTGGCGTATTGTGTGATGTCATTGACGAGCAAGTCATTTTTAGGATGGATAATATTTGCCAATGCGTTGGGAGGTATGGCCGAAAGTTAACTAAAAAATTAGTATAAATACCATTTTATTCTGTAGTAATGGATATTCTTCCCAATCTAGATTTTGAAGCGGTCGCAGACAATACTGGGATGCTTGAAGAAGACGACCCGGGCGAATTTGTCCCTTGCCACTTTTCCGACGACGAAGAGGACACACACGACCTTGGTTGTCAGTGTGCCCTCTGCCAGTACGGGGATGGTGGTTCCGGTGAAGCACATTCTGTCATTCAGCGTATGCAAGAAATCGACTCCCAAATGGTTGGTAAAATCAAAGACGACGAGATCTATAATTTGCAGGCCGACCTGTACAGAACACATGTCAAAGAGCCGTTAGAACGCCAAGGCATCGATGCACCGGACGTGACTGCCGAGACGTGTAGGGCACACTTTTCCAAGCACAGAATGAATATGAAGCGTATGATTGGTTCTGAGATAACGTTTGTAAATTCGATGCAGCGACATGTCCGTAGGGAGCAAATTTTGAGTCGCAACAATGTGACGGGCCGTACAAAGGTGGATACCGGCGCGATTAAGCAGTGGATAGCACTGTCCAAGCACAAGTTAGACCTTGTCAAGTATTACAAAGGGCCTTTGAGTAAGGAAATTGCTTCCAAGACCCAATCGATTAAACCATATTCGTTTAAATAAATAATTTCTTTTTTATAACTTGTTAATATAATTTTTTATTAAGCCGCTTAATAGGACAAATAATATTAAAAATATCCAGAGATTTTTTCCCCAATCGAAAAAAAATCCAACCAGTACTGTAGCAATTAAGGTGCAAAAAAGACAACCACAAACGAATGAAATACGGTCTTCGTATATTTCAGGTTCAACGTTGTTCTTCGAGGGCTCAGCGAGTTCAAACTCCAAAGGTTGCATGTATTATTCATTTACTGAATATTTATATAACTTTTTTGTTAGAGTCGGAAATGTAATATTAACACAAATGTATGTGGGCACAGATGGCATCCGCATTCGTTTCGCCGGCTGCGATACTGCCACAGATGCTGGCGCAGTAAGGAACACATGGTTCACAGCCGGCCGCGGCACACGCGGCACACGCGGCACTGCAGGCACCACCGGCGCCGGCGGCAACCAATCCTTTGACAGCTTCTTTGCAGACGGAGCAGACACCGAGTTCTTGGTGAGCGACATCCGCACTGTACAAATCTAGAGTAACCTCTAGGCCCGGAAACCCATGGGTCACCGTCGAATTGTAATGGGAATATTTGCGCCCGTCCGGAGCATATTGATGAGCACACGGGTGTGTTTGGTTGTCTTGGGTAAGATTGCGCTCAAAGATGTGTGCCGCCGGCAGGGCTTTATACTTGCTGGGGTCGAGGCACGTTTCCCCACAAAAGGGAGCGTGCCCGAACGACCATATATACTTGAGCTTGGGCGATTGACATTCGATGCAACACGCGGCCTGCGAACCTACCAGCAAAAACGAAACGAAAGTAAAAAGAGATAGCATTTTGTTGGGCACTGCTGTGGCCGTTAAATATTTAGTTGATTATGCGCAACCTTTTAGATTTTTTCGGGCGTCAAAAAAATCCTGTTCTGGGATTCTTCTTCCACAAACGACGTATTGACAGTATAAATAGGGTTGTGATTTTTTGCAATAACAAATGGCAAGTCAATCAGTAATGTCAGCATTCGGTCGTCAGGCCCCAGGTCTTGGTACTGTTAATCAATCAGCACCTTTTTCATTTAAATCTTCTTCGGCTGTTAGAGGCGACTATGGTTCAAAACCGTCTGTATCGGCGCTTATGAACCCAACTTTACACAATAATGTCCCCGAACCCATGGTGAACTCGACGGCGCGCGTTCCTATTTTCGCGCGTCCGTTTACGCGTGGATTCGAAAAGACATACTCCGAGGGTGACATCTTGTTTGTGCAGCGTGGTGACGAGCGTTCGGCCCACACGGCCAGACATGGCTCTCACAACGTTGTTGCCAATATTCCCGTCCTCAATCACTTGTTGCGCACGACTACTGTTGGCGGTACAGGCGCCGATAAGGACAAACTTAAGTATGACACTGTCGAGAAAGTGCTCGACAACTTTAATTATTTTGGGATTTTGAACAATGATATGGACACGGGTTCCAAGTGGCAGCGCTTACTCAACGTCAATATCCGTGGTCGTTCTCGTGTCGCCCGCATGTGGAAACCCGTCGAAGGTCGCCTCAAACGTGGCGACCAGCTCTGGCTCGCGTTTATTGAAAAAAAAACAACTGGCATTGAGACTTTCCGTGGCCCTGGTGGCGTTCGCGAAGCTGTTCCCCGCGAGACTAACTATGTCCAAGTTGTTCCAACATTGGATTGTTGTCAAGATTTCCAAAACGCAAAATACTTAATTCCTGTCGGCATTGTGTCCCAAGTTACGATGAAAAGGCCTTCCCCCATTCAAATTAACGATGCTTTATATGTCACCGAAAAATGTAAACTCTTAGAACGCATCGAGGTGCTCATGCGTATTTAAACAAAAATGACGTATATAAATCACTTCATATTTATTAATCACTTCATGTACCAGTCTCAGAAACGTAGACGTATCAAACCTTTTGCACGCCCCACTTCTTTTGACATCAATGTTGTGTATGATATCCGTCATTACCAGTCTATCAAGTTCGGAAATGTCATCGACCCTTACTTTCCCGCTCACGGCACTGACGAGGCGTATCATGTCCTTGAGGGCGAAGTCTTGATGCAGACCAACACAAAACAGGTTCGCAGATATGGCGACCACCAAATGCACGTCTTTTCTTTCGCCAATGGTCTCAAAGCCGATGGTGCTGTGCTGAATGCCAGCTACAACAAAACGAAAAAAGTTCTGAATGCTAATGGTGAGGAAGTAGAAGTCGAGGTTGAGGTTCCTGAGAAGGCCGCCGTCCTTGAGGGACTCAAATATGCTGGCGTTGCGGTGACTGAATTTTCGCCCGAGAAAGATATTTTCGAACAGGGATTCGTCATGACGATGGCTGGCCTCAATACTATTTTCAACAATGGTGCTTCCATTCTATACCCGGGCGATGTTGTCTGTGCCGATATTCCTTTTGCAGCAGCCAGAGGCGTGAAAAAAAACAGAGCTCTGCAAACGGGTATCCCGCGTGAAAAGCTTCAGTTTATCGTGACACCTTATCGCGACCTTCTCACTGCCGTTGGCAACGACGAAGTCCTCGCTTCTCGTTTCATTATGGGCACAGCTCTTTCTTACTCGCGCCCAGGCAGTTCTGTCGATATTGTGCTGCACAGATGTAACACAGTTATCCGACGCAGCGGCGGCGACGCTTCTGTTGGTGCCTCAAAAGGGCGCAGTGGTGGTGGGTTCGTGGGCAATCCAGCAGAAAGTTCTAAAAAAACGAAAAAGACTAAATCTAAAGATAAAAAGTAAATATTTTCAAAACAAGTAATTTCTATTATAAATAGACCCGTTTATATTTTTATATACCATGGCATGTACTCTATGTTCTAAAGAATTAGGAGACAGTAATTTAGCGGTATTCCCGTGTGGCCATTCGTTTCACTTGTCGTGCGTCTTTACGCATTCATTTAAAACGACGTGCTCCACCTGCGAGACGAATAGCTATCCGGATTTGGGTACCGACCGCGAAATTGCGATGACGGCCGACATTGAAGCCAAAATAAAAGAAAGACAGTTGAAACCCAACGAACCTTTGACCTTTTTACAGAAAGTCACGGCAGTTATTTCGCCTTTGACACCGAAAGCGAGTACCTTTTTAGACCACGTTCACCATAATAACAAATTGTCCGTTATCCGTTCTCATGGTTTCGGCCCGTCCGATGCTGTACAAGAGCGTATCCCCTGGGGCAAAATTCATACGCGATATTCGGGCTCTGATGTGTTGGATTTCGGATTTGAATGGCAACACATGGTGGACATGGGTATTGTACCATCGCAGTTGTCCAAATTTACATGGACACAACAACAACATAAACTTCATTTGAATGCTGAGGCTTTGCTAGCTATTCGCATGACCGTGTCTGAATTGGCGCGACTTAAATATACATCTCATCAGTTGATTGATTTGGGGTTTGATTGGACAGTACTCACAAGAATGGGTGCTACGGTGGATACTTGGCAACAATTTAAATTAACAATTACCGATATTAAGAGGTATTGGTCTCCTTCCGTTTCACAATGGGTCGCGGCTGGGTTTTACGATAAGGCGAGGCTCGAGAGAGCTGGATGGGACATTGAAGATGTTGTAGAAGTATTACCACTGATGACAGAGCGTTGCGCGGGTCGTGTTTTAAGGCTTGCGTTTTAAAAATGTATATACGAAATACACACAACAAGTCAAAAAAACAAGGAGCCAAAAAATCTCTTGTGAATCGTATGCGATAAGGTTGGAACTATCCGTCGGTATACTTGTTTGAAAGCTCTGAAAAATAGACGTTTCTTCTACAACGTCTATGGTAGACATTTGAACAAATAAACAACCGCATAAATATTGTTGGTGAAACTACATAGAAATGGATTTTTATTTGTCTAATTTTAATTTTTGTTGGTCTATAATATTTTTGGGTATGGGTTGTTCGCATTGACGCAACCATGGTTTGTAACACGTATTGCATATCGCCAAGGTATCCATCTTTTTGTCGTCGTCTTCCGTTTGAATCGTTGTCCATGAATCCTTGCCGCGGAACGTGTTACAAATGTAGCATTTAACTGTCGTATAGAGAGTACCCTCTTTGAGACATTCGCCACATGTCAGACCATGTTTGTCGATTTGGTCGTGATTGAAGCAAGTTGGATTGCCACACGAAGGACAGAACAAATATAACTTGTTCTGAAACTGAAACAAGCACCCTGTCATATTAAATTTTATACACTCCGTACTCGCACAGAGTTCGTTTTGCATCATTTTGCGTCTCGTTTTCCATTCTTTTTTGATGCGTCTTTTGTGATGTTCTTCAAGTTCGCCACTGTCTAGAAATGCATCGACTGTAATTCGCTTACGTTTTTTTGTGTCCGTTTTCTCACATCGACGCCCACAATAACATTTCAAAGTTTCGTCGTCCACAATGATTTTGTGATGACCATTGGCAAACAAGTTACTGCATTTGGCGTCTTTTTTGACGATAAAGCCTTTAAAGGTCGAACACGACAGACAAACATATACGTCGCCAACGTGCGGCAATAGTTCCTCGTCCGGAGATAGACCATACCGTCGGCGGAGTGCTTTGACTTGACGCGTGTAATAATGTTCGGGCAACGTGAAAACGCGTATTTCGCGATGATTTTGTTCGAACGCGAAAAATAACTCACGAATAGCTTCAAATTCATATCTAGGTGACGCGTTTAACAGTTTTCGCAAGTCGGAGCGGTATGTGTTTTGTTTGTAATGTTGGTACATGTTGACGATGGCATCGATGGATTTTTGGGACACATTGAAAAACTTAAGCCAGTCGATGTGTGGGTCGCCACGATTAACGCGTTTTACCATATGACGTAGTAACAAACGATATTCTTCAGGGAATTCACAATGTGGGTTGACTTGGTGCCGTTGTTCGTCGATGCGGTCACACATTGCAATCACGTTTTGTGTAAATGTTAACCTCTGGGGTCGGTACAAATTTCCAAGTTGTTGTTTGTTGACTTGCATCAAGTTGGACTCGATTTGTGACAGCCAATCTTGAATAGTACTGTGTTGCAATACGTTCACTTGGACAGTTTTTCGTACTAACTCCATTGCTGACCATACTGTAGTCTCGAAAGTGGTCCATTTGTAGGTATTGCACAACTCTTCGTAGAGGGCTGGAATCATACGCATCGAATACGTTAAAAATTCTTTGATAATGTAAAACAACAAATGTTGGTACGTCGTGAACAACCATTCCTGCAATTGCATACGATTGGGCTTGTCGTAAATAAAACGCCGAATGATTTTCTTACGCGCATTCCACGACAAGCGGGTTTTATTGTGTTGGTACATGCCTAACAAAGAGCACAGTAGTGCCGAACGCATAAATTCGTGCACCAAGTCATCTGTCTGGCAATAGTTAGAGATAATTTCTCGGAGATTGCGAATCTGACAACGTTGTGGCAACGCTTTACACATGAGATGCACGATGGGTTGCATCTTGGGCTTGTTTTCGTTCCAAAAGGAACATTGCAATTGTAAACTGATGATGTCGGGCAACGCGCCTTCGTGTAGAACCGTTTCTGTTTTTGGATGATATTTTCGAAACACGGCTCGAATATGCTCAGGCCCACTGTCTTCGAGTGCACACATGAGAGGTACGTGCGCATCGTAGTAAATATGCAAGTAGAATAACATTTCAGCATTGTCTTCAATGTCGATAAGATGCACCGTTTGGTGAATAATAAACGCCAGTTGGTGCACCCATTCATGGTCGTGTTTGGATGGCCACCAAATGTAATCAGTGACGCGGTCAGTTGTTTCGGTGGTTTGTAGCCGTTCCCAGAAAGTACCTATGAAGAGCCCTTCATATTTAGAGCCAGAATAATGTGACAATAACAATTGTTCCGGCATTTCGCGCCGGTGACCGTCATCAAATTCAAAAGGACAAATGCGCCCGAAACCTACTCCTTGGTCTCGGGCGCCTTCGTTAAAAAATGCATCTGCTGGCCGGGATATTTCATACGCCACTGTTCATAATAACGCACGCCATTTTGAATCTTTAAACGGTACGCGTTTTTCAAATGCAGCACAACAGGGTCGAGGATGCCCTGGAACACCGAAGGAGATGATAAAATACAATCTTCCATGCAGTATTCACCCTCTTCACCCACAATATTACGATAATCTTGCAGAATAACATTGTTTTTGACCCCCATACCGTCGGCACGAATGTTGATAAAGGCTCGTGCGATTTCGGAACGTTTGCACATGAGGCACAGCCGTCCTTCCGACGGCAATTTGCCCGTACTGTTGTACTCTTCTTCTTCGGTGGGCAACAGAAATTCCCGCAAAACAAATGCGTTTTCTTTGACGTGTGGCAAATTCATGCCTTGACACTGGTCGCTCATAATGCATGGGCGTTCTTTTCGCAGTGGTTCGCGCAGATATTCTTCTTCGTAAGCACGTGTAATGACCTGAATCGATACGCGCAAATGTTCCTTATGTTTAATGTCTTCGGGCGACATCGTATCACATGGCTTTTGTTGAACGAGAGCGCGAACATATGGGAAATCATATGGTCGCAAATGTGACAAGTCACTACGTTTCCAAAAATCTTGGTTCTGTTGATTGAAAAAAGTGGTCTCCGCCACCATCAGGGTTTTAGACCGAGGCTGTTCTTCAGAAGACGTTTGCAAAATATCAGGCGTTTCTTGTTCGAGACTTTCTTTTGACACTGGTAGTGAAGCAAAGGTAAATTCCTTCGTCTTTTGGCGCTTACGTTTCACATTTGATGTCGGTTCGAATTTATTCCAATGAACAGAAGTCATGTATTTAAGTTTCTATTTTTTTACTTATATAGTCGTTTTTGATCAATATTGAAGAATTGGATTTTTGAGTTTTACTACTTGTGACACTTTTATTTAAATAAAATGAATATATTTTTTGTCTTGTCCGCCTGTTTGTGGTCATGGCTCGTCGGGCGGGCAATCGCATTTGGGCCCAAATGTTCCGTCGTCACATGGATTCCAAACGTCGGGGTAGATTCTTGGTATTCACTGACACCGTTCGCTGGCAAAATGCCGCCAACACTTATTGTTTGTATGCCCATTATATTCATATTATTCTCCGTTCCCACATTGTTTATGAATAACACCCTTACACATAGTATAATGGTCATCATGTTGGTATCCGAACAATGTTACATTCCGATTTTTGTCACGAGGATATACAACGGCATACCACAGTGGCCCGCCATTCAAATAACTCTATACGCATTATTCGTATACACAATAAACAACGCGGTCGTTATTGTGTCCATTGTCGTCAAAATTGCCCTATGGACATGGTTTTTATGGATAGAAATCAAGATTAAAAACAAGATTATTAGAGAAGAGTTGCCGTACACAAAGCGTCAACCGCGAACCGTATAAAGGCGCAAAATATCTATATCACATGTCGCCAGGTCTACAGAATAATGTAAGACTTCGTGTTTTTCTTATCTTGATTTTATCTCTATTCATACGAGTTACACGAATAAACAGCTCTTCTTCCGTACACAAAATCACAGGAATGTTAGAAAATAATTTTATTGTTTATGGAATCGTTGTACTATGTTCATTACTGCCGTTCAAAGCGACATGGGTAGCGGCAATCGCGTTTCAGCTAATAGCACTGGTACTGAATACCGCCGCCCTGGGACTTGGGGCGCTGGCCACGTACAGATGTCGAAACCAAACCGGATGTGTTCAAACACTGCCAATGTCACTAATAACACTTGTACTGGTTCTAATTGTATTTGTATTTGACGCCATGCAAACATGGGACATATACCGTATTATTCGAGCCCCCATTTTTCTTTCATCTGCCACGCAACGCGTGCGGATACTGCTCTCTTGGGCACTGCCTTTTGGATGGCTCGTAAATATTATCAACGTAGTCAATTCAGAGTGGTCGCTATTCATATTTACAACGGCGCATCTTATCGTAGACCCGATTGTTATTTTAATGGCAAACTCACAGGAAAATATATTCATTGCGACCATCTTATTTACTACCATTGTCATGGACATACTCGCATGGGTTATGAATAACAACACTCTTGTCAACAAAGCTATTCCCATACAAATAGCGCTGTGCCTCGGCGCCATACTCATTCTGTTCGCGGGTTCTGATGCAAATGAGGAAGAAAATGTCGAAGAAGACCAAGAAGATTTTGAAGTGGCCGAGGCCCAACCGTCAGGACTTCGATACCGAAAATCCGGAAATGACAAAATTAAGTTTTGAGTATAAACCCCACCGAGCGCTTGCTACATGTCCGACGATAGCCCCCCTCCCATTACCGGCCTTCGTCAGCGAAAATATCCAGAAACACCCATGCCTGACAGAGAATTAGAGGAAGATGAGGAGGAGGAGTCTTTTGACGACCTTCCGAGACACGAAGAACCGGAGGACGACCAGCTCAAATCCAGACTGTGTGAAAACATGATGTTTTTTATTTTTGTGACCATTGTCATCGCACATTTTTGGACAGTATGGACGCTACAGGCCGACGTCAACATACTCATGCAGTATCAGAAAGAACACGTAGACCAGTACAAGCATATTGCAAAGCTTTTGGAGAATATGCATCAAGTAAAATGGCATATGGTACCAGCTATACAATAATAAATTACACTTTATACCCATACCTACTACATGTACCCCATATCCCCGAATCCAACGAGTCTCGTTGTCTTTGACAATTTCAATCTCACCAATACACTTGCCGTTGTGCGCTTGAGCCGTATAACCAGTAGTAACGCCCATCAACTCGTTTTTTACGTTGTAGACCTGAATACCCTTCTTGGAACCAAAGTCATGCAAACTAGAGAGGTTCATGTTTGATTTAATGTTCGATAGAATAATTATATTTCAGAGTACGTTAAAAAAAAAATCAATGCAAAGCTTGTATGGCCGCCAAACAACGCGAATATCGTCAAGAACATCGGGAGAAAATCAACGCCCAAAAACGCGAATATTATCAGAACAACAACGTGGAAATTGCCGCCAAACAACGCGAATATCGTCAAGAACATAAGGAGGAAATTGCCGCCTACCACCGCGAATATGGTCAAGAACATAAGGAGGAAATTGCCACCAAAAACCGCAAATATGGTCAAGAACATCGGGAGAAAATTGCCGCCAAAAACCGCAAACGTTATGCCAATAACCCACAGTACGCGATGTCAGAAAGATGTCGACATCGAATGATTAGAGCAATCAGAGCCGCTGACCTCGACAAGAAATGTGGTTCCAGCAGCAAGTTATTGGGCATCTCTCCCAGTGGTCTGAAGGAATGGCTCGAGGCACGATTTACCGAAGGCATGACTTGGGAGAATCGCTCGGACTGGCATGTAGACCATATTGTTCCGTGCACGGCATTCGACTTATTAGTTGAACAAAATCAGCGCATTTGCTTTTGGTACCAGAATCTACAACCTATGTGGGCCAAGGATAATATACAAAAGTCGAATACATACACGGAGGCAGACAAGCAGGCGTTAATTTCTGCATATTGTAATCGGTGAGAATAAAACACATCGTATGTATGTATATTTATATATTTTTCTTATTCAGTGTGTGTGAATGTGCCGTCGGCGTTGATGTTGGCGATGGGACCACCGCGAGTTTCTGGCGCTTGTTGGTCGTTGAGTTTGATTTGATTCAAATCAAAATAGGAGTTGGACTTTTATTGGTCGCCTGAATTTGATTCAAATCAAAATAGGAGTTGGACTTTTATTGGACTTTTGTTGGTCGTTGAGTTTGATTTGATTCAAATCAAAATAGGAGTTGGGCTTTTGTATAAATGTTGTGATTAATCCGAATGTTATATAAAAGGACATTCTGTAACAACCAAACATGGAACGCTATATCGAAATGGGATTCCAATCAGACGAAGCTCGGGAAGCGATGGAACGCTTTGGCGACGATTTGCACGCGGGATGTCACTGGCTCATGGTTCGCCAGACCATGGGGAACGTTCCCAAACGCTTAAAAGCTTCCCATCAAGAAAACACTTATCTGGGCTCAACAATTCGTTTAAATAGCACCACTTGGACGGTGGATAATTTTGACAGCAAGCATGCGTTAATTCGTATTCGACGTGGTGATAATCTACCTTGTCGTTGGGAACACATGTCTGATTCCCGTCTAGAATGGCTCTCCATCACACACGATCGACCGTCTATGGTGGTTCCACGTGCGGCTTGGAAGCGTTCATTGGGTTTTATACAAGTCAGTGGTACATTTCTACGCGATTTAAAGATACAAATAACACTAAATAATATGTTGGGCATCTTCATTCGTTGGGGTCGACCCTCATCTGGTTCTGGTGAATGGGAAAAATGGCGTGTGATTACTTCCCTGACACGCGAACATATTCATCGACCGAGTCGGCCACGACCAAGGGGAGGGTTTAGTTCTGATGTTCATGATTTTCGTGTCGAATGGATGACGTATTTCCATAGTCTTTGCGATGTTCATAATGTCAGTATTGACAGCTTTAGTAACGCGTTGTACAATACAACCGTCTCGGAAGCGGCTGTACTGTTTCCGGAATCTATTCGAGCTGACCTTACTAAGAAATTGACGATGTGGAAATCACCGTCCGACCATATAAAAACAGAACTCCAAAATTGGCGAAAAGATTGTTTGTCGGTGATTTTGTTCGAACCACGTGAATACCACGATAACATCATCAAATTCGAAGTGTTTATTCATGATATGACGTTTGTACAGCCCCAGCATTGTGAATCACAATCAGGTCTACATTTGCAAATGCAACGACTTTTCATGTTGCTATTTCCAAAAGAACGTCCCGAGGAGCCCATTCCAGGCCCTATTGATATGCAGTTTTTCAACAACGTCTTGCGCGCCTCTAAAAAACAAATCAAAAGTCCTTTTGTGAGACCGGGTGATTCGTTTGAAAGCCAGTTGTTTCCGTTTCAAGAGAAATGTCTAACATGGCTGGTTGAACGGGAACGGACAGCGCCCTCTACCTCCTCGTGGGGCTGGACACAGCGCAAACTTGCTGATGGTTTTACATTTCACTCTTCTGCGTTTGGCCATATGACTTTGTCACAACCAAATACGACGGTGCGCGGTGGTCTCCTTGCGCAAGACGTGGGTATGGGAAAAACTGTTCAAATGTTGGCTCTTATTGCAACGAACAAAGCGAACGGCCCGACGTTGGTTGTGGTACCGACGACTATGCTATCCGTGTGGATGGCCGAAACGAGCAAACACGTTCCGAGTTTGTCAGTGGTGAAATTCCACGGCGCCCGGAGAACGCGCAACATGGACGAACTTCGTCAATCTGATGTCGTTTTAACCACGTATAGGATTGTGGTCAATGAAACGCAGCAACACGTTCCTACGATAGGTGCTATCCGGTGGGGCAGAATTGTGTTGGACGAGTCGCACGAAATGCGGTCTGTTACGTCGGCCACAACAAAGGCAGTCTGTCGTTTGTATGCTCCGTACCGCTGGTGTCTTTCCGCCACGCCTTGGCCGAAAGGTTTTGTGAATGCTGCCTCTATGTTGGCATTTTGGGGCGTGACGCCGTTTGACGATATTCATTCAAATGCAGCTGTTCGAAACACGTCTTGTGTAACTCCGTCCTTGTTGTGTGACATACTCTCTTCAACAACATGGTGGCAACAAAAAAGGCACGTGCGTCTCAATCTTCCCACCGTTACCAACCGTTGTATTGAATTACCACATTCTTCATCTGTCTTATATGACCAACTGCGTAGTTCTATCGTCCATCGTATGGAAGTTGACCAATCCACTCCGGGCATTAATCATTTGACGCGTCGACTCCATTACATGCGATGGCTTAGACAAGCAGCGATTCACCCTTTGTTGAACCGATTCAGTCACTATGGATTTCCAGCCACGGAGCAAACAATACAGACAGAAACAAATTCAATTCAATCATTTATAGATACGTTAGGAACTACGAACTACGACCAATCTTTGCGCGACCTTATTAAGTCTTGGGCAGATGGTAACGAAAGGTGTGCTATTTGTATGGACGCCATGGACAGACCTACTGTGACGCCCTGTCATCACATGTTTTGTTTTGAGTGTATTCAATCTTCCTACCAACACGATTCAATGCGCAAATGTCCTTTGTGTCGAACACCAGCCGGCAATTCGATACTGCACGAGCTTTCAGTCGAGGAACCCGAACAAAGCGATGTGCCGTCGACATGGTACACGTCTGATGCCAACGGACAACGCGTTGAAATGGATAAATGTACACACGAGTCGCTCGTCGCTTTGAACGGAACGCACGGACATAAAATCGACATGTTTATTCGCCTCGTCAAAGAATCTACTGAAAAATTTGTCATTTTCACGAGGTTTCATGGTGCGTGGAAAATGGTATGTGATGCTTTGCAGTTGACCGCCATTTCTTTCGTGTCCATAGAAGGACGCATGACTCCGAAACGCAGAGCAAAATCGATTGAACAATTCCAGAACAATCCAGACGTTCGTGTTTTTGTAATGACGACGAAAACAGCCTCCGTCGGCATTACACTGACTGCGGGTTCGCACGTTGTCTTTTTGGAACCATGCACCGACACACACATTCGAAAACAAGCCGTTGGTCGCGTTTGGAGAATTGGTCAAAAAAATCCTATTACAGTGACAACATTAAAAACGTCAGGTACCGTGGACTGTGTTAGTGATTTGGACAGTCATCTGAACATATCGAATCAGACCGATACCTCCGTATAAAATCGTTTCTTTCTTTCATTAAACGTACAATTGTATCTCTATCCCCTACTTCGCGGGCATTTTTGAGCTGTATCTCGAAATCCTGTAAATCATACTCAAAGGCCAACTCTAAAATTGGTTTTTCGACCGACATGGATTTAGAAAATTGTTTGTAAATTGATTTAGCTTTTGTGCCGGCGCTTAAATATTCACCCGACGATTCCGTAAGCGCTTTGCGCGTAAAGGGGTCTCGTGGAGGACACCTGCCAAATTCTCCCAAATGTAATCCGGCCAATAATTTTTTTCTCGTTTCTTTCGAATATCCTTGTCCACGCACTATCCAGGGATTGGCCACGAAATCTTGAGTCATTTTATCAAACAACACCTCTACACCGTTGGATACGTTTGTTCGCGCCTTTTCGGAACATAAAGAAAACAAACGCTGAATGAATATATAGCGTTTTTGTTTAAAAAGTTTGTACGCGTGTTTTTTCAGTTTGCTTTCCACAACAGTTTGATCAAGCAGGTTGACCAAAACACCACTATAGTCATACTTATAAAAAAGTGACCACTTGATGAGCTTGGGATAAAATAAAAGTACTTCTTCTGCAGTCAGACAATCTTTCTTTTTGAACATTCTACAAACAGCTTTCCGAGCATCTTTTGAAGATTTAAAATTGGGCGCACGACCCCATAGATATAGTTTTCGGACTGTAGATTCAATAAAACAGCCGTGGCGCAAGTCACACAACCATGACCCTTCTGAAACAATTTTCCCATTCTCCATTTCCATAAAACGACCTTCACGTTCTCCCTCTGTGAATTCGCCGCGAAATGTTCTCCCGTCGCGTTCTAAACATCCTTGGCCATTCCATATATCGTCACACCAAAAACCAGTATACACTGAACCATCAGAATATTGCATGGCGCCGTGGCCAGTACGCTTCCCATACGACCAGCCGCCCGCGTAGACGGAACCATCTATGTATACATGCGTCCCTTTATTATGGCGCACATTACGCTTCCACTGACCTTCGTACGTTCCCAAAAAATTAGAGACCCATTTGCCATAACCATGTCTCTTATTATTAGACCAACTGCCCATGTACGATTCAAAAGCGCTGGAATAAACACCCGCGCCATTTTTGTAGCCAGAACGCCACGAACCAGTGTATACCGACCCGTCGGATTCGGTCTGTATACCTTTCCCATGCTTCAAATTAAAATAAAAGTGTCCGACATAAGTCCCGTGGGAGTTTTTAAGGGTACCCTCACCATGCTTTTGTCCATTCGACCAATGTCCGTCGTATTTGCTTTCATTTCCAATTGAATAGAGGCCGTGTCCATGGTATTTACCGTTCTTAAACTGACCTTCGTACTTGAAATCTGGTGTTCGAAGTTCGCCGTGACCATGGTATTTGTCGTTTTGCCAGTTGCCCTCGTACACAATTCCATGGGGGCCGACTTGGCGTCCCTGTCCGTGTTTGTTTCCGCCTAAAAAATAGCCGTTGTAATAATTATCGGGACGGACGTACAATCGTCCTTTACCAGACGGCTTGCCGTCGTAGACAGTGCCAATATAGACAGAACCATCAGAAAAATCAATGGTTTGTTGTTTATCGCATTTTTGCTTTTTATGGCCTTTCATCGTGTGTTTACAAGTTGTGCATCTACGTCTTTTCATTTAAAATAAACTTAAACTATTTATATATTACATTTTATATTTATTGGGCGGATGCGTCGTCAGTACGTTGGCGCTTAGGCTTACGTACTTTAAGGGACTCCTTCGTCTTAGCGTAATCGCGCTTGTACTGTTCGACCACGGCAGGATTATCGACAATCTCTTCCAACGTTTTAATGGAGACGGACGGGACAGTCGTTTTCTCCTCGCGCTCGAACGTAATGCCGCCCAAATCGGCCGACATGAGGTTGTTCTCACGCATGTATTGGTAAATTTTAGCGTGGCGCTCCTTCTGTTCCTTGTTGAAGCTCTTGAGCTGTGCCCGGATGGCATCGCCCTCAGGAATGGCGTTTGCGTAGTCTTGCTTGAGTTGGACAAATTCGGCTTCGGTCAGTTGGGGCATTTCGGCGTCCATCTTAATTTGATATTTTATATACACGATTGAATTAAAAAATACCATTATGACTTACATGTTTGGAATATTTCACTATAAATTTGGCGCGACATAAAATCAAAATGTCGTTCATGTCTGTCGAAAAAAACCATGTGGAAACAAGTATCTTACACAAAGCGCAACATCCATTATTTCAGATGGCCGAACCACGCTCAAGGATAGCGCGGTCGTACCCACGGCTGGGCGCAAGCTCAGTATGAGGTTGAAGGAATGAGGACTGACCACAGAGTGAACCTCATACGGATTTTTACGGTGCTTTATTGGCCTTAAAAGACGCTTTACTTGCGCCCGCTTCTAGTGGCATTAGACGAAAAGATTGTGAGTATTTTTAACGCGTATTATGATGAAAACTAAATATTAGAACATATTTTTAATCAAATTTGTGTATTTATAGTGACTACCTTTAATGTAGAATGTCAGTCCATAGTGGGCGTCGTCAACGACAATTGTTGCCGGTGGGGATGGCGTTTAAACAGTTGGACAATTTAACGGTCAAAAAGAGGTACATGTCCTTTGAACAGGTGTCGCTTCTTTCTTTGGGAGGAATTGTGGTCGGTACTATACTTGCTACTGTTGGTATTATATATAAACAAACAGTATTAATTATTATAGGGTTTTTAGAAATGGCTTTAATCGTCCTTTGGATGATTGTTTATTTCTACTACTCGTAGCGGAAGAGACCGTGCTCGCCTGCGTAATTGGCGAGCGCAAAGGTCAGATTGTGCGTATTCGCCTTTCCCATTATAGGATTGGCCCAGTTATAAAACTCTTCACAAACATTTTGAGCGGTCACATCCGGCGAGTCGACAAAGGAAAGAAACTTGGCGACAATCTGCGCGGGCGTGTAAATGCCGTGGTCTGCAAATTTCTGAATGGATGCGGGCCCCATGCCTGGAATTTCGTTAATCTTGAAATCGAGCAACGAACGGTTGATAAATTCGACCACAGTGTCGGCGCGCAAAGAACTTTTAGAGGGTTGGTAATTGAATTCAGACATTGATGTTTATTTAATATAGTCACCTTTATATAAATACATGCATATTCACTACTTTTGTGGATTTTTAAATTATTTTATCCCTCTTTCGTATGTATTCTTTCATCCATTTCACAGCAATAAACCCTATAATTAAAAGGAATCCCACTAATACATATGTTGTCCACGAGTGCCGGTTTAATTGATCGCGCTGACCGACACGAAATCTGTTCATAGATTCTTTCAGAACACCCTGTTCATCTTCGTACGATCTTTTGTGAGTCATATGATCAACCCTTGTTTTTGTTACTTTATTTCTTATAGTATCGATGTCTTTCCGTAATCCTTCTATATCCAGCACAAGTTTATTCCATGCGAATGTTTCTGTGTTTTCCGGGACATTATCGTCCAAATTATGAATGATTTGGGTCATTCCAGTTGGAGTCGACCCATGAACAGACACTTTGAATAAATCAACGACGTCGTCGATTTCAAACTGAAAACAATCATTGAACCGATTAAAATGCTTCGAGAATCGATTAAAACGACTCGAAGCAACAGTCACTACTGTTTTTCCTATGTCAACGAACGCATACATTTGAATACGCAGTTTCCATATTTGCGGGCGCATAAACGCGCCAAAACACCGTTTGGACACACCGGCAGGCATTTGAATACGGTCATTGTGAATTTGAATGTCAAATGTCGACACCGGCGATTTAACAGTAATTCCTAATATTGAATCTTTCGATTGTTTGTAGCGTTTTTCATTACCTGTGTAAAAACGCTGAAGTTCAAAGTATGCAGTATCTTTGAATTTTTTTGCAAAGGTACAACTTGTCGTTTCACTTGAAGACGATGAATCAGTGAGTGTAATCTGTCCTCGACTAGATTTGACACCATTATCACACGTGGACGATGGTAACTCTGCCAAGACTAGAGGAAACAATATGAAAAGACAAAACATATTAAAGCTAATACAAACATATTTATATTAGCTTTAAAAAATCCAATTTTAACAAATAGTACATTCACTATTCTCTGTTTTTACAGTTTTTAAAGTTAATTCTTGTGAAGCGTCCCCGACAATTGCCTGTACATTAAAATCCATTGAATTTTGAGCGGGTACGACATGATTAATCTTACAGTTCCACACTTTTGTTTCGTTGGACGAAAGACTCCCAGTGTTTTCAGAAGAAGTAAATATTTGACAAATCATGGGTTTTTGCCTGTTAACAATCAATGATTTGACCTTGAGACGTATTTCACCGTCCTCGTTCGTCATTAATACTTCGTCTCCATGGACTACGTCATACATGTCGTGACTCTTAATTGCCGACATATTTGTTTTGTCCGTACACACTTAAATAGTGTTTGGACGCCTTTGGCGGCGGCGTTGAATCAAATCCGCACGAACGCCACCGCGTTTGTTTCGCCTCGTTAGACAGTCTAATAAACGACACAGTTGTGGAAAATACACGAATTCATGGTAGCCGTCGTTAGATTCGCGACAATTTTGCCTACAGGCATTTTCTTCCGTTACATAATACTCTCTAGGAATACCACAGTGGAGACAATTCATTTTTATAATAAACATGGAAATATTTATAGTATTTTATACAATGTTATGAATTCTACGACGTTTGCGTGAACCAACAGGATGCAAATAACGATAAAAAGTCGACTCTTCACGCTTGATCATTTTGCCGGCCGTCGACCAGTCATACACATCGAAATCACTCGGGCTCCCGTGGAACATCTTAATCTTAAACCCGAGACGACGCGTTTCCACACACTTTTTGAATTCGCGCTTCGTGGGATTCGGCCCCTTTATTTCGATAAAGGTCGACGTTTCGGGCAACCAGAAATCAGGCGTGTACTCCGTGCCGTCAGGAAGCTTAATCGTGGCCGGTTCAAACGTTGCTGCGATACACTGCTTCTCAAAAGCCTTTGACCATAAAGTTTCCAGCTTGGAACGGTGATTCGTTGCTCCTTGTGGTAAACAAGCGTCCATAGAACCGTCGTCTACGTAAACTAATTTGAATTGCTTCGACCGCTGGCCGCCAACACACTTGTATCGGCCCCAGTAATACGTATCGGCGCCACATCCAAAACTCAAGACATGAAAAGGTTCTGTAGACGTGTACACCAGACGATTATCGCGCGTTGTCCGTGGGTTGATGGATATGGTAGCAGAATCGGCGTTCACTTCATTAAACCAAGTGCGGTTGTTCGTATTGGCCTTGATGGAATGAACCTGGCCATCGCGAATATCGATGCAACTTTTCTTGTTGTGAAACAAGGCTTTTTGGTTGTGAGGAATCAAAGCAGGTCGAGACATTTTTTTATTTAAATATATACTGGTAAAAATTAAAACACATATGAGTTACCTTTTTTTTTTACCATCCTGTCAACATGTCACTGTTTAAAAGGAATAAAAATTTTGCACCAGCGGAACCTATTATTCGGAGAAAAACCTGGAATAAAATGAAGCAACAGTTGGAAACCTTAAAATCGAACAATAAAAAGCTGTTTGAGTTTACTGAAGCAAAAGACGCCGAAATCAAAGCAATTGCAAGCTTCTTCCGCTTCCGCGCATGCCCAAGACAAAAACAAACCAGGTAAGGGAAAAATGCGAAATATATGACAGAATAAAATGGCAAAAAAAACCGGAGCCGAATTTCATGGATGGTAGTATGCCATATTCGATGGGGCACTAGCCCACGAATTCCTTCAGGCAGAAGAGAAGATGTGGAAGATAAAATTAAAACATATATGAGTTCCATTTTTTTTTATTTTGAACATTTTTTTCAACTAAAAATACAATTTGGCTTCAGACGACTTTGTTGCAACCGCCGTGTAATCGTGACGCCGACACGAATCACGATGACAACTTACGTCTTGTTTGTCCAACGGGTTTAAAAACGTACATATACCATACGCTACGGTCAAAAATGACGCAAATACCATTACCCAAGTTGAAAATGTTTGACGTGCCCAAACCGATTCGTTTTCACACTCGAGTGGATGTAGACAATCGCTATCCGTTTGCACACGCAAGATAGTCGCGGTCGCTACCACACAGAACAAACTTGTGCCAAACAATATGAGATACAATAGGTCTACCACTACTTTGCGGCACTCGACGACAAAACGCACACCACCAAACTCCAGACCCATCTTGATCATAATAATAGCCATCGATACAAACAAAAGCATGCGGATGTCATATGTTGTCTGTTGTGCTGTTTGGTCGTCCTCTGTAAATGTCGTTTTCAACACCTGTTGACCCTCCACACACTTGCAGTTGAAATAGTAGTCCTTAGCGTCTGTAGATGTCATGTTCTCCATGGTTAACATTAACACTTTGTCGGGGCCTCCGAAAAGATACGTCGAAGGATAAATGCTTTCGTTGTTAGCTATAGAAACAAACGTCACTGTCAATAGAGAAATCCACCATAAAATAGTATAATAAGGATACATGATAATATGTTTACAAACACTTAAATAATGACTTTTGTACTACTCGTATTTATATCGGTTGTCTTTCTCATTTTGGCGAGTACATGCTTATCTAGTTTAGATTGTCGAACATGTCGAACAAATCTTTTTGTCAAAAACTTAACACTCCTATCAGCCACGGTGATAGGGTGGTGCATCATACTCTACTATTTCAATCCGAACCACAAAGAGCATACGTTTTTGATATCGAGTACGGGCGCGCCTCATATTTGGGGAGAAAATGTCCGCTTCGTACCGAGCCAAGTTTATCGTCCAACTAGCTTGCAAGAACTACAAACCTTTGTCAGAGACTCTACGAAATGCAGAGTCGTTGGTGGTGGCCATTCCTTTTCACCTCTGGTCGAGACGCGAGAGGATTTAATCGATATTCGTGCGTTGCGAGGTATCATCGCCGACAACGGTACTCACATTACCGCATGGGCAGGTTCGACCGTTGAAGAAGTGCAGATTTATTTGACGCAGCGAGGTCGTACGTTGCACGGCTTTGGCTCTATTCATTCTCAAACACTTGCCGGTGGTCTCTCAACATCTCTCGTGGGTATACAGCCCATGGGGTTCGCGAGTCAGTGTACGTGGGCACAAACGATAGACGCAGTGGGCGCGCTGCACGAATGGGACGATACCTACTTTTTGAGAAATTCCATGGGTCTTTTGGGTGTTATTACTCAATTACAATTCGAGACACATACGAACGCATGGACGACGCACACCGTAAAGCACGTGCATTTGGACACACTCTTTGACTCCTTCCAAGCCGACGAAGCAACGGCCGTCGATAGCGCAACAACGATGGAAAAAATACGCACCGGTGTCAAAGTTGTAGCGACTATGAATACCGCTCAAAACATCGTCAAGCCAACAGAGTATCCTAAATACTGGACTCAAAACGATTACATAATATATGACTTGCTCATATCACCACTGGCACTGTTCTTTCCTTATTTACACCATTTTATGCTTGATATGTCCATTAACCCACGGGACACCGAGACGGCACTCTTGGGGTTTGATATGAAACAATTTGGCCAAACGTACACAGATTACGTAATACCGTTGCAGAATTGCACCATTGCGCTCCAAGAAATGGCGGGCGTTTCACGATATGACACACTCGTTCGCATAAAATATTTGTCGGAGTACAATTCCTCCTGTCTGGATGTGACACAGACACCATCGTGTCGCATTGAAGCGTACGCGGGACAGCATAACAGTGGCATATACGAAGATATTGAAAAGTATCAAGCGATTTCTGTTAAATACAATGGCTTCGTTCATTGGGGCAAACTTTACATGGGGAATGTTACCCAACAAATGCGGCGCTTCGAGTGTTATCCACAGTTTCGGGCGTTGCAGCTGCATAACGATCCAACAGGAAAATTTGTGAACGAATATCTGAGCGGCCGCCCAGCAAAGTATACCGCGTATTCAGTGACCCATGTCTATGTCTATGTAGCCGTCGCAATATCATCGATATTTATAATGAATGTAATAGCGTTTGGCGACATCAAACACACGTACTTGAAGTAGAGTTGCAATGGTTTGTGACATTTTACAATTTAAATTAAATTGTGTGCAGCAGGCCTATTTATGTTTGAAAATTTGATTTGAATCAAATCAAAGTCAAGCTGGTCAACATTATTTTGCAGAATTTTGATTGCAATCAAATTTGATTTGAATCAAATCAAAGTCAAGCTGGTCAACATTATTTTGCAATCAAATTTGATTTGAATCAAATCAAAGTCAAGCTGGTCAACATTATTTTGCAATCAAATTTGATTTGAATCAAATCAAAGTCACGCTGGTCAACATTATTTTAAATTTCGATTGCAATCAAAACTGTTTATTTAATGAACGAATACCACGCGCGCCGTGCAAAACAATTAAACTTGTACGGACTTTACCACAGGTGGTATAATGATGCCACAACATCAAACCATCGCAACATAACGCTAACTGACTCGTTCCGTAGCATTTTTAAGGACGAGCCGCGTATTTTGAAAATGGGTTGTCGGTTGAACTCTATCTCTGAACGCAAAAAAATGTTGTACAAAGAAATACGACGCCTTACTACACTCAGGAAAATGGCGTGGCGCCGTTACCAGAACCATTTGCGTTTTAACTTGTTTTGCATCTCGGCGTACCGCAAAACGCGTGTAGACGTCTCCTTTGCTCGTCACGCAATTCTAGAATATTTGCACGGACGAGTATTAAAGGCGACCTAAAAAAAACAAATGGCCGCCCTCCGTAGTAGAGAATCTGTCCGACTGTCGACGACTATACTACAACACAGAATGTTTGGCATACGGCATGGCGAAGCTTTACACAATGTCGTCGGCGGTGTCTACGGCACCGAAGTGTACGAAAAGTTCGTCGATACGACGCTTACGGCGAAAGGCATGCAACAAGCGCTCAAAGCGAATGCGCCGGAGGTAGACGTAGTTTTGGTGTCACCTCTCATGCGCACGCTTCAAACAGCTGCACTCATGTACCCCGACACACCAACAATTGCTCTCGAATGTTTAAAAGAAATTCCACAACATACAGAAATATGTAATCGACGTTCTTCACGGTCTCTTCTCGCGAGACTCTTTCCAAGAGTCGATTGGTCAATGATTACAGAAGAGGAGCAGTTATGGCCGGAATACATTTCCAACGCCTTGCGTAAAAATCAATTGCAGGTCTTTGTCAAGTCCCTTCCTCAAAAACGCGTGGCGCTTGTGACACATTCTTCATGGTTGAAATACTATATGGTAGAAACTGTAGAAGCAGAGCCAGAATTAAAACACTGTTTCCCTTATAAATTAGCTAATTTCAACACTTGTTTTTAATCATTCAAATTATAAAAATGACCCTATAAATGTATTATTACCGTTTCTAAAATGTCTCGTTTACGTGCTGGCAATATCAATGACAAAATTGAGTCGTTACGAACTTTGAATGGAGAAGCAAATATTAAGAAGCGTCTCCAAGAAATCTATGCCGCCATAACATCCGATGTGGACAGCAAGGTGCTACAAACAACATTATTAGAGGTATTACATGAAAAAGCAAGTACGTGGTCAGATGATTGCAAGCAAGAGTGGGTCTTGTGCATGACAAAACTTAAAGATATAACAAAACTCAAAGGTATTCAACCGTTACCAATGGCACTAGCTGTACAAGCTGTACCAGCTACACCAGCTACCAGTACATTTCACCAACACGACGGTGAAAGAAAAGAAGGTGGCGAAAGCGGGCCGCCAGAAATAATTGCGCATTATCCACCGGGCATACAAACAAGAATGATGCGCGGTACAAACGAACTACGCGTTTGGATTATCGACAACAGTGGTTCTATGACAAACTCCGACGGAAACGGTATTAATCGCAATAAGACGATGGTTGAGGTCGGATGGGAGCGATACGAAGAACTAAAACAAACCATTGAATTCGTCGCTGAGTTTTCGAATACAACAAAAAGTCGTGTCAAATATTTTCTTTTAAACGATGTTCCGTACAGGGGTACGGACGTTTCTGAATTTGAAACGGGCGTTTGGACAACTGACCGTGAGAAACAAGACGAAATGACCCGAGTTGAAGCCATCATGTCCGACCGACCGACCTATGCAACTCCCCTTATTGCCAAAGCTCGCGAGGCAATTCAATTTATACAGCGGGAAAAGGGTAACTACGAGCGTGTTTATTTAATGATTGCGTCGGATGGCGAACCCAGCGATGGAAATGTGCGTGATCTTGGACATATATTACGTCAAGTAGACAAAAGAAAATTACACATTGTAGTACGTATTTGCACCGATAATGAAGGCGTGAACACTTTCTGGAACAGATTGGAAATGGATAGTGAATTAAGATTAGACTGTGTCGACGATTTCAAAGGTGAGTCCCAAGAAATTTATAATATAAACGACTGGATAAATTACGGTCTCGAATTACATCGATTCCGAGAATGGGGTACGGACGAACATTTGTTCGATTTAATCGACGAAGACAAAGACAGAGATGGAAGACCTTTTAAATTATCCGAACGTCAAATATTGCAGTTCATACAAATTTTGGAACCCGCTACCACGAACTTGTACGACCTGCGCGTCCCCAACGATTGGAATGTGTTGCTTGGTATCATCAGAAATCATTCGGTCAATTCTGAGGCTGTTGTGGCTAACTTAGTGAAAGGAAAAGAAGATACCACGTACTTGGGAAGAAGAGCTGTACTGATTGCCAACAAAAAGTTTATCCATATCGGCAATCTGAAATGTCGATTATACGGATTTTGTGGAGGTACCGTGGATAATTGGATGAAATGGACGACGGACGAACATAAGCTTCCTAAACTTACATTTTAGTATATATAAACCGCTTTATTTAACTTAACTGTCTACTAAATTCTACGCAGAGAATTTCTAAAAAATATAATGGGTGGGTCCTATAAAAGTAACCGTTGTCAAAGAAATGTCTTTGAAGAGGCGAAGAGCGTCATCGCCGGCGACCGCGCCAGTGTCGCCAAAGAACGTCCGTCTGACAACAGCGACGTTCAATAGTAAGTACGAGCACATACTTGACGTTTGGTCGCGTTTGGACGAAAAACCACCACTGAAAGACGGCACCGGGCAAAAATGCAGTCGTTTTTTAGTGGACAAAGAAATTATCACAGTTCTTGAAATGTCATTGGTAGAAGAGGTGGAAGGTAGTCAGTCGGAAATATATGCCATTTTTATTGGTGATAAAGAACAACCCGTGATTTTAAAGAAATTTATTCCGGATAAATTGGTCACGACGACAATTACAACCAATGACCCCGAAATAGAAGCCGAACTTCAAAAGTGGGCACATCGTCATAACTGGACAGATTGCCATGGGTTTGTTACACATGGCTTTGCCCCAGACGTGAAAGCGTACAATGATAAAGCTATGATTATCGAAAAGTGTAGCGCATCGCTCGAAAGAAGCGCCCTAAGGGTGAATACGACGTTCAGACGCATGTCCGGGTTTGAAAAAAAAGCGAAACTTTTCGAACTTAATGATTTGTTAGGAACGGGGTCGTTTCAAATATATTCGTTTGTCCAAGATATGTTCGACGCGTGCGGATTGTATAATAAAGACCCTAATTTTTCAAATTATATGTACCTCCGTGGCGAATTAAAACAAATTGACTTTGGTCAAAATCGATTCGCTTCAGAAGCAAAGTTCAACGAGTTTTATAAGCAATTGCCTGTGCGTCTTCAACAACCAGAGTTACGCGAACAATTATTAGATATAGATTCTGGCTTCCCACCGCTATACCATTGGTATACCGTTATGTCCATCGATACTGAGGGCAACGAACAGCGAGATTATGAAAGAGGAGCATGGGGGCCGTTTATTCTATCTTTAAAACAAACACGTCAAACAATATTAAATCGAGCGACTGCTCACAAAGCAGCCCTCGCATCAAAGTCCACCCGATTAACAAAGTCCATCCGATTAAAATTTTAAACTTTAAACATATGAAAATATAATTTCAACTTAATAGCCCAACACACAAATGTCGCGTTCTCTGGAAAAAAATGTGAAGGAGACTAGGCCGACATTTTATCACGACGGAAAGCCAGTACGCGCCGCCGGTATCCTTTTGTGGACACAAGACGGTAGTAAAACCCTGCGCTTGTTGAACAAATGCAATCGCAAATTCGAAGACCTCGGCGGCAAAACAGACGTCGGTGATAGAACGCCTTTAGATACCGCCATTCGCGAAGCGTGTGAAGAAACAAATAATGGCATTTTTTCTAATAGACATTCCTTCAAAGAGTGCGCCGACATGCTCTACAAACACGCCCTAGATTCTCCGGACATTCAATACAGCGAATGCTCTAAATATTTGCTGTTTCGCGTCTACGTCCATCCATCTATTCTATCCATGGATATGCGGCGATTTGGCCGTACCGAAAAAACCGAATGGGGTGTCCTACAGCACTACTTTCAATGGCGGTGGACAGTGCCCTTTCACAACCAGCTACACCCGCGCCTACAAGGCCTTGAATTGTGAGTATTTATTTGGACGGACACTGTCAACACATGACCCTCGCCATCTGGTTAGAATCGCGCCACACGTGCCCCAAATATATCATTCACTGCACGTGTGAAAAAGACCCATCCAAAGACACGCTGTTCGACTGGTGGAGCTTTGCGCACGTATTCTGGGGAGGCGTGTACAGCATACCACTATTCCTATGGGACAATGACGTGTGGTCGTTTGTGTTCATGTTTGTCGCCGCCACTCTATACGAAATCGCTGAAAACACAGATTGGGGACGCCGCCTTGCTGGGTTCATGTGTTGCACAAAAGATTATAGAGGTGATAATTTCTGGAACAGCGTCGCGGACGTTATGTGTTGTTCGATGGGCTTCTTAATAATGTTCGCAATTCGCTCTGTTGTTTCCTAAAAGTTGTCCGAACATAAACGTACGCTAGGGCTGACCACATCAACATAAACCATAGGTTCAAAAATATAGTGATGCCCGTCAACGGCATCGGAATAAACAATTGAATAGACCACATCAAAGTAACAATGACCGTCATTATGGACAACACAAATAAAGGCATTTTATTTACGAATAGTATAGAAATACCATTCAAAATAAAAAAAAATTAGGATTTTATATGTCCCATAATTTATCGTACAACACTTTTCTAGAATCAAAAAACGCTATGTCTTCAGCGTTAAACATAAAACTAAGAGACGCCCCAGCGGAGGCGCAATACCGCTTCCACTCCTGTACCATGTCGTACAAACGCCGGCGCTCGACACTCTGCATGGCGTACTCCTGCTTGGTGAGCGTTTGCCAACCGATGTCTTTGGGCTTTTTGCCAAGGATAGGAAATTTTTTGTACGATTTATTGAGGCGGCCGACAATGGGTACCGTGTTCCACCAATCGTATCGACCGTGCAACTCAACGCCGTACGTCTCTTTAGTGGCTTTTGCGTAACCATTGATTTCAAAAAAATGGTCTCCCACCCCATTGCTGCTTAAATGCGTTACACAACACGTGTTAAGATTGGGTACTTGAAAAATGCGGCGCTTCTCGGCCATGTCTTGTTCCGTCGGCGTCGGGTTCGTAAGTTGGCGCCGCTCGTAGATTACGTTGGTCACGTAGTATTTTTGGTCGCTCCATCGGCTTTTACCCGCGGCAATGGCCTTCTCTAGTGTCATACACGTTGATTTTTTTCTCTTCTTGACAGGCTTTGACTTTTGGTTGGCCGCTCGTTGCGCGGCGGTTGGTAAAGCCGGATGCGCATGAAATTTTTTCACTTGCTTTAAGATTCTGTTTAACTCGCGTTCAACTTGCTTCGTGTTCACGTCAGGATATTTTTTTTTGACCACGGACGTAACGGCTCTCGCGTCGAGCTTTTCGAACATAAAGCGCCATCTTCGTTTAAGTCGCTGGGGTCGCCAACGTTTATGTAGCCGAACCAACATTTTTTTATCTTAATGTCCATAGTTTAGATCGGGTTGTGGTCAATGGGATTGTCTTCATTTAATTTACCTATAAAAGGTGAACGACACATGATTAAAATGAATTTGTTTGTCGTCATTTTAATGGTCGCGATTTCTTATGCTCGCGCAGCAAAAGGTATTTATGTGAAAACGACGGGTTTGAACACGCCATATTTTGAATTCTACGAAAGTAATGATTGTACATCTGGCCAATACGCAACACTTAAACTTTTTGTTGATACCGAATATGAGTTCATACGATGCGACAAATCTGCTAGTCATCCCATGAAAATGGCAAAATCGCTTACAGGCGCCATCGTAAACTTAGGAACAAACCGTGCGTTTGGGAGCGAAACGCTCACTTATACACCTGACGAAAACGACGTGGGGGTGATAAAATATTACTGTACTGTTCCCGAACATACAGGGACTATGAACGGCGACATAGATGTTGTAGATGTGTATGACAAAGCCAAACAACGAACCAAAAAAATGTGGGGCGATACGTATTACAATGCCCATAAAAATAAATTCAACGACTTTGAAAATAAAGTCACGGCTATGGGCGACAAAACTGTTGCAGAACGTGCCACAAAAGCCGGACGCGCGTTGAATTTCACAGACTTTAAATTTAACGAGGCCCGCATCGCAGCCCGTGCGAAATCAACCGAGGCCGAGCGTGCCGACGCCAAAAAAGACGTGGCGCTTTCGCGCAGAGAAATGATCAAGGGTGCTTTGAAACAGTTGAAGGACGCCGGCAAAGATGAAACATTCGCCATTGAAAGAACAAAAGGCGGATTCAGCAAAAAATTCGAAGACAAAATGATTGTGAAAGGCATTCAATACGTCGATGTGAAAAAGGTCAAAGCAAAGACCGGCTTTAATAATGCAAGTCCCGATTGCGCCACTAAAGCAGACGTTATTTTGTCCGACTTACAAGCCGACGATGCTTACGAAATTGTCCTCGAAAATGTGAACGACTTTTCGTTCAAATGTCTGAAACCGGGAAAACCCCTTTCCAAGCTGACCCTCACAAAAAAGAACGATACGGATTTCAACACGTACAAAGCAGAATGCTGGCACTCGGATAACACGTGGAAAGTCGAGAAGGACGATTTGCACGAAGACGACTCCTACACGTGCGATGGATATGAATCGTACGTGGCCTCGGACAGTGGCACGGTTGACTATTTTCTCTTCACACAAGCACTCTTCACACAAGCAGACGTGGACGCTGCCAATGTCACGGGTTATGCGGCCGGTTATGCAGCGGGACAAGCTGTGGGCGGAAGTGGCACCACCAGTGCAAATTGCGTGGACAAAAACGACCCGGACGCTCTGAAATCGGCGTACGTCCAACTAGGTCAATGTTAATGATAAAAAGTAGAGCATAATATTATTTTAAAATAAATCAATATTTTTAACTAGACAATGCTTAAACCAATCATTGCTTGCGTTGCACTTGTTTTTGTGGCTCATCACCGTATGATGAACCAGATGTTGGGCGACATTGCTACATTGTCTAAGAACGCTACGCAATTTAATGAGACGGTATATACCTGTTTACAGCATCTCGAAGTCATGAGTAATATTGCAACGGAGAATTTCGCTGTTGTCAAGTATTTGAAGAAGCGTGTGGACGCCATTGATTTGCGCATGGCCGCCTTAGAAAATACTATAAAGCCAGGGACTCCGCCAATAAATGAAGTTTCCTCGTCAAACGACAATCGCGAAACACCCTAAAAGGTGGTTGGATTCGTTGGGGCGTGTTTGGTTATTTCAAGATGATTTTCCGGTGTCCGAATCCGTTCGTCTGTGGAAGGAAAGTTCCCAATGGGACAATTCTTATATCTTAGTGTTCATTTTTTGGGGCAATCTTGAAGATGTTGACCCGCCATTACCTAGAGATGGAGTGATTGTGTTGCGCCGAGCTGATGAAAGACGCTCTGTTTTGGTGTCGCAAATATATGACGAAAGTGGATTTAAATTGGCGGCCCTAGTTGAATTAGTATAAATAATGTTTATAACGAAGCGTCAGTTTAAAATGTTGTACGCGCGTTGGTTATTTGGTGTATTTGTTGTTATTACATTTGTGCTACAAGTGCGTAATTTTAATCGTTATCGAGTGGAGCGAACCCGCAAGCATTCTGAGGCGCTTGTGTATTTGAATTCTGACGTTTGTGCGGACGCGATTACGCGTGCGCAGCTGGGTACGTTTAATTTGTGTGAAAAGGCGGAGCACATTCACAACGAAAGTCCGACGGAGGCGGCGATGTATGATATATTGAATGATTGGTATCCGTGTGGTCATGGCCGATGTACAAAAGCACTGGATTGGTTGTGGGCGAATATACACTGGTTTGTGATGGGAGCTACTATTGTGGGTATGATGATATATTTCAAGTGGGTGGAATATCAGCGCGACCATATGTTTACACATATGACGTTGCCGAGTTTGTTGCGCGACCGTCGCGTGGAACATGTCGATTAACAGTATATATGGACGTCCGCCAAAGTTAAAATGGAATCTTGGGAAGAACATCAAGTCACGTTTGCGCCCGCTGAAGGATTAGAAAACAATGAAACATCTGTGCGTGTGCTCGACCAACAAGATTCGGCCAGCGCCCGGAGTCGAAAACAGCGCAACCGTATTACGACGGCGGACACAGCTGCCGACGGCGAAGATATTGATGATTTCCAGCGTGGGTTGGCGCTTGAGTCAAAGATACGTGAAGACCCTGGTTATAAGTTTTTAATGATGGTGGCGGCTTTTTCGTCCCGTCGTTTGGGCAAACTGGTATCTTCGACAAATGGCGGCGGTGGTCGTTCTGGCATAGACAATATTTGCGCTGTTGTGGCCACGGACGCGTCGAAGCATTGGATGCAAGAGCCTGAAATATCAGGTGTGATTTATTTATCGCCGGATGTGTATGGTCATATCAAGGAAGCACAGTCGATTTGTAATCGTGGATTTTCGAACGTCTCATTGAAGACGTTGATTCATCATCCGCAACACGCCGTGCTGTTTGCACGCTTGGTCGCACTTCGCATGGGATTGTCCTCGGTGTTGGGTTCGATGCGTCCAAATATACGGGACAGAACGTTTTCGCGTTTGCATCAAGAGCAGACGGCAGTTTTACATAGTTTAAGGTGTGTAGGTAGTCAACAGCAATATGCCTTGTGGACAAGGCCGAGTAGATAAAAATAAAATTTGTTTATAAAATATGTTCGTAAACTTCTCTAGGAATATTGAGTCTCCCGTTGGAAACGTATTTAGGATTAAACAGTTTAAAGTATCCGAATTTATGTTGGACACTTTCGATATTAGCCATGAGTTTCTGCATGACTGGGTGGTGCATGGTGAGTGGCGCTGTAATCAAGGTCACTGCGTTGGGCGATTGTTCTGCGGTTGGTGTGAGCCTGAGAACATCTTCCGGCGCCAAATGGTCTGAAATATCGTCAGAGGCCGAAAACTCACAGTGGCGCATCTTGAATGTGTCTGTCAAAAGAATATCAAGTTGTTCTTCCACCGCTTTAATATTTTTGACAGCGGGCGGTTGCATGACTTGTGCGTTCCATGAGAGTTCGCCCTTCCAGCTACATGTATTCACAATACGCTGGCAATTTTGTGCGGAGAGGTCGTTCCATGCGTAGAACGTTGGTGAGGCGCCAAGATTGGACAGTAAAAATTTACTGTCTGTCTTCCCGGTCTTGTACATACGATATCCGCCTAGTGCTGACGATTTGACCAATATTTTTGAGGCGGTGCGTACAGCTGCGTTGGCAATGTATACACTTTGAACGTCCGATAAGACGGAATGCGTCATGTCTGAGTGGACAAGCGTGGCGGACTTGGAGACTTTTTGTGCCACGGCGGCGCGAAGGGCTTCCGTCTTGTTGACAATGGAGTAAGCGCTGTCGAATTTCATACGTTTCCACTGAGTGTCGAGTTCGCCGGCAGTGACACCGGTTTGGAGCCATTCGTTGTACTTTTCTGCGAGTAATTCTTTGGCAGAAGTGTTGACAATCAAATGATTCTCAACCTGTTCACACCCAAATTCGTCCGCGGTCGAAACTTGATAGGTGCCCACAGAATTGTTGCCGTTGACAAGTACAAGGTTTTGTAAAACCGATTTGGCGACGGGTGCGTCCAATTTGAATACGGAGCGACCACGAGCAACGTCTGGGTGGAACCACGCGGCGTCTTCGGGACTTAATTTGTATTCTTTGGAGAGCTGCACGACTAACCCTTGGACAACGACGGGCAAATTATTTAAAAGGGCTGCTTCTTTGTCCAAGGAAAAGTTGGGCAACACAGTAACGGATTTGACATGCTCCAATTGTTTGCTGAGTGTAGCCACGACGGTTTCCAAGGCTTCATTCATTTCTGAGTTCATAGTAAGAACGGGAGACTTAAGGACAGTGATAGACATTTGAACTTAATAAGATATATTATATAGGGTGTTTTTGTTGTTTGGTGGTGGCTCGGCGGACACCCATGCGCCCAACCATTTATGCCAAACTTCTGGAGGAACATTCATAAGATGTCTACGTTTTCCACAATCCGCGTCAAGGCATCTCTGATATATTTTGCGCTGTGTTAAATCAATCATGTACCAAATTGCATTGCCTTTGTGTGTTCTATTGGCAATATAGCATTTTCGCGATTTGGCGGGTACAATATAGTAGCCCGTTTCCAACAATTTAATTTTCCGCCGAATGATTTTGGCCTGTTCGTGCCTATCGAGCCAATCAAGTATCGGCGCCAACAGTGGATTTCTGTCTAAAAAAGAGCCACCGGACGCGCGTTGTGATTTCGGAGACCACGTATCGTTCCCATTGTCCGTGAACAAATCTTCCGGTTTGTGAGAAGTGGATGTCGGCTCGGAGTTGTCAATTTCGAGACAAGGTAGTGGATGCGCACACGGAACTTGCACTATTAACTCCCACCACGGTGCCTCAGAGCGTAACACGCGGTCGGAGCCCATTTTGCTGGAGCCGACCAGTCTGAACATGCGATTTCGCGTGTAAACGGCGGTATCTACGGCGCCTGCTAGGGGCGAGTCCTCCATATACAAGACGAGCCTCCTTACAAACGCACCAACGTGATAAACGTTTTTGAGAATAACATTGGTGACAATGATATGCCATGAATATTTGTTGGGGCCCGAGGAGTCTAATAATTGAATATCGGGTTGACTACCGGCAAATTTTGCGACGATGGCCTCTCGAAGCAGTTTCACGAGTTCGTTGATATCGAGTGGGCACGTCGAGTCAATGTCTAAAAAGAGTCTGGATGGCCGGTGTTCCATAAGACATTCGTAAAAATGTGGTTGGGGCCTGTTATTAACGATGGTTTGTAATTCTGTAATGGTTCCGGCATAGAATTGTTTTTTTCCTGCTTGGTGAACGTCCTCGGCGAAAACATAGTCTGATTTTTGTTCGATGGCTTCGCGCAGAGTCATAAACATGTTTTTTAACAGTAATATCCACCGTTAATTTTAAACACTCTTATTCGTATCTTATGTTTTTGTTAGGAAATTATTGTCAGTCGAGTTCTACTGCATCAATTAACTTTTGTCACTTATATAAGGGGTCAACTTTTTAGTATCAACATGTCTAAAATTCACCGTCCAGATCGCAAAACTTTAGCTGTTTCCGAATCGAAAGAGACTCCTCTCAAAACGACCATTACCAGCGCTGCTGGCCCAGAACAGCCCAAAGAGACTTTCACCACGAGAGTTGTCTTTGAGGCCAATGCCACCTCCAAACAAATGGAGCACGGCGTCATTGTCCAGCTTGCCAACGCGGCAAACGTGTTCGCCGCGACTACGGAAGATGTCGATGTTAGCAAGGGCATTTTGACTTCTATCAATGTCAAATCCATCTACTCGGACTGCTCGGAGCCCGTCACTTTTGCACTCAACTTGTACAACTCGTCCAAGAAAGAGCCGTCTATCAAAAACAATGAGGGTTGGTTGCACACCCCTATGAAAACCGATTTCGGTACCGAGGCTACGTCCAAGGACGAGCAGGGCTACCGTAATCTTTTGGCTGTCATGCCCTACGAGAAATCTCGTGCTGAGCTTAACGTCTACGAGCCCAATGAGATTGCCTCTGACCGTTACATCCAGCAGTACGGCAACTATTCTTCGGAGAATTTATACGATGGTGTTGTCGCGTTCCCGGGTGAGCAGTACTACCTCGTGTCCCAAGACCACGTTGTCCTTTCGGTCATCCGTCAGAACTGGGAACAGCTCGGCATCAATGTTGATTCCGAGGCTCGCTTCAATGGAAAATACGTCCAAGTTCCGGCCCATGTTTTTGACCGCGTTATCAACGACCTCCAGTCGCATGTTCTTGCCCGCATGCCATTCACCAATTTGAACGATGTCCGTGCCAAATTCACTTCAAAACCTACCACCCACTATGTCGATACCCACCCCGATGGCCCAGACGGTATGTACAAAGTGTGCGTCGAACTACAGATGAACTATCAGTTCCCCTCTGGCGAAACCACCGAGGAGTAAATAAATTAAACTATTTAAATAAAACTCTTAATTTTATGATGTGTCTGAAATGTTCTAAACCTGTACATAGGCGTAATTTATGTTATCAACATTGGTGCCAAGCGCGCGCTGAACGATACCATTGTACGTGGAAACCTTGTACCGCCCCCATCTTTGCTCTGACTCTGTGTAGGCATCATTATCGAGCCGCCAATGTCAATTGCATTGTGCCCGACTGCAAACGCGCATCTTTTTGCAAACAAGTGTGCCAATATCATTATCGGAAGAAAGTTTTTCCACCCCTTCTAACCTGCTCTGAATGCTCACAAGATGTGTATATGAATGGTAAATGTTTTAAGCATTTTATTGGGCGGTCGTGTCTTCAATGTACGCGGCCCACTTTTTGTAAACAATTGTGTCGCCGCCATTATATGCGCAAATGGCGTCACTTGCGCAGAATAGGGTCTACTACAAACAGTGAGAGACATCCTGCAACGGCGAGCATAATACCAGAGACCACAAACCAAAGTCCTGCAATCCAATCGTCTGGTTGACAGTCGGTCATTTTGTTTTGTAGAATGCCATATATATAGACTTTTTTTTTATAGAGAATGTCGTTTTTCACTGACAAGTCGCAAAAACGTTTTGTCTTAAAACCCATACGTCATCCAAACCTTTGGAATATATTTAAAGAACAACAATCGGTCATGTGGACAACGGAGGAAATTCTCTGGGACAATGACAAAAAAGACTGGGATACTCTCGACCCAGCGGCACAAGATTTTTTATTGCATATTATCGCTTTTTTTGCCTCGTCCGACATGCTCGTCATTGACAACCTGATGGATCAATTCATGTCCGAAGTGACCGTCACCGAATGTCGCGTCTTTTACACACTCCAAGCATACATTGAAACCATACACTCTGAGACATACGCCACCGCCCTCGAAAAATTTGCCCCCGCCGACAAAAAGCAACATCTCTTAGACGCCCTCGCCACAGAACCTACTATACAAGCCAAAGGTATGTTCGCCGACAAATATATGAAACGCGACCGACCCTTTGAAGAGCGCCTCTGGGCTTTTTGTATCTTTGAAGGAGTCCTCTTCGCGGCATCGTTTGCCTCGTTGTATTGGCTGCGAACCAAAAACAAATGTAAAGGACTCACGTTTTCGAACGAATTGATTCAGAGGGACGAGTCTTTACACGCAAAATTTGGCATCGAGATGTTAAACATGTCCGAGACGCCGTTAGCACCCGCGCGCGCCGTCGAGATTCTCAAAGAAGCGGTTGCGATTGAGGAACAATTTATTCGAAAGGCACTACCACAAAATTTAACGGGACTTGCCACCGAGCACGTTATTGAGTATGTACGTCATTGTGCTGAACGTCTCCTCGACATGCTCAACGGAAAGCACACCAAGCCTTGGAATGCGTCACAGCCGCTCGCGTTCATGGAAATGATATCAATAGACTCTAAAACAAACTTTTTTGAGGCACGCGTAGCAGAATACACCATGTCGGGTGTCGGAAACGACGCGACCGAATCAAGTTTTCAACTCGACGCCGCTTTTTAAAAATACATATATTAACAAAACACACATTACATTTTAAACCACTCAATAATGGCAAAAATTGGATTTATTTTAAATCGAAAAAAAATAATAAGTATATCATATATTTATTATTATTTATCAAATATATATACAGCGTAAAATGTCTACAATGAGTTTACACTTCAACCGCTTAAAATCCTATATTAAAGACCATCAAAAAAATTACCCTAAATTAACGCCTGCTCTTAAGGCAATGGCGGAGTTTATCGGCCATGAAGATATCAAAGAAACTGTCGCGAAAATGGTGCTTTTTTTTATATCGCAGTGTAAAATAACAGAGCTGCGGCGTTCAAAACGGTCTGCCGCGCGACACCGAAAAAAGAGGCGACGAACGTCTTCTATTTCGTCTACAGACGACATAGAAGACGAAGACTACAATCCCGAAGAAGACGACAGTGCTAAAATGGCACTGATTGCACTTTTGACACATTCTTTGCAACAACAAGAAGATTCTTCGGACGACGATTATGAAGAAGACGACCCGCCTTTTGTGATGAAATGCCGTTCACGCATGAACTATCTCCAAGGACATTTTGTACATACTTTACTCTTGGGACAGCCGGGTTCCGGCAAAACGACATTTGCTTCGTTGATTGTCGACGTATGGGACGCACTCGGTATCGTCGATAAGCGACGCTATAAAATTACGAAACGTTCCGACTGGGTCGGTAAATATCAGGGGCACTCGGTGGCCAAAGCCAA
>Ga0209711_10000357_pt1 | contig 46977 bp, 44 predicted proteins | sample ArcticOcean_MG_C_7_FD_187441 | JGI IMG/M metagenome (GOLD analysis project Ga0209711, IMG submission 187441) | Marine microbial communities from western Arctic Ocean - ArcticOcean_MG_CB11_88 (SPAdes) (version 2) | ecosystem: Environmental > Aquatic > Marine > Oceanic | place: Arctic Ocean... | reverse complement strand
ATCGATTAATGAAGATAAAAATTCAGGTGGTCTGTTAGATACTGCCATTCCTAATTATGTTTATAGATGGACTGAAAAAGAAATTTTAAAATTATTAAAATCATTTGATCCAAAAAATATTAATTTAGTAAATTTCGACTATGCTAGCGATTTAACTAATTTTAAAAATAGAGATAACTATATTAAAAATATTTTTTTAAAGACTTTAATTATAGCTGGAAAAATTTTCTTTTTCTTTTTTAAAAAACAACAGAACTGCATGTCAATATATATTGATAAAACTAAGACAAAAAAAAGATGGCCTAAGAAAAGCTACTAAATTTTAAAATTAGATTTTTTACTATCAACTAAAAAAGCATTAACTGTTTCTTTGGTAAGTTGATCAAATGTTTTTCCAAAGTTTTCTATTTTTTCAATAGTTGCTGGTGGAATAGTAATAATATGACAGCCCAATTGTTTTGCTTGTATATAATTGTAGGGCTCTCTAACACTTGCCCAAAGTATCTCTACATTTTTAAATTTCTTTGCTAAAGCTATACTTTTTTTAAATTCTGGAACTGGATCTTTACCAGTATCACCTGCTCTACCAGCAAATATTGAAATTATAATTTTAGTTTTCTTGTTGATTAATTTTAGAATTTTTTCAGTCTGTTTAGAGCTATATATTGCTGTAATATTAAGTTTAATGTTTAAATTATTAAGCTCTTTAATAATTTTACCCATAAAAACACCCTTAGAATTAGCAACCGGTACTTTTACGTAAACATTTTTCCCCCAAGTGTTAATTCGAAGAGCTTGCTTTTTCATTTCCTTATATTCGTCAGCAAATACTTCTAATGAGACAGGCTTATTATTGCAAATTTTTAATATTTTTTTTGAATAGGATTTATAATCCTTAGCACCTGCTTTTCTCATTAAGCTAGGATTAGTTGTAAAACCTTTTACTATTTTTTTCTTATTGAACTTTTTAATTTGACCTAATTCTGCAGTGTCACAAAATATTTTTGTTGTCATTAATTTTAAAGATTTTTAGTTATATCCTCAGTCATTTTTTTAGCATCAGCAAATAACATTAACGTGTTCTCTTTGTAAAACAAGTCATTATCAATTCCAGCATAGCCAGGTGATAAACTTCTTTTTACAAATAGCACTGATTTACATTTCTCAACATCTAGTACTGGCATTCCATAAATTGGGCTTTGAGGGTCTGTTTTTGCAGCAGGATTTGTTACATCATTTGCTCCAATTACAAAAGCAACATCTGTATTAGCAAAATCATTATTAATTTCTTCAAGTTCAAAAACTTCATCATATGGAACATTGGCTTCAGCCAGCAATACATTCATATGTCCTGGCATTCTTCCTGCAACAGGATGAATTGCATAAGTGACTTTAATATCGTTTTTCTTTAACGTATCTACCATCTCTCTTAGAGCGTGTTGTGCTTGAGCTACTGCCATACCATAACCTGGGACAATTATAACAGATGATGCATTTTTTAGTAAGAAAGCTGCATCTTCCGCATTACCACTCTTAACAGGTCTTTGCTCTTTATTTCCAGTTGATGTTGATTGTTCTGTTGCGCCAAATCCTCCTAAAATTACATTAAAGAAAGAACGGTTCATACCTTTACACATTATATATGATAAAATTGCACCAGAAGATCCGACAAGTGCACCTGTTATAATCAATGCACTGTTTTCTAAAGTAAAGCCAATACCTGCAGCAGCCCAACCTGAGTAGGAATTTAACATTGAAATTACTACCGGCATATCTGCTCCACCTATTGGAATAATTAATAAAAACCCTATTAAAAATGAAACTGCTATTAATATCCAAAAAAAGCTAGATGTTTGCGACGAGCAAAGTAAATAAGTTAAAACTATAATTGAAATTAACAATAAAGCGTTTAGTAGATGCTGACCTCTAAAAGTAATTGGCGAACCTGACATTATTCCTTGAAGTTTTAAAAAAGCAATTATTGAGCCTGAAAAAGTAATGGCACCTACAGCAGCTCCAATTGACATTTCAATTAAACTTGAAAGTTTTATACTTCCTGGTGACCCAAGGTTAAAAGCTTCTGGGTTTAAGAACGCTGAGATTGCAACAAATACTGCTGACAATCCGACTAGACTGTGAAAACCTGCCACTAATTCTGGCATGGCCGTCATTGGTATCTTATAGGCTATGAATGCCCCTATAAGACCACCTACTATTAAAAAAATTAGCACATAAATTAATCCACTTGAAAAACTGCCAACTGATAAAAAAGTAACGGTTATAGCTATCGCCATACCTAAAATTCCAAAAAAATTACCCTGTCTTGAAGTTTCAGGTGATGAAAGTCCTCTTAATGCCAATATAAATAGAACGCCTGAAATTAAGTAAAATATTGCTGATAAATTTGCTGACATAATTATTTATCTTTCTTCTTCTTTTTATACATTTGGAGCATTCTTTGAGTGACTAAAAACCCACCAAATATATTAACTGCTGCAAGTGATATTGCTAAAAAACCTAAAATATTAGAAACTGTAAAAACATTATCTGAACTTCCAGCTAAACCTGCAATTATAGCTCCAACAATAATTACTGATGATATCGCATTAGTAACCGACATTAAGGGTGTATGCAGAGATGGGGTTACACTCCACACTACATAATAACCAATAAAAATTGATAAAATGAATATGCTTAATCTGAATATAAAAGGGTCTATTTCCATAAATCTATTTGATTAACGTTTTTTCAATTATTTCGTCTTCTAAATTAATATTAATTTTTTTATTTTCTTTATCATATAAATTTGACACAAAATTAAATACATTTTTTGAATATAGATTTGATGCCGAAACAGGGAGTTTATTAAGAATGTTTGTTTCACCCATAATTTTTACTCCATTTTTGATTATAACTTTATCAACCTCTGTAAACTTGGAGTTTCCACCTTGAACTGCGGCTAAATCATAAATAACTGAGCCTGATTTCATATTATCAATCATGTGGCCTTTAATAATTAATGGAGCTTTTTTGCCAGGTATTAAAGCGGTACATATTATAATATCTATTTTTTTTAAAGTTTCTGCTAATAGATCTTCTTGTTTTTTTTTAAATTCTTCCGATGCTTCTTTTGCATAACCACCTTCTGTCTCAAGATTTTCAGACCCTTCGACAGTTAAAAATTTTCCTCCCAAACTTTCAACTTGCTCTTTTGAAGCCATTCTAACATCTGTTGCAAAAACTATTGCACCCATTCTTTTTGCAGTTGCAATTGCTTGAAGACCTGCCACACCTGCCCCCACCACTAATACTTTTGCCGCTGGGATGGTGCCAGCTGCTGTCATCATCATTGGTATTGCTTTTTCAAAATTTGCAAATGATTCAATTACTGCTTTATAACCAGCAAGGTTAGCTTGAGATGAAAGTATATCCATTGATTGGGCTCTAGTAATTCTTGGTAACATTTCTAAAGAAAAAAAATTAATATTTTTTTTAGATAAGTTTTCTATTTTTTCTTTATTAACATAAGGATTGAATACTCCAACGAGCGTTTGGTTTTCTTTTAAATTTGAAAGATTTTCATCAGATAATAAACCTAACTGAATAATAATATTAGCTTTACATAATATTTCTGTTTCGTTAGTAGAGATTTCAACACCTAACTCTTTGTAGTCACTATCCTTAAAACCTAGGTGCTCACCATATTTTTCAACTAAGGAGATTTCAAAACCAAGAGCTATATATTTTTTTGCAATCTCAGGAGTGATTGCAATTCTTTTCTCTACTAATTGATTTTCTAAAATTGAAGCGATTCTCATATGAGAACTCTACAGCAAGAATATTGCCATTAAAACTAAAACACCTATAACAGCGACAGTTCCCCACAATACAAATTTTGTGAAGTTATTCCAGGTATTTTTATGGTATTGGTTCTCCATAAAAACTACTTCTGTCTTGCTTTGAATTTTGGATTTGTTTTATTAATTATATAAACTCTACCTCTTCTTCTAACTAGCTTAGAATTGAGGTCTCTTTTTTTTAATGACTTTAAAGAACTTTTAATTTTCATAATAATTTAACCCTTAATAAACGATGTTATGTAATCTTTCAAATGTATTTTTCCATATTTCTTAATAATCTTATTGTTTAATGACATATTGGTTAAAGATGAAGCATATCTTTCTCCAGGTCTTGCCTTTAAGAGCTTTATTTTAGTACCAAACATCATGGCTACCTTTTCAATAGAATAGGACATTTTGTTAGATATACTGTAATGAGAACATTTACCCTTCCTCCAAGCTTCATAGCAGACATCTATTGTGTCTTTAATATGTGTAAATCTTCTCGATTGAGATCCAGGCCTTACAACAGTTAAGGATTTATTGTTTTTATATTGATTCTCAAATATTCCAATTACAGTTGCCATATCACCAGATCTTATATGCCTTGGACCATATACATTGTAGAAATAAACTATTTCAAACTTAAAATTAAACCAATTTTTTAAGTTTTCTAATAGTTCTAAATTTTTTGATTTTGTAAAAGCGTACGGAGAAAGGTTTTTATCTTCGCCATTATTGCCTAAACTAGCAGAAGTGGCTGAATAAATTAATTTAATTTTATTGTCCAAACAAAACTTGAATACAGCCTGTGAGCCTATTGAGTTTGATTTAAAACAATCATCAAATTTTTTAAAACTTTGAAAAATTCTTGAAAATTCACCAAAATGAAAAAGTGAATCAATCTGATTTTTATATTTTGATAAAATTTTGCTTATGTCTTGGGTATTGAAGTTAAGGTATTTTACTTTAGGATTATTAAAGTGATTTTTTTTTGAACCACTAGAGTAGTTATCTATACTTAAAATTTTTTTGTTTGTTTTTGATAATAGGCATTCAATTAAATTAGACCCAACAAATCCAGCTCCACCAGTAACAATTATATAGTTTTTCATTAGAGCTTTTATAGCCTGGCAATGTCCTACTCTTCCGTGTCTTAAGACAAAGTACCATTGGCGCTGAAGGGCTTGACTTCCGAGTTCGGAATGGGATCGGGTATTGCCCCTTCGCAATAATTACCAGGCAAACATTTTATACAATATAAAAAAAAATAGTAAAGTTATTAATAATTTTTAAATTTGGAGTTGGTAAGGTAATAATTTAATTTAAATAAAAATATTATACTTAATTATTGCATAAATAGCTCTAAATCCATCTAAAAACGAAATTTTTTTACCTTGTTCATGAGTTCTGCCATAATAATTGATTGGGACTTCATAAATATTTTCTCTAATTTTAGAAAAATTAGCTGTAATTTCGGGGCAAAAATTAAAACCATCCTCCTTTAGCTTAATTTTATTTATAAGGCTTGAATCAAATACTTTATAGCAAGTATGAGCATCAGTTAAATTTTGTTTATTTAATAAATTTGACAAAAATGTGAGAAAATGATTTGCAGCCAGTCTAATAAAAACATCTGCAGATTTTGGTCTTGTTCTATGCCCACCCTTCAAAACTCTAGATCCATAAACAACTTTAGATTTCTTTCTAATTATGGGTTCAATTAGCTTTAAATAATCATTAGGGTCATACTCTAAGTCGGCATCCTGAATGATTACAATCTCCCCGTTAACATGAGCCAAGCCCTTTCTACAGGCATATCCCTTCCCTTTATTTTTTTTATAGCTAATAAATTTTGAATAAAGGTTCGAGCACTTTTTTTGAATTATTTTTTTGGTGGTGTCTGTTGATCCATCATTAACAATTATAATCTCTTTCTTTAAATTTTTTATACTGTTAATCTTTTCTAATATTTCATAAATTGTGCCAGATTCATTAAAAACTGGAATGACGATTGAAACTAACATTATTTTTTTTGAATATTTAGATAAAAGTTTTGATTGTATTTTTTCATATAACTATTTAAAACCACCGGTGCAACTTTGGTATAAAAAATATATTTCTAACTGACATTAAATTTGAATTGGTGGTTCTTGCAATGTCTTTATCGATCATTTTTTTTTCGAAAATTTTAAATTTATTTTTTTCATAGTAGTATACCCACGCGTTATAATTATTTAATAATTTTTTTATTTTAAAAAAATTGTTTTTATTGAATTCTACCAGTAATATTGGATTAAATTTTTGTATTGTATCTTTCATACCTTTAATGACCTCAAGATCAAAGCCCTCAACATCAATTTTAATAAATTTAGGCTTACTTTTAAGTTTTAAATTATCAAATATCTTTATCTTTATTGGCTCATCAATAATATTAATTATTTTTTTTTTAAAAGTTATATCGATACTATTTTGTATATATTTTTTATCAAAACTACAAAAATAATGAATACACTTGTTATTATAGTATGGATAATAAAAATTTTTTAATTCGTCTTTGTTTCCAAGAGCATAATTAAAACCATAAATATTTTTATATTTTTTAACTAATTTAGTTTTTATATAGTTATCAAATATAAAACGATTAGGTTCGAATATATAGATTTTATTCACAAGTCCTAACTTTCTGAAACCCATAGAAGATATTCCAAGATTACCACCCACGTCTATTATGGAATCGTTAATTCGGCTTTTGAGCAATAGCTTAATGCCATAATAATCTTTTTCATGTGGTAAAAGTATTTTAAATAAAGATATGTTATTATATATTAATAAATTTAAAGAGGGGTTAGACTCAACCAATCTTATTATTTTAAATTTTAGACAGTTTAAAAAACTTATAATATTCATAAAATTTATCATATAATACTATAATAAATAATGTTAGAAATTTTTCTTTACTCATATTTAACTTCAATTTATTTTTTTTCAGCAGGTATTTTTGCTTCAATAAAAATATTAGATATAAAAATTCATTCAAGAATAAATTTTTTTGAAAGTGGCCTCTATGGTGTTCTTTTTATATCTTTTATTGCATTGTTTATTAATTTTTTCTTTGCACTTAGCAAAAATATTAATACTGCTATATTTGGATTTTTTTTTATTTATTTGATTATTGCTCAAAGAAAATTTATTAATAAAATTTTAATTATCTCAATACCTGTTGCTATAATTTGTAGCTTGCTCTTAATATTTCAAACAACATACCGTCCTGATGCAGGACTTTATCATTTGCCTTATATTGGCATTTTAAATAGTGAAAAAATTATAATTGGATTATCCAACATTCATTTTAGATATGGTCATACTTCAATAGTTCAGTATTTATCAGCTATAAATAATAATTGGATTTTTAATAATGAAGGTGTCACTATTCCCATAGCAATTATTTTTTCATACTTTTTATTATATCTAATTCATGAGATTAAAAGTGAAAATAACAAAATAATTGTATTTTTTAATTTTATTATAATAGCTTTTTTATGTTTAAAAATAAATAGATACTCAGATTTTGGTAACGATGCACCTGCTCATATTTTTTATTTTTTTTTAATATCAATATCTCTTAAAAGCACAGAAATATTTAATAAAAAGAATATGGGAAAAGTAATTATTGTTGCTACCTATATAGTGTTTAATAAAATTACTCTTTTTTTGGGAAGTATAATTCCATTTATAATAATGATTTATAAGAAAGAATTTAAACTATGCAATTTTAAAGTTTTATTTTTTGTAACATTATTTACCGTTTCTTTTTTTACTAAAAATCTTCTAGTTTCAGGGTGTTTTGCCTTTCCAATAGAGAAAACATGTTTAACAAATATTTTTTGGTATGATGATGATAGTAGCAGAGGGTCTAATGCTAAAATTACTATGTCAGAAAATGAGGCTTGGACCAAAGGCTACCCAGACCAAAAAAAAAATCATGTAAGTTATGAGAAATATTTATCGAACTTTGGTTGGATAGAAATTTGGTACAAAAACCATGGAAAAAGAACTTTGATTAAATTAATTCCTTTTCTGTCTTTTTTATTAATCATTTCGGTAATTGTTTATAGATTGGGTACAAAAAAGAACTTAAATCCCAATAATTTAATAGATAAAAAAATTTTTTTAGTCTTTATGGTAATAAATATATTTGGCTCTTTGATGTGGTTTTTTAAATTTCCTGTATTTCGCTACGGCTCTTCTTACTTGATATTAACTATAGCATTTTTTATGATAACAGTTCTTTGGGATAAAATTTTATCCATCAATATTACAAAATTAAAAAAAATATTATCTTATTGTACAATACTTTTATTAATAATTTTTATTTCAAAAAATACTCATAGAGTTTTTAAAAATTATGAGCAAGTTTATAACCAGCACCCATGGCCAAAGATATATGCTGAAGACCAAGATAATATGATAAAAAAAAATAAACCAATATATAAAAATAACCAAATTATTTTTTATCAATCAATGAGTGGTCTTTGCTACTATAATAGTCCTCCTTGCACACATGTGTTGAATTCACAATTTAATATTGAAGAGATTAATTTTAAAAAAATATTTGGGTATAAAGTGATCTATTTTGATTGAAGCTATTAACTGTTTAAAAAAAAACCCGAGATGATAGAAAAAATAAATATTATTATAAAATTTAATTTATTATTTTTGTTTAAACAGTGGTAAACTTAAATCAGCTATAGTTTTTTTAAATCCTTTTTCTAGTGAAATTTTAGCAGACCAGCCATATTTTTTTGCCAATGAACAGTCCAATAGTTTTCTCATGGTTCCTGTAGGTTTAGATTTATCTAAAATTATTTTACAGTCAAAATCAAATAATTTTAAAATAAATTTTGTGTAATCTATTATGCTCATATCATAATTTGTTCCAATATTTATCAAAGACTCCTTTGTTTTTTTATTCAAAAAAAAGATGCAAGCATTTGCTAAATCATCAACATACATTACTTCCCTTCTGGCTTTTCCCGTGCCCCATAATCTAATTTTATTTATTTTTTTTTTTTTAGCTTTGCTAATTTTTGATATTAAGGCTGGAATAAAATGCGATGTTAGAGAATTATAATTATCATTTGGGCCATATATGTTGCACGGCATCAAACATTTATAGTTTGTTTTGTATTGATAGTTATAACTTTCACACATTTTAATTCCTGCTATTTTAGCTATAGCATAAGGTTCGTTAGTTTTTTCAAGCCCACCGGAAAGTAAATACTCTTCCTTTATTGGTATTTTTGATTTTTTTGGATAAATACAGCTAGATCCTAGGAAAACTAAAGACTTTACCTTGTTTTGATAGCAGGCATGTATGACATTATTTTGTATTGCTAAATTATCGTATATGAATTCTGCTTTATATTTATTGTTTGCATAAATACCCCCAACAGTACCAGCAGCATTAATTACAGCATCAATTTTCTTTCTTCGAAAATAGTTAAATACTTTAGCTTGATTTCTTAAATCTAATTTTTTTTTGTTTATAGTAATGATGTTTTTATATCCTTTTTTTATCAAAGTTCTTACAATAGCTGAACCAACCAAGCCTCTGTGACCTGTAATAAAAATTTTACTATTTTTTGAAAGCATTTATATTTTTAATTTTTTGTTAAGTTTTTCAATTCCTCATTCACCATATTTTTTACTAATGATGCAATATTATATTTAGGTTTCCATTTTAATTCTTGCCTAGCCAATTTGGAGTCTCCCAATAAAGAAACTACTTCAGTGGGCCTAAAGTATTTTTTATCGATTGAGATAATAATATTATTATTCCAATATGCTTTCTCATTTAAACCAGATCCTTTCCATTTAATCTTCATTTTTAGCTCATCACAAACTAATTTTATAAAATATTTCACTGTATATTGTTTGCCTGATGAAATTACATAATCTTTTGGTTGTTTTTTTTGGAGCATTTTCCACATCGCTAATACATAATCTTCTGCATGACCCCAGTCTCTTTTTGCATACAAATTTCCTAAGTATAATTTTCCTGTATTGTTTAAAAATATATTGCAAAGTGCAATAACTATTTTTCTTGTTACAAAAGTTTCTCCTCTTAGAGGGCTTTCATGATTAAATAATATTCCATTACAGGCAAAAATATTGTAAGCCTCTCTATAATTAATAGTTATCCAATGCGAATAAAGTTTTGCAGCGCCATACGGACTCCGCGGATAAAATGCAGTTTTTTCATTCTGTGGTGGCTTTGAAGAACCAAACATTTCAGATGTGCCCGCTTGATAAAACTTAATTTTTTTTGTCTTTTTAAGAGTACGTACGGCATCTAGTATTCTTAATGTTCCCAGGGCAGTTACATTAGCGGTATACTCTGGTACATCAAATGAAACACCGACGTGAGATTGTGCTCCTAAATTATAAATTTCACTTGGATTAACTTTTTTTATAATTTTTAATATTGATAATGAGTCCGATAGATCACCATAATGTAAAAAAAGATTAGTTTTTTTGTGAGGGTCCAAATATATATCATCTATTCTTTGGGTATTTAAAGATGAACTTCGTCTTTTAACCCCATGAACTATATAATTTTTACTCAATAATAATTTTGATAGATAGGCTCCATCTTGGCCAGTTATTCCGAATATTAAGGCAATTTTTTTCATTATTAATTATTAAAGTATTAATAATTTAATTAATATTAAAATCCACAATAAAATGTGTCTTACACCTTGCACAATATTAAAATTACATATCTGGTCATTACGGTACATCTTTATTATCAATTTATTGTCTAACTAATAGCGTATTAAGATCAATCACTTATAAAATTATTTGAGTTTGTCTACACTTGATTCTAAAGCTTTTGTATCCATAGCCAGTCAAAGGTTTTTCCAGAAATAATTCAAATGTAGTCTGGTAATGAGAGCTCCATCCATTAAACAAATCTATGTATCTCGATTTAACAGTCTTAAAATTTTTTGAAATTAATAAAAAAATTATTAAGAATGCAAAATTTAAAATTAAAAAATTGGTTAATTTTTCCTGAAATAAGTAAAAAAAAAACAAGAAAATTACAAATATTAAAAATTCAGTTTAAACGTACGAAACTTAATTAAAATTTTGTACAAATAAACTAATCCGAAGGTAATTTTAAAAAAAAATTTTAGAATAATCAGATCTTGTTTCATTTTCGTTAAAAAAAATTTATAATTAGTACTTAGACCTCCAGTTCTCATAAAAATAATATTCTGATTTAAATATAAAAATTTCAATTTTTTTTGGGAAAGTCTTAAATTAAAGTCTGTATCAGCTGATATGCTATATGAAGCATTATAAGGACAAAGCTTGGCTAATTTTTTTTTAATAAAAAGAGTTGGACTTGCTATTTTAAGTGCGGAAAAATAGGTTAATTTTTTTATAGGAAAATTCCAAAATCTCACACGGTGATTTTTATCATCTAGATATATTAAATTTCCAAATAATATTTCATATTTACGCAAGCAAATAACTTTGAATATTTTTTTTAATGTACTAGTATTACAGTACTTATCTCCAGCGTTTAAAATTCCTATATAATCTCCTGAAGCTTTATTTATTGCATAATTTAAACCTTCATAATAATTATTATCTTTCTTACAAATATATTTTATATTTTTATTTAGATATTTTTTGACCACATGCCTGGTACCGTCATTGGACATACCGTCATATATTATATATTCAAAATTTTTTAAGGTTTGAGATAAAATACTTTTTAAACTAATTAATAAATTTTTTTTATCATTTTTAACAACTGTAATAATCGTTAATTTCATTTAACTTTAGATGAATAATATAAATAAAATCCAATAATGTAAAACAACATTGATGCATTAAAAGTAGTAAAAAAAGACCCAGAAGGTTTCAAAGGAAACATAATAGCAATTAACAAACTTCCTAAACCTAATAATACTTTAGCCTCTTTTTTAGAATAGTTTTTTATTAAACGTAATTTAAAAATGATATAGAAAATTAAACAAATAAAAAATGTGGCTCCTACTAGCCCATGTTCTGCCAAAAACTCCAATAAATAATTATGAGGATGATTGCTACATACTGTATAGGTATTATTTATTTTCATAAGTCTTTTATTGATATCTGTATCTTTACAAAGCACTCTAAAACTTTTTGATCCATGTCCAATGATGGGTCTTTCTAAAAATAGTTCTATTGCAGCTTGATAATGCCAACTCCATGGGCTATCTTTAATTTTCTGTATAACACTGGTATTTTCATTATGCATACTAAGATTACTCAAACTACTTATAGGGTTAAAAAATCTAGTGTTAATTGATTCTATTTTTTGTGACAAAGAAAAAGATAGTATAAAAAAAATTATAAACATTGAAATTAAATTCAAAAATTTTTTTTGGAAAATATAAAATAAACAAATGCTTAATATAAATATTAACAAAGCATTTCTTTCGCCTGAAATTAAAATGGCAAAGAATAAAAATGCAATAAATAAAAATTCTCTCATTGGAGTAAAATAACTTTTATAATTTTTTAGATTCGGTAATAAAAAAAATACTAGCAATCCAATTTGAGATAAATATCCACCTCCAATAAGCTCATTTCCAAATACTCCAGAAAATCTTTGACAATTTTTTCCTGATTCATCACACATGCCTGGAACAAACCCAAAAATGTCTTTTTGAAAAATATATTGATAGAAGATATCCAATCCTACAAAAATAATTAAAAAAAGATTGAAATAAATTAAATTATTTTTTAATTTATCAGAGCTATTACGTAATGCAATATATACAGTCATAGCTAACGCTAAATAACGATAATTTCCTAAAGATTTTAAGATCGCTATAAGATCCAGATCGTGTATTAACGTATTAATAAAAATAAAAGAAAGAAATACAATTAAATAAATTAAAAATCTATTTTTGAAAAAATCAGTTTCTATTTTTTTAATACAAAAAACTAATAAAATAATGCTAGTAAATATTGCAACTATATTAATAGCTACACTTCTTAAAATTAAAACAAGAGGGAAGAAGAATACAATATATAAAAATATTTTATTAAATAAATTATGATTTATTATATTGATTATTTTAAAGTTCATTACTGATTTGAAAGCATTATTAAATGAAAAATACACAAATAGAAACTATTCTTTTATTATCTTTATCTTTTTTTATAATTTTCATTATTAACCAATTTAGGCATGAACTTTCAAAAATAACTAACCTTATTGATCATCCAGACAACATTAGAAAATTTCACTCAAAACCTGTTCCTTTGCTTGGAGGAATTATGATTTTTTCATCATTTCTTTTAATAAATTTGTATTCAATATTTTTTCAAAGTTTTAATAAATCTTATTTTATTATTTTTATTTGCTGCACAAGCTGCTTGATAATAGGATTAATAGATGACATCAAAAATATTTCCTATAAATATAAATTTTTATATTTAATTATTATTTTTTACATAATTATAAATTTGGATACAAATTTACAGATTAATAAAATATATTTTTCAACATTTGACAAACAGATTTATTTAGATTACTTCAGCGTCCCTTTTACAATTTTATCTCTATTGCTTTTAACAAATGCTATAAATTTAATTGATGGGTTGGATGGACTTTGTATTGCAATTTCAACTATATTTATAACATGGCTAATAAGTGCTTTTGATAACATAAATCATTTGTATATTGTGCTCGCCATATCTCTAATTTATATTTTATATTTAAACTTAAAAAAAAATATTTTTTTAGGTGATTCTGGATCTTTATTTTTAGGGTGCTTAATCGGACTCAGTATAATTTTTAATTATAATTTAGAAATATCAAAAAACTACTATCCTGTTGAAAATATTTTTATCACACTTATGCTACCGGGGCTAGATATGCTAAGAGTTTTTGCAATAAGAATAATCAATAAAAAAAACCCCTTTTCACCCGACAGGAATCATCTTCATCATTTACTTATTGCTAAAGACTTAAATAAAGCAGAAATATTAACTATCTTTATATTACTAATTGTATCTCCAATCTTAATAAATTTTTTCACGGACATAAAATCCATATATACAATTTTATTTTATATTTTATTTTATTTTATTTTAATTGCAAAATTAAAAAATATCACTCTTAAAAATTATTAAATACAATATCAATTAACTAAATAACTTTTCCTGATTTAATATTTATAATTTTATCAAAGCAATCATTAAATAAATTTTTATCATGGGTAACCATAAATATAGTTTTTTTATGTTTTAAAGATAGAATAATTTTTTTAATCAATGCAGCATTTAAAATATCAAGGGCTGAACTGGGTTCATCTAATATTATTATTTCACTATTTTTATATAAAGCTCTTCCTAAAGAAATCATTTGTTTCTGACCTCCAGATAAATTTAATCCGTTCATACCTACTTGTGTATTTAACTTATTGGGAAGTTCATTAAAAAATAAATTTAATTGCAAATCATGAGATATTTTATCAAATTTATAACTATCAATTTTATCTTCTTCATCTAAGCAAATGTTGTATTTAATTGTTGAATTAAATAAAAAAATATTTTGCTGAACATAGCTCAATTTTTCATACCACTCTACTCGATTTTTAAATAAGTCATGCTTGCCATCTATTAAAATATTTCCTTCTGCAGGTTTAATTAATCCTGACAATAAATATAATAAAGTGCTCTTGCCCGATCCATTATTACCTAAAATTCCAACACATTCCCCTTTTTGTATTTTAAGAGTAATATTATTTAGAGTTTTATGAGATGACGAGTCATAAAAAAAACTTACATTTTTAAATTCAATTGATTCTTGAAATTGAATTTGATTATTTATAAAAATTTTTTTAGATGACTCAAACGTTTGAATACGTTCTGCTATTGAAACAAATGAAAAATAATTATATCTAAGATTTTGTACTCCAACTACAATTCTATTAAATGAATTAAGTAATCGGAATAAAGCATAAATAAAAACTCCAAAAACTGGGATTAATGTATTAATATTGAAATTATTAAAAACAAAATAAATCGATGCAATTGTCATAGCAAAAATAGCAACAAGTTCTAACCAATATTTTTGTATATTATTTAAAAAATCCATTTTAGATCTTGATGAATTAAATAAATGTGAAGAAGTATTAAATGAATTACAAAATAAATCTTCCAATTTGTAAATAATTAAATCTTTAATTCCATTAATTCCTTCGATTACTAAATGATTAATTTTAATTGAAGATTCTACATTTGATAAAGACCAATTATTTATTCTTTTTTTAAAAAAATTAAAATAAATTAATATTGCAAAAAAAAATATACAAAAAGTTAATAAAAATATCTTATAATTAATAAAAATTAAAAAAATAGAAATTGCTGTTATAAAAATAATTTCTGTTGATACATTTATTAAAGATAATAAAAAAGAATGCATTTTAGCTATATCATCTGTAATTTTATTTAAAAAATCTTTAGATTTTCCTGTAGCAAAAAAAATATAATCCTGTTTCAAACAAAGAGAAAATAATCGCATGGAAATAATAGTGCTTAATCTGCTAAGAAAATTTATAAAAAAATAATTAAATAAAATAACAAAAAAATTTATAAAAAAAAAAATGAAAAAAAATATACATAATGCTAATATTTTTATATTAGAATTAAGATTTAAATTTTCTAATATAGAAAAATTATTTTGAGGTATTTTTTCAAAAATAATAATATCAAAAACTGGTATTATAGTTGCAATTGAGAAAGTTTCTAAAATTGTAGTTATGATTATTCCAAAAATTATTACCCAAAAATATTTCTTTTCTTTCTTATCTCTTAAAATAACATTTATAGTATTGATCAAATTCATATATTTAAATTTTAAAATTTAATTACAGTTATCATATTTCATAATAGTTTATTATTATTTTTTCAGAAAAGAATGATTTATTTTATTTAAACAGTCGATTATATAATTTTACAATTAATTTATTCATTTAGATTGTACTCTTTATAAAGAGTTTACAATATTAATTCTTTGCACTAAAATTTTTTTATAAAAATTTATCGATTGATAAAGAGGTTTCTTTTTTAATAATAAACTTTTATACAGATAAAAAAGGCTATTAAAATTTTTTTTATGTTCAATTTTATTATTTCTAAAATCAACAAAAGAGATTAATTTATTTTTTTTAAAGAAATAAATTCTTCTTTTTTTACTATTTTTAAAATTAATTTCAATAATTACTGATTTTTTTTTATATAAGAATTGAATTTTAACTTTTTCTAAATATTTTCTGTTTTTACAAATAAAAACTTTTTTTACTATTTGAAATTTTGTAAATTTTTTAAATAAAAATAATATTAAAGACAGTGGATGCTCAAGCCAATCTTCAGTACACAAATATTTTTTTTTAAAATAAGATTTAGGATTAGAATACTCGAATACAATTTTAGTAAATTTATTATTTAATTTTTTTTTAATAATATTTATTAATGGATTGTATAAGTCTATATAATTAACAACTACTCTGGATTTACTAGAGGGATTAATATTTTTTTTAATTTTTAAAAATTGTTTTAAATTCTTTAGAAATGGTTTTTCTATAATTAAATTTTTATGTCCTAGTAATTTTTTAGCATACTTATAATGAGTTAAGATTGGGCTGCAAACGTGTATTGTGTCTATTTTTTTATAATGAGGTAAATTTTTAATTTTAGTTTTTTTTTTATTCTTTAAAATAAAATTTTCTTTTCTTGTTCTAATATAAATTAAATCAAATATTTTATTTTTTATAATAAAAGCTAAAATTTTATTAGCCCATTTACCATTTCCGACGATAAGAATAGATTTCATATTAAGAATGTCCTGAACATAATAGTAGCCATGATTAATGAAATAAATAATCTAAAATTTAATGTAAAAATATAAAACATTTTATAAATTATTTCTTGAATTCGCTTTTAGCCACAAAACTAAAGCATAAAAAGAAAATAATAAAAATCCTCCATTAAAATATCCTACTCCTCTAATACACAGTTGGATTAAAATTGGTAAAATAAGAAATATCTTAATTCGATTATCAATTTTACTGTTAAAAAAAAAAGAGATCAAAAAATAAAAAAAGAATAATGAGAATATTCCAAATTCAACGACAATTTTAACAAAAGTATTTGAGCCATCTTTAGTATTTAGTCCTCGTGTTTCCCAATTATAGACATCTATATTTTGTATGAACTGATTAAATGCCTCATTATAGTTATTAAAACCATATCCGAATGGTTTGTGTAATAAAGCTTTTTTTGTAATTATTAAAGATGTTTTGTAAATTTCCATACTAAGATTAATTTTTTTTGCATTACTTCTTTTTTTATTATGATCAATAATATCTGTAGTCTTAACTAGAATATCTAACGTCCTAAATGGCATAATTTTTAAAATATCAGCAACTTTAGCTTGAGCTGTTTTGTCTATGGATAGACTTAATACCACCAAAAAAGTTATAAGTGTTAAAATAATTTTTTGAAAATTATTTTTTTTGATTTTAAAAAAAATGGTAAGAGTAACTAAAAAAGTAAGCCCAACATATAAAGTCAGAGTATTATTAATAATACAAATAGCAATAAAACTAATAAGTAAAAAAGAGTTCACTTTATTATAGTTTGAAATAAATAATAAATAAAAAATTACAGATGGAGCAATTAAAGCTAAATGTGAATTTTCTTTAAAAAAAATTCTATAATAACTGAAGCATCCTATGCAAATATTATTAACTTCTTTTGAACTTATATACTGAAAAAAAAATTGAAAAATTAAGAATGAAAAAAAAAATATTAAAAAAATATATATAATTTTGTTTAAATTATTGAGGAAAAATTTTTGGTAAACGTCTGATATTATTAAAATTAAAAATAATCCAATTGTAAAATATAAATAATTTAAAAAAAATGTTTCAGCTTGAAAACATAGATGTAAAAATATTATTAATGAAATTAAAAAATATTTAAATAACTTATTCAGGATTATTTTATTAAGATTAAAAATAATAAAAAAAAATAATAGAAAAATAAAAAATTTTGGTCGTACAAAATTATAATCTATACCCCAAAAAAAAATATGAAGTGAAAATAATAGATAAATAATATATTCTTTAATTTTTACACTGATATTTTTAATTTTAGTATTTAACATTTTAAACTTAATTTTTATAAAGCGTTTTTTTACTTACTAATTTAGTAATAACAAAAACAAAAATTAAAGTAACAAAAAATGATATAAAAAAATTCAATGTATTTGCTGGAACGTAACCATAGTGAATAAATCTAACGGTTAAAGCGTAACCAATAATATTTGCTAAAATAATGTTTCCAGATGAAAGACGATAAAATAATCTTTCAATGTATGAACAAATTAGAATTAATATTAAAATACCAAAAAAAACAAATATAGGTGAGCCAGTATAATATAAAAAAGCTACGATGCCTGGTGTAATTACTCTATTTACATTTTTTTTTGCAAAATCATGATATTCAAATTTTGTATAGAAATTTTCTACATAAAAAGATTTTTTTTCAATTTCAACTTTTTCTAACCATGAAGTTGCAAAAAAATTATAACTTAATTTTTTGCTTTGAGAAACGGTTAACAATGCATCTATACCAACCCAACGCTGAGTAGCAAGCGATAAAATTGCAGGCAAAGTTTGTGTTGCTGCAACTGGCGTCTGATTTTTATTGTTATCATAATATTTAATACTTCTTAATTCTGTGACTGAATAAATAGATATATAAAAAATTATTAAAATTAAAGAAGCTACTTTTAATAAAGAAAAATTTGAATATTTGAGTTTATTTATATCTATTAATAATAAAAAACCTCTTAAATATACTAAAAATGATAAAATAAAAGATCTACTAAGTATGTTTAATTGAGTAAAAAAAGATTCAAATAAACCAAATAAAAAATAAGATTTATTTTTATAAATTGAGTAATCAATATAAATTAAAATTGAGGTAATGACTGCTAGTCCATAAACAAAAAGATAGGAGTAAATATAATTAATTACTGCTGGAATATTCTCATTTACCAAACCTTTAAAATATATTTCATAATATTGATTTGTTAAATAAATTACGATAAAAGATCCTATATATATAAACAAAATATAAAATCTATAACATTTATAAAATCTTTCAAATACATTATTAATTTCAAGTCGATTTATTTGTTTTAACTTTCTATTAATATTTTGTCTAATAATGCTTGCACATATACAGCTAATAAAAGTAACAATAATAATAAATGTTGAGTCGTCATAATTTGAAATTTTTAAATCGAAATCACCTTCAATAACTTTAATATTATCAAAAAATAATATGCAATTAAACCTAAACCAGAAACTGATAAGAAAAAAAATATAAGTAAAAAATTCAAAAGCGGAAATATTTTTTTTTATCACAATTAAAAAAAGTGCAAATGAGGAAATCTGAAAAATTAAAAATAACGTTATGCTTCCTTCATAATTTTTATAATTTAAAAAAAAGGCTACAAAAAAAATTAAAAAGGAAAAGTAGCGAAGTACTTTTTTATTTAAATTCATTTCCATTTTTAATTGCGATAGATGAAAATACTAAGTAAAAGAAAATTGAACTAAATAAATAAGCAGAAACAATAAATCTGGAATCTAGATAATAAAGAAATGGAACAATTAAAAAGTTTAAGATTTGAATAAAAATATCTGCCTTGTAACAACTTAATCGTAATTTAACTTGTTCATAATATACCTGCCTTAACATCAGCGCTTTAATCATTATAAAAGCTCCAATAACCGAAAAGCAAATTGGAAAAATCAATCTATTAATTTCCACATAATTAAAGTTTAGGAAAGTTTTTAAGAGAAATAAAAATAATAGAATTAGAAAACCATAGAAAATAAATAAAATATTCATAAATAGCTTTCTATTTTTTAAATTTTTTAAAAAATGAGCCCCATAACTAATGTCGAATAATGTTCCATAAAAGGATCCAACAGTAAATCCTATAAATAAAAAAGTAGCTTGTTCTTTACCAATAAAAAAAACTATAAAATACTTCCAAAAGAAATTCACTATCGCTCTTAATAGTGTTGACATAATTCCAATATGAAAAAATATTTTTTTAAATATTTTTTTATTTAATTTATTGATGTCTTTAATAACTTCTAAAAACAAATATCTAAAAATATAAATATTTATAAACGTATTAAAGATAATGAGTAGAGGTAAATAAAAAGAATCTTGAAAATATACACCTAATGGTATTGTTAAAAACAAAAATAGAGTATTTAAGCAGTAATAAATGTTAAATTTTCTTTCTTTTTCTAATTTGGCAATTACTAATTCAAATATCCAATTTATAATTGCTAAAAAAATTATAGAGTCAATAACTCTATAATTGCTTTTCATGGATAGAAAAAAAGAACTAGTAATATAAATTGTTAAAATAAATGCAAAGACTCCAATTAATATTCTAATTAAAACAATTTTTTTAAATTCCATAAATATTTTACTGCCCAAATAAATGTTTCTCAAATTTGCAGAAAAACCCTGTGTGAATATTGTAATAAAACTTACAACAATAAAAATATCACTGACAGTTTCTATTTCTTTAATTAAGAAAAAAACAAGAGCGATATAAATTGGTGAAAAAAAGTTAATCAAATTTAATATTTGATAATGTAATATGAGTATCATTTTTAAATTCTTTTAATAACCCAATTCTGCATAACTAAAACATCCATATTAGTCCTTAAATAACAGTTAATAGCATGATCTGGTGTTCTTACAATTGGTTCATTTTCATTGAAAGATGTGTTCAAAATAATTGGAACTTTTGTTTGTTCGTTAAACTCATTTAATAAATTGTAAAATCGTCCGTTATCCTTTGTAATAGTTTGTAATCTACCTGTTCCATCCACATGAGTTACTGCTGGTATTAGCTTTTTTTTACTTTCTTGAATTTTGTAAACTTCAGACATGTAAGGTACTGGTTTTTTTATTTCAAACCACTTATCCATATATTCATATAATATTGAGGGGGCAAATGGTCTAAAATTTTCTCTTTTTTTTATTTTTAAATTCAATATTTCTTTTATTTTTGGATTTCTAGGATCTGCAAGAATCGATCTGCTACCAAGTGCCCTTGGACCCCATTCCATGCCACCCTGAAACCATCCAACTATATAAGATTTAGAAATATATCCTGCTATTAATTTAAATAATTCATGATTTTCAATTTTTTTTACCTCAAATTTTTCTTTCAATTTATATTGATTTATAAAAACTTCAACATCATCATTACTAAAAGAATCTCCAATATACGGTAATGGATCCGGTAAAAAAAAATTTGCTTCTTTTTTATAAATTTTATTTATTAAACATAAAGCAGATCCAATTGATCCACCTGCATCACCAGGATTTGATGAGGTATAAATATTTTTAAATTTAGTATTAAAAATAATTTTACCATTCGCCACAGAATTCATTGCACATCCTCCTGATAAATTTAAATTTTTTATATTGTATTTGTCATAAAGACCATTTAACAAATTAAAAAAAACATTTTCATAAACTACCTGTGTAGACTTTGCTATATCTTTATGTCTTTGATTAATTTCTTCTCCCTTTTTTCTTTCTGGTCCTAACAATTTTGCTAATTGTTTAGAGTATAAATCAGCATAAAGTGGAGAGCCATTTTTTACACTTAAAATTTTTTTTTTATGATGTGAAAAAAAATTTAAATTAAGTTCAAATTTAAGTTTTTCTTTATAAGAAATTAAATTTGAAATTAAATTAACGTAGGTTGGTTTACCATAAGAGGATAATCCCATTACTTTATATTCATCTCCATAATTTTTAAAACCAAGATATTGAGTTAATGCCTGGTAAAAAATTCCCAAAGAATGAGGGAAAAAAATTTTATCATCAATTTTTAAAATACTATTTTTGGTAGAGCCCCAACTGCAACTTGCAAAATCTCCAAATCCATCAACAGAAACATTTACCGCTTCTTTAAAAGGACTATAGTAAAATGATGATGCAAGATGAGATAAGTGATGATCAATATATTTTATTTTACCTTTAAAGGAATTATTAGTATCCAATAAATTTAATAAATCTTTGATTGAAAATTTAATTTTTGTGTTAAAAAGACTTTGAAAAAATAAGGCATAACTTCTCGGATTTAGTAATAGAAAAAAAAATTTTTTGTGGATTGAGCTCAAAGGTTTAGAATTTATGGTTACATAATCAACTTGAGAAATATTTATATTAGCCTTCGTTAAACAAAATCTAATAGCATTACTTGGAAAACGAATTTCATGTTTCTCCCTTGTAAATCTTTCTTCTTCCGCAGCTGCTATTAAGTTACAATTTTCAAAAATACTAGCCGAGGTATCTGCATGATTTATGTTTAATCCAAGAATATATGTCAAAGTTATAATTAGTATTTAGCTTTAATAAACAAATATAGAAATAATTAAATTTTTCAATAAAAAAACTTATAATACTTTTCTTGCCCACTTCCCTTTTCCAATGATAAGAATAGATTTTATATGAAAAAAAAATTAAGTATTATTGTGCCTGTTTATAATGAAGTTAACACAGTTGAAATAATTCTTAAAAAATTAGTTAGTCTTAAACTTTATAACAATCTTCAAAAAGAGATAATCATTATTGATGATTATTCCACGGATGGATCTATCAATATCTTAAAAAAATATACAAAAAAATATAATTTTATTAAAACAATTTATAAGAAAAAAAATAAAGGTAAGGGTGATTCTCAAAAACTAGCTAAAAAAAAAGTATCTGGAGATTATGTAATCATTCAAGATGCTGACTTAGAATATAATCCAATGGATATAAATAAATTATTGAAGATAGCCATTTCTAAAAAAAAAGATTTTGTTATTGGCTACAGGCAAATGAAAACAGCAATAAACCATCCATATTTTTATTTTAGAGAAATTGCTGTTGATATTTTGACGGGGTTGATGAATATTCTTTATGGTACTAAAATAAAAGATTCAGCTTGTTGCTACCGACTCTTTTCTACTAAGCTTTGGAAGAGTATCAAAGGAAACGCTGATAAATTTGAATATGATTTTAGCATCATCTGTCAGGCTATTAAAAAAACTAAAAATATTGGTCAATGTAAAGTTTTCTACAAGTCTCGTGGCTATAAAGATGGTAAAAAATGCACTTGGGATGTTGGCATACATGCCTTTAAAAGAATAATCTTAGATAGTTTTTAAATTATTCTATAGTTACTTTAGGAAATGGAACGATTATCTTAAATGGTTTTTTTATAAATTTTCTAAGCTTTTTAATAATTGAAGGAGCAAAATTCCATGCTAAGATTATAATATAATCAAAATTAATTTCTTTCAATTCTTCAAAGCTAATTATTTTTATATTTTTCCCTGGGGTATATTTGTTATGCTTTAGAGGATTATCGTCTATTATATATTCTATTGATTGTGCACCCAAATTAAACACATGGCTGAATGTAGTAACTTTTGCTGGAGCTCCATAACCCACTAAAATTTTATCTTTTTTAGTAATATTTTTATCTATAATTGTTGTAATTTCTTTTTTTTGATTTTGTATACGTTTGTGAAATTTCTTAAATAGTTTTTCATCTAACAATCCCATTTGTTCTTCTTTTTTAACTTGATTGTTAATTTTTTTTTTATTAATTTTTTGATTTTTGTGCCCCACATAAACCCTAATGGATCCTCCTTGTGCTTCAACTAGATCAAAGTCCAAAACAGACATGCCTAAGCTTTCGAAAAAACTCAAAAGTGGTTTTATTGAATGGTAAGACATATGTTCATGATAAATCGTATCAAAAGTTAACTTCTTAATTACATCCTTTAGGTAAGAAACCTCAAATATAAAAAGTCCATCCGGTTCTAAAATGTTTTTAACACCAAGAACAAAATCTCTAATATCTGGTATGTGAGCACAAACGTTATTTGCTGTAATAATTTTAAATGATTTGTATTTCTTTTTTAATTTAAAACTATTTTTGTGTGTAAAAAAAAAACTATTAATATCAATTTGTTTTTCTTTGTTTAATTTTTTTAAATTTTTTGCTGGTTCCACACCAATTACATTTTTAAAACCACCTTTGATAAAAAAATTCAAAAAAGTACCGTCATTACATGCAATATCAAGAATTTTATCTCTAGATTTATTTAAATTAATTTTTTTTTGTATTGATAAAAAGTAGTTTTTAAAATGCTCTACCAAAACTTTTGAGGTTCCCGATACATACATATAATTCTTAAACATAATATTTGGATTAACTAAATACTTAAGTTGTAAATGCCCACAATCTTCACAAAAACAACAGACTAAGGGGAAAAAATTTTCTCTGGTGTTTTTTTTTGAAGGATAGGAATTAGCTAATGGAGTTTTTCCAAAATTAAGCACTTCTTTAATTGAGCTGCTTTGGCAAAGAACACAACTTTTTCTAGTAACGCAATCTTTTGACAAGTTAAAATCTTTTAGAATCGTCCATGAAATCTATTCTAACGGTATCTTCTTCATATGTTTGTTGATCTCTGGGATTTTTGCTGACGACCAATATTTCAGTTTCTTCAGTATAAAACATAGCATGATCTACCATATTTCCAGTAAACAAAACTTGACCTACATTAACAATCTTCTTTTTAATATCTTCATTGGAATTAGTTTTTCTGAAATAGTATTCAAATGATCCCTTGGTCACATAAATAAAATGCCAATCTTTTTTATGATAATGGTTCGCTCTCCATTGATTTTTTTTTGTAAAAATAATTGAGGCGCTTTTCATCTCAAGATCTGATATTGCTTGTATAAAACCTCTATTATCTTCAATTTTATTATTAGATTCAATTATATCCAAATCTTGATAATCAAGTTCTTTTTTATTCACAATCATTTTTAACTATCTCTCCTATTATAAATTTTTGTTCAAGATTACGTACGAAAAAATTTCTTATAACATTTTTAAAATATAATTCATCTAAATTATTTAACTTAACACAAGAAGGTATACTGCCTCTATTTGTATGATGAAAAACGAGATATTTGATATTTGCTTCTTTTAAAAACTTACTAAAATTTTGATCATAATTGTCAGTAAAGCTATTCAAAGTATTTAAATATCTAGAAGAATATATATTTTTTTCAAAAAAAATACTATCTCGATCATATGACACAAGTAAAACGTTTTTATCATTTATTTTTTTATTTAATAACTCTGCATTTAAATATGTATAAGTAAATTTTTTATAAAAGCTTTGTTTTGACCAAGCGTCTTTTTGTAAATTAAAAAAGGAAAAATATAAAAAAACAATTGAGAACGAAATAACAAAAAAACCTTGAAATATATTAATTATTTTATAAAAATTATTGTGCTTTGCATAGAAGATCAATATTAAAAAAGCTTCAAAATAATATCTTGGCAATAACTGCCCCGACACAATAATAGATATGACAATTAAATAAGGAATAAAAAATAATTTCTTATTTGCTTTAAAATCAAAAAATAACAAAGGAAAAATGAGACCAAATGTGGTCGCTAATTTAAATAAATCAAAAGTTATGAATGGTTTATAAATCATTGAAAAATTAAAATTTCCGTACCAACCCTCCGTTGATCTCATTGAGTATACTAGAGCATTTAATATTTCTCTTTTTTCAAAATAATTATCAAAAAAGGGGGCCACAGGATTTTCAAATAATAAATATTTATATAATAAAATAGGAAGTTGATGAATAAAAAAACTTATAAATAAAGATAAAAAAGTAATTTTTATAAAATTTCTATTTTTAAATAAAAAAAATAAAAATAAAAATGCCGAAAATAATATATATGTTAATTTTCCGGAAGAATAAAAAGTAAGCAAGAATGTAAATAAAAATATTTCAAAATTTGACTTTAACTTATTTTCATAAACCAGAATAAATAAGCTGAGATATAACAATCCAAAAAATAATTGTAATTTTTGAGTGGAAATAAAAAAAATTATTAATGGCGAGCATAAAAGTATATAAAAAAAAGTTTTTTTTCTAAATACTGAAAAAAAAATTAATAAAGAAGAAAAGTTTAATAGAGAACCAAAATTATCACTTTTTAAAATAAATGAAAGAGTCAAAATAGTTTCTGTATTAGAGATTAAAACGTTTTCTAGATTTCTTAATAAATCATCACTAAGTATGCCGTCTTGTAAAATTTGTCCAGGTATGCGTAAATGCAATGCAACACTATCAGCATCTGATAGAGGCATAATTGAAATTAAAAAAAATAAAAATAGAAAAATTAAAATATATTTATCTAAAAAAATTTTTCTATTAATGAAAAATTTATAAAACTTAAATTCATTAAAAAGAACAACATAAAATAAGGCTAATAATGATAAAAAAAATACAAGAAATGTTAAATATTGAGTAAAATGAAATATAAAAGTTAGATTTATTAAAAACGTATAAAATGAAATAATAGATACAAATATTAAATATATTCCTAAATTTTTGCTTTCAAAAATATAGTTTTTTTGATTTAAAAAGTGTTTTTGACAAAAAGTGAATGAGAATAGAAAATTTATTAATAAAAAAACAATACTTAGTAAAAAATTATAAAAAAAATTGTCAAAAAAAAAATAATTCTGATACATACCTAAAATGCGATTTATTAATAATTATAATATTCTAGATAAGATCATAGCATATCTGAGACACTATGAGCTATTCAAAAATCAAAATATAGTTGGGAAAAAAATAATAGATTTTGGCTGTGGTTCAAATTTTAAAGATATTTTAAATAAATATCAGCAGGCTTCTAAGGTTACTTTAATTGATTTGTATGGGAAAAATTTTTCTAAAGGTAATGTAATATATATTAATTATAATCACAATTTTGATAATATTTATAGAAAACTTAAAAATGAAAAATTCGATATTGTTTTCTTAATAGCTGTAATAGAGCATATGGATAAACCTGAACAAGTTATAAGAAAATTAAAAAGATTTCTTAATAAAGACGGAAAATTCATTATAACAGCACCATCAATTTATTCAAAACCAGTATTAGAATTTTTAGCATTCAAACTTGGTGTTATAAATCGGGCCTTAGTTGAAGAACATAAAAGATACTATAACATGAAACAATATGTCAAATTAGCAAAAAAAACTAAATGCAATTTATTAAAATTTAAATTTTTTATGCTTGGTATGAATACGTTAGCTATTCTGAAATAATTTTTTATAAAATTTCACTCTAACAGTTTGACTGTTTAACTTTATTTTATTTTTTTTTATTAATTTTTCTAAATTTTTAATTTCTTTTGGAAAACTAGAAAATTTAAAATTCTTACCAAAATATTTATTAAAATTTTTTGATACTACGAAATAATTTCTTTTGTCTTTAGTGTTTTCACTAAAAAAAATTTTTGATTTTTGATTTTTCAAAATTTTAAAAATTCTCACAGCTAAACTTTTAATTGTAGAATTAAAAGAAACCAAATTACAAATAAACGAAGGTATTCTAGGGTTATCTATTAAATAGCTATAAATTTTACAAATATCATTTAATGAAATGAATGGTCTAAATTGCATACCATCGCCATCGACTTTTAGATCATATCTTTTTAATAAATTATAAACAAATATATTAATAACAAGATCCAATCTTAAAACGTTAGAAAAACCAAATAAAGTTGCATTTCTTAAAATATTAACTTTAAAAAAATTATTTTTAAATTTATAAATTTTCTGTTCTGCTTTTAAATTTGCTTTAGCATAAGTGCTTATTGGATTTAATTTACTTTTTTCACTAACCTTGTTTTTATTAAATCCATAAACAGAACAAGTTGAGTTGAAAATATATCTTTTAATTCCAGATTGTTTCGCAATTTTTGCAAAATTTAACCTTTCTTTATAATTAATATTCCATGTAAATTTAGAATTAATGTCAGATGCGGGATCATTTGAGATCCCATTTAAATCGCATACTACATCAATGTTATTAAAGTCTTCATTTTTTACTTCTGACAATTTTTTATTAATAATTTTTAACCTATTTGAATTTTTTATTTTTTTTTTATTATTTTTTAGCCATGGAAAATAAAAAGCATCATAAATAGTGACATAATTTTTTTTTAAAAGATGTTGAGTAAGAACTACACCTAAATAGCCACCACCACCAGAAATTAAGATATGTTTCATATTTTTATAAAGTCTTTAGTTTAAATTTTGAATTATATTTAATGTCTTTTTAATATTTTTGTTAACATCATACTTTTTTAATAGATTAGTGCCTTCATGAATTAATTTTTTTTTTAAGTTTTTATTTAAAATAATATCTCTTAAAGCATTTAATATACACTCAATATTATCTGGGTCAAAATATTTTGCTGCCCTTTTATTAATTTCTGGTAAGGCAGAATTTTTTGATACTGCTACTGGTGTACATTGAGACATAGCTTCAAGTGATGTGAGGCCAAATACCTCACAATATGATGTAAATACATAAGCTTCGGCATTTTTATACAATTCTGGAAGTTCATTTGGATTTAATTGGCTAAAAATTAAAATTTTTTTTTCTAAAAAATTATTTTTAATAAATTTTTTTATATCTAAAAAATAACTTTTATCCAGTACTTGAATAACTAAAACTAGTTTAAGATTGTGCTCCTTACTCAGTAAACTAAAAGCTTTTAAAAGATTTATAATATTATGATATCTGGTACATGAAATTATAGATAAAATATATTTTTGACTGTAATTAAAATTTTTTATTTTTTTTTTATTTTTTTTTAAAAAGTAAATTTTATTAATTCCTAAATATACTACTTTTATATTTTTTTTATACAATCGCAGAACTTTAATTATTTCTTTTTTAGCAAAATTTGAGTTAACTATTAATATATCACATGTGTAAATTGACATTTCCATTAATTTTTTACTAATAAAATTTTTAAACCAACTGCCTGGCAATAAATGAAAGTAAATCCAGGGTAAATTAGAATGTAAACATAAAACACTTTTTATATTTAAAAGTTTAGAAATAATTGGAGTAAAATTCATAGGAGAATATATTTTTTTCACACCTAACAATTTTAACTCAAATGGAAAAATTAACTGCATCCACAATAATCTAATAAATGAAATTGATAAAAAGTCAGGTTTTATTAAATATTCAATTTTTTTATTTTTTTTTTTTTTAATCTGATTTAAATAACTTCTACAAATAAATATTTTTACATTTGAAGATAAATTTAGTGAATTCAACTCATTGCACAAATTAATATTATAAGTTTTAGTTCCACTACCTAAATTAGTGCTTACTAGATCAATGCCGATTGTCATTAATAATTTTATTTAAAAAAATATTTTTTTTTAATTATTTTAATTGTAATGAATATATTTAATTTAATAAATAAAATATACTATAAAATTATTAATTTAGATTTGTAAATAATTTAGATAAATCTCGATTAAATCTATCATGTGAATATAGTTTTATAGTTTTTTGCCTAATTTTTTTTAATTTGCTATAATACAAACTTTGTCCTTCACTAATTCTTAATATCTTATCAAACCAAAGTCCGGCTTTTAAATCGACCAATGTAATTCCATCCAATAACCATTCAAGACTAGTTCCTGACAAATTCAAAGGTCCTGAAATTACAATACGTCCACTGGCTATATACTCGAGAAGTTTAAATGGTAGAACGCCCTTTTTATTAATATGAGGATTCAAAAGAATATCCATTTTACCAATGATATTATTAAATTTTTTTTCATCCACTACACCATAGTATTGGATCAATTCAGGGTTGTACTTTGATAGCAGCTCAAATTTAGACATTAAATCTCCATTACCCGTTATATGAAATTTAAAACAAGATCCTTCATTTTTCCTCATTAAATTTATTAGCTCCAAAATAAGCAAGCCTCCTTTTTCAGCAACCAATCCTCCAAAATAGCCTATATGAAATACTTTTTTAGTTATTTTAGTAGGCACAAGTTTTAAATTTATGATTTCTTTACTTAAAATGCCTGGTAAAATCGAACTCTTAACTCCATTTTTTTTCATCACTTCTTCAATCCATGGATTAACAGCATAACAATAATCAATAGCCGGGATGGTTCTTTTCCAGAAATACCAATCAAGGACTGCTTTTAAATTAAATATTGTAGACCTTGAAAAATGCCAATCCTCAAATTCTAAAATGACTGGGCATTTATATTTTTGTTTTGCTAAGTAGGCAAAACGCATTTGAAATGCGTAAGCGTTATAACACCATACAAATTCAGGTATGCCAAATTTATCTACAGCGAACTGCAAAACTTCTTTGGCATCAAAAATATTCTTAAATCTACCTAATTTATTATAGGTATATGTTGGAATAGTAAGACATTTAATTGACTTATTTCCAGAAAAAGAAATCTCCTCAAAGCGCATTGGTTGACGAGTACCCATTTGAGGAACAGAGTTTATGTTACAAACATCATATCCTTGTTTAATTAACAAAGATAAAATAATTCTTATTTTTTTATTTGCGCCAAGAAATCTAGTTTTTTTATTAGTCTCATTACTTAAGTCTGCAATAAAAAATATTTTTTTTTTCATTTAAAAAATTTTAATTAAAAGTTCAAAAATATAATAATTTCTTTATTTTTTACATACAAGGCTTTAATAATGTAATAATGTTAAATAATTTAAGTTTTTAATAGTTACTAAACTACGTAAAAGTAATAAACAAAAGATTAAATTAATAAAAAAATGATTTTTGAAATTAAAAACTTAAGTCCTGATAATTATGAATCTGTAATCAATTTTTATAGTAAATATGGGGATCGTTCATATAATTGGTATGAAAAAAAATTAAAAAAAGATATAATTTCAGGAAAAATTATAGGTAAAATTTATATAATCAATAATAATGAAATTGTAGGCTCATATCTAGGTCGTATCCAATCATTACTATCCAATCCAGCTTTGAAAGCCGTACAATCAATCGATACTCTTATTTCTCCTTCATATAGAGGTGGTATAATCTTAATTAAACTTGCAAAGGAATTTTATGAATCTTTAAAAAAAAACTCTTTTGATTGTGTTTTTGGTTTGCCAAATAAGAAAATTGAAAAGTTTAGATATAAGTTTTTAAAGTGGAATTTATCTAAGCCCACCTACTCTTTTACTATTTTTATTCCTATCTTTTTGCTACGTTTTTTTTATTATTTAATAAAATTATTTATAAAAAAAAAAATATTTTTTAGCTATTCACAAGAAAAAATTGATACATTAAAAAAAAATTTAAAAATTTCTGATTATTCATTCGAAAACCAAGCTCACGGAGCGTATTGGATTACAAGTAAAAATTTTTATTTTACATTTATCGGATTATATCGTGTTGGCAGAACTTTAAATATATTTGAAAAATTTCTTCTTTTATTAATTACATCTTCAAATGCCAAAGGGATTTTTTTGAAGACATATTCAACAGAAGAAACCGAAACTGCAAAAATTTTTGCACCTTTTAGTATTAAAAAAAAGGCTCTTAATTTTTCAGGTCGCATTTTAATGGATAAGCCAAATTTTTCATTCACTGAACAATCATTTGAATTTGTTGAATTTGACACTTTTGGGTTATTATGATTCTTAACGGTCACTTTTATAAAAATTTTAAAATCAATAAAATATTAAATTTTAAAACCAAGTTTTGTTCCGCTTCAGACACGAATGAAGATTTGGCATCTAACAAATTATTTCCTATTACATGGACTTTTGACGACGGTTTAAGTGATTTATTAATTATAGATAAGTTTCTTACAGATATTGGTGACATAAAATTTCGTTTTTTCATTTCGCCGTATCTCATAGAAAAGAATGTTCGTACAAATGTTAAATTTGTAAAAAATAAATTAAGAGCAGAAACAAAACCCTTGCTTACGTGGGACCAAATTGGTCTCCTTATAGAAAAAGGTCATATTTTAGGACTTCATGGGTATGATCACACAGATTTGAATTTATTGAACAAAGATCAAATAATAGAAGATTTTGAATCTTCAATTGAATTATTAAAAAAAAGAATTTCCAAAAAAACTAATTCATTCGCATTTCCTTTTGGAAGAATAAATACAAAAGAAGAAATATTAACGAATCCACAAATTATTATAGCAAAAAAATTCTTTTCGAGAATATATTTATCAGATAATCGAATGGCAACTTTTGGTTATAACGGAATTTACAATAGAAGACATGCAGAATTTGATAATATTATCTTTATAAATTTAATTAAAGGTTTTTTACAAAATTTTAAAAAAAAATCTATTAAGTGATTACCTCTGTTCAAATTTTAGATCTCTAGATAAACTTGCACCACTTGTACATTACAGATTTCATATATTTTTAATAAAAGTAGATTACTTTTTTTTTGATAGTGGTTATTTTGTCATTTTAGAAAATTTCTATTTCAGGCATCGGAAAAATAAACTTACCACCAGATGCGAGGTAGTCCTTTTCTTTTTTTATTATTCCATCTCTAAAATGCCAAGGTAAAACTAATAAATAGTCAGGTTTCATAGAAATGACTTCAGCCTCGCTAATAATAGGAATACGACTCCCTGGAGTGTAAGATCCAAATTTATCACTATTAACTTCTCCAATATACGGAATGTCATTTGAGGTTAGATTGCAAAATTGCAACAGCACATTTCCCTTAGTTGATGCCCCATACCCCATAACTCTCTTGCCATCATTATTAAGATCATTAATTAATTGCTTTATATTTTTTCTATGTTCAAAAACTCTTCCTGCAAAATCTAAATATGGCTTAGTAGACCCAAGTTCTAATCTATTTTCATTATCCAGCATCCAATTAATAACCGCTTCATTAGTTTGAAGTTTTGAATCAACATGACACGCAGTAACCGCAAAGCTGCCACCATTTATAGAATTTAGAGAAACGTCAATAATTTTTAATCCACATTTCTCAAGGGTATTCTTAATCACAGATAATGAATAATATTCTAGATGTTCATGGCATATTGTATCGTACAAATTCATACGTAACATAGTAGGCATATAACTTTGTTCAAAATGCCATATACCATCGTGATCTAAAATCTGAGCAACCTCCTTTATAAAACTAATTGGAGATTCCAAATCATATAACATCGATATAGATGTGATTATTTTTGCTTTTTTATTTGGGAATATATCCAGAAATTTTTTACTGCTGAAAAAATCTGATATTAATTGAATATCAGCATAATAAGCTTCGAATTTTTTCCCAGTAGGGTCCACTCCAACTCTTGTACACTCATCAGCACTATATGATTTCAGCAGAGTTCCGTCATTGCTACCTATGTCCAACACAATGTCATTTTTAGAGATCGAAATAAGTTTTTTTAATACATTAACTTTATTGTTAAGATGATTAACCATAGATAAATTCAATCCAGAACGATAACCGTAATTATCACCATACAATTCCAAGAGATCATAATTATGCTTCAATTGCAATAATTGACTATCTGGACACAATACAAGCTTTAATGGTCCTTCAGTAACCTTGGCTTGTTTAGAAGATGGGAAAACACCCGTCAGTGATTGGATGCCGAGATCTAAAACTTCAACCAAATTTTTGCTACCACTAATTCTGCATTGATCTATTTCTGTATAATTCATATTTATTTAGCCCTCACTAGATTAATAAGTTTAATTTAATCTAACTTATAAAAAAGTTTATAAATTAAAAAAATTATAAACCTCTTATCAAAACCACTTACTGTATTTAATAGATTTTCTTCTGTCTAGTATTTCTGAAGAAAATTTACTAACACCTTTTTTATAAAAATCATAATTTTGATTTATTTTACGATAAGCCAAATTAATTTCTTGCACCGTTGGATTTTTTAACAAAATACCAGCGTTAAATCTTTCAACATCTCCTAAGCCAGCACATTGAGTGCCAATTATCGGCAAACCACAAAGTATATATTTTAGCAATTTACCACTGGGTCCTGTCTCATAATTAAAATTACGAATTCGAGTAATATCATTAAAATCATACAAAACAATACCCACTTTACTTTTGAGCATTAATTCCACTACATCTAAATCAGATAAGAAGTCTTTAATAATACACAATTTGTTACCCTGGTCTATACCAATTTTGATGTCTCCATGAATAGTGAGTTGGTATGATCGCATCGGATCCAGTGCTAATTTTTCTAATGTCTTTTGGCCTAATTCTTTGCAAATCGAACCCGAATATAACAAGCCATTTCTATATTGATCATTTACTACTTTAGTAGATAAGAAAAACTCCTGATCTATTTTCACATTATCTACTATTCTAATCTTTTCACTAGAGCTAAAACCTAGAAAATTTGCCCTGATTTGTGATTGTATAATTAAAAAAATATCTTGATGATCTAAAAGACTAAAAATATTTTTATAGTACAAAAACAGCTCTGTGGAAAAAATATACTTTCTTTTAAAACTATGCTGTCCAATTATTGAACGATAACAAAAAAAATCAAAACAAATTAATGTATGACCATTTTTTATTTTAATGTCTTTATCTAAAATATATTGAGCAACATACTTTATAAGAAAGCTATCAAAAATAGAAAAAATAGTGAGTATTCTAATAGCAATTCTGGAAAGTATATTTAAACTCATATCAAAATATGTGGCTTTTTTAGATTCCCAGTTTTTCTTTGCGTTAAGAGGAAGATACAACTCGTATTGAAGTTGGGCTCTATTAATATCCTCTAATAATTGCAATAAAGCTGGTGATTTATGAGGCCAATCATGTGGAAATATTATTACAATCATTGGTTTCTTAAATTTCTTAAAACATTGTTAAATGAATTTATTGCTCCATCGTATAACTCTTTTTGAATACTATATCTGTTAGGGTCTCTTGCATGTACCTTGTTAATGTCTTGATTTATTTTTTCAAGCATAGCTCGAGGAACAACATTATTTAGTTGAAAATTTATCATAGAAGCTGCTTTGCCAACTTCTGAATAAATAACAAATTTTTTTTTAACTTCTTCTCCCACATCAGATGCATGAATAAGCAGACAGTCAAAAATTACAATATCTCCAGGCTCAATTTTTATTCTGAACAATTTTCTTATTAATTCAAAAGAAAAAATTATGCTTGAAAATTTAAGAAATATTAAGATTAACTTATTTAACTTTATAGTTGCTAAAAATCTTGCGAGCAAATGAGTAAATGGTATTGCTAAAATATTCAATTTTTGGTCGCATGATTGTAAATATATTCCAATTTTAGCAACTTGATAGCTAAGTTTAATAATTTCTTTTTCTTTTTTATAATACTGAAAATCAGAGTCTATGTGAGCTACTGGCATTAATTTATTACCTATTTTTTTAACACCATAATGTCCATGATGAACCGTTCCTCCATTTGAAAATTTAAAATCTTTACCAAATAAAATTTCACAATTTTTAATTGTTTCTGGGTAGTTTAAAAATTGTTGATAATTTTTTTCATAAAAATCAAAACCATAGATGAATTTAGATGTATTTTTTATTTCATTTGATATTTTGTTTCTGATAATTTCTGGATCTTGGTTGTTTTTAAATTTGATATAACCAAAAAGTCTATATTTAATCTTTAAAAATAAATTATTCACCACTAAAAACTATAGATGCAAAAGAATAATTTGTCTCATTATATTTGAATGACTCACTTGAAGCACCCCAATTATCCTCAAACGTAATATTAGCATCATTCAATAACTTAATTATTTTTTTCTTATCATAAAATCTAATATGAGTATTTGGCAAGTTATCATTAATTTTATTTTTGAAATCAGCTGTTGCAATAAATAAACCATTTTTTTTCAATAAACTTTTACATTCTTTGATAAATTTTAAATCATCTTGAATATGTTCAAGCACCGAAACACTAAAAACACAATCAAAAGTTTTTAAATTATCAGGATTTCTAGCAATATACTCTGAAAGCGTATAATTAACATTGGGGTCGATTGATATTACAGTATAACCATATGCTCTTAAATATGGTGCAAGTATATCTCCATAAGATCCAACGCAAAGCATTTTATAATTTGGAATCGGCTTAAAATGTTTTGCAATTAAGTTTGCAACATAAGCATGTTGAACTAAAGACTCGGGAACTTTTATATGAACAAAACTCTTACATACTTTGTTTATATCTTTAAACCATAAATCTAATTTTTTTAAAAAAACTTCATGATCTAGAATAATATTATTTTTAATTTCTATAGACTCAGGCATCTTATCAACTGCCGAAGTTTTATAAAATGTATCACTTAAATATTCATACCTTGACTGAGGCAAGTATTGTCTTATAAAATTCTTTATTTCCATCTTATATAAGTCAAGTTTATTAGGTTTTTTGGCGTAATTAAGCACCGAATGTTTGACTGCATTATTCATATCCATAATAAAACCATGAGGTGTCCACTCAGATCTTATTATACTTTGAGCCTCAATATTTCTTAAGAAATACTCGTGCATCGATTTATCAAATTTAAGATTATTAAAATTGAAGTAATAATCAAATTCATCAAGTATATTTTTAAACATTCTACAATTGCTTACAAAGAAAGGACGTCCAGAAGATAGCGCATACTCAAAAACTCCAGTGGTTTGATCGCCTCCCCCTCTTTTATTTTCATAATTAAAAATATTTACATCGTTATTTGCTAAAAATGTTACCAAATCTTTTTTACTTAAAAACTCTGTAGAAATTTCTAATGTTGACATATTACTATCTATAACTGACTCGATCTCTTCAATTATTTTTTTTTGAATAAGACCATCAGAGTCCATTACGTCGCTACGAGGCAAATGAAATCTAAAAATAATTTTTTTATCAAATTTTTCTTGGCAATCTTTAACTATGTCAGCAAAACCTTTACCGGGTAAAGCAAGACCAAAGCTTCCTATAACAATGTTGTTTTTGACTTTTAAGAATTTTAAAGGTGATATTTTGCTAAAATCTAATGGTCTATAAAATCTACCTACTTTTAAAACATAAGGATTTGAAACATCTAACGTGAGGTCATCCGATATCACATAATCAAAAGTGAAAGGATTAAAAAAAGTGGACTTATAATTATTCATATCATGTGAAAATAAAATCTTTAAAAAGTTTAAATTTTTTAATTTTCTACGAGTAAGCCAAGGCATTGTTGACTTGCTACCATTAAAAAATACAACATTTGGTTTTTCTTTATTGATTAGCTCTATAAACTCATCATATGATCTAGCCTCGCCATATATGTATTTTATATTTTTATCGATAGAATTAACCAAAATCTCAGACATAGATATACCATACTGATGAATGCCACACTTTGAATTTTTTGAAGAACTGTTGCAAAGCAAAACTTTAACTTCATCAAGAAAAGCTTGATTGTTTTCATTTACTATCATCTTAAAATTTTTAACCATTTTTAAAATTTACTCTCTAATATTTATTAATATTTTATAATTATCTAACATTTATAATTTGTAACTTGTAACTTTAAATTTGCTTTTTAATATAAATAATTAGCTCTTCATAAGTATTTGGAAATACTGGATATTCAGATTGATGTTTTGTTAACCATTTTTTCCAAAAATTAAACATTTTTTTATCAATTACCTTGGTCATATTTAAAATAGATATTGTCTTTAAACCTTTGTTAGCACAAGTTATTAATGATGTTGAATAATCAGAAATAATTATATCACTATCATTACAAATCTCCTCTAGCATAAGTTTGTTATCAATTAAATAAGAGTTATTAAACTCAAACTTGGTTGCTCGAGGAGAATATTTTATTTTAAATCTATTTTTAAATTTGTTTATTAACAAATCAATTATCTTTTTTCTAAGTGAGATATCATAAAATGTGCATTGTTCATTTATAGAAATTCCTAATGGAAAAATAATTCTACTTTTTTTTTTATTCTGCTTATTTTTGCTTTTGTATTTAAAAATCCATTTTGCTTTGTGATCAAAAATATAATCTTTTCTATTTGCAAACTGCTTAATTACTTTTACTCCCCAAAATTTTAAAGTATTTGTATCAACACCTAGGCATTTTTGATCATGTGACCAGAAATATTGAAATTTCATACCAAGTAAAAAGTTGTATTTTATTAAATTAAATAAATCTCTCAAAGTGTACTGATATAATTTAAATTTTTTGTATGATTTTGTTACTTCGTAATCTTCATAGTTTAAAACATTTACACTTTTAGAAATTTTGCTAACAATATATAAAATTTCATTATTCATTAATCGATCAATAAAAATAAATTGGTCACTCAAATTAATTTTATTGTTTAAATAGTTTACTATTTTATTTAAATCACTTTTTTGTAATTTTGAGTTTATTTTAATACTTCTTGGAATTATTGTTTTTATTTTATGACGTTTAAAAAAATTAATTACATCTTTTGAAAGTGTAAATGGCATAACTTCTTCTTTTTTTAATTCGCAGAAACGCAGGTAGTGATGTATATGACTAAGATTGCTTACGGTAAAATATATCATGTTATCAAATTGTTCTAATGCAAAATTTGTGAAAACTTATTAACGAGTAAAATAATCTACTGCAAGAATTACGTTGTTTCATTTAATTATTTTATTATTATTAACTTTTTCTGTGAGAAATGTGACATTTTTTTCCTTTTGATAAAATTTTTTAGAATATTTTAAATACTGTGTCTAAACAAAAGAGTCTGCAAAGGGTTAGTGTTATTTTTAATCACTTCTGTAATTTATTCTAGATTAATGAAGCCTGTTAAATAGTCCTTTCAAATAATAAATCTTGCAGGGTATGGTTTTTATCATCTTTTACTTCATAAAAATTATGAAGCTCAGTAGAATCCAGGACTTTAAAACCATAGGATAGTATTAGCTCTAATAATTCTTGGTGTGATGAACCATTCTTCTCAAGCCAGCCAGAATTAAACTCACAAAAAATATTTTTAATAAGTTTGTTTTTAGCTAAACCGGATAGTCCTCTAATTACATTAGGTTCAAATCCTTCAACATCAATTTTTACCAAGCTAATTTCTTTGTTCCGTCCCTTACCCCCCCCCAACTTTCGTAAAATTGATCCAAACTAATTGCAGGAACTAGTGTTGATATCCAGTCATCATTTTGCCAAGTAGTTTTTATAATACTTGGTGAATGAGACTCAAAATAATTTGGCGGTATTTGAATCTCTATTAATTCTTTAGATTCTCCAATTGCATATGGATAAAGTTCAACATTTTGAATTTTATTAAATTGTATTGTTCTGTAAATAGTTGAAGACGCTCTTAAACTAGGCTCAAATGCAATAACCTTAGCTTTTAGTTTGCTTGCTAGAGTGGTATAATAACCAAAACTTGCACCAATATCGAAAACAAGATCGCCTGGTTTAACTAGTGAATTAAACCATCCTGTTTGTACAAGTTCATATGTATTCCTATACATTTGCCTTTGAATTGGCTCTGATAAATCAAGTATCATCTTATATGAATTAATATTCGCTGGCTTAAAACCAGTTTCTGGAAAAAAAATATATAATATCTTTTTTATAAAATATTTTATTAATTTATTTTTCATTAAAAATTTAACTAAGTAAAACTTTTTAATTTGATATATCTGTTGCATTGAATTTTGAATTATAAGATAATAACTAGATTATTCTATAAAAATATTTTTTTAGACAAGCTTATTATTTTTTAGTTATTAAGCATTTAAAAGTATTTTTTCAACACTGTTCAAAATAAAATAGGCAAGGAAGATATGACATTCTTAAATTCTAGCAACTTTTTGCTTTTAATTTATTCACAGCTATTTAATTAATAAATCCTCTGCACTTTGAAGAATAAAATGTGCTAAAAATATATGACATTCCTGAATTCGTGCAGTTACATCACTTGGGACAACTAACTTTATATCACAAAAATTCTTACATCTACCACCCGATCCTCCAAGAAAACCTATAGAAGATATTTTTTTTGATTTTGCATATTTTAAAACTTTTAATACATTTAAAGAATTTCCTGATGTAGTAATACAAACTAATATGTCATTTTTATTTGCTAATGCCTGAAATGGCCTTAAAAAAATTTCAGAAAAATCATAATCATTGCCACATGCTGTCAGTGTAGATGTGTCTTGGGCTAAGCTGATCGCTGGAAAAGGTCTCCTATTAACTCCTGGTCTTAACCTGATTAGATATTCTGCAGCTAAATGTTGTGCATCTGCAGCTGAGCCACCATTACCACAAAATAATAATTTACCACCAAGTTTTATCTTTTTATGTATAATTTTGATTGCCTTATTAATTTCAGGAATCAAATCTGTAAGTAGCAAATGAGTATCTACATTCTGAGATAGTTCTCTTTGAAATATTTCGGCAAGTTTCATTGGTCTATTTTAATATGAGCTCTTAATTTTTTAGCTATTGGTACTTCTGCCGCTAAAATATTTCCTAATTTAGGTTCACCAATTGCACTAAGCATTTTATCAATTGAATTTGTAAGATTCATCATCCCAGCAGGCTCTAAAGATGCTGATTGATCAGATCCATACATTGTTCTGTCTAATGTTATGTGTCTTTCCAAAGATGAAATGCCCATCATCAGAGCGGCAAGTGAAACTACAACACCATTTTCATGTCCGCTATACCCTATATCGCACTGATACACCTTTTTTAATTCATTAATTGTTGATAAATTCGCATCTTCCAGCTTCATCGGATACGTGGATACACAATGCATAAGCTCAAAACTACAGTTATTATTATTAAAAATCTGAACAGCATCATCTATTTCATTTTTTGTAGACATTCCAGTTGATATAAATGTATGTATTTTTCTTTGTGACATCTCATTCAATAATTTTTGATCTACTATCATTGCTGATGCTACTTTTTGATAATCTAAATTATATTTATCTAAAAATTCTAAACTATTAATATCCCAAGGTGATGCAAACCATTTTATTTGTTTTTTTTTGCAATATTCATCAATCTCATTATATTCACTTTCATTAAACTCTAAGCCCATTTTTTGCTCTCGGGTTGTGGTGCCCCATACACTTTCTCTTGGCGTGTCTAATATTTCTTTTGAATAAACAAGGTCAATATCCCTTTTTTGAAATTTTACCGCATCAAAATTTGATTTTTTTGCTTCATCAATTAATTTTTTGGTAATATCGATACTTCCATTATGGTTGATACCAATCTCAGCTATTAAAAACGGCTTTCTATATTTTTTCATATCGAATGCTTCTACCAAATTGATCGTCCACCATCAATCACTAAATTTTGGCCAGTCATGTAGTTTGAGTCACTAGAGCATAAAAATTTAATTGCTCCCATATATTCATTTTTTTTAGCTAATCTATTCATTGGAATTAATTTTTTTAACTTATTTTGAAGCTCTTTAGGTTGTTCATGAAGTACAGATCCAGGAGATAAAGAGTTAACTTTAATATTTTTTTCTGCCCAATATGTAGATAGATATTTTGTTAGGCCAACAATGCCATGTTTAATTACTGAATATGTAACAGGCTTAACAAAGTTACCATTTTTTGATTTATAAATATTTTGATTTGGTGCAATCACAGAAAGGTCTGAAGCTATGTTAACAATATTGCCTTTGATTTTATTCTTTACCATTTCACTACCAATTATTTTACTACAAAGCATCGCACCTGTTAATCCTACTTTAATTTCTTTATTCCAAACTTCTAAAGAAAAATTTTCAAAATTATTATTTTTATTTGTGGTTTTTTTTTTTATCTTTGCATCGATTGCAGCATTATTAATAAGATTATTGATAATTATATTTTTCATTTTAAGTTTATTTACAGTCTTTTCGATTGACTTAGTTGAAGAAACATCAAGCAAAAATGTAATTATCTTTTTTTTTGGATATAAATTTTTAAGATGTTTAAAAGTGACATCAAGTCCCTTTCGGTCTATGTCGGTCAAAATAATATTTAGGTTCAATTGTAGTAGGGCTTCAGCATGATATTTGCCTAATAATCCAGCAGATCCAGTAATTAATGAATATAATTCCATTTTTGTTTTTTTTACTCTTTACAATATTATCTTAAATATTAAACAAAACTAATATTATAATTTTAAATGAATGTCTAAAAAATTACTTTTTAGAAACAGACAAAAGCATTATCTCTTTAGAAAATCTTATCCACTTATTTTTCATTCTGAATTTTTCTGCCACTAAAATTCTAGTTAAAAATGAAAGAAAATAAAAAATTTCACTAAAAAAGTTATTTTCAAAAATTATTGGAAGTTGTTTAAAACTCTCTACCTTTATCTCTTTAAATCCACTCATTTCCTGAATGTCTCTTAAAGAGACACTCGTAAATGGTGTTCTATGAGTAAAATCCTCATAAAAAGACTTATAAATATATTGCCATTCTGGTGTTAAGGTAATTATCATGCCACCTGGCTTTAAAACTCTATAAGCTTCATCAAATATTATATTAGGATAATAAAAATGCTCAATAACAGATTTTGAATAAACTATATCAAAAGAATTATCTTCATATGGTAATTTTTCATTGGACATGTCTACTTTTTTAAAATTTATATTTGGAAAAAATTCTTTACAATAATTTGAAATATCAACTCCATAACCTTCCAATCCATTATTTACAAACTCATTTAAAAATTCACCTCTGCCACAACCGATTTCTAAAACTTTTTGTTTTTTTTTTATTTCAAATCTTTTTATTAAGTAAATAATAAATTTTTTTGGATAATCTGTAATTGGAGTATTTCCCTTGCTATATATTGTTTCTAGATAGTTTTTTTGTTCCATATGTAACTATAAGCTCTTGGTCTGGCCTCCGTCTAATTTAAATAAAGAGCCAGTTATAAATTTACTTTTGTTTTCACTAATCATTTTGCAAACCTCAAAGATATCTTTTGGAGACCCAAAGCTATTTGCCGGAACATTATCTTTAATATACTTTTTAGTTTTTATAAGGTTTTGTTTTATCTTTAAATCCCATGTTGAACCTTCAAAAATTATGTTACCAGGAACGATTCCATTAATAGTAATTTTTTTATTTGCTAATTCTTTAGAAATTAATTTTATATAAAAATTTAGAGCTGATTTTGCAATTGAATAACCCAGTGGGGCACCATCAATGTATTCTACACCACATATAGATGAAATACATATAATTTTGCTAACATTTTTTTTTAAAATAGTTTTGGAATAATCAATTAAATTAGTTGTAGAAAAAAAATTATATTTTAAAGCGTGTTCAAAGTTATCATTATTCTTTTTGAAATTACTACTACCTAAATTGCAAATTAGAACGTCAATATATTTATATTTTTTTTTTATTTTCTTAATAGTAACTTTAATCTTCTTTTTATCAGTTAGGTCACCTAAAAAATAACTACATTTATCTAAACTTACAGATGCTTTTTTCAGTTTAGAAATATTTTTTCCATTTATAATTACATTATAACCTATTGATTTATATTCCTTTGCAAGATGATATCCTATTCCAGAAGAAGAGGCTGAAATGAATACAGTTTTTTTTTTATACATTGTGAATTTTTTTTAAATAATCTAAATTAATTTTAATTTCTTCTATGTGTCTGTTATTTTTAGATCTTGCAGTTTGTAAAATTAAAGGCTGGTTATATTTTATTTTTTTTAAATTTTTAAACAACTTTAAAAAATTTGCGTTACCATTGCCTAATCTAACAGTTTTACCATATTTTATCCTATCTTTAATATGAACATTGCAAATATACTTACCATAAAGTCTAAACTCATCATCAATTTTATAGTTTAGTCCAGCACTATTACCCGCATCATAGTTTATTCCAAAATATCTTTTGTCAAATTTTTTTATAAATTTTTTTAATCTTAGAGGGGTAAAATCTGATTCAAAAATTAATTTTACTTTTGAGTCTCTTAAATACTTTAAAACGTGCTTGCATGATTTTAATAAATTACTTTCATCATGTTTATTAGTAATTGATCCTTTATCTACTAGAGGAACAACTATGTATTTTATCCCAAGTATTTTACAGCTAGAAATAATTCTGATTAAATCATTTAAAAGTTTTTGATTATTTTTTTTTTTCCAAAATGGTTTTTGCATAAAACAATCTCCAGTAATAGAATTTATTTTTATCAAATTTTTTTTAGATAGTTGTTTTATTTGGGATTGTCCTCTTTTATTTAAAATCGGGTTTTTTTCAAGATTTTTGTAATCAAGCGTCCATTCTATTGATTTTAACCCTAAGGCCTTTGCTTTAAAAAATTCTGTTCTCCAGTATTTTTCTGGAAATGCTTGTATTTTATTTCCTATCTTTTTTGATAGCCTTCCTTGCATAACACCGTAATAAAAATTCATTTTTTTAATTCCTGGACTAGCTCTAAAAATCCACCCTCGGGTGTTCTACAGTAAGTCATAAGAACATTGCCATCTAATGATATTTGGGGTTTTGAATTAAATTTAATTTTTTTTTTTTTTAAAAATTTATATAAATTATTTAAATTTTTTACAGTTATAGATATGTGTGTAAATCCATTTGTATATGGCTTGATCTTATTAGTTTTAATTTTAGGTGAATTTTTAAAATAAAGTAATTCTAATAACATGTTATTATTATCCACAAGTTTATAAGTTCGAACTTTAACGTCTTGATACAACATTATTTTATCTATTAGATTGCCACTTTCATCCATCTCTTTTTTAATTTTAAATTTTAGATATTTTGTCCAAAAAATTAATGATTTTTTAAGATCATTTGTCACTAAACCAGTATGTCTAATTTTAATCATTTATTAAAAATTAAATTAATATTTTTTTCTATAATTTGAGTGCCTTCTATGATGGCGCTTTTAGTTATGGTTAGTGGTGGTCCAATTTTAACTGACTCTCTACCTGTGTAAACTAATAATAATCCATCCTTCATACATTTTTCTACAAGTAATTTTAATTTTTTGTTAATATTTTTTTCACTTTTGTTAAAAATGATTGCTGCGATAAGTCCTTTGCCATAAACATTAAATAAGTTAGGGTGCTTTTTTTTAATAGCTAACAGTTTTTTGTGCATCAATTGACCGTTGATTTTTGCCTTATCAGTTAATTTTTTATCTTGTATTTCCTCTAAAACTGCAAGTCCTGCACTACAAGCTAAAGGATTAGCCGAATTAGTGCTACTCATGTTTCCCACTTCTGGCAAATCCATGATATTTTTTTTACCAACAACCCCTGATAAAGCAACGCCACCTCCCATTCCTTTTCCACAACATATTAAATCAGGTATAATGCCATAGTGCTGAAAACCAAAATTTTTTCCTGTTCTTCCAAAACCAGATTGCATTTCATCAAATGTTAATAGAATGTCATTTTGCTTACAAATCTTACTTAAAAGTTTTACATATTTTTTAGGATAAAATAATGCCCCCCATCCTTGAAATGTTTCAAGCATAAAACCGCAAACATCTTTATTTAAATCTAATTTTTTTTTTAAATTCCTAATAGATAAGTTTAAAAATTCTTCTTCATTGCCATTTTTTATTAACCAAGGATAAGGAAATGGAATATGATGTATATCTTTGTCATGAAAACCTATCCATTTTTTTTGGTTGATGTTTCCACTCATCATTTGTGCTGCCATTGTCCTGCCATGCCAATTTCCATCAAAACAAACAATTCCTAACTTTCTTTTCTTTTTTTTTTGGCCATACATTCTCATTAATTTAAATGCAGCCTCTGTTGCCTCTGTTCCAGCTGACATCAAAAAAGCCTTTTGAAAACCTTTTCCACAAAACTTAACCAATTTATCAATATATTCTGCTCTAATTTTATTAATGTAAGCATAACTATGAATAAAATTGGATTTAAGTGATCGATTGATATATTTTTTAACTCTATCATTTGAATGACCAACATTTGCAACAAATATAGTTGAAGTAAAATCTATAAATTTATTACCAGCAATATCGTAAATATTAAAATTTTTAGCTTTCGACCACGCAATTGGAAGCTGTCCATGCATTGATCTAGACTCTACTTTGTTTAGTTTATTCATTAATTGTTTCGTACCAGGAGCTGGTATAGATGTAGTAATAGTTATATTTTTTGTATTTATATTTTTTTTTTGCATAGAAATTCCATGTAATTTAAATCGTCTTTGTTATCAATTTCATGAGAGTAAGAAGTTTTAAAAGCTTTAACTTTATTTCCAAACAGTAGTTTGTTTCTAATAATAAAACTTTTTTTGTAAATATCTATTAAACCATTTGGATTATAAGTTTTATTAAATTTTTGTCTTGGCGCATTAAGCTCATCAATTGTAAAATTAAAATTTTTTAATGATCTTAAAGTTCCATTATTTATCTCAACAGATTTATATGAAGTTTCTGACATTTCATGAACGGATCTTAAAGAGGTAAACTTTGAATTGATAAAAGATTTAATCGCATTGTTTAAATCACTAATTTTCCTTAAAGGGGTAGTTGGTCTTATGTGCGCAATATAATCATAATCATAATCTATGTTTTCTATTGCATGTTTTATCATTTGATAATCAGTCGAAAAATCACCACTTATTTTCTTTGGTCTTATTAAAATTTCCACAGGACCAAATTGTTTGGCTATTTTCGCATACTTATTTGAGTCTGTAGATATATAAACTTTTGATATAAGTTTAGACTTAAAACATGATTCTATTGACCAAGCTATAAGAGGTTTCCCTCCAAGTTTGATTATGTTTTTATCTTTTATAGATTTTGAGCCTGCTCTTGCAGGTATAATCGCAATAATTTTATTTGAACTCATTATTGGAAACTTTAATTGCTTTCTTAAGAAACAAGAAATAAATAATATCAATTCTTTTAAAAAATTTTTTCAGTGCATAAATCAAGCCAATTGAGCTATTAGTACTGGTCAGCTACACGCATTACTGCGCTTCCACATCCAGCCTATCAACGTGGTGGTCTACCACGGCTCTATAGGAAGAACTA
>Ga0209711_10000351_pt1 | contig 47258 bp, 40 predicted proteins | sample ArcticOcean_MG_C_7_FD_187441 | JGI IMG/M metagenome (GOLD analysis project Ga0209711, IMG submission 187441) | Marine microbial communities from western Arctic Ocean - ArcticOcean_MG_CB11_88 (SPAdes) (version 2) | ecosystem: Environmental > Aquatic > Marine > Oceanic | place: Arctic Ocean... | reverse complement strand
CTGTTCGCTAAAGTTGAAAAAGCTCTAAACGATAGGCCAAGGAAAAGGCATGGATATCAATCACCTCAAGAAAAACATCAACAATTAACCAACGAAGAGAAAGTTGCATTAGTTAGTTGAATCCAAGATATGAAAAACACGTTCGGCGTGATAGTTGGTCTGTCCCTTAGTTCTATAGCATTATTTCGGTAGTCCCGCACCCAATGGCCTTCGCCAACAAATTGGGTGCATGGCTGGACAGAAGACTGGCGAGAGACCTCTATGATATCTATATTTACAACGAGGTGTTCCGAACTAAACCTGATTCTGATATTCTTGAAAAAAGGATCAGCAAACCCTCTTATACCCGGCAGGTGAAAACAAAACCCAAACTCAACACCATTGCTGATTTCACCACTTTTCTAAAAAACGAATGTGATCAATTGTCCGCTGAAGAGATTGAACTCGAGTTACAGGCCATCATCGCCCCCCAAGAACTGCAGGGCCTCGGGGATGAAATTCAAAGATCGATCAGAAAACTGCGCAGCCTTGAGTAGGTAAATCAACTTACTATTGCTAGGAATTTGATTTTGGGAACGAGTGACGGTTTAGGACGAGGGGTTGACGGGGAATGGTCGGCGACGTGATAGATTACCAAAGCTGAGTCGAGCCTCAGCACTCCAAACGAAAAAAACCCGGCCCCCGTGTGACCGGGGAATGGGGTTGGAATGATGGTTGGTTTTCCGAGGCCGGATTACTTGCGACGACGGAGGATGAGTGCTAGTCCACCGAGGCCGAGTAGGGCGGTGGTGGTGGGTTCGGGGACTGCGTCGCCGTTAAAGTCCACCTCCGAAATCATCGACCAATCCGTGCTATACGTCGTGACCCGAACATAGCGGGCGTTGTCCAATAAGGAAACGTCGAGCGAGGCGTTCGGCGCTGAAAAAGCATAGTTGGTAACCGCAGAGTAAGTAGAGTCATCCAAGCTCACCGAGATGTCGATAGAGGTAATCGTGCCATTAGTGGTTCGGGTGTAAAAGTCGATTGTTTGCACATCCCAGGCACTGCCTAGATCGAACGTGGTCAAGGGGCGGTCTGTACCACTGTCATAATTCCAACCTACGTTATTGCTGGCGGTCGTAGTGTTAGTAACATCGTCATTTAGTTCAACTCCCCCAGTGTCTCCGAAATTAGCTCCCGTACCTGGGTCAAGAACTCCCACTCCGGTGCTAATCACATAGTCCGACACGGAAATTACTGCCGCGTTGGCTGAAGTAGCCGCTAAGGCAAGTGATCCCATCGCAACAGCGAGGGACATCGTTATTTTCATTTGTTGGTTCATTTTCATCATGTAATTAATTGGTTGTTAGTAGTATTTTTTGGGTTCTTCGCGACTCACCGGATCGATCCATCGTGGATAAAACCGGAAATTAATCGCGAACTGGCACGCATCCTGCCCCCCCCCCATCGGCATCCGTCGATTTATTTCACACTTGACAACCTGACCTTCTTTATGAAGGTTTGCTGTGATGATACAGCTTCACATTGCCTCAGCGTCCGAGCAGGCGGCCAATTACCTGCGCGAGCAATTGGTGCGCAAAGTCTGGGTGGGCACGATACCAGGAGGTCCCGTGCTCGCAAGTCAGCTCGGGGTCGGCCGGATGACGATCGAAGCGGCTCTGTCGATGCTTGAGAATGAGGGATTGCTGGTGCCGCAGGGCCCGGGACGGCGGCGCAAGATCGTGCTGCCGGAAGATCTGGTCAAGCCCCCAGGCTTTCGGGTGGCTATTTTAGTCTATGAAGAAGGCTCCAAATCCCTGGATTACCACGTCGACTGCAAGAACAAGCTGGAGGCGGCGGGGCACACTGTCTTTTATGCGCCGAGCAATTTAACGGAATTCAAGATGGACGTGCGGCGGCTCGCCCGCATCGTGGGAAAGATCGAGGCGGACGCCTGGGTGGTGAGTGCCGGCACGAGTGAGGTGTTGCAGTGGTTCATGCAACAAAAGATCCCGGCCTTTGCGATCTTTGGTCGACGGCGTCAACTAAAAATCGCCGGTGTCGGACCGGATAAAATACCAGCCCTCGTTGAGGCCACGCAACGGCTGATCGAGCTCGGCCACCAACGGATTGTCTTTCTGGACAGTCTTTATAAATTATCAGAGCCGGGAGTTCTTGGCACAGCCTTTCTTGATGCATTGTCGGCTGGCGGTATCATTACGAGTTCCTACAACATGCCGGGGTGGGAGGGAGGGCTGGAGGGCTTGTATGCATTCCTTGATTCGTCGTTCCAACACACCCCGCCAACCGCGATCATCGCCGGCTCCGCTTCCACCTATTTCGCAACGCTCCACTTTCTACTCAGCAAGGACATTCAGGTGCCGCGAGATCTTTCCTTGATCTGCGTCGACGACGACCCGTATTTCAAGCAGTGCCGGCCATCGGTCTCTCGTATCCGCTGGAGCAACAGCTCGGTGGCGAACCTTATCGTGGGCTGGGTCAATAACATCAGCGAGGGGAAAGAAGACACCCGCCAGACGACGATCAAAGCCGAGTTCGTTGAGGGAGGGACGATCGGCCAGGTGCCGGAAGGGAAAAGTTTAAAGGTTAAAGGATGAAGGTTAAAGGATAAAGGATAAAGGATAAAGGTTAAAGGTTAAAGGTTAAAGTGCTTGGTTGATGGATTTTAGCCAGGGTTGGACTTTTTCTGTTAGGGATTTTGTTAGGGTGGTTTTGTTGGGGATGTCTTTTGGGAGGTCGTGGCCTATCCAGATGACGGCGGTGTGAGTTTTGGTTGAGGTGATGATCCAGGCGTGCTTGTAGGCGTGGGCTGTTTGTTGGATGGTTCGTTTGCCGTCTACGTTTTTTGTGAGCATGTTGAGGCAGTTGAGGGCGGCTCCTGTGGAGACGGTTTCTTGTTGGTAGCGGTCTTGGGTGAAGAGTTCTGTACCTGAGTTGTTAGAGATGTTTTCTACGAGGTAGGATTCGGCTCGGATGCCTTCGTTCTGGATGATGGCGTAGGCATTGGCAAGCTCGAGTGGGGAGGCGTAGATGCTGCCCCGATAGAGGTCATGGGCATTTTCTGAGGGCATGTGGGTGATGCCGAATCGGGTACAGTAGCCGAGCAGGTCTTCAGCTCCTATCTGCTGACCGGTGATGATGGGTTGGTCTTTGAGGGGTATTTTTCCTCGGTCGAGTGTTGCGAGGTAAATGAAGGGGGTGAGGGCATCACCAAGCTCTTGTTTGCTGTCGAATGCGCGGTTGTAGGGATATTTGAGGTAGTCAGACCCCCCGATGATGGCTCGGATGGCTCCGGTTTTATTTTCTAATACGACGACGGCGATCTGGATTGGAGTGTCGTTATTCTGGTTAATACTAGAGGTAAGTTTTTTGAGATCAGCGGTGATGATGGAGGTAAGTTTCTTGTTGATGGTGGAGGTGATGCGGAGCCCCCCTTCGGCAATTTCTGTGGTGTCGATGATTTGTTGTTGGTGTCTTAGGATGGATGTGACAGCGTAGCTTGCGGTTGATTTGCGGGTATTTTTACTGATTAATTTGAGTGGTGCGCTCTTGGCGTCATCGCGTTGTTGTGAGCTGATTTGTTCTATGTCGAGCATGCGATCCAGGACTTGGTCACGCTGGGCGATAGCTTTTTCTAGGTTATTAAATGGTGAGAAGATGTGGGGACCGCGGATGATGCCGACGAGTAGTGCGGACTGGCCGAGTGTGAGCTGGCTAGTGGGGACTCCGAAGTAGGTATTAGCGGCTTCTTCTATACCGTGACAGCCACTACCGAAGTAGATACAGTTGAGGTAGTGGGTAAGGATTTCGTCTTTATCGTATTTGGATTCTAGCCTTAGGGTAATGGCTATTTCCAAGAATTTTCTGTGGATTGATTTTGATTTGTTGTCGAAGGTATTTTTGGTGAGCTGCATGGAGATGGTGGAGGCACCTTCTTGGTAGGACATGGTGGTGATATTCTTGAGTGTGGCTCGAACGAGGCCTTTGAGATCGATACCGATATGCTCTTGGAATCTGGTGTCTTCGCGGGCGAGTAGAGCTTCGATAAGGTGGGGCGGAAGCTCGGAGTATTTGATGAGTCTGCGGGACTCTGTGCCAAGTACCGCGAGCTCGGAGCCATCGGCCGCGAGGATGAGGTTTGGCTGGGTGATTTCTGCTACTTCATCGAGATCATACTGACTAGCGAGATAGTAGTAGTAGAGGGAGACGATGAGGAAGAGAATAGTACAGATGACGCCTATTCTGAGACCAATCTGTAACAGGTTTCTGAGCCATCCTGGAGTCCAATCTGGGAGTTTGAGTCTTTTTTTTCTGTCGTTTCTTGGCTTATTCATGGAGAAAATTTATTCTACGATGATGGCGCGTGGAGTGGTGTTTCTTGAGCGCGGTTCGACGATGATGGCGCGGTTTTTAATCGATCCTGCGGGGTATCTGGTGTCGGCTTTTTTCATGTAGTCAGCCCATATAGGAAGTGCTAGTGAGGCGCCTGATGCACCACGGTAAACGTTTGAGTTGTCATCCATTCCGACCCACACGGCGCAGGTGAGTCTTGAGGTGTAGCCGGCGAACCATCCGTCTCTTGAGTTATTGGTAGTGCCGGTTTTCCCTGCGGCGGGTTTTTTGAATCCGTGAGTGGTCCTGAGGTATCTGGCGGTGCCAGTGTTGGTGACTTGTTCGAGGATGTTGGAGACGGCGCGGGAGGAGGATTTAGAGGCGTTATTATCCCAGCCCATGATGCCAGATCCTTGGTAAACGGTTTTGCCATCTTCATCGATGATTTCATTGATGAGGTATGGGCGGTAAACGATGCAGTCATTTGGAAATGCGGTGTATGCTGTGGCGACTTCTAGCGGGGTGGCGCTGAATGCTCCTAGGTAAATAGATGGCTGATTGGGGATTGTCTGTTTGAACCCTGCTTGCCTTGCGGTATGAATGACGTTTTTTAGGCCGGCGAAATCCCCGACTCTGATGGCTGGGGTGTTTCGCGACTGGGCGAGTGCTGCTGAGATCCTGATACTACCTCGGTAGGTATTATCTGAGTTTTTTGGTTTCCAGTTAGGGTCTGCGCCTTTTATTTCATTTCGGAAAATTCTGTCGTCACTGATGTATTGGTGTGGGTTCATGCCTTTATCAAAGGCGGTGAGATAGACGAAGGGCTTGAAAATCGAGCCTATCGGGCGTTTGGCATGGGTGGCACGGTTGTATTCTGAGTGGTAGGGATTTCTACCGCCTACGATAGAGACGATTCCGCCGGTGTGATTTTCAATACAGACGAGAGCACCCTGGACGTATTGAGGATCTCGGCGGTTATTGTGCTTGATTTCGCTGTATTGAGAATGGGTTTGGTGGAGCTGGAGGTATGATGGTTTCGTTTCGATGTTACGGAGGTGATTTTGGAGAGCGTGTTCGGCATTTTTTTGGAGTTCGTAGTCGAGCGTTGTCTTGATGGTTAATCCGCCCATTTTGATATTATGTTTCTCTAATATGATGTCTAGCTCGCGCTTGAGGGTGGACATGACGTATGATTTCTTGTTCATGCGGCGTTCGGGAGGGCGGATGTGGATGGTTTCGGTTTTGGCTTCATCGGCCTGTGCCTGAGTGATGAACTTGTATTGAACCATGGAGCGAAGTGTGATGTCGCGTTTCCGAGTGGCGCGGTCTAGGTGGCGAAAGGGGGTGAAGGCGTTTGGTGCGCTGATGATGCCGGCGAGCATGGCTGACTCTCCGAGGCTGAGCTCAGAGGCGGATTTCTCGAAATAATTACGTGATGCGGACTCGATTCCTCTGATGGAGCCGCCCCAGAAAATGCGGTTCATGTACATTTCTAGAATTTGTTTTTTAGTGAAATTAGCTTCTATTTTTTTGGCGAGTGCCATTTCCAGGAATTTGCCGTCGATGCTTTTGCCGTCGTAGCGGAATGAATTTTCTGCGAGCTGCATGGAGAGAGTGGAGCCGCCTTGTTGGTTTTGCTGGTCGCCGCCAGCGAATTTTTCATAGAGATTTGACGCCATGATTTTCCCAGCGCGTCCTAGGCTGCGGAGATCGACTCCGCTGTGCTGGTAAAATCTGGTGTCTTCACGTGCGATGAGTGCTTTGATGAAGTCGTCTGAAACGTTTTCAAATTTTGCAAGGTAACGGTTGTCTCCGTGAAGGTAGCCGATGACATCTCCGTTGCGGTCATGGATGGTGCTACGTGATGGCATTTCAGCGACGAGATCCTTATCAAAGATGATGCTGGCTCTTGAGGCGTAGATAGACCAAAGGATGGCGAAGAGCACGAGGACTAGAAACGCGGGCGGGACGATGATGCGGGTGGTCCACTTTGGGAAGTATGACCAGCGCTGGGTCTTGCGGTGGATATAGCGGAATGGGCAGAAGAAAGCTCTCCAGAGTAGTGAGGAAATGACAGCGAGGACAGCTAAGATAGGATGAGAGCGGGAGGGTTTTTTCCTGGATTTAGCTTTATTTTTAAGGTTCTTTTTAGCTCCAAATTGTATTTTTGGACTCGGGTTGCGAGCTCGTTTACGCGGTGGGCTACTTTTAGAGGCTAGCGTTGGGCTGGTGGATTTTTTCGCAGTTTTTCGTGGCGATTTACGCGTTGTTTTTTTTGCGGGCATAGTCAGGTTGCTCCATCCATTTTGGGAAATATGAGAGGGATGTTAAAGCGAATTCATCTAAATACGTGAAATAAATTGAGGGAGCCTGGGTATTCCTTGTAAAAAGTGAACAATTTCTTGAGCATTGTGTTGGGTGTGCTCATGATGATGGCACGATAATGACTGGGGAAGATAACAAGCAAGTGATGATTTTAGCCATAGAGTCTAGTTGTGATGAGACGGCAGTGGCGATATTGAGGGATATTGCTGGTGATGGTAATAAAGTGGAAGTCCTCTGCTCAGAAATCAGCTCTCAAATAGAGATTCACCGTGAGTATGGTGGAGTGGTGCCCGAGCTGGCATCTAGGAATCATTCGCTAGCACTGCTACCGCTTGTCAGTACTGCGCTGGAGAATGCGGGAGTTGATATTACGGATGTGGATGGATTTTGCGCCACGGCCGGACCAGGTTTGGCCTCATCTCTTCTAATCGGTCACACGGCAGCTAAGGCGATGGCGGTGGCCTTGGGGAAACCTTTTATTTCGGTTAATCACATGGAGGGGCACTTGTTGTCGCCATTTATCACAAGGGAAAATGGAGTGGAGCCAAATATTGCATTGGTAGTGTCTGGTGGGCATACGATGATAATTGAGAATAAGGGGTTTGGTGAGTATGGACTGATTGGTAAGACGCTGGATGATGCTGCGGGGGAGGCCTTCGATAAGGTGGCTAAGATGTTGCAGTTACCCTATCCTGGTGGTCCTGAGATAGAGAGCTGTGCCAGTATGGGCAATGGAGATGTGAAGGCGTATCAGTTTCCGAGATCGATGCTTAAGAAGCCGCATTTTGATTTCTCATTTTCTGGGCTAAAAACGGCAGTGCTTTACACGCTCAGCGAGCTGGATACAGATGAGGGAAAGCCGAGAGATGAAGATCTACCAGATCTGTGTGCATCGTTTCAGCAGGCGGTGATTGACGTCTTGGTGGCGAAGACAATGCGTGCGGTGAAGGAACATAAATTCACGAAGCTGAGCATTTCTGGGGGGGTGTCTTGTAACAAGGCATTGCGTTCCGCCTTTGCAGATGCTTGTGGTGAGGTGGGCGTAGAATTGTTGATTTGCTCACAGCATTTGAGCACCGATAATGCGGCGATGATTGGTTATGTGGGGCTACAAAAATTTATTCGTGGAGAGTTCTCTGATCTGTCCTGTGATGTGAATCCTAATATGCCGCTGAATGCGATGAAGTTGAGGAAGTGATATTTTTCGTAAGAGAAAATTCCCGACCTTTTTACAATTTCTCGATGTTAGTGGCTTGCACAGTGGGGTTATTCTGTCAAATATCCCCGAACAACCCAGCACACCTTTATGGCAAATACCGAAAAAAAATCTAATCAATCAGCACCCACACAGGACTCTACTCTGGCTTCCGCTAAGAGTGTCTCCGTGAATGCTCCTACTGATAACGTTCCGACCACTAATAAATCGAATCCTAATATGGTGATGGTGTTGGTGCTTTGTATCGTGTTGATCATCGGGCTAGTACTGGCCTTTATGTTTAAAGAGGATGATAGACTAAATGGAGGTGAGCCGCTCTCTGAACGCAAAGAAAAAGAGACGTTACAGAGGTTGATCGATACTGAGAGAGGGGGCGCAACTCCTGATAGGCGGGCATCTGTTGCGGCGCTTGAGGGGAGGATTTCCGCTAATATGAAAAATGCTCATGAGGTTCAGTCTGAATTTGAGATGATGAAGACAGGCTACACAGATGCTCAGGAAAAACTGACTCGTATGGAAAATAATGAGCAGGGGTATATGAATACTATTGCTAGACTTGGGAGTGAAAATATTGCTCTGAAAAGTCAGATGGCACAATTTCAGAGACTTGCGGCAAATGCTCAGGCTTATCAGAACCAAGCCCAGCAACTAGCGAACAGTAATGCAGAGAAAGCCGAACTCATAGACGCACTGCAGGATCGCCCAAGCAATGAAAGCATCGAACAGCTCAAAAAATCCTTGAACAACGAGCAGATAACGACGGCTGATCTAATGCGCAAACTACAGAATTTAGAGTTGAAGATGTTGTCGATTACAAACTCAAAGGAAGTCACGAACCAGGACGAACTGCAGACGCAAAATAATGATCTTAGAAGCCAGTTACAAGCATTACAGACAAGCATTGATTTTGCTAAATTGTTTGTGAAGTCTCCCATGAAATTGCCTCTAAACGCGCAAGCCTTATTCACTGAACTCAAAACTCTAGAAGGCCACAGCGAAGAGGCACTTAGTGGTGCTTACACCAAGATAGCAAGCGAACTGAATGCGCAAAATCTTCAGCAAGTGAGATTTGCTAAAGGGTCATCGATTTTGAATTTCACGGATCAGAAGATGATCAAAAATAAGCTGGATATGACTAATGCGACTGACTATTTCCTCGTGGTAGGCTATGATTCTCAGTCTAAAGACACGGCATTAAATGAGACACTTTCAGTAAACCGCGCAACGGGAGTAGCGTCCATTGTAAATCAGCTCAAGAAAGAAGGCCAAGAGGTGCGCGCAGTCTATCTAGGTCAAACCAACAGGTTCTCAACATCAGTCATTGCGGATAATCAGCTCTGTGAGATCTGGAGAATCAAGAAGTAGCATAGGAAGGTTTCAAGTTTAAAGCATCGCCACACCATCGACAAAAGTCTGGTGACAGTTGAAGTCTTTGTCTAGTAGTGCGATGTCTGCGCAGAATCCGACTGCTATTTTCCCGACTCCTTCTAGCCCGAGCGATTGGGCTTGGTTCCATGACGTAGCCTTGACTATTTCTGTTAGGGGGAGGCCCGTTATTTCTGCGACAAGCGCAACGCCTTCATTATAAACGAGCGTGGAGCCGGCGAGTGCGCCTCCTTCTTTGAGCCTAGCCACTTTATCTGTTACCACTACATCGAGCCCGCCGAGTTGGCACTCGCCATTGGTGATCCATGATCCCGCCATAGAATCGGTGATCATAATGATCTGTTCGATCGGTTTGATTTTGAAGACGAGCTCGAGGAAATCTGGTGCTAGATGAACCCCGTCACAGATGAGTTCTAGTTTTAAATCACTGTCTAACAAGCCAGTCCCTACCATGCCGATTTCGCGGTGGTGGAGTGGGGTCATGGCATTACCAAAGTGAGTCAAATGGGTGAGTCCAGCTCCCTTGGCTGCTAAGACTTCTGCGCTAGTCGCCTCTGAGTGTGCGGCGGATGAGCTGATTCCGAGTGCCTTCGCCTCGCGGATCACTTCACAGGCATTTGGTCTGCAAGGAGCGATGGAAAAGATACAGGCTGGAGCGATCTCATGGATTTCCTTCAACTCGTCGATATTTGGCTCACGCACGTATTGAGGATTCTGCGCACCTGCTTTAGAGACATTGATAAATGGTCCCTCTATATGAAGTCCGGGTGTCTTTGCGAATTCTTGATTGCTCATGTATTGCGCACATTTCTCAGCGATCTCTAACAGCTTTTCCTGTGGCTGTGTGAGCGTGGTAGGCAGCCAAGTAGTCACCCCTTCTTTGAGTTTTGTTTTAGCAATATGACGAATACTTTCGAGGTCATTATCGCACACGTCCTTAGTGTCTGCTCCATGGGCATGGATATCGATGAAGCCTGGGAAAGCATATTGTCCGGCAGCATCGTAGGTCTCAACGGAAGCTGGGAGGTTACTGGAGTCCTGATGCACGGCAGCTATTTTTCCGTTCCGGATCTCGATGACCCCGCCCTCTATTTCAAGATCAGGCGAGATGATGTGTGCGTTAATGATGATCTTAGTCATGATTTAAATTTATATTGATTGTTCTTTCTTAGCCTGTTCCACATAGATAAGCAATAATAAGCTCCAGCGAGAGTCCCCGAAACATCAGCACACCAGTCACCGAGATCATTGCCCGTCCGGCCTGGAGTCTTGGTCTGGTGGTATTCATCAATGGCACCCATAGCGGCACCGGCGAGCAACGTGATTAGAAGGATACGCTTACCGCTCCAGGATACAGACCTTTTCAAGAAGAGGGAATTAGCAAAACAAAACCCACCAGCCATAAAGTAACAAAAATGTGCTACTTTATCTAGATGTGGGATTTTTGGTGCATCCTTGATTTCCGGGTTGCCAGAGGACAGCCACCACAGCACCGCAGCCCAAGTCAACCACATCCCTATCCAAAAGCGGTTATTTGATGGAAGTTTGCCGTAGCACCAGTCAGGAAATTTAAACATTTCTCTAGTGGGAGAGCTTAACAGATAGAAACACTACTTGGAGTCAGCATCTGAACGTCTGGTCTCCTCTTCGAGCCGCTCGGAGAGCCATTGCTTCATCATCGATTGATAATTCAGGTAGCGACTACGTGCCATTCGCTTAATTCTCGAGAGCATCCGTGGATCAAATCTCAGCGTGATAGTAGTGGATTCACGGGAGTCTGGCTGATGAACTGAGCCATTCATCAGATCGCCATCGATCTCATGTTTCTGCCAGTAATCATGCTCATCTTGCTCAGTGTCAAACTCTGGTAATTCGGTCCAATCTTTAATCGTTTTCATAGGAAATAGTGTTAAAAGGGTAAGTTATTTAAATTCAGCATAGCGTCTATCGTAGAAGCGTTTCTCGCTCTCCGTGAGATCTCTTACAGAAATGATACGAGCCTTTTTACCATCGGTCCAGAAGCACAGGAAAAGATAGCGATCTGCGATGGTCCGGCCGATCATATAATACCGAGACTCACCATCTTCCCGCTCATGGTCTGGCAGTATTCTGACGGTGAATGGGTCTTCCATCACTTCTTCTATCTCGCGAGGCTTGAATTCCTTTAGGTCGATCAGGGTGTCTATTAAGTCTAGTTCCATGGCAATTGTTGTTAATGGCATACTATACACATCTTAGGGTGATGCCCATATCTTTTTTAAATACTACTAAAATCAGTTAAATCATCACCATTTCACCTTGACTATACGGTGAATTCCAGTTTCAACAACGACACCCACTAAACAGGTGGGATTTGACCCATGAATATTCACGAATATCAAGCAAAAGAGCTATTTGAAAAGTTCGGAGTGCCTAGCCCCAATGGGCAAGTAGCAGGCACTGCTGAAGAAGCGGAAGCGGCAGCCAAAGCAATTGGTGGCAACGACCTTGTTATTAAAGCACAGGTTCATGCAGGTGGACGTGGGAAAGGAACTTTCAAGAACGGTTTCAAGGGTGGTGTCCACTTCCCTAAGACCCCAGCTGAGGCAGGCGAACTCGCAGGTAAGATGCTCGGGCAGACACTTGTTACTCACCAGACTGGAGAAGCAGGACGTCTTGTTTCTAAAGTGATGATCGCTGAAGCGGCTGATATCTCTCGTGAGCTCTATCTGGCTATTCTTCTCGACCGCGAAAGTTCACAACCTGTGATCGTTGTCTCTACTGAAGGCGGCATGGATATCGAGGCTGTTGCTGAGGATACTCCTGAAAAGATTGTTCGTCAGTTCATTCACCCACTCGCTGGCCTTCAGGCATTCGAAGTGCGTAAACTTGCTAAAGCTCTTGAACTCGAAGGTGCACAAGCTAAGCAGTTCTCTAAGCTCATTAAGAATCTTTATAAGCTCTTCATCGATTGTGATTGTGACATGGTGGAGATCAACCCACTCGTAGTGACTCCTACAGGAGACGTTCTTGCACTCGACGCTAAATTTGGCTTCGATGACAACGCGCTCTACCGTCACCCAGAAATCGTCGCAATGCGAGACACCTCTGAGGAAGACCCTCGTGAAGTAGAGGCATCTAAGTTTGACCTCAATTATATCGGGCTCGATGGCAATATTGCCTGTCTTGTAAATGGTGCTGGTCTTGCCATGGCGACGATGGACATTATCAAACATTGTGGCGGTGACCCAGCTAACTTCCTCGACGTAGGAGGTGGCGCTACTAAGGAGCAGGTTGCAGCAGCTTTCAAGATTATCCTTTCTGACCCTAAAGTCGAAGGTATTTTAGTCAATATCTTCGGTGGTATCATGCAGTGTGACATCATCGCAGAAGGGATTCTCTCAGCAGCAGCAGAGCTAGAGATCACTATCCCACTTGTAGTCAGACTCGAAGGCACAAACGTTGCTCAAGGTCGTAAGCTAATCGCAGAGTCAGACTTAGCCGTTATTCCCGCAGATAACCTAAATGACGCAGCAGAAAAGATTGTTGCAGCAGTGAAAGGGTAATCAAATTTTAATCTTAAAACTTTAAACTTAAATCTAATAATATGTCAATTCTAGTAGATGAAAACACTAAGGTCCTCGTTCAGGGAATCACAGGTGGATTCGGTGGAAAGCACGCACAGCTTTCTCTCGACTACGGCACCAAAATCGTAGCAGGTGTGACCCCTGGTAAAGGTGGTCAGACCTTCGGTAAGAGCACCCCTATTTATGATACAGTCGAAGACGCTGCTAAGCAGTCTGGCGCTACTGTCTCTGCTATCTTCGTTCCACCTCCATTCGCAGCTGATGCGATCCTTGAGGCAGTGGATGCAGGAATGGATCTCGTAATCGCAATCACTGAGGGAATCCCAGTGGCTGATATGATGAGAGTCAAAGCAGCGATGCAGGGGAGCAAAACTCGTCTTATCGGGCCTAACTGTCCAGGTATCGTGACCCCAGGTCGCGGCGAAAATTCAAATGGTGGTTGCCGTATTGGTATCGCTCCGGGATACATTCATAAGCGTGGAAATGTCGGTGTTGTTTCTCGTTCAGGAACTCTCACTTACGAGGCAGTTTATCAGCTCACTGAACTAGGTTATGGTCAGTCAACATGTGTTGGTATCGGTGGTGACCCAATCAACGGAACTTCACACCTCGACGTTCTTAAGATGTTCAACGACGATGATGAGACAGAAGCGATCATCATGATCGGTGAGATCGGCGGAAACGCAGAAGCAGAAGCGGCCCGCTGGGCAGCTGAGCACTGCAAGAAGCCTATCGCTGGATTCATCGCAGGTTCTACCGCGCCTCCGGGACGCCGGATGGGCCACGCAGGAGCTATTGTAGGTGGAGAAGAAGACACCGCAGAAGCGAAGAAAAAGATCCTTGCAGAATGTGGCATTGCAGTCTCAGAGACACCATCCGACATGGGTAAGACGTTGGTAGCAATGCTCAAGTAGTGGCGTTGACCTCTCTGGTCGATAAGCCAAGTAAACTCTCAAAAAACGCTCTCTGGAAACAGAGGGCGTTTTTTCTTAGCCCATCTTTAACACTGTAGAAATTACACTGCTAATTATCAATGACTTACAGTGTTATTATTTTCCGTCTGGCACTACATTTTTATGATGGCTAAGACCGTTTTTGGTTTTTCAGTGGATTTTCTTAGGTATGACACCGTAAGCCTCCCCGCAGGTTTCTTTCTTTTTGGTCACTTTTATATTGCCTGATGGCAGAAAAGGAGTAATGTATTAAGTGGATGAAGTAATTTTATCCAATACATAAAACCGCTGAGGCTTTCTTATTTTTTCTTATTTTAAGTGAGCTGAGGCATCATAGAAATAACCATAAATAATAGAAAAAATGAAAACAAATATACAAGCAACGCAACAGCGTAAGCGTAAGGGTTTCACACTTGTGGAACTGCTCGTGGTGATCGCGATCATCGCATCACTAGCAGGTCTGTCCTATGGACCGATCATGAAACACTTGGAGTCATCTGCACGTACTGAGGCGATCTCTAATGGTAAGAACGTCTACACAGCTCTGCTAGGCTTCATGACTGCGAATGATAATTCATTTCCGAGTGGGACAGCTATCACTAAGCCAGAAGATGCGTTCCAGAAGCTATTAGATGGCGGTTTCGTTTCAGATAAAAAATATTTCTGGAATAAGGCTAACTCTAAGACAGGAGTAGCACTTTGTAGCACAGATAAACCAGACAATTCCGTTGATATTCTGTCACCGAGTGAAAATTGTTGGGGATATGTAAATGACTTATTTCCAGGTTCTGATTCGAATAAACCAATCATCTTTGATAGTTATGATGGGTCTGCTTTTAGTACTTTAACTTGGCTAGGCAAGGCAGTTGTAGTTAAAGTTGATGGCTCAGCCAGAGCTATGAAAATCGATTATACAGGGAAACCCGTCGACGAAAACGGGGCTGGAAAGACTGGACAAGTTTTTGATGATCCAAATGCCGCAACAGGTGTAAGTATTTTTTCAGGCATAGAAGCTAAGGTCTTGGCAACTAGTGGTGGAAGCTAATAGTTAGATATCTAGACTTATTATATAACAATCAAACAACCAGAGAGCAGTCATAGCGACATGCCCTCTGGTTTTTTTGTGCCTATTATTTGAGGTGAAATGCTGATTTATCATCTCATATTATTAAATGTCTATCCATAGCGGACTTTAGCAGGGCATCTACTCTAGGGAGAGTGATGCCTGCGGCGCTGGACAGAATTAACAAAATGATTCAGAATTTTTGAGAATACGATGAAACATTCAATTTGGGTAGGGTGGGTTTGCCAAACACACCGCCGCTGCGTCAATGCCGTTCAGCTAAAGTGGGAACAGTTGGTTAAGGGTATCAGGGAGTCATATACGCATCGCGGTTTGCTCGGCGATCAAACCCCTACCTCCTCTGGGAACCCTACCCTCTCTGGCTGGGAACTCTACCCTCTCTGGAAGTATCTACCCTCGCATGCAATCACTTTTTCTCCATGCAACCTACATTTTAAGAAATACGCGACACTAGTGTAGATTCCCTGTAAATTTTAGACTCATTTTACCATGGACAATACACGGGAACATGCGAATTTCTGGCATAGTCTCACTGAGACATCATCTTATCAACCAACCCATGTCACCCGCTCATACCAATATCTAAATGGTGAAAAACTTTAGTCTTCTACTCGCACTGCGGTATCTGAATCCTATCCGCACCCATGTCTCTGTCATCACGCTGATTTCACTCGCGGGTGTTGCCATCGGAGTCATGGTGCTTATTGTGGTGTTATCTGTCATGGATGGCTTTGAGGATCTGATCAAGACGCGCGTCTTAGGCAGAGCACCGCACATCACGTCATATGTGAAAGCGTGGGATTATGAGGTGAATCCAGATGGCACGCAAGTTACTATCGAAGACCAATGGCGTGCTCACATGGAGGAGCTGAAAAAGCAGCCCTGTGTGGAGAATGCTTATCCCTTGGTAGAAGATCATGTGCTGCTTGAGATAAATAGTGGTATCGCGGCCTCTAGAATGAGAGGGCTAGATACAGCTAACGAGGAAGCGATGGAAGATTTCAATAAACTTCTTAAAGAGGGCGAACCGATGGGCGAGGGCTACAACGCGACGATCTCCTCTGTCTTCGCTCAGCAGTCCGGCATCATGCTAGGTGATAAAATAGAAATCATCTCTAACAGAAATCTTAAACAGCTAAAACCACTTCGTGATCAACAAGGTTACTCGCCACTGAAAGAACAGTTTCCAGAACAGATTGAAAAGGTCATTACTGAGATCAAACAGTATTTAACGCTCAGTAGGAATCCAAAAGATGAGCCGCGTGAGGCAATGCTAAATCCTCAAGCGCAAGCAATCAAAGATCAGATCCAAGTGTGGCATAATGCTGAGATTCGTAAAGGTGAGCACGAAATGTTAGAAGCTCTGATGAAAGACATTCTTAACTCGACCGAGTATGATCCGGACGATGCGAACGGCTATAATTTCTATCCAGTAGGAACGAAACAATCTGCGTTAGACCTTCTTCAGGAAATCAAAACGCTCGATATCCATAAGATGGATGCTAATGCTATTAGCGAGATAGCTCTGTCAAAGGACGTGATCATTGTAGGGATCTACCAGACAGATCCGTTTGCTCCAGGCCCAGATATTTTTGCCCCGATGTTGCTAGCTCAGGAACTAGCCGGAGCGGGGGACTCAGGAGCAGTGCAGGGTATTGCGATCACCTTAAAAGACCCCTACCAAGCAGCAGAGCATCTGAAAAAAGATCTCAATAAAATCATCACTGGTAACTGGGAGGGCCAGACCTGGATGGAGCATCATAAGCAGCAATTCTCGCTGATTAGCAGCCAGAAAACCATGATGACGATCGCGCTCTCGTTCATCATTCTGATTGCGGTATTCTCCATCGGAGCCGTGATGTTCACCATCACTTACCAGAAGAAGCGCGAGATTGGAGTCATGAAAGCACTCGGTGCCACGCCGAGCCAAGTCACGCAGGTCTTTACTTTCCAAGGAGTCATTGTGGGAATACTGGGTGCGATTATTGGCTGGCTTCTCGCACTCGTTGTTCTAGCGAATCTCGATCTCATTCAAGGCAGCCTCACTGCCGCTGGATTCAATCCATTCCCAGAAGATTACTATGGAGTGCCGACACTGCCACACATTATTAATCCTGTGCAGATCTGGGCCGTATGCATCGGCGCATTCATCCTCTGCACACTCGCGGCACTGGTCCCAGCTTGGATAGCATCCAGAGCAGACGCGGCTAAATCTCTACGTAATATGTAAGTATGAAAATTTGGTTATTAGAAAATGGCGAGCGCACTGGTCCACATGAAGTCTACGATATTCGAGATCGTATCACGGACGATGAACTACACGCAGACACTCCCGCTTGGTATGAGGGCGCAGAAGACTGGGTCACGCTCGGAGATGTCGCTACCTATTCATCTTACTTTAATGAGCCTACTTCAGGAGAAGTGCTTCAAGAGGAAGAAAAACGTTCCTCTGAACTAATCGATTCTTTAAAAAGAGAGCTCGTTAGTGGAGGTTCTAAAACAGGTTCTCAGAGCTTGAAGATTGAACCGATTTATCCGATAAGACGTTTTTTTGCTCGGGTATTAGATTTTTCGCTTTATACGACATTGATCTATATCATCAAAGTTCAAATGGGAATGAATCCCCTCACTGAGACCATGACAATGAGGCTTTTGTTTCATGTGCCTTACCTTCTACTTGACGGATTTGCTCTATCATACATAGGCACCACACCCGGAAAGTGGCTACTAAATATCAGGCTCAGAGCGAGTGATGGCCAGAGGCTAAATTTCACGACATCGCTAATTAGGTCAGTTCGTGTCTGGGTATTGGGCTTTGCTATGCAGTCTCCATTCGTGATTATTTCTATTCCGTTCTCATGGTTCATCGCAACTAAGTATGGGAAGTTTCTATGGGATATACCTCAGAATAATATCACCCGCTGCGCACCGTTCACTGCAGCCAAGCTCATTGGCTACGTTTTGGTAATCATTGCGGCGAGCTATCTCTTTAATTATATGGTTCCACCAGAGCTAATCCCAACGCTGGAAAATTTAAAAGCTTGGAATCCATCCTAGTATTTGCTTCACAGCCACTCATTTTAATCTCATTATACCGCTACCATGAAAGACATTGTTTACTTCGACCTCGAAACAAAAAAGAGCTTCTCCGCGGTGGGCGGTAGTAAACACAAAGACAAAATGGGAATGTCCGTAGGAGTCACTTACTCGACTAAGACCGGGGAATACCACGTCTATGATGAAGAACATGTCGATGACTTGGTGAAGCAACTCATCGCAGCAGACTTGGTGGTGGGCTACAATCATATCCAGTTTGACTACTCTGTACTCCAGGCATACACCATCTATGATCTGGCTAGTCAGACCCTTAATCTAGACATGATGCTGGACCTCCAAGAGAAGCTAGATTTCCGCCTCAAGCTGGACTCCATTGCCACCTCATCATTAGGCACTGGCAAGACGGCCGATGGCCTTGACGCGCTACGCTGGTGGAACCAATTCCAAAAAACTAAAGACGAATCCTTCATAATGAAGATAGCAGAATACTGCTGTTATGATGTGAAGGTAACCAAAGGGGTGCACGAATACGGTATTGAAAAGGGTCTGATCCACTACGATGACAAAGGCGGCGAAAGGTTGGAGGTCGCAGTGAGTTGGTAAAAATTAATTTCAAAAACTATGCAAGATAGCTACCGTAGATTCATCATCCTATTCATCGTCCTCGCCAGTGCACTACTGGTCACTATCGGGGTAAGAAAATTATCTGAGAAGCCAGGGTTATTTGATTTTCTAAAACAGAATCCGTCTGCCTCAGCTAATGATACTGGGGAGTATTCAGATCTTTCCGTCACGCTACCAGAGACTTCTCCAGTCGCGGTATCTGCTGTACCTAATCTAACTAAACTAAGCCTAGAGTATGCTGAGATAGCCCAAGCCGTCCGCCCATCGGTAGTCAATGTAGATACCACCGGCACCAAGCGAACCCGCGTCACCGATAGACTTGGGCGCACTGGCAGTCTTCCTAAAAACGTCAAGGGCCAGGGCTCTGGAGTGATCGTATCAGAGGAAGGGCATATCATTACCAACCATCATGTCATTGCAGATAAACAACAGATCATCATCACCCTCGCTAACGAAGATAAGTATGAGGCAAAACTCATCGCCTTTGATCCCTCAACTGACATTGCGTTACTTAAGATAGAGTCTGATGAAAAGCTCAGCCCGTTGAAATTTGGTAACTCGGATAAGGTTCGAGAAGGGCATATTGTGCTCGGTTTTGGCAATCCTTTCGGCATCGGAAGATCAGTGACAAATGGGATTGTTTCCGCCCGAAGAAGCTCTAGATCAGACAGGCAACCATCACTTTTCCAGACCAATGTAGCCATTAATCCAGGTAACTCAGGTGGTCCATTGGTGAACGTCCTAGGCGAGATTGTGGGGATAAATTCCTCAATTTTTTCAAGCGATAAAGAGAATCCAAGTTTTCAAGGGATCAGCTTTGCCATTCCTTCTAATATCGTCAAGAAGACCTTCATGGATCTACTAGAATACCAGCGGCCTATGCGTGGCTATCTGGGTATTTATGCAGATGACATCGGGTCGCCACAGGTCCGTGAGTATTATAATTATAAAGAAGATGGCGGAGTATTAGTGCATGAGGTGGCGGATGGCTCACCTGCTGCCAAGGCGGGTGTTCAGCAGGAAGATATCATCATCGAGTTTGATCAGTCTCCAATCACAGGCGGCGCAGATCTCATGACTCTAATCCAGAAATCAGCAATCGGTAAAGAAGTAGAAATCATCGTGTGGAGAGAAAATAAACGAGAGACACTCAATGCAAAAATTTCCCAAGTGGATGTAGGTATATCGACCACTCCGGCACTAAATCTCAGTAACTATCAAGCGAAGAGTATCCTCAATGCCATCGGCATCCAGCCGATCAACCTCGGACCCTCATCAGTAAACGGAGTGGGTGTCCGGCATGTTCTCCCTAACAGCCTAGCAGCAGGGAAAATCCTCCCAGGTGACATCATTTACCAGATCAACAACACGCCGATCTATCACGTGAAGCACTTCTACCAAGTGGTGCTCAGCACCGCATCCACCACCATGACTCAGCTCTACATCATCAGAAATGGTAAACGCTATTCGCTTCCCATCGTTCTTGAGCAGGTGAACCGGCAGTAGAGATTTAAGTAGAATGTTGCCTATCTGAGGGAGTCGATGTATAAGGATACCAAGATGAACAAGAAACCAGTAGTTTTAATAATCAGAGATGGATGGGGTGTGAACCCAGGCGGGAGTATGACAGCGGCTAAAGATGGAAATGCAACAGAGCTAGCCGCTACTCCATTTCATGAAGAGATGTATCAGAACTATCCAAAAGGGATGCTGAGCGCATCCGGACTGGATGTGGGACTTCCAGATGGACAGATGGGAAACAGCGAGGTGGGACATCTAAACCTAGGTGCTGGGAGAGTGGTCTATCAGAATCTGACAAGAATTAATAAATCTATCGCAGATGGTGAATTGCAGCAAAATGAGGCGCTGCAAAAAGCCTTCGCGGTGGCGAAGGAAAATGGCAAGCGGTTTCATTTTATCGGTTTAGTTTCTGACGGTGGTGTGCATAGCCATCAGGATCATTTGGCAGCCTTCGTGAAGGCGGCGGATGCGGCTGGTGTGAAAGATGTCTATATCCACGCTATCACCGATGGGCGTGACACATCTCCGACGGGAGGAGTGGGGTATTTAGAGAGACTGCAGAGTGATATTTCAGGAACGAAAGCGAAGATCGCTACCGTGATCGGTAGATATTATGCGATGGATAGGGACACCCGATGGGAGAGGAATAAACTCGCGTGGGATGCCATCGTGCTAGGCAGAGGGACGGAGTGGAAGGATTCAGCGAGTGCTGCTGTGGCGGATGCTTATGAGAAGGGGGAGACAGATGAATTTATCAAGCCGTATATTCTGGAGGGTGTTGATGAGCAGCGCATCAATGATGGTGATGTGGTGTTCTGGTTTAACTATAGAGCAGATCGCGCGCGACAGATCTCGAATGCATTTCTAGATGGCGAGGCGTTCGTGGGATTTGATAAAGAAGTGCACCCTAAGACGCATTACGTGACGCTTACAGAATATGATGCCAAGTATGACTGCGAGGTAGCTTATCAATCTAGCAGTATGAAAAATGTGCTAGGTGAGGTAGTCTCAGTAGCCGGGAAAACCCAACTGAGAATCGCTGAAACGGAGAAATATCCACATGTTTCTTACTTTTTTAATGGCGGCGAGGAGGTTCCATTTGCTGGTGAGGACAGATACGTAGCGAAGTCTCCACAAGTAGCCACCTACGACCTGCAACCAGAAATGAGCGCGCCAGAAGTGACTGCTGAACTTGTCTCGCGCTTGAAGGATTATGATCTAGTGATACTTAATTTCGCCAACCCAGACATGGTGGGGCACACAGGCATTGTCAAAGCGGCGATGAAGGCATGCGAAGCGATCGATGATGGGGTGAAGGCCGTGGTTGAGGAAACGTTGAGGCTTGGTGGTAAACTACTCATCACAGCGGACCACGGTAATTGTGAGAAAATGATCAACGAAGATGGCTCACCACACACCGCTCATACTACAAATCTGGTTCACGCCATTTACGTGGCTGAGGATGCGGGTGCTGTGAGAGTGAATGATGGGATCTTGGCTGACGTCGCACCTACCTTGCTAGACATGATGGGTGTTGAACAGCCTAGTGAGATGACGGGGACCTCATTACTCGTCTAATTCTGCAGAAGAAAGATCAAGAGCCTTTGTTCATACTTAAGAGCACCCAAACGATCATTATTAATCAATAATTTCTCAAACCACACAGATGGCAACCTTTCTTTTCATAATGACGAGAAACCTTCTACTCAGCGTCACTTGAAGAAAACAAAAAATGTGATATTTTAAACAACAAATACAAAACTATGAAACGCACTATTACGCATCTAATGCTCGCCCTCATTGTCACGGGATCTTCAGTCACTGCCGCACCCAGAGCAGAAAAGCTTATTGATGGCCTCAAGCGGCCGGTCTGCATGGCAGCTCCCGCGGGAAGCACAGATTTTCTTTATATCCTAGAACAGCCAGGCAGAGTCAGACTATATGATAGGCAAAAGAAACAGCTAATAGATAAGCCATTACTTGATCTCACTGACCAGGTGCGCTCGAAGTCCAACGAACAAGGTCTGTTAGGGATTGCTTTCTCACCTGATTTTGAGTCGGATCAGAGGTTTTACCTCAACTACACGGGCACTAAGGGAGACACCGTTATTTCAAGATTCACGATGAATAGTGCTAAGGACATCACTGAAGAAAAGTTACTTCAGTTCAATCAGGATTTTGGTAATCATAATGGCGGGTGGCTAGGCTTCGGGCCTGATGGAATGCTCTATATTGGCACTGGCGACGGCGGTGCTGCAAATGACCCTAAAGCGAGAGCGCAGGACTTAGATTCGATGTTAGGCAAGGTATTGCGTATCGATGTTTCTGCAAAGACTGGCTACTCAATCCCTAAAGGAAACTATGCTGAGGTCACCAAGACAGAAGCGAAGCCAGAGATTCTTTCCATTGGTCTGCGTAATCCATGGCGTTGTAGCTGGGATGGCGACACATTTTACATCGGTGATGTAGGACAGAATGCTCATGAGGAAGTTAATGTCGTGAGTCACAGCAAGCTAGCTGGTGCTAATTTTGGTTGGAGACTTCGGGAGGGAAATCAGCCCACACCGAAGAAGGACATCGCAGGTGACCGTCCCGAAAACAACATTGACCCCGTCCACACATACAAGCGCAATGACGGTCTGTCTATCACGGGTGGCTATGTTTACCGTGGCAAAATAAAGTCTCTCCAAGGCCAGTATTTCTATTCCGACTACGCCAAATCTAACATCTGGTCATTCACCTACAAGAATGGCAAAGCAACTCAGCACCAGAGCTGGAATGATCATTTAACATCTCAAGATAAAACGATCCCGAGCATCAGCTCCTTCGCTCTCGATCCACAAGGCGAGATGTACATGCTCAGTCACCACTGGGGGTCAATATTTAAGATCGTGGAATAATACTCCAGCCCCATATGGATAAATTCATCGCCTAAGCCAACACGCAAACTCAGTGCCATTACGAGGTGGTTGTTGTAGGAATAGTAGTGGTGATTTTTTTGGTGGGGTGGGTATGTCATCTACAGTCTTAGTAAGCCCTCGCAGCCGCCAGCGGCAGCATCCACGGCCTAAAAGGCAACTTGACCGACTACGAAATAAACACTAAATTTTAAGCAGTGAAATATGATCTAGACAACCATGTTATAGCAGTAGACGGCAGCAAATTCGATCTAGAGTGGTATCGGAAAAACTACCTAGACTGCGTCTATGCAGTCTCAGACGATTCAGGCGACCGAAACGAACACTATCGTTACACGGCATTCGGCGAAGTCACTATCTACAACAATAGCGGAACAGTCCAGTCGTCATCACAGATCAATAACCAGATCATGTGGAATACTCGCAGACTTGATGAAGTCAGTGGCTACTACCTCTACAAATACAGGCACTACAGCCCTGCACTAGGCAGATGGCAGATGGCCATCCAGAGACCTGATTGAGAAAACAGATTGCTCAAAATAAATAACAGAAGGAAAAGCAACTGGGATCCTAAGCATCGAAAGAGGGCGCAACTACAAAAGGCTAAAGGTGCCAGTCTTGTTTACTGCGTATTACGGTTTGCTCGGCGATACCGGTCTGGCGCGGGTATTTTTAGCCTTTGATCTCTAGCAGCATCTGCGCGTTGTTGTCGAACCTCTTGAGGAAGAAGGTGAGGCGCTCCATGGCTTCTTCTGGGCGGTGACCTGCTAGGCCTCGCCTGATGAGGTGGATTTTGTTGAGGCTGATCTCTGGTAGGATGAGTTCTTCTCTACGTGTGCCGGATTTGAAAATATCGACCGCTGGGTAGATGTATTTCTCAGCAATTCTGCGGTCGAGAACTAGTTCCATGTTACCAGTACCTTTGAACTCTTGGAAGATGGCATCGTCTGCGCGTGAGTTGGTATGGACTAATGCCGTAGCGACGATGGTGAGTGATCCAGCGGTGCGGGTATTACGCGCTGCGGCGAAGAGTCTGCGTGGCATTTCTAGCGCACCGGTAATGATGCCGCCAGACTGGATGCCTCTGTTGTTACCACGAGATTTATCCCCACCAAGGGCCGCATTGTAAGCGCGCGCTAGGCGAGTAATTGAATCCATCAGGATGAAGACGTGCTCGCCAGATTCTACGAGCCGCTTAGCACGCTCAACGCATAGCTCGGCGACGCGGCAGTGGTTCTTGGGGCCAGAGTCATTTGAACTGGCGTAAATTTCTGTATCAGGCAGGCTGTGCCTGAATTCTGTGACTTCCTCAGGACGTTCATCGACGAGTAAAATCATGAGGTGCATGGTGTCTTCATACTTCTCCTTTACAGCCTCAGCCATATGCATCATCAGGGTGGTCTTACCTGAACGAGGCGGTGAAACGATGAGTCCACGCTGGCCTCTACCCACTGGGGCGATGATATCGAGTACTCTAGTGGTGAATCGCTCGGGGGTGGTTTCTAGTGAGATTCTTTTGTTTGGGTTGACTGCTTTTAATTCTTCAAAGTGTGGTAGCTTACGTGCTTCATCGGGAGTTTTCCCATTGATGGTCGTGAGTGTGGTGAGCTGTAGTCCGCGAGGTCCTTGCATGGCATCACCGTGGATCCAGACTCCGAGGCGAAGCCCGTAAATGCGGATGAGGTCTGGTGTCACAAAGACATCATCATTGGCTTGCTCTAGTCCTTTATCAAGAGTCCTTAGAAATCCAAAACCTTTAGGAGCGAGCTCTAACATTCCGTTGACCGCTACTGCTGGACCAGTGAGTTCAACTTTCTTCTCTGTGCGATCTTGGTTATTGCTCTGGTTGTTGCTCTGGTTGTTGTTCTGGTTGTTGTTCTGGTTGTTATTGCGGTTGTTCTTGCCACGCTTGTTGCGGTTGTTTTTGTTGCGGTTGTTGCTGTTGTTGCTGTTGCTGTTGCTGTTGCTGTTGTTGTTATTGCTGTTGTTGTTGTTGCTGTTGTTGCTGTTGTTGTTTTGGTTGTTGTTGTTTTGGTTGTTATTACGACCGCGTTGGTTTTTGTTTTGATTTTTATTCTGATGAACTTTCCCTTTTCCTGCTACTCTACCACGGCGGGGATTGTTGTTTTGTTGCTCGGCATTTTGATCATTATTTTGCTGATTTCCAGGCTCATTACTAGGGGCTTGATTTTGTTGCGTAGCTTGCTCTGGTTGATTGGCAGGGTTAGGTGTTTTTTCAGGCGTTTGCGCCACTGGGTTTTCAGCTGGTGGAGGCTTAGTGGTGACTTTCTTAGCCACTTTTTTAGCCGCTTTTTTAGCGGTTTTAGAGGCTGTTTTTTTTGCCTTCACTGGGGCGGGTGAGGGTGTGGAGATATCCTGGGTAGGCTTGCTTTTCGGCTGCTCAGAGTTTGCTGATGTAGTATCGCTCATGAAGATAGATGGATGGGTATAAATAGATGTAAGAACTTGGGTTGGGATTTGATTTGGATCTGTTAGAATATAAATAGGCTACATTTCACGCGTCATGACGAAGGTGGATTGAGGCTATTTGATTAAGAGATAATCAAGTTTAGAGGTTTCAAAGAGGACCTCCGAGTAGTTCAACAGTCCATTTATATCAAAAATGAGAGACTTGGCAAACTTTTTTTTATGATTGTCAGATGCGGCACTACAGAGTTCAATAACGATCGTGGCATCTATAGAAAGTGTAATGATAAGAGCGTCTGCTGGAAGCGGTAAGACATGGCAGCTGGCTAACCGGTATCTGGCTCTGTTAGTAATCGGTGTGGCGCCTGAGAAGATAATTGCGCTGACTTTCACGAAAAAAGCTGCTGGCGAATTCTCAGACAGGATTCTCACCAGGCTTGCTGAGGGCGCACAGAGTGACATGGCTGCGGAAGCTCTCAAAGCGGACATCCAGCTTGCTATTCTCGGTGATGAGGCGATGCCTGCATTAGTGGAGGGAGCGATTGTGCTACCTGATATGGATGTGGACTTTTTTCGTGGGCTACTAAAGAAATTAGTTGATAGCATTGATAGGCTTGCGCTTTCTACGCTGGATAGTTTCTTTATAAAGTTGTTAAGAAATTTTGCATTCGAGCTCGGGATGTCTGGTTTTGAGCTTTTGGAGGGGAGTGACCTGGAGGCGGAGAAAGTGAAGGTGTTTGCGGATATCTTTAACGCATCGTCAGGAAATAAGAATTTAGCAAAAAGTATGGAGGGTTTTGTCCAGGCATTCCGCCAGACAAGTGGTGGTGATGAGGCGATCCGGGTGAATGAGCGCCTGAGAGACTTTGTGGACCAGTATCAGCAACGCTGGCTAAAGCATCCAAATGTGGAAAGCTGGGGGAATGAGAAGGCTTTGTGGCCAGATGGCCTGCCGTGGCAAGGTAGAGGCGGATACGCGGCTAAAGCGCAACGCGTTATAGTTCTGTTAGAGACGATTGCATTTCCAGATAAACGCTATAACAAAGCACTGTTGACGATAGCTGAAGGTTTAGAAGACAGGGAAGGGAAGGCTGGGACGCCGATCAATCTGAAAGGAAAATTCCCACTACTTCTGGAGCGCCTAGCTGATCTGAAAGAGGGGTCGCTTATTGATACTTATTATAACAAAGAAATGGTGGTGGACGGTGAGCTGGCGGATGCTCTCTATGATCTACTGAGCACATTGGTAGCGGACGAAATCATTGCTAAACTTGAGCGCACACGCGGGGTCTATGAGGTGATCCAAGCCTATGAAGAACGCTATAGTGCGAGGGTGCGCGGCCAGGGAAAGCTTGGCTTCTCCGATACCACCCTGTTATTATCTGGGCACGAGAGCATGGGGTTGTGGGATGAGGTGAGTAAGGATCTGGTGGAATTTAGATTTGATGGGAAGTATGATCACTGGATGCTTGATGAGTTTCAGGATACGAGTAGGGCGCAGTGGGACGTGATCAGAAATTTGATCGATGAAGTGGTCAATGACATAGAGGGGGAGAGATCACTCTTCGTGGTGGGTGATGCTAAGCAGGGGATCTATGGATGGCGGGGTGGCGAGCCCAAGCTCTTCGATGAAATCTCTGAGAGATACATCGATCGGCTCAAGGAATACCCAATGGATAAGTCTTGGCGCTCTTCTGAGAGTGTGCTGCAGCTGGTGAACAAGGTGTGCCACCCACAGTCAAAGGGGATGAGTCTTTTCCCGATTGAGGCAGTTCAACAATGGAAATTCCAAGACCACGTGGCTGCTCTGACAGATCTTGCTGGCCATGGCTGGGTGTGTGAAATGAACGAGCAGGATGACCTTACTGCTGATGAGGTGAAGATGGGCTGGATCGGTGAGCTAGTGAATAAGTTAGATCCTGTTAGACGCGGATTAAGCTGTGCCATTCTGGTGCGTAAAAACTCTAGAGGCAGGGAAATAGCTGAATATCTGCGCGAATATCATTCAGAAATACCAGTGGCTGTGGAGGATGAGATGCTTGTGGGAGAAGAGAACCCGGTGACAGCGGTGCTTGTGGATGCGTTCCGCTTCCTCTGCTATCCCAATGACAAGCTAGCGTGGTGGCATGTGCAAATGAGCCCATTTGCTGAGGTCTTTAATGGTGGGAAGGATGTGAATAAAATGCGTGATCGCTGGTATTTCTGGACGCGAGAAATTTGTATTAGAGGGGTGGATAAGGTGCTTAATGAATGGTGTTCTGCCTTAACTAAGGCGGTGAAATTATCTGACTACAGTGTAGGTAGAATGGCTGAACTGAGACAAGCGGCAGCAGATTTCTCCATGAAAGGAGGTAATTTGACAGAATGGCTTAGTGAGGTGGAGTCATGGAAGCAGCGCGAGGTGACGCGCAAGGGGGTGATCCAGATCATGACCGTGCATAAGGCGAAAGGGTTAGGGTTTGATACGGTGATCTTACCTGATCTTGAGAATTCTGGTTTCGATGATGAGAGCAGGGTGAAGGTGATAGAGTCTGTGAGAGAGGGGCAGGGTGCTAAGCATGTGCTGATGGCACCAGTGAAGGATGTTAGAAATGCTGATGCAGTGCTGCTTCAGGAAATGAAGAGCTGGTCTGTGGAGCAGTGCTACGAGCAGTTTTGCGTGCTTTATGTGATGCTCACCCGCGCGGTGCATGGGACGTATTGCTTACTAGAGGCGAAGAAAAACAATCCTAAATCACGCAAAAAAAATGAGGCGGACTGGATTAGAGAGTCAATTTCTGGCTCATTGGAGCGCGATGAAAGTCTGGGTGAATTTTCCGGAAGATTACTCTTCGAGCACGGCAACTGGGAATGGCTAGCGGATAAATCTATTAGAGAAAATGACGGAGACGATGATTCTCAGATGATCAAACTGATTGAGTCAGAACCTCGCAAAGCTAGCGTTCTTGCCGGGGGAAGTGAAACTAAACACCAAAATTTCTCCCAGATGCTTATGGATAGAGGTGGTCTGGAGTATGGGAATCTGGTGCATCAGTGTTTTGAGAGCATTAAGTGGTGGGATGGTGAGTTGCACTGGAGTGGCGATGAAAAAATCCGGGCACTGGTGCTAGAGTGTGTCGAGAATCCTACAGTGAAGCCTTTTTTTGAATCGCGCGATGGATTGGTGGTCTTCCGCGAGCAAGCGATAGAGTCCATCCTAGATGGAGTCTGGGTCAGTGGGGTGATCGATCGTTTGCTAGTGGAATTTGATGAAAACGGTAAGGCTCTTAATGCTGCGATCATGGACTTTAAAACTGATAAATCGGATGACCCCGCCGAGTTGGCGGATCGCTATGGTGAGCAGCTAAACCGTTACAAAAAGATGATCTGCCAAGCCTATTCTTTGACAGATGAAAATGTGTATTCAGTGATCCTTGCCACACATTTCAGAAAGACAATAAATCTCTAGTAGAATAAAGAAAGATGGTTTAGATTACCTGTGATGAAAAAAAATAAACACCATCCTGGATCGCACGAAAAAGATTTTACTGGAGGACTTTCGCTGTCACCTCAGTGTTCCTATATAGGTAGCACGGGTGAGAAAGCAGTGGATGATCAGGTGCGCGCCCTGGCAGATAAACTCAGCACTGGTGACCGAAACTGTATGCTTGCAGAAATGATGATCACTGCCGTAAGATTATCTCGCGGATCTGCGACTGATGGAGATTTTAAAATGCTCAACCGTGCGCTCAAAGAAATGCGCCATGCTAATGAAGTGTTTGAGCCGTATCGTGGACGGAGAAAGGTGGCGGTATTTGGCTCAGCTAGGACGAAGCCAGAAGAGGAGGAATACCAGACTGCTGTAAAATTTTCCCAGCGGCTGAGAGAAGAGGGCTACATGACGATCACCGGTGCTGGCCCGGGAATTATGGCAGCGGGGAATGAAGGAGCGGGGAGGGACTATAGCTTTGGTCTGAATATCAATTTACCCTTCGAGACATCTGCTAATGCCTTTATCAACAATGATGAGAAATTGATCGATTTCAACTACTTCTTCACGCGCAAATTATCATTTGTAAAAGAAGCAGATGCTGCGGTGGCTTTCCCTGGTGGAGTGGGGACAATGGATGAACTGTTCGAGGCGTTGACTCTTATCCAAACTGGTAAGGCAACGGTGTATCCTATCGTTCTGGTAGATGCCAAGGGAGGTAAGTATTGGAAATTCTGGTTGCAGTTTATGTCCGAGCATCTGATGCGTCTTAACCTCATCTCCGAGACAGACTTCGCGCTCTTTAAAGTCACTGATGATATTGAGGTCGCGGTGCAAGAGATTGTGCAGTTTTACTCAAACTTCCATTCCTATCGCTATATCGGAGATAAGTTAGTGATAAGAATTGAAAATGCTCTCTCAAAGGACGCGGTGAAGAAACTCCAACAGGATTTCATGGATATTACTAACGATGGAGTCATCGAGCAGACTGGTGCGCTTGATGATGAGAGTGATGAGCGTGATCTCGCTGATATGACTAGAATTGTGTTGCGCCACAAACGCCGTGATTTTGGAAGACTAAGGATGTTAATTGATGCGATTAACCATTCAGCAATTGCGAAGTAGCAGAGTCTAATGAATGTGGATTTTCTAATGATTGGTCAGGGGCTCGCTGGTAGTGCCTTAGCGATGGCTTTGATTGAGCGCGGAGCCACGGTCATGGTCGTGGATAGTGAAGATGAACATTCAGCCAGTCGTGTGGCTGCGGGCTTAGTCACTACAGTGGCAGGGAAAGGGATGAACCTCAGTTGGCGGCAAGATGAGTATTTACCAGAGGCGCTGGCCTATTACCGAAAGCTAGAGAAGGCTTCAGGGACAGCGCTCTTTCATGCGCTTGATACTCTAAGGCTATTTGAAAGTGAGAAACAGCGGGATAAATTTAACAAAAAACGGGATCAACTGGGTGGCTGGGTCGAGGATGTAGACCCAGCTGATTTATTGAGATGGAATGCGGATCACGGTGGATTTATCATGAAGCAGGGTGGCTGGCTTGATACCAAAAATTACCTCCAGGTTATCAGAGATATCCTAGGAGATAGATACCGAAGTGATATATTTCGTGAGGAGGACCTCCTTATCTCTAAAGAATTAGTCACTTGGAAGGATATTACCGCAAAAAGTATAGTCCTCTGTCAAGGTGCAGTGGGGCTGACTGAGGGAGGACTATTTTCTTATGTGCCGCATCGCTGTGCTAAAGGTGAAATTTTAACGATCTCAATCCCTGAGGTAAGTCAGCAGAAAGTAATCAACCGAAACGGCTGGCTCATTCCACTAGGGAATGAGACATGGAGGGCTGGTGCCACTTACGAGTGGGAGGATCTGAGTGGTGCTATTACTCAAGCCGGTAGATCAGAAATAGAAGAAAAAATACGTAATTTGACCAATCGGCCATTTCAAGTGATAGAGCACTCAGCAGCCGTCAGACCTATCTTACGTAGGAGCCAACCGTATATAGGGCAGCACCCAGATCACCCAGAGGTGAAATTTTTCAATGGTTTAGGGAGTAAGGGGGTTACTACTGCACCTAGTGTGGCGGCTCATTTTGCGGAGCATTTAGTCACAAAATGCACACTAGATGAAAGCCTTACGTTGTAAAAAACGATCATTTTTCTCCTTTACAGTCAATTATTTCTCTATTAGCTGTATTAATAATTAACTAATTACTTATGAATAAACTATTTAACAAAATACTCATGACTGCTTTGCTGACAGGGTTGCTAACGAGCGTGAGTTCGGCTGAGCTAAAGTCCCGCACCTTCTTTAGTGCGGACAAAAGTAAGTCCTTTGAAGGAACCCTTACCGCATACAATGGGGAAGACAATAAGGTCAGAGTGAGGGCTTCTAAAGGTAGGGATATTACATTTAAACTTAGCGTTCTCTCAGAGAAGTGCCAAGCCTATGTTACAGAGAATGCAAGTATGGTTGCCGTTGCTTCTTCTTTAGATATTAGCTTCGAAAAAGTCAAAGAAAAGAAGGTTAAAGGAGCCGATGGTGTGAACACTACTTTTGACGTTATCTTCTACAACAGAAGTAAGACCATTATTAAAGGCATGGTGATTGATTACACGGTTTATTACTCAAAGGATACTCTTAACAATGGAAAAAGAACTACCTCTAAATTGACATCAACGGGTTCCTTTGATGTTTATGATTTAGATCCTAGATACAGGACTACTGAAACGACTCAAACGATTAATATTGTGAACAAGACGATCGCGGGTAAAGGCGGTGGCTGATGTGGCCCTTCAATTCCAGGCGGTCGCCTGTCAGATCAAGTAGAAGGAATCATAGTTGATGTAAAAGTAGATGGAACAATCGTTTATTCAGACTCTAATAACAGATCACTACTTTCTAAGGTTCTCAGAGAGAGAGATTAGTAATCCTAGTTAGCAACTTAATCACTCCATACATTTTTCAGAACGCTAAGGCAATATTTGCCTTAGCGTTTTTTATTTCTGACTCTCCACCAGTTCTGTGGATCCCAGTCGAGTCTCTACCCTAGAATACAATCACCTCATCTCCATTCATCCCACCTTTTAAATAATTTGCAACACTAGTCGGTAATTGTCTGAGGTGATCTTGGGTGGAGCTGCTAATATGTAGCCAATGAGGGAAACTGAGAAGAGTAGGTGGCGATGAGTTTCATTGGACGGATGGAAATGTATTTATGCTTTGATAGGAGCCTCGATGATACCTTCGGAAGTTTCTTGCTTCAGTCTGAGCTGGCCACAAGCGGCGTCGATATCGTGACCTTTTTCGATGCGCATCGTGGTCACTACCCCAGCGTCTCGGACGGTGTTACGGAAAAGATAGCAGTGTTCGTCATCGGGGCGTTCCCAGTCTAGTCCCTCTACGGTATTGTAGGGGATTACATTCACGAGCGCCTTTACGGATCTTGCACGCTTGGCGAGGATGCGTGCCTGATCGATGGAGTCATTGACTCCTTTGATTAAAATGTACTCAAGTGTGAGCCTCTTGTTGCTCTTATCTTTATAGTAGTGGAGAGCTTGGAAAAGCTCATCGATATTCCATTTTGCGTTCACTGGCATGATCTTATCCCGCACTTCATCAGTAGCTCCATGGAGTGAGATGGCGAGGCGGATCTGCTGTGGACGGTCTGCTAGTTTCCTAATCATTGGCGCTAGGCCTGATGTGGAAATAGTAATGTGCCGGGCGCCGATATTCATTCCCCAATGACCAGTAATGATATCGAGCGATTTCTCTAGATTTTTGATGTTTGCGAGCGGCTCGCCCATTCCCATGAAGACAATATTATTGATCTTCTTTCCCGAGAGTTCTTCCACTGCCATTAACTGACCGACAATTTCGTCAGCTGTAAGGTTTCTGGCTAATCCAGCGAGTCCAGAGGCGCAGAATTTACATCCATAGGCACAACCTACCTGTGAGGAAACACAGGCCGTTAGGCGGTCGGCTTTATCGCCATAGAGGCCTTTGGATGCGGGGATGAGAACGGTTTCTACATAGCGTCCATCGTGGAGTTTAAATAAATATTTGCGTGTTGTATCCTCAGATCCTTGGGTCGTCACGTTGGTGAGTGTTTTAAATCTGAATTGTTGGTTCAGTTTCTCGCGCAGAGGTTCTGAAAGATTGGTCATTTCTTCTATCGAGTTCGCGCGGTGCCGGTAGATCCATTCTAGCACTTGAGCCGCACGGTAGGCTGGCTCATCGTGTTGTTTAAAAATTTCAACAATATCATCCTTTGTCAGACCAAGTAGACTAGGAAGAATAGGTTTAGCGAATGTGATGGGTAATGGGGATTCTGAACTCATGATTTTTTATAATAATGATGAAACTAAAAAGCGCACCCTTAACGTATATGAGATACGATCAAAGGTGCGCTTAAATTTTTTATTGTGAACTTAAGAAGACCTATGCTTCTACAGTCTCAGTTTTAGGCTCAGTTTTAGCTGGAGCTTTCTTCTTAGCCTTAGGTTTAGTCTCAGTTTTAGCCTCAACCTCAGGTTTAGCTTCAACCTCAGCCTCAGTGGCATCATCAACTACTTCATCAGAAGCAGATGCGTCTACCCACTCAATGAGAGCCATTGGTGCGGAGTCTGAAACACGTGCGCCTAGCTTAACGATGCGGCAGTAGCCACCTTGGCGGTCTTTAGCTGCTGTAGCGACGTCACCGAAGAGTGTCTTCACTGCGTCTTTTTGGCGTAGGAATGCGATAGCTTGTCTGCGGGCGTGGAGGTCTCCACGCTTACCGAGAGTTACCATTTTCTCTGCTACTGGGCGGAGTGCTTTGGCTTTTCCAAGTGTGGTACGGATCTTACCGTGCTGGATAAGGCTGCATGTGAGGTTTGCAAGAAGTGAGCGGCGGTGCGCTGAGCTTCTTCCGAGTTTTACTGTCTTTTTGCGATTTCTCATCGTGATTATTTTCTATTTATTAGCGACTATTCGTCATTTAAGTTTTGAGCGATGAGGTCTGCAAGACCCACCGGTGCTTCTTCTTCCACGCTGAGACGAGGTGCCACTATTGATGGCATCGGTCCAGTGAGGAGTAATGGATCAAGTGACATTCCCAATCCGAGCCCGAGCTCTTGGAGTTTGTCTTTGATCTCGTTGAGTGATTTCTTACCGAAGTTACGGTATTTGAGCATCTCTGCTTCTGACTTGAGAGCAAGCTGACCCACGCTAGTGATGTTTGCATTGTTGAGGCAGTTAGCCGCACGCACTGAGAGTTCGATCTCGTTTACGCTCATGTTGAGAAGCTTCTTGAGTGCTGCATTTTCTTCTGATTGCTCAGGAGCTGCATTCTCAAATTCTACTGCATCGTCATCGTAGTTCACGAATACATCGAGGTGATGTCTCATGATGGATGATGCCTGGAGTAGTGCTTCAGCTGGCTCTATACGTCCATCTGTCCAGATGTCCAGATCTAGCTTATCAAAGTCAGTCATTTGACCCACACGGGTCTGACCGATTGAGTATTTCACACGGGTGACTGGTGAGAAGATTGAGTCAATCGCGATCACGCCGATTGGCATGTCAGGACGCTTGTTCTCGTCTCCGGTGTTAAATCCACGACCTACTTTGATTTCGAATTCACAGTCAAACTTAGTTTTACGGTCGAGTGTGCAAATGATCTGGTCTTTGTTCACTACTTCGTAAATGTTATCATCTGTGATGTCGCCAGCAGTTACTTCGCCAGCTTTCTCTACCTTCAGAGTAAGAACGCGTGGCTCTTTATCATAGTGCTTAAATTTTACCTTCTTTAAGTTGAGGATGATGTCTGTGACATCTTCTACCACTCCAGCTAGGCTAGAGAACTCATGCTGCACACCTGCGATACGCACAGAAGTGATGGCTGCACCCTCTAGTGAGGAGAGCAATACGCGGCGGAGTGAGTTGCCGATCGTATGACCAAATCCACGCTCGAATGGCTCAGCGGTGAAGTGTGCATAGGTATCAGTTTCGGTGTCCTCGTCTTTTACAAGACGATTAGGGATTTCAAAGCGATCAAGATGAATTGGCTTGGTCTCTTCTACTTCTTCTTCGTTAGTTACTTCTTCGTTTGTTGTGTCTTCTGACATAATGTCTATTGTGTTAGTCGGGTTACCGCTCTGGCGAGATTGAGTAGCGCCGCTACCATAGCATTGCTCAGAGGACCTACGACTGGATTGACTTCTCGCGGAGCGGCGAATAAAGGCAATCCCCACCCAAATTGCAACTATATTTTTTTGTATTGTAGACTTTTTTAGCTACTTTTTTACTCTAGAGGTGATTTTTTCTCAAATGCCACAAAATACTGAAACTGAACCCACAGCGTAAAAAGTGATAAATTATATAAAAAATGGCTTGCACCTTACATCGATTTAGTTAGCTTCCTGCCCGCTGCAAGATGCTTGCAGGACGATTGATGGAGCGGTAGCTCAATTGGTTAGAGCACCGGCCTGTCACGCCGGAGGTTGCGGGTTCGATTCCCGTCCGCTCCGCCATCATTCATCCTTATTGCGGAAAATAGCGATCGTAGTATTTACATAAACTGAGTGGAGCGGTAGCTCAATTGGTTAGAGCACCGGCCTGTCACGCCGGAGGTTGCGGGTTCGATTCCCGTCCGCTCCGCCACTCAGTTCTCAATAAAAAAAGCTCCATGTTTAATCACAAACTGGAGTTTTTTTGTTTTTAAGAGAAAGGTGCTATTTATTGAAAATACCCCACGCCGGCTTTAAATAATGGCTGGTGTTTATTTCCTGGTAGGTTTTTGGCTACGTTGGTTCCGCGTCGCTCGGTGTGGCCCATTTTGCCTAAGACTCTGCCGCAGGGGCTGGTGATGCCTTCGATGGCGAAGACGGAGCCGTTCGGGTTGTGGGTGATGTCCATGGATGGATTGCCCTCGAAGTCGGTGTATTGAGTGGCGATCTGGCCGTTGGCTGCTAATGCGCGAACGTCTTCTTCTGTTGCGATGAATTTACCTTCACCGTGTGAGAATGGGATGTTGTGGAGGTCGCCTACTTGAGTGTTTGCTAGCCAAGCTGATTTATTGGATGCGATGCGGGTGTTAGAATAACAGGCGATGTGACGGCCGATGTCGTTGAAGGTGAGGGTTGGAGCCCCATTTTTGGGGTCTCGGATTTCTCCGTAGGGGACGAGGCCTGTTTTAATGAGGGCTTGGAATCCGTTACAGATGCCGAGAATGAGGCCATCGCGGTTCTTGATGAGGTCCAAGACGGCGTCTGCTACTTGTGGGTTTCTCAGCACGGTGGCGATGAATTTACCTGAGCCGTCTGGCTCATCACCAGCAGAGAATCCTCCGGGAATCATGAGTATCTGGGACTCACGGATCTGCTGTGCTAGTTCTGCTAGAGATTCTTCTACGTGCTTAGAGGTAAGGTTTCTAAAGACTGAAATGGTCGTAGCAGCACCTGCTTCGGTGAACATTTTCGCAGAGTCGTATTCTGAATTAGTGCCAGGGAAGCAGGGTATCACGACCTTTGGTCGTATTTGTGATTTGCGATTTGTGATTGGTGATTTTTTGGCGGCTTCGCCACTGTAAGAGAATATGTCTAGCTCGGTGTGGGCAACTTCTGCCTTGGTTGGGTAGATGGGTTCTAGGGTTCCTGACCAAGCATTGAGGAGTGTGTCGAGAGAGATTTTCTCGCCATTGATGTTAAGGCAGTTTTCATCATGTGTGGTGCCTATTTTCTGGGCGTTGAGTGATTCAGGGAGTTCTTCGCCAGCGTTGACTTCGATGATCCAGTTGAAATAGCGTTCCTGGTAGAGGTCTTCATTCGTCTCGATGTTAGCTCCGATCTTATTGCCGAACGCCATTTTAGAGAGCCCAGTAGCAATTCCGCCTTCAGCGAGTGAGTGGATGGCATTGATTTTGCCTTCCATATTCACGGCGTAGAGGACTGATGCGCAGGTCTTGAGTATTTCAAAGTCTGGACAATGGTCGGTATCACGCGGGACAGTGACGAGGTAGAGCTTACTGCCTACTTCTTTGAATTCTGGAGAAACTGTTAGTGATGCTTTTCCAGGTGCAACTGCGAATGAAACTAGCGTTGGTGGGACATCGATGTCATTAAATGTACCTGACATGGAATCCTTACCTCCAATTGCTCCGAGGCGTAGCTCGTTCTGTGCGGTGAAGGCTCCGAGCAGTGCTGAGAATGGCTTGCCCCAGCGTTTGGCGTCAGTTCCTAGCTTCTCGAAGTATTCCTGAAGAGTGAGGCGGATGTCATCAATATGCGCACCAGATGCCACGATCCTACAGACAGACTCGGTGACGGCGTAGAGCGCACCGTGATAGGGTGACCAGCTGGCGATGTTCGCATTAAAGCCCCATGCCATGTGTGATGTGGTATCGGTATTTCCTTCAAGAAGAGGGATTTTGGCGACCATGGCATCGACAGGTGTGAGCTGATGCTTTCCACCGAATGGCTGAAGAACGGTGCCGGCACCGACTGAGGAGTCAAACATCTCACCTAGGCCTTTTTGGCTACAGGAGTTGAGGTCGGAGAGCGCGGTGGTGAATTTATCCGTTGCGCTGCTCTTAGCTGAAACGTTAGCGAGTGATTTGCCAAGAGGTGTTTCAGCCGTGGCTGAAGATACTCTAACGGATGTGTCTAACTGAACCCCATTTGTTTCGAGGAACGCACGGGAGAAGTTCACTATTTTTTTACCCTTATAGGAAATGACGAGTCGTCCGGTGTCGGTGACGTCTGCCACGTGGGTGCATTCTAGGTTTTCTTTGTCGCACTCGGCTTTGAAGTATTCGATGGTGGATGGGTCTACGCAGATCGCCATGCGCTCCTGGGACTCGGAAATGGCGAGCTCGGTGCCGTCGAGTCCGTCATATTTTTTAGGGATGTCATCGAGTCTGATATCGAGTGATGGTGCTATTTCACCTATAGCTACCGAGACTCCACCGGCTCCGAAGTCATTACAGACCTTGATTTTTGGAGCAAGTTCTGGGTTGCGGAATAGTCGCTGGACTTTACGCTCGGTGGGGGCGTTTCCTTTCTGGACTTCTGCAGAATTTTCCAGAGCAGTGTCTGTGTGTTCCTTGGATGATCCAGTTGCTCCGCCTACTCCATCTCGGCCAGTGCGTCCGCCGATGAGGAGGATGACATCGCCAGTGGCGGGGCTACCACGGAAGACATTTTTCTTTGGTGCTGCAGCGACTACCGCGCCTATTTCCATGCGCTTGGCGACATAGTTAGGGTGGTAAACTTCTGAGACCTGACCAGTAGCGAGGCCGATCTGATTTCCGTAGGATGAGTAGCCATGAGCCGCGCCCTTACAGATAACGCGCTGTGGTAATTTGCCTTCAAGAGTCTCTGCGAATGGTGTGCGTGGGTCAGCAGCGCCAGTTACGCGCATGGCTTGGAATACGTAGGATCGCCCCGAGAGTGGATCGCGGATGCAGCCTCCTAAGCAGGTAGCGGCTCCACCGAAGGGTTCAATTTCAGTAGGATGGTTATGCGTCTCATTCTTAAACATGAGGAGCCACTCTTGGTCTTTACCATCGACATCAACTGGGATCACGATGGATGCCGCGTTGATCTCTTCAGAAATTTCTACGTTATCGAGTTCTCCCGTTTTACGCAGTTCTTTCATGCCGATCAGCGCGATGTCCATGAGTGTCTCAGGACGGGTATCTATCTTCTCACCATAGACGTCTTCTCTAGTCTCTTGGTATCGCTTGTAAGCTTTCTCAATGACCTCTGTGCCGGGATCGAAATCTACGTTGCTGATTTTAGTCGCAAAGGTAGTGTGGCGGCAGTGATCTGACCAATAAGTATCGAGCATTTTGATCTCGGTGATGGAAGGGTTACGGGATTCTTCATCACGAAAATAATCTCTAGTGAATAAAAAATCCTCGGCACTCATTGCAAGGCCTAGCGCATTACGTTTCTCACGGAGTTGGTCATCTGAAGAGGTATTGAACCAGTCTAGGATCTCCACATCTTCAGGTGGGGTGACCTTTAGCTGAAGAGTATCGGGAATGTCCATGGATGCTTCGCGAGAGTCCACGGCATTGATGGTGTAGGCTTTGATTGCTGTGATTTGATCATCGGATAAATCTCCTGAGAGGATGACTATTTTAGCAGTAGCTACTAGAGGCTTGGTTTTTTGAGTGAGAATTTGCACGCATTGAGCTGCTGAATCCGCACGCTGGTCATATTGGCCAGGGAGGTATTCAACTGCGAATACCGTTTCTTCATCAGAGGCTGATAGGCTATCGGAAGTCACCGCAATTTGTGGCTCGGAGAGGATGAGTTTAGAGGCTTTCTCAAATTGCTCATCGCTCAGCCCATCCACATCGTATCGCTGAATAACTCGAACGTTGGTGAGGCTGGTTAAATCGAGATTTTCTTTAAGATCATGAAAGAGTGAGCGAGCTTCAGCATTAAACTCAGGTTGTTTTTCGACGAATAGACGGTGCATAGATAGGACTTTTTTTTAGATGTGTTTCAGGTGTGAAATAGACGATTACTTTCTGATGGGATCAATGGGGGCGTTTGCAAGTGGTAGGAAACTGTTGACCTCAGTCTGGGTGGATGGAGCCTCTCTTACCTCTACTGTCCAGCGGTTTTCATCTTGGCTTCTATAGAAGAGGAAGCTAGAGAGTTTTTCAAAACCATCAGTACCATGGATCGTGATCTGATTGTTGCCGGATTCAAGAAATTTGCCATTTACAAACTCATGAGTGAAAGGATCTCCCTTAGGTCTTAACTTGCCTAGTAGACCCTCTTCATAACTGTAGAAAACTGAGCGAATCACTCCTGAGCCAGAACTTGAATCTAGTGTGATAGTCGCAGAAGGCACAAATACGACACCGAGTTTAGCATTGTTTCCGACTGGTTTTGACCACCAAGTTTCGATCTTCTCAACATTTGCATAATCGCCTTTCACTGGCGTATTGGATTCATAACCCTTGGAGGTATCGAAGTTGTGCTGCTCAGAGGCATAAATGATCAGGTAAGAGAAGACACCCAAGATTGCAAGATAACAGGTGAGTGTGGCTATCTTCTCGACTGAAGTCCTAGATTCCCTGAGCTTAGCTGCTGTCTCAACAGGTTCTGGTGGGATTGGGATACCATCTTGCTCGGCTTCCACTTCTGCTGTAGCATTTGCTAAGAGTTCATCGACGTTGTTATTAGAAATATGATCAAATTCTTCTAATTTCTTGCTTTCCTCGTTGAGATCAAGCGAGTTTTTGATATCTTGCTCGTCGGGGGTTTTTATGACTAATTCTTGCTCAGATAGTGACTTTAGCGGTTGTTGTATCTTTTTTTCTGCCAGTATTTGCTCTGTTTCGTCAGTTGAGGTATTGATCTCTTTTGGGTCAGTGTCTATGTTCCAAAAATCTAGGTCGTCAGACAGGTCTTCGGGATGCTTTTTGCTGTCTTCGTTTGTCTGCTGCTGATTAGAATTAGGTTTGTTGGACATTTCTTGGCTGAGTTAGGTTGCTGGTGAGCTTGTATCGTTGAAATATGGATTTGGCTAGTGGATAAAAGCTAGAAATCATAAGAAATTGACTATTTACTAGTGAAAAAAGTTGCTTATGTGATCATCCTAGACAATCAATTGGCTATCCACCAAACGAACTAATAGAATTTATGGCAGATAACGAAGATAAAAATCCAGAGAACGTAAAGGGAAACTTTTATGTAGATAGTCAGTGCATCGACTGTGATCTATGTCGCGAGACCGCGCCCAATAACTTTACCCGCGAAGATGATGAAGGATACTCCTACATGATGAAGCAGCCTGAAAACGATGATGAGCGCGAGCAATGTGTCGAGGCAATGGAAGGATGCCCAGTTGAGGCGATTGGAGATGACGGAGAAGATGGATAGGAAATCTCCAGGCAGATTCAATTATAAATCAAAACAAGGTTCAGGTTCTAGGTCTGAATCAGGTTCGCATTCAATCGAATGGATGCGAGCAATGGCATTAAGGCAGTGGCGGCATGGAGATCCAGTCAAGGATCCATTGAGGAATATTCACCATGCAGGTGACTTTTTAGATAAGCTTTTAGAAGAGGTAGGTGCGAGTGGTAGTATCGAGGAAAAGCAGCTCCATGATGCCTGGTTAAGCGTTGCTGGCGATTTTATCGCTAAGAATTCCAAGCCTGAATCACTCAAGAAAGGCGTGCTAGTATTGCGGGTAGTGCAGCCAGCCTTGAGGTTTCAGCTAGAGCAGATGAAGGGTAAGTTACTAAAGAATTTCAAACGTGAGCTCGGTGAGGGAGTCATCAAGACGATCGTTCTTAAGGTATGAAAAAACACTGGATATTTGATTGGTCGGGCACCGTTGTCGATGACTTGGGGCTAGTGATCTGCGCCACTAATTATGTGCTAGGTCAATATGGTAAGCCAAAGATGGATCTTGATACATTCAGGCGTGAGTTCTGCCTGCCATATGAGGAGTTTTATCAAAACCATCTGCCGGGAAGCAATATGGAAGAGGTCGAGGCGCACTTCAGACACGGGTTCGATATCTCTGAGGTGAAGGTTACCGTCCTGCCTTATGCAAAAGAATTTCTAGACTATCTAAAGGCGAGTGGCTGTGAGCTCTATGTCCTATCGAGCATGTGTGAGAAGGTATTCGACGAGCAAGTGGTAGAGCTTGGGATGGATCATTATTTTGAGCAAACTTACGCAGGTGTCCTCGATAAACGCGAAGTCATCGGTGAGATGATGGCGACGCATGGAATGGGTAAGAGGAATACCGTTTTCGTGGGTGATATGACGCACGATGTAGATACCGCGCACCATGCTGGGATCATGAGCGTTGGAGTTCTCACAGGCTACAATCAGGCTTCCGTTCTCGCTACGTCAGAACCTAGTATCATGGTGAAGGACCTCGATCTGTTACAAAGTCTGTTAGGTGCTGCGAAGACGCCTATGGATTTAGTCAAAATACGTGGGCTTAAACTGGCTACATTTATCGGGGTCCCGGATGATGAACGCAAGGGTCAGCAGGTGCTCAAGGTGAATATCGATATGACGCCAGAGGTAAGTTTTTCTTCTCTGAATGATGAGATGGTAGGTGGCGTAGATTATTATCAAGTATCACTTCGCCTGAAAGAGATCGCTCTGGAAAAACCTCGTAAACTCATAGAAACTCTCGCCGAGGATCTAGCTCGTGTCATTCTACATGAGTTCTCAGTAGCGAAAGTAAGAGTGGAACTAGAGAAATTCATCCTTCCAGATACTGATCATGTAGGGGTGGAGATCTGGAGGTAGAAGAATAACAAAATAAGAACCAAATCATTTTGTTCTTATTTTTAGTGAACAAGTTACGATGATGATGGGATGTGCTACAATGACGCCATGGGAATGAATAAAATGATAATCAGACGACAAGAAGCGCTCCAGTCTGCTCATCTGTTGGCGATGCGTTCGGCTCATGCTGAGCTAAAAGAGCACGTATGTCTTGTTATCGCTCCTCCATCAAGAGGGCGGCATTGTCACATCTATCTTAGAAAGCGCGGGGGTCGATATCACCGCTCTCAAAGCTAGCGTTGCTGGCAGTCTGTCAAGTACCCCAACTATAAAGCGCACCCTGCGTCTTTTAGATCCACTTAGGATGGCTGTTCTTTAAGGCTCGGTTAGTGATAGAAATACGATTAAGATGAGATTAATAGTGAATCAATTCGCTATTACTAAGTGATGAAAATAACATTGACTGTATTAAAGTTTCAGTAAATACTGAAAATTAGGCAAGTAAAAAAGAAATGGCAAAAGTTAATCTGACAAATGAAATCAAGACCATAGAGCTATTCTACGATGCTCGCTGTGGGATGTGCTGCACTTTCATGGAATGGTTGGAGAGGCAGAAGCGAGCTTGCGAGACCATCTGTCTAGACTACCAGAGTGATGAGGCTAAGAAGAGATTTCCTGAGATACTTCATTATGATCCAGATAAGCAAATGGTGTCACGTGTAAACGGTGAGGTGATTCATTACGGTGGAGAAAGCTGGGTTTGTTGTCTATGGTCATGTGCCAGATATAGATGGCTCGCTAAACTATTGAATAGCCGCTTACTACTCCCGATGGCGAAAAAAGTCTGTTACCTTATTTCTAGAAATAGGCTTTGGATAAGCAAAGTATTTTTCCGTAAAAAGAATGCGGATATAAAATGTAAAGGAGGGTGTGAGAAATAAATGTGTTAGAATATTTTAATTAGAAAAACCGATAAAAATGAGTGAGATAAAGACAATGATGGTCGCTGGAGCAAATGGCTTCATGGGTAGATATATAAGTAGGTATTTTTTGGAGAAGGGCTGGCGAGTATTTGGTCTGGCGAGAAGGCCTAATGGGCTGGCTAATGGAGTGGAGTTTATTAAATGGGATGGTGAGACATCAGAGACAAGCTGGACAGAGGTGCTAGAGGGTGTGGATGTCTTGATCAATCTAGCAGGGAGGACGGTGGACTGCCGATACAATGATGAAAATAAGCGCCAGATTCTAGACTCACGGGTAAATAGTACGAAGGTATTAGGTGATGCGGTGGCGGTCTGCGTTAGTCCGCCAAGCGTATGGATGAATGCCAGCACTGCGACGATCTACGCAGCTACTAAAGAAAAAGCGCAGACTGAGAGTGAAGGGGTCATTGGGGATGGGTTCAGTGTGGAAATTGCGAAGACTTGGGAGGCGGCATTTAATGCGGCAGTGGTGGATGAGTCTGTAAGAAAAATAACGCTGCGAACTACTTTAGTGATGGGGGATGAAAAAGGGACGGTTCTTGATGTACTGAGTGGACTAGCCCGTAAATATTTAGGTGGGAAGATGGGTGATGGTAGTCAGATGGTGAGTTGGATTGATATTAATGACGTCTGCCGAGTGGTGGAGTGGATGATAGCGAATGAGGCTGCGAGTGGTGCGTATAATTTAGCAGCACCTGAGGCGCTTACTAATGCTGAAATGATGAAACGGATTCGTGAGCGCGCGGGGGTAAGGTTTGGACTGCCTGCAAGTGAATGGATGCTTGAAGTGGGGGCGTTTTTCATGCGCACTGAGACTGAACTTATCTTGAAGAGCAGGTGGGTGTATCCTGAGAGGTTGATGGAGGCGGGGTTTGTTTTTGAGAAAGAAGAGTTTTAAATATTAGAAATTGGGTTAGTTTATAGAATATATAGAAAACTAGGAAAAATAGATGAAATGAGCGAACAGAGAGATAAAACAATGGTGATAGCCGGAGCTAATGGGTTTATTGGTAAGTATATTAGCAGGTATTTTCAGCAGCTAGGATGGAAGGTGCTGGGCTTGGTAAGGAGGAAAGATGGTCTTGCAGATGGAGTTGAGATGGTGAAGTGGGATGGTGTTACACTGGAGTCTAGCTGGGCGGTGAGGCTAGACGGGGCGGATGTGTTGATCAATTTGACGGGGCGGACGATAAACTGCAGGCATGATGCGGAGAATAAGCGGCAGATCATGGATTCACGGATAGATAGTACTCGTATCCTGGGTGAGGCGGTACAGGGGTGTGAAAATCCGCCTGAGGTGTGGATGAATGCGAGTGCTTCTAGTATTTATAAGGCTACTAGGGAAAACCGGCAGACGGAGAGTGCTGGGAAGATGGGAGAGAATTTCATGTCTGAAGTGGCGATCAAATGGGAAGAGGAATTTTTTGGAGTGAAGCTGGATGACTCTGTGCGGAAGATAGCACTGAGAACTACGCTGGTAATGGCTGATGAGAAGGGGACGGTGATGGATATACTGAGCGGTCTTGCGCGTAAGTATTTAGGTGGGACTCTGGGGGATGGCGGGCAGATGGTCAGCTGGATTGATATAGAAGACTATTGCCGTGCTGTGGAGTGGATGATTAAGACCGAGTCCGCAAGTGGACCATATAATTTAGCGGCGCCCCATGCGCTGACGAATAAGGAGATGATGAAGCGTGTGCGTGAGAAGGAGGGAGCCTGCTTCGGCTTGCCCGCTTTTGAGTGGATGCTCGAGATAGGTGCTTTTTTTATGCAGACAGAGGCTGAGCTAATGATTAGCAGTAGCTGGGTGTATCCTGAGAAATTACTCGAAGAGGGGTTTATTTTTAAGAGAGAAGAATTTTAAGAACTGCCTGATGGGGTAAAACAAAAAAATCCGTATCTCGAAAGATACGGATTTTTTGTAAATTGGAACCAGAATTTAGTGCTACTAAGTAAATAGTAACTCTGAATAGCGGATTAACGCTTTGAGAACTGGAAGTTCTTACGTGCACCTGGCTGACCAGACTTCTTACGTTCCTTCATGCGAGGGTCACGACGGAGAAGTAGAGCAGCCTTTAATACTGGGCGTAGCTCAGGGTCAATCTGGATGAGTGAGCGTGAGATAGCAAGACGGATAGCTCCGACTTGACCTGTCTGACCGCCACCGTTAGTGGAGATTCTCACATCATACTTCTTGAGAAGTTCTGTGATGAGGAATGGCTCTAGAATGCCGTTCTGGTGAGATAGCATCGGAAAGTATTCCTCGAAAGGACGCTTATTGATGGTGATCTCGCCTGTGCCTTCAGTTAGCCATGCGTGTGCTACGGCGTTCTTACGTCTGCCGGTAGCGTGTGGTGATGTTGTTGTAGCTTCGCTCATAATAAAATTTAGATGATGGTTGGATTACTTAATCTCGAAAACCTCAGGGTTTTGAGCTCCGTGTGGATGCTCAGAACCACAGTAAACACTGAGTTTCTTGTAAATAGCATTTCCAAGCTTGTTGTGAGGAACCATGCCGCGCACTGCCTTCTCAACGAGGAGTTCAGGCTTACGTCTACGAATGGTCTTAGGTGTCTCTACTTTCTGGTTACCTACGTAACCTGTATAGTGAGTGTAAATCTTTTGTGTCTCTTTGTTTCCAGAGAGAACCACACGTTCAGCATTGATGATAACCACGTGGTCACCGGTGTCAACGTGTGGTGTGAAGATAGGCTTATGCTTTCCACGGAGAAGCACTGCTGCTTCACGTGCTACTTGGCCGAGGATCTTGTCTGCTGCATCGATGACGTACCACTTGCGTTCTACGTCTTGTGCTCTTGCGGAGAATGTTTTCATTATTCTAGTTTTCTGGTTCCTTTGATTGTTCCCGTATTAATCACTTTATAGGTGGTAGCCAGCTGTGGCAAAACCATGGTGAAGGGGCGCGCAACCTAAGTAGCGAGTACGTGACTGTCAATCGAAATCTGGACTGAATTGTGGATTTTTAATCTTTTTTTACTCGGCGGGGACAAATTAGCATTAAAAACCTTCATTTCTAGTAAATTAAGTGTTGCGAATGCCACAGAAATCATGATGATGCGCCTGTTTCCCGAAACAGGGAATACAACCATTAATCAAACAAGGAGTAATTATAGCTGGAAGACCAAAAAAAGGAGCAGGCGCTAGAAAACGTGCCTCAGGAAGAGGAAGACCAACCAGAAGAAAAGGCGGAGGACGCCCTTTCAAGAGGAAAGTCGTTGATGAGCGTGAAGATAAGGCGGTCGAGATCGAAGGTGTCGTTAAAGTTGTTTTGGCTGGCACGATGTTTAGGGTCGAGCTTCAGAGTGGACACGAAGTGCTCGCGCATATCTCAGGTAAGATGAGAAAGAGATTCATCCGCTTAGTGGTGGGTGATAGAGTGCGCATGGAGATGTCTCCCTATGATACGACTAAGGCGAGGATCACTTTCCGCATAGGATAGAGGGCTTGCCTTCCCTGACGGTCAGCCGCAGGGCTTGCCTTCCCTGACGGTCAGCCGCAAGGGCTTGCCTTTCATTACATTCAGCCGCAGGGGGTGAGGAGTAATTAATACTTATTTGTGTATTCTTATGAATGTGAAAATTTATGGCTACAGCGGCTGAAGTAACTGCCGCAATGCTAACCGTTGGTTAGCTGAAAATGGAATCGAATTCGAATCGATCCAAGTCCGCGAGCAGCCACCAAGTGTGGCAGAGCTACAGCAGGCCTGTGCCGCTCTGGGACTGAAGAAATTATTTAATAGTTCAGGGATGGACTATAGGAGTCTGGGTATGAAGGATATTTTGCCCACACTCAGCGAAGTAGATGCTCTCAGACTACTCAGCGAAAATGGTAACCTGGTAAAACGCCCATTGGTGATCACCGTAGACAGCGCGCTCAACGGCTTTAAAGAAGAGGTCTGGGGAGTTTTTTTTGCTAGCCGATAGGATGGCTAGGAATTTGCTTTTTGCGAGGTGTCCCTGAGGACGTTGTTGAGAGATCGGAGAGGGGCCTGTTGCCTCATAAATAGAGCACACCGAAGCTCTTTGTAATACTCTGTAGCATTACCTCATAATTAGGACACTCTACGCTTTCTGTGTTTGTGGTTGTTTTGTTGCCTCTGAAGGCTGTTCGGAGC
>Ga0209711_10000346_pt1 | contig 47493 bp, 52 predicted proteins | sample ArcticOcean_MG_C_7_FD_187441 | JGI IMG/M metagenome (GOLD analysis project Ga0209711, IMG submission 187441) | Marine microbial communities from western Arctic Ocean - ArcticOcean_MG_CB11_88 (SPAdes) (version 2) | ecosystem: Environmental > Aquatic > Marine > Oceanic | place: Arctic Ocean... | reverse complement strand
GATAGTGAATTATTAAAAAATTTAGAAAATTGATTCAAAATTTCAATTCTTTTATCTTCTTGTATAAAAAGTTTTAAACTATGTCCCAATTGTGTTAAAGCCCACAAAGCAGCTTCCGGCTGCTTACCAAATGAGTATCTTTGATTATAATCAAAGTATGCCGCAGTAAAGTTAGGTTCTGCAAATTCTAAAAATCTCCATGGACCATAGTCAAAACATTCTCCAGTAACATTAAAATTATCAGTATTTAATACTCCATGAACAAAACCTGAAACTGTAATCCGCCCAATCATGGTAGCAATTCTTTTGACTACTTCTAAAAAGAAGTTTTCAACTATAATATTAATGCTTGCATTATTATTAATTGATTGAAAATAATTTTGATTTATATGAATAATTAACTTTTCAATACTCTCATTTGCATTTAAATGTGCTAATCTTTGAAAGGTTCCTATTCTTATATGACTATGACTCCTTCTAACTAAAACAGCTGATCTTGTTGGCGAAGGTTCATCATTTCGTATAAGATTTTCTCCTGTTTCAATAATGGAGAGAGTTTGACTTGTCAAAACACCTAATGAAGATAGAAATTCTGTAGCCAAAACTTCTCTTACTGCTCCTTTTAAAGTTAAACGACCATCCCCTCCTCTACTAAAACTAGTTTGGCCAGATCCCTTTGTTCCTAAATCCCAAAGTTTATTATTTTTATCTAGGAATTGAGATAACAGAAAACCTCTTCCATCACCTAATTCAGAATTATAATGTCCAAATTGATGTCCATGATATTTTAGAGCTAATGGATAATGTTCAACTCCAGGAAACCTGTTAAACTTACCAAAATAATTAATCCATTTTTCATCATTAATTTTTTCAAAATTTAAAGATTTAGCTACTCTATCATTTCTAAATCTTAGAATATGTTTAGGAAATGTAGCAGGGATTGCTTTTTCGAAAAAATCATTACCTAATTGGGAATGTATATTAGATGGATTTGTATGTGTAATCATATTTAATAATATAACACATGAATTAACAAAAACATTATTTGAATAAAGTATCTTTTAATTTTTTTTCTAAATCACTATATAAAGATAAAACTTGAGGGGCATATCCATTATAGATTTTTGTAGGAATTCTACCTTCAACTCCTAGCTGTTGTTCTGATGCCTGAGACCATCTAGGATGTGAAATTTTAGGATTTACATTTGCCCAAAAGCCATATTCTGCTGGAGCGAGTGATTCCCATAAACCTATTGGTTTTTCACTTACAAAGCTTATTTTAACAATAGATTTAATTGACTTAAATCCATATTTCCATGGAAGGACTAGACGTAATGGAGCACCATTTTGATTAGGTAAAGCTTTACCATAAATACCTGTAGCCATAAAACTTAAATCATTTTCAGCCTCTTTTATTGTTATTCCTTCCTGATAAGGCCAAGGATACCATTTTTGTTTTTGACCAGGGGCAACATTTGGGTCAAAAAAAGTTTCAAATTTTATATATTTAGCATCTGAACTTGGTTCTACTAATGAAATTATTTTTTTAAGAGGAAACCCTGCCCAAGGCACTGTCATTGACCAAGCTTCTACGCATCTGAACCTATAAATTCTTTCTTCCAGGCCTCCTATTTTTTTTAATAAATCATCAATATCTAAAGTTAAAGGTTTTTTTACTAAACCATCAATAGTCAAAGTCCATGGTTTAGTTTTAAGTTGCGCAGCTCTCCTCCATATATTTTTACTAGAACCAAATTCATAAAAATTAGTATAAGTCGTAGCAAAATTTTCTTCAGTTATTGATCTACTGACTTTATAAAAATCATTTACCTTTGGAGGATAATAAGAACTAGGCTGACCAAAAGCACTTTGAGGTATAGAAGACAATCCTGCGTATAAAACAGATCCTTTTACTAAATTTTTTAAAATTTTTCTTCTAGAATTAAAAAATTTTTCATCTGTAATTACACTAGCTTTCAAATCCCATATATTTTTCTTTATTATGAAGGACATATCTTTCCTATTACTTAATTATCTTAAAGTTAAAATTGCTTTTTCAATTCTATTCATAGCTTCATTTAATAAATCTAAACTAGTTGCGTAAGAAACTCTGAAATAAGGCTCTAAGCCAAAAGCACTCCCAGGAACTGCAGCTACTTCAGCTGTATCTAGAAGCCACTCAACTATTGCAGTATCGTTATTTAATGTTTTACCCTCAGGAGTTTGTTTACCAACTATACCTAAAACATTAGGATAAGCATAAAATGCACCTTCTGGCATTAAACATTTCATCCCCTCTATAGAATTCAATCTTTTTACAACGAACTTTCTTCTTTCATCAAAGGCATCTAAACAAGGTTTTAAAAAATCGTTATTACCTTTTATCCCTGCTAAAGCAGCATATTGAGAGATAGAGGAAGCATTAGACGTTGACTGTCCTTGAATTTTTATCATGGCTTTTATTAATTCTGGTGGACCACCAGCATACCCAATTCTCCAACCTGTCATACAATGGCTTTTAGAAACACCATTTACTGTTAAAGTTCTATCTTTTAAATCGGGAGCCACTTGAGCAAACGTAAAAAATTTAAAGTTATCATATACAATATACTCATATATATCATCGGTCATAACATACAAATGGTCATGTTTTCTAACAACATCTGCGATATCTTCTAATTCATCCTTAGAATAACATGCTCCAGTTGGATTGCCAGGACTATTTAAAATCAACCATTTACTTTTTTTAGTAATAACTTTTTCTAATGCAGCCGCTGTTAATTTAAAACCTAAATTAGAAGGACAGTTTACTATAACTGGAGTTCCTCCTGCAAGAAGTGTCATATCTGGATAAGATACCCAAAAAGGAGCAGGAATAATAACTTCGTCTCCAACATTTATAGAGCTCATTAGGGCGTTATATAAAATTTGTTTTCCGCCGGTTCCTACAATAATTTGATTGATTGGATAGTCTATATTATTATCATTTTTAAATTTATTAGCTATAGCTTGTCTAAGCTCAGGAATACCTTCTACGTTTGTATACTTTGTATATCCCTTTTTTATAGCTTCTATTGCAGCCTCTTTAACATGTTCCGGTGTATCAAAATCTGGTTCACCCGCAGATAAACCTATAACTTTTTTCCCCTCTCTTTTTAATTGAGCTGCTTTGGTGGTAATAACCATAGTTGCAGAAGGTTTAATTCTATTCAAACTATCAGAAATAAATGGCATGCAATAACTCCAAAAAAAAATTATAACTATAAATAGGATTTACTATAAATTGAGCAAAGAAAAAATCTTTTTATTAATTAATTTATTATTTTAATTTATTAAGGAATAATACTTGTGAAAATAAAATGGTTAAGTTAGATCAAAACAATAATAAAAACAGAAATGACAATCATAACATGTTTTCTTTAAAATCTAACTTTACTCCTGCTGGTGATCAACCTTCTGCTATAAAGGAGTTAATTTCTGGGATAAAAAATAAAGAAAAGGATCAAGTTTTACTTGGGGTAACAGGTTCTGGAAAAACTTTTACTATGGCTCATGTCATAAATTCTTTAAATAGACCATCTTTATTAATGGCACCAAATAAAACTCTTGCGGCGCAACTTTATGGAGAAATGAAAGATTTTTTTCCAGATAATGCCGTTGAATATTTTGTTTCCTATTATGATTATTATCAACCAGAAGCATATGTCCCAAGGTCAGATACATTTATTGAAAAAGAATCTAGTATTAACGATCAAATTAATAGAATGCGGCATTCTGCTACTCGAGCTTTATTAGAAAGAAACGATGTAATTATAGTAGCTTCTGTTTCATGTATTTATGGTATTGGTTCTGTCGAAACATATTCACAAATGACTATTGAATTAACAGAGGGACAAGAAATTCCTCGTCAAAAGTTATTAAGGCAATTTACTGAATTACAATATAATAGAAATGACATGTCCTTTGTAAGGGGTACATTTCGTGTAAGAGGGGATATAATAGAAATATTTCCGGCTCATCTAGAAGCTGTTGCCTGGAGAATTACGTTATTTGGTGATGAAATTGAAAGTATGTTTGAAGTAGATTCTTTAACTGGAAAAAAGCTAGGAAAATTAAAAAATTTGAAGATTTATGCGAATTCTCATTATGTTACGCCTAAGCCAACAATTAATAAAGCCATAAAATCTATAAAAAAAGAATTGAAAGACCATCTAGAAATTCTTTATGCAAATAACAAACTTGTTGAAGCTCAAAGATTAGAACAAAGAACCAACTTTGATTTAGAAATGATGGAAGCTGCAGGCACATGTCCAGGCATAGAAAACTATAGCCGATACTTATCTGGAAGGAACCCTGGAGAACCCCCGCCTACTCTTTTTGAGTATTTACCTGAGGATGCATTAGTTTTTACTGATGAGAGTCATGTGACAGTAAGTCAAATTGGAGCAATGTATAAAGGAGATTTTAGAAGAAAGTCAACTTTAAGTGAATATGGATTTAGACTTCCTTCTTGTTTGGATAATAGACCTTTAAAATTTGAAGAATGGGAAGCATTTAGACCTCAGACTATTCATGTTTCAGCTACTCCTGGAGAATGGGAGTTAAATAAAACAAGCGGTATTTTTGTTGAACAATCAGTTCGACCTACTGGATTAATAGATCCAGAAATTATTATTAGACCAACAAAAACACAAGTAGATGATTTGATTAATGAGACAAAATTGCAATCTAAAAAAGGGAATAGAGTTTTAATAACTACGCTAACAAAAAAAATGGCAGAAGCTTTGAGCGAATATATGTATGAGGCAGGTTTGAAAGTAAGATATATACATTCAGATGTCGACACCTTAGAGCGAATAGAAATAATTAGAGATCTTAGATTAGGATTATTTGATGCTTTAATTGGGATAAATCTTCTCAGAGAAGGTCTGGACATTCCTGAGTGTGCACTTGTAGCAATACTCGACGCAGATAAAGAAGGTTTTTTACGTTCTAAAACATCTCTTATACAAACAATAGGCCGTGCAGCTAGGCATGTTGAAGGAAAGGTTGTATTGTATGCAGATAGAATTACTGGCTCTATGCAGTACGCAATGGATGAAACTGAAAGAAGAAGAATTAAACAAATCACTTATAATAAAGAAAATAATATCATTCCAACAACTATAATCAGCAAAATATCAGATGTATTAGCTGAATTACATAAAACTTCTGGCACTGAAGAAAGTAAAAATTCTCAATCCCCTGGTAAAAATATAAAGCAGTCTATTGATGAATTACAAACCGAAATGGAAAAAGCTGCTAGTAATCTTGAGTTTGAAGAAGCAGCTAGATTGAGAGATGAATTAAAAAAGCTTCAGCAAAAAGAATTAGGTCTGATGGTAGCCCCTAAAGAAAATTATAGATATAAGGCTCTTAAGAAAAAATAATTTTTTATGTTTAAAATTATATAGCTAATAAAAAAAATGAAGAAAGAATTTAAATAAATTTAATTAATCAGATAATTGAGAATTTAAAATGAGTTTGATTAACTCGAAAAATAAATATTCATTAGAGACAGGAATAGAGGTTATAAAAGATGAATTAATAACAATTCCAAGTAAGCCTGGTGTTTACCAGATGATTGGAGATAATGAAGAATTTTTATATATAGGTAAAGCTAAAAATCTTAAAAATAGAGTTCATTTTTATACCCAGCCAAAAAGATTAAATACAAGATTAACGTATATGGTTAGTCATACAATTCGGATGGAAATTATCATTACTTCATCTGAAATGGAAGCTTTACTTCTAGAATCTAATTTAATTAAAAAATTTGAACCTACTTTTAATATTTTGTTAAAAGATGATAAAAGTTTTAGCTCTATTTTATTAAGTTTAGACCATCCTTTTCCTCAATTATCTGCTCATAGAGGAATAAGAAATAAAAAAGGAAAATATTTTGGTCCTTTTGTTTCAAGAGGCACCGTCTATAAAACTATAGAAACACTTCAGAAAGCATTTTTACTAAGAACGTGTAATGATAACATGTTTAACTCTAGAACAAGACCATGTTTACAATATCAAATCAAACGATGTAGCGCTCCATGTGTTAATTATATTTCAAAAAATTTATATAATGAAAGTTTAGAACTTGCAGAAAAATTTTTATCAGGAAATTCCAAAATTATAAAAAATAGTCTTATTCAACAAATGTATAATGCTTCAGATAACCAAAATTATGAAGCTGCTGCAATTTATAGAAATCGTCTTAAAGCATTAACTGAAGCAACTGCTCATCAAAATATTAATATACCAAATCTTAATGACGCAGACTTTCTTGTCTTAAAAAAAATTGATAATAAAGTTATTATTCAGATGAGTATAGTAAGAGGTGGCTGTAATTATGGATCAAAGTCTTATTTCCCAAATATTGGAAAAAATCCAAATGATGTTATCGCAAATGAAGTTATGCAGGCATTTATTTGTCAATTTTATAACACAAATCAACCTCCATCCATGATAATAGTAAATCAATATCCAAAGGATAAAATTTTAGTTGAACAATTACTTACAAAAAAATTAAATCTTAAAGTAAAAATTGAATGCCCTAAAAAAGGTAGAAAATTTGATGTACTTAACTTAGTACTTAAAAATGCTAATGAGAGCTTAAATAGAAAAATTTATGAGAAATCATCTAATAAAAATAATATGAAAAAAATACAAGAGGTATTCAATTTTAAAAATATTATAAATAAAATCGAGGTCTATGATAACTCACATCATCAAGGGAGCTCTCCTATTGGTGCTATGATTGCCTTTAACGAGGATGGATTTTCTAAATCTTTGTATAGACGATATAATATTGAGACCAATTACTATAAACAACCTCTGGATTATAGTAACAAGATCAGAGATAAAACATATATTAATAATAATAATGATTATGCTATGATGCAAGAAGTAATAAGACGACGCTTTTCAGGAAAAAATAGTTCTAATTTTCCAGATTTATTAATTATAGATGGTGGCAAGGGTCACTTAAGCTCAGTTCTGTCTGTTCTAACAGATTTAGATATAGAAAAAATTAGTGTTTTAGCTATTTCAAAAGGTAGAGAAAGAAATGCTGGGAGGGAACATTTCTTTACTAAGGAAAAAGATAATTTTAATTTTAATAAAGACGAACCAATATTATTTTTTCTTCAAAATTTAAGAGATGAAGTTCACAGATATGCTATTGCAGGACACCGACTAAAAAGTAAAAAAATATTGTTTAAAAACCCATTAGATGAAATTGATGGAATTGGAGCGACCAGAAAGAAAGCCCTTCTTGAAGAATTTGGGTCAGCTAAAGCTGTTGGTAATGCAGATTTAATAGATTTATTAAAAGTTACAGGAATAAGTGAAGCAATGGCAAAAAAAATATTTAATTATTTTAATGATTAGTAAATATTAATAAATTCTTAACTATATTTAAATTAATGAATAAAGTAATAATTATAAATAAATTCTAAGTTCAAGGGTTAATAATGAAAGATAGCAATATAATAATAAAAGCTATTCCTAATAGTTTAACAATTTTCAGATGTGTTGCTGCAGTAATATTACCTTTACTAATTATTTATGGAGGTGAGCTAGGTGCTCGTATAGCCCCAGTTTTGCTAATACTAGCTGGATTAAGTGATTTCTTAGATGGTTTCTATGCTAGGAAATATAACGTTGTTACAAATTTTGGAAAAATAATTGATCCTATAGCAGACAAACTTTTAGTAATTAGTGTTTTGTTAGCGTTAGCCTCTGACCATATGCTTAGTTATGATTTTGCGTTTATTCCAGCATTGGCAATTATATTAAGAGAAATTTTTATTTCCGGTTTAAGAGAAAATATAGCTGGTTATAATTTTTCTATAAACGTATCGAACTTAGCAAAATGGAAAACTACAATTCAATTAGTTGCTTGTGGTAGTTTTTTAGTATGGCGTTCTGAACAATTTTTATATCAAATAGATGCTATAGCTTGGATTTCTCATATTTTGTTATGGCTTGCAGCTTTAATAACTATTATCACTGGATTAGAATACATATTAAAAGCAAAATCATGTTTTAAAGAGCAAAATAATTAAGGATGGATTATGATAATAAAATATTTTTCTTGGATAAGAGAACATGTTGGAAAATCTGAAGAAGAAATTAACTTGCCTGAAAGTGTTATTACGATAGATGACCTAATAAATTATTTAATTTCTGAAAATGATGTATATAAAATAGCTTTTTTAAAAAGAGATCTTATAAAAATTGCTGTGAATAAATCATATTCATCTGCTAGTACAAAAATTAATAATAAAGATGAAATAGCCTTTTTTCCTCCTGTAACTGGGGGTTAAATGAAAAAAATAGAATCTGTTTTAATTAAAATTAAAATTCAAAAAAATGATTTTGATGTTTCTAAAGAAACAAAACAACTTAATATTAATCAACCAGGAGCAATTGTAAATTTCATTGGTATTGTTAGAGGTCTTGACGATAAAACTAATGAAAAAATTTACTCTATGACACTTGAACACTATCCAGGAATGACCGAAACAGAAATAGAAACTATTATATATGACGCATCAAAAAGATGGAAAATTTCTGCAGTAACAGTAATTCATAGAATTGGTAAACTATTCTCATCAGATCAAATTGTTTTTGTTGGTGTTGCATCAAAGCATAGGCAGAATGCTTTTAATGCATGTAATTACATTATGGATTGGTTAAAAACTAAAGCTCCTTTTTGGAAAATAGAAGAAAGTTCGAAAGAAAAAAAATGGGTAAAATTTAATGCATCTGATAATGATGCCATTAAAAAATGGACTGAAATTAAGTAATATTATTTTCTATTTACTAATTTTGAATAAGCCTCAGTCAAATGCAAACATACATTTCCAGGTGTAAATTTATAATTACCTATTTCTTGAACCGGAGTAACTTCAGCAGCAGTTCCAGTTAAAAAACATTCCTCGGCATTTTCCATTTCCTCAGGCATTATTTTTCTTTCAATAGTTTCAATCCCAAGATTTTTAGCAATTTTAATAACTGTCCTTCTTGTTATACCGTCTAAAAAACAATCAGGTAAAGGTGTATGAAGTTTTCCATCTGACATTTTGAAAAATATGTTCGCACCAGTTGCTTCTGCAATTTGGCCTCTATAATCTAACATAAGAGCATCGCTATATCCCTTAGACTCTGCTTCATGCTTAGAAAGTGTGCATATCATATATAATCCTGATGCTTTTGCGTGAACAGGGCCACAATCAGGACTTGGACGCTTCCATTTAGCAATATCAAGTTTAATGCCTTGCATTTTTTGTTCAGGATCAAAATAACTTGGCCATTCCCATACGGCAATAGCTACATTAATTTTTGTAGTCTGAGCTGAAACAGCCATCATTTCACTACCTCTCCAGACGACAGGCCTTACGTATGCATCTTGTAATGAATTTTCTATCAATAATTTATCTTTAGCTTCTAGGATTTCCTTTTTTGTAAATGGAATATCCATATCTAAAGTTAGCGCTGAGTTAAACAATCTGTCTGTGTGCTCTTCACTTGCAAAAATTTTACCTTTATATGCCCTTTCCCCTTCAAAAACACAACTTGCATAATGTAACCCGTGATTTAGCACATGAATATTAGCTGCTTTCCAATCAACCATATTACCATTATACCATATGTAACCTTCTCTGTTATCAAAAGACATATTAACCAAACACTTTTCCTCCACAATTCTTGTTTTATATATTAAGCAATATAATCCACATTATTAGAAAAGAAACAAATTTTTAAAAAAAATATTTTAGAATTAAAAAATTAAATAATTTTAAATTGCGTCTAACTTGTTAATATAAATTTTTTATATAATGATTTGTATAATATTTAAAATTGGTGATAAAAATGAGTAATCAAGATAATAAAAATATCGATTTTCATATTTTAGTCATTGATGATGATCAAAGATTAAGAACCTTACTTAGAAAATTTTTAGAAAACAATGGTTTTAGAGTTTCAGACGCAGAAGATGCCAATCAAGCAAAAATAATAATGGAAAGTATTATTTTTGACTTATTAGTAATAGATGTAATGATGCCCGGACAAAATGGACTAGATTTTTTAAAAGAAATTAGAATAAAAAATAATATACCTACATTAATGCTTACAGCGATGTCATCTCCTGAAAATAGACTTGATGGCCTTGAAATTGGCGCTGACGATTATATGACTAAACCTTTTGAACCCAGAGAGTTGTTAATCAGAATACAGAATATTTTAAAGAGATTCATTCCTTCAATAAAAAAAAATAATTATAATGATCAAATTAAATTTGGCCCATTTTTATTTAATTATAATAACTTAAACCTATATAAAAACGGTAAATCAGTTCACTTGACCACATCAGAACAAAAATTACTAAACTGTTTTGCTAAGGCATCTAATAAAGCTTTATCTAGAGATAATATTAACAATCTACTTGGAGGTAATATAGAAACTCGTTCTATTGACGTATCAGTTGTAAGAATACGACGTAAAATAGAAGAAGACCAAAGATATCCTATATATTTGCAAACTGTAAGGGGAGTTGGATGGATGCTAAAAACTCATGAAGATAAAGGTGATTAATTGAAATTAAAGAATAACTTATGAGATTAAGGAACGTAACACCTAAAAGTCTGTTTGGCAGAATGTTAGCTATTATTCTTGTCCCTATAATACTAGTTCAAATTATTTCTGTTTCAATTTTTTATGAAAGACATTGGGATTGGGTTTCAAGACATATGTCTAAAAGCTTAGCAGAAGATCTAGGTTTATTGATTGATGAATTGGGAAACACTCCATCTAACGATCAAAGAGCTTTATCTGCAAGTAGAGCAAGGCAATATTTTGATATAATTTTTTATTGGCTTGATAAAGGTATATTAAAACCTAATCAATCATTTGATTTAAGGTTTAAAAATTTTCGTGCCGCATTACAAACAAGAATAAAAGAACCTTTTTATCTATCAACAATAGAAAATTCATCACAATTTTATGTTGATATTCAACTTGCTAATGGAATAGTCAGGATGAATATTGATAATAAGAGACTATTTGTCCCAACTGGAATTACATTTATAATATGGTCTATAGGATCATCGATTATTCTTTTTTCAATAGCAATTCTTTTTTTAAGAAGGCAAGTTAGACCAATAATTAGGTTAGCTAATGCTGCTAGACAGATTGGGTTTGGACGTGAAGTAAGTAATTATAATATCGAAGGAGCAACAGAAATTAGACTAGCAGGAAGAGCCTTTCAAGCTATGAGACATAGAATAAATAAACAAATTTCAGAGAGAACTTCGCTATTAGCTGGAGTAAGTCATGATCTTAAAACGCCTCTTACTAGAATGCGCTTACAATTAGAAATGTTAGATACTAATCAAGATATAAAAACAGATTTTGAAAATGAATTATTAGAATTAGAGAATATGATTGATGGATATTTAGAATTTACTCGTAATGATAGAGAAGAAGAAATGGTTGATGCAAGCTTATTTAAATTATTACAACAAGCAGCAAAATCCTCAGATCCAGATGGCAACTATATATTTATAGCCTCACCTCCAGAAAGACTTCCTGTCTTTCCAATTCAAGTTCAATCAATAAGAAGAGCACTTATTAATTTATTAACCAATTCAATACGATATGCAGGAAAAACCAATGTTCAAATACAAATTTTTGACGATCATAGTGAGATAATTATTGATGATAATGGCCCTGGTATTCCAAGAGATAAGAGAGAAGAAGTTGTTCTTCCTTTTACAAGATTAGAAAATTCTCGAAATATTAAAACAGGAGGCACCGGCTTAGGTTTATCAATTGCAAAAAATGCTGCTCTTTCTCATGGCGGAGAGCTTATTCTTGAAGATAGTCCTCTCGGAGGCCTAAGAGTGCGTTTTTTATTACCATTATAGTTTTCTAATTCTATTTTTTTATAATACCAAACATGTAGCCTAAATCTTCAATTTCATGAAGATATTGATCCAAATACCTAATAGTAGTATCTAAATTAGAGTTTTCTTCTTTTAAAAAAACATCAACCGTTCTCGAGTAAACTAAATTCAAAGCAACTGATTTTAATAATAATTTACAATTATTTTCACTTCCTTCAACTATGTTTAACAAGTCAAACATAAAAGATTGATTGTTCTTAAATAAATCACAAAAAAATTTGGCTCTTAAATCAAACCCTTCACTTAATATTTTGAATGCTGGCTGATACAATAAATATTTCTCAAATCTTAAAATTATACCTTCAAGTATTTTTTCATATATACTAGAAACAGTATCATATGATATTTCTTCCTTTAATTCATTTAAAGTTTCTTGATCTAATTTTGCTAAAAGTATTTTTAGAAAAAAAACATTATAATCCCTTTGAAATTTTGGAAGAATCGATTCAGCGTCTTCTATAGAAATCTTACTTAATTTACATAATTCATAAATATTTATTTCAGTCTTAAATGTTTTTTTTATGATTGAGAAATAGGCTTCACATAGATTTAATTTAATTTCTGACAATTTATTTTTCATTTCAAATATAGATTTAATTATTTGAGTTTAAATTTTGTGCTCTTTTTTTTGCGAGTTCAATCGTCGACTTTAATAATGGAAACAATCCAGTTCGAGGACACATTAGTTTCTCTAAAGCAGCTTCTGTAGTACCACCGGGACTTGTAACATTTTGCCTTAATTTTTTTGGATCAATATTAGTTATATCTAATAATTGTGCAGATCCAATCAAAGTTTCTAATGCCAAAAGCTTAGCATCTTTTTCTTCTAAACCTTCATCTTTTGCTATTTGTGCAAGAACTTCAACAAAATAAAATACATAAGCTGGACCAGACCCAGAAACAGAAGTCACTACATCAATTAATATCTCAGAATTTAGAAATACAGTTTTACCAATTGAACTCAATAATTTGTAAGCGTCACTCTTTTCTAATTCTGTTACATTATCAGTTTTACAATAACCCGTAATTCCTCTACCAACAGACGCTGGGGTGTTAGGCATAGCTCTTATAATTTTTATATTTTTATTAAGATTTTCTTGGAACCATCTAAATGATAAACCAGCAGCTATTGATATAAAAAGCGTATTTTGATTATAGATCTCACAAATTTGTTTTATTGTTAATGACATTTGTTGAGGTTTAACGGCCAAAAAAATTATATCTAAATTTTTAATATTTGTAATAGTTAACAATTCTTTAATATCTTTAAATGATTGAAATCCATCAACTAAAGCTTGATTTTTTAACTTTTCTGCTTTTTCTATAATTAGAAAATTAAAGTCAATATTAGACGATTTCCAACCTTTAGCTAAAGAGGAACCCATTTTTCCATATCCAAATAAAATTATATTTTTCATTTTTACTTCTCAAATTCAAAAATAGAGCAAATTATTTATAATCAAGCACTACCTAAAGCTCTAACAAACATTAAGTCTGTCAATTCTATAACAGTTGTTTCACTATAAAATATCTTATGCATCGATAAAGTAAAATTTTGAATTAATTCATCGGCAATACTTAACTTTAAATCTATTAAATCATAAACAAGTTTGTTTGAAGCTTTATATGATAAAGCGATTGAAAATCTATAAATAATATTTTTGTTTTTTAGATCAAAAACAAAATAACCATCATTATTTTTTTCATTCACATAATTAATTAACAGAAATAAGTCATTGGTTTTGTTATTAGGTAATTCCATGTCTAAAACACATTCGAAATATAATTCTTCATTATTATAATTTATATTTAAAGAGTAATCTGCTAATTCACCTTTACGGTTACAAATAATATGTTCTTTAGAATATAAAAAACTTTTCCAATTATATTTTTGAAGAATATTAAATATTTCATCTGAAATAATAATATTTTGATAATCTTTAATCATTCATAATCACAACATGTAGTATAAATTAATTATATTATACTACATATACTATTATGTAATATTCTAAAACTAAAAAATATTATTTTTTATTTTTATCTTTTACTTTTAGGGTTTTTTTCTGATTTTCTGCTTTATATAAATTAAACTCAGCGTTTAATTTTTCATGCCTATCTATCAAAGCTTCAAAATCCTCTCTGCTTACAATCCCTTGACTATTTATTAGTTTTTCAAATCTACTTTTTATAATATTATCAATTTCGTTTTTTAAACTTGAAAATGTTGATAGAGCTCCTGAAACCATAGAAGCTGTATCTTTTAAAAAAAAATTTGTTTTTCTCATCTAAAAACCCTTTATCAAAAACTTTTTTAATATAATTGCATAATCACACTAATCATTATAAATATATTTATATATATAAAAATTACAAAGCATATTTTTTATAATTAAATAATTATTTTTTACAATAGTATTTGAGATAAATGATAGAATTTCCAAATATTAATCCGATAGCGCTTGACCTTGGGTTAATTAAAGTTAGATGGTATGCTATTGCATATTTGGTAGGTATATTATCTAGCTGGTCCTTGATTTTAAAAATAATTTCAATAAAAAAATTAAATTTAAATTCAGAGATTATTAGTGAATTAATTAGCAATATTATAATTGGAATTATTTTAGGCGGCAGATTAGGTTATATCCTATTTTATAACTTTGGATATTTTTTAGACAATTTTATAGAAATTTTTAAAATTTGGAATGGAGGCATGTCATTTCATGGGGGGTTAATCGGTGTTATAATTGCAGTTATTTATACAGCTAGAAAGTATGATACTAAATTAATGCTTCTTGCTGACTTAGTCGCCATTACAGCACCTATTGGAATTTTTTTTGGAAGATTAGCTAATTTTATTAATGGTGAACTTTATGGGAGAATTACAAATCATTATTTTGGTATAATATTCCCTAATGGAGGAAAACTTCCTAGACATCCTAGCCAATTATATGAAGCCTTTTTTGAAGGACTTTTTTTGTTTTTAATATTATTAACAGCTTTACAATTTAAAAATGTTTTAGAAAAAAACGGACTATTATGTGGTTTATTTATATCTCTTTATGGCATGTTTCGTTTTTTTATTGAATTTGTTCGAGAACCAGATGCACATATTGGATTACTTTATTTAAATTTTACAATGGGACAATTACTTTGTTTACCAATGTTGATACTTGGATTATTTTTTATTATTAATAGTTATAAACGTTTTTTTTAAATTCTTAATAAGATTAATATCTACTTTTGAGATAATTATGAAAATAAAAAAAATACAACATTCACTAATTACAGATAGCACTATTAGCTATGGCTTCTTTACAAGAATTGGTGGCAAATCTGTTTCACCATATGATTCTTTAAATTGTGGATTTAATAGTGGAGATGACAAACTTAATGTAATAAAAAATATTGAAATAGTCAGAAGAGATTTAAAACTAAGTAAAATTATAATGTTAAATCAAATTCATTCATCGAACATAATTACAATAGATCATAATAAAGATAATTATGATTTTCATAAAGCAGATGGAATGGTTACTAATCTTTCTGGATTAGGACTTTCAATCCTAGGAGCGGACTGTGCCCCTATTTTATTTTATGATAATATTTCACAAACTATAGGAGTTTGTCATGCAGGATGGCGAGGAACAATTAATAATATAGTCGAAATTACAATTAGTAAAATGGAAGCAATAGGAGCAAAAAGGAAACGAATAATAGCTATAATTGGACCTGCCATACAAAAAAAATCTTATGAAATTGGAGAAGACGTTGCTAAAATAATTAAACAATTTTCTTTTTATGAACCTAGTAATGATATTTTATATTCTATAGAAAACAATAAGTATTTATTTGACCTTCCTTTATTATTAAAGCAATCTTTAAAATATTCCAAAATTGATCAAGTTGGAGACACAAAATTAGATACCTATCAAAATAACGATTTGTTTTTTAGTCACAGGCGTACTACACATGAAAGTGATTTAAAAGAAAGTAAAACTGGAAGACAAATATCAGTTATAGGCATTATAAAATGAGCTATTTAAATGTTGTGAAATTATAATGCCACATTTAATAATTTTTTTTATAGCAATGATATTAGGCTTATTAATTTTAATTTTTATTTAATATAAACAATGAAAAAATAAAACCTTGATTCCAATTGATATACACTGCTATTAGAAATAAATTAAAAATTCACTTTTAAGGCATTTAATATGAAAATATTAGCTTGTAATTCAAACAGACCTTTAGCTGAAAATATTTCTAAAACACTTAATTCTCAATTAATTAAAGCTGATGTCAAAAGATTTTCTGATATGGAAGTATTTGTTGAAGTTCAAGAAAATGTGAGAGGCGAAGATATGTTTGTTATTCAGTCAACATCATATCCAGCAAATGATAATTTAATGGAATTACTTGTATCTTTAGATGCACTTAGACGAGCTAGTGCAAGAAGAATAACTGCAGTAATTCCTTATTATGGATACGCAAGACAAGATAGAAAATCAGGCCCTAGAACTCCTATATCAGCAAAATTAGTAGCTAATCTAATAACTAAAGCTGGAGCAGACAGAGTATTGACCATGGATCTCCATGCAGGACAAATACAAGGTTTTTTTGACATTCCCACTGATAATTTATTTGCAGCCCCTGTCTTCATAAAAGATATTGAAAAAAGGTATAATAATAAACCAGTAGTTATAGTTTCTCCAGATGTTGGGGGAGTTATTAGAGCTCGAGCTATAGCTAGGAGAATAAATGTAAATTTAGCTATTATCGACAAAAGAAGAGAAAAAGCTGGATCTTCAGAAGTAATGAACATAATTGGTGATGTTGCAAATCATCACTGTATTTTAGTTGACGACATAATTGACTCTGGTGGAACTCTTTGTAATGCAGCTCAAGCACTTATAGATGCCGGAGCTACTAGCGTAGATGCTTATGTAACACATGGAGTGCTTTCTGGATCAGCAGTTTCAAGAATTAATAATTCTCCATTAGATATGCTAGTAACCACAGATTCCATTAAAGCAACAGAAGCAATAAAAGTAACATCTAATATTAGACAAATATCTATAGCTCCTATTATTGGTGAAGCAATAAGGCGAGTTCATATGGAACAATCTGTTTCAAGTCTATTTGAATAATGTTTTTTTATAATTTACTTTATATTTTTTAATTATAGAGTTATGTATTCTTTATTCTTTTGCACCCCTGGAGGCAAAGAATTTTTAAAAGGAGAAAATTAAATGGAAACAATAGAAATTAAAGCCGAAGCTCGAAGTCAGGTTGGTAAGGGGTCTGCCAGAGCAGCAAGGCGTGCAGGGTTAGTTCCTGCAGTAATTTACGGAAATAAACAGACACCAATAACTATAACTTTAAAAGCTAATGAATGGCGTCAATTGATGCATAAATCTGGTATTTTTAGCCAGTTAATTAATATAGAACTAGATAATGAAAAACATTTTGTTTTACCTCGTGATATTCAACAACATCCAGTTTCAGAAGAAGCTGAGCACGTTGATTTCTTAAGGGTAACTCAAAATGCAACTGTAGCAGTGGGAATTAATGTTGAGTTTTTAAATGAAGATTTATGTACTGGCATAAAACTTGGTGGTATTTTAAATGTCGTAAGATCTCAAGTAGAACTTAACTGTCCGGCTATCTCTATACCAGAAAAAATTACTGTTGATTTAACTGGTTTAAATGTTGGACATACAATACATATTAGCTCAATAGAGCTTCCAGAAGGCTGTACACCAACAATTACAGATAGAGATTTTACAGTAGCAACAATCGCAGCGCCAAGAGGCGGATTAGATGAAACTGATGATGGTGAAGAAACAGAAAAACCAACTGAAGAAGCTGAAGAAAATAAAAGTGATAGTTAGTTTTAACTATCACTTACTTTAAATTGGAAGTTAGCAAATCAGATGTTTCTATTTGTAGGACTTGGAAACCCAGGAATAAACTATGTAAATAATAGACATAATGTTGGTTTTATGTTGGTTGATAGTCTAGCTAAACATTATAAAGCGCCTAATTTTACTAAAAAATTTAAATCTGAATTTACAAAAACTACTATTAATTCAAATATTTGTATGTTGTTAAAACCATCTACATTTATGAATAATTCTGGATTAGCAGTTAAAGAAACAAAAGATTTTTTTAACTGCCCTATAGAAAATATTATTGTTTTTCATGATGAGATAGATATTAACCCTGGTCAGGTCAAAATAAAAAAAGGTGGTGGTCATAATGGTCATAATGGATTAAAGAGCATTGATCAATTTATTGGCAAAGGATATAATAGAGTTCGAATTGGTGTAAGTAGACCTTCTAAAATATATCAAAATAACATTAATGAAAACATATCAAACTGGGTTTTATCTGATTTTTCTTTAGATGATAAAGCTAAATGGTTAGATAATTTAATTGAAAAAATGACCGTTAATTTAATATTATTAATGGAAAAAGAAATAAATCAATTTTTAACAAATACTAGACAATAAAATTTTAGGTATAATTATGGGATTTAAATGTGGAATAGTGGGTTTGCCAAATGTTGGAAAATCAACTTTATTTAATGCTCTTACAGAGACAGCATCTGCAGAAGCTGCTAACTATCCTTTTTGTACTATAGAACCAAATACAGGAATAGTTTCAGTTCCTGACAAACGCTTGTTTTTATTGTCAGAATTAGCAGAATCACAAAAGATAATTCCTGCCCAAATGCAATTTGTTGATATAGCAGGTCTAGTTAGCGGAGCAAGTAAAGGTGAAGGTCTTGGTAATAAATTTCTTGCACATATTAGAGAAGTGGATGCTATACTGCATGTATTAAGATGCTTTGAAGATGACGATATAACTCATGTTGAAAATACTATTGATCCTATAAGAGATGCAGAAATAATCGAAACAGAATTGATGTTAGCTGACATTGAGAGCTTAGATAGACAAATGCATAATATTTCAAAAAAAGCACGCGCAAATGATAAAGAAGCAAAAGCTGATTTATTAATTATGGAAGAGTTATATAAACACTTATCTGATGGAACCCCAATACGCTTATTAAATTTATCATTCGAAAAAGTAAAAAGAATTAAAGTCTTTAATATGTTAAGTTCTAAACCTCTTTTGTACGCTTGTAATGTCAGTGAAAAAGATGCAGCAACTGGAAATAATTTTTCTAAGCTTGTTTTTGAAAAAGCAAATAAAGAACAAGCAGAAACTGTAATTATTTCAGGTTCTATAGAATCTGAAATAGCCTTATTAGATGATGATGAAAAAAGTGAGTTTTTAAAAGACTTAAATTTAGAAGAGTCTGGTCTTACAAGATTAATAAGAGCTGGCTTTGGCTTGCTTAATTTAATAACATTTTTTACAATTGGCCCTAAAGAAGCAAGGGCTTGGACATTAAAAAATAATTCAACTGCACCAGAAGCTGCAGGGGTAATTCATACAGATTTTCAAAAAGGGTTTATAAAAGCTGAAACTATATCTTATGAAGATTATATCAAATTTAAAAGTGAACAAGCCGCTAAAGATGCAGGTCGAGCAAGGATAGAAGGTTCAGAATATAAAGTTGTTGATGGTGATATATTTCATTTTCGCTTTAATGTTTAAAAATATTAAATAGGGGTTAAAATATGAATAATTTTCTTGATATTATAGCTAACGATAATCACGCTTTCTCAGCTTATTTAGCTCAACCTAAAGATAAACCAAAAGCAGGAGTTGTTATCCTTCAAGAAATATTTGGAGTAAATGTTCACATACAAGAAGTTGCTGATTTATTTGCTCAAAATGGTTATTTAGCAATAGCACCGTCATTATTTGATAGAAAAGAAAGAAACGTGCAACTTGGGTATGATAAAGATGGTGTTGCAAAAGGTAGAGAGCTAAAAGATTTATGTGATAATGATGCCCTTAAAGATATTGAAGCTGCAATTTCAGTTGTTTCTTCAGCTGGAAAAGTTGGGGTAATAGGTTATTGCTGGGGAGGTTCGTTATCGTGGCGAGCAGCTTGCGAATTCAATAGCATTAGTGCAAGCGTTGCCTACTATGGTGGTGAAATTCCATCTTTAAAAGATCATACTGTTAATTGTAATACATTATGTCATTTTGGTGAATTAGATCTAGGAATTCCTATTGAAACTGTTAAATCTTTTCAACAATCTCAACCAAATGTACTTACATATACATATCCTGCTGATCATGGATTTAACTGTAATCATAGGCTGCAATTCAATGAAATTAGTGCTAAAATAGCATTAGACAGAACTTTAAAATTTTTAGAAACAGAGCTTAACTAGTTTTTTTTTCTCTACTTTTTATAGGCGCCCAGATCTGTCTCATAGCAAAGTAGGATAATATTGTTAATACTAATAAGAAGCATATTACAGATATCCCTATTCTTTTTCTGTCTTCTAATTCTGGCTCAGAAGCCCAAGCCAGAAATGTTGCTACGTCTTTTGCCATTTGAGCAGGAGTAGCTTTTGTTCCATCGGCATAAGTTACCCCATCTTCATATAAAGGTTGTGGCATACCAATTAAGTTACCTTGATAATAACTATTGAAGTACATTCCATCTGGAACATTTTTATTTGACGGCGCGTCTTTATAGCCTGTTAACAAAGCATGAAGATAATCTGCACCTCCGGATCTAGATTTAACAATTAATGATAAATCAGGAGGATACGCACCTCCATTACCTGCCCTTGCAGCTAGATCATTTGGATATGGAGAAACAAACTTATCACTAGATCTAGCAGGTCTCTCAATAGTTTCACCATCTTCATTTATATCTTGAACGCTGTTCTCTGCGGCAAAAGCTTTAACTTCTTCATCATTATAACCTAAAGCTTTTAAATTCCTGTAGGCAACTAATCTAAGTCCATGACATCCAGAACATACTTCCTGATACACTTGCAATCCTCTTTGCTGAGAAGCTCTATCATAAGTTCCCATAATACCGGAGAAGGACCAATCTTTCTTTGGGTATGAAATAGTATCACCAGCAGCAAAAGATATATTTGGGAAAAGAAAGAAAAATAGAAAAATAATATTTTGAAAAAAATATTTATTTCTATTTATATTATTCTGAAAAAACATTTATTTTTTCTCCCTGGCAGCTGAAATGGCCGCAGTATATGAGCCACTTAAAACAGGCTGTGAAATAGATATAGGAAGCGGTTTTGTTTTTTCTATATAAGGTAATAAAGGAAACAATATCAAAAAATGAAAGAAATAATAAGCAGTTGCTATCCTTGATAGAATTACATAGATACCTTCAGCTGGCATAGCACCTAAATAACCTAATAAAAAACAATCTAGCACTAAAACCCAGAAAAATATTTTAAAAATTGGTCTAAACTGAGATGATCTAACAGGAGATCTGTCTAACCAAGGCAAAATAAACAATACAGCTATTGAACCAAACATAAAAAGGACCCCACCTAACTTATCTGGGATAGCTCTTAAAATAGCATAAAAAGGTAAAAAATACCATTCGGGTACAATATGAGCAGGAGTCACCATTGGGTTTGCTTCAATGTAATTATCAGGGTGCCCCATAAAATTTGGAAAGAAAAAGACTGCTGCTGCAAATAAAGTTAAGAAAATACCTAATCCAAAAAGATCTTTAATAGTATAATATGGATGAAATGGTAAAGTGTCTTGTGTTCCTTTCACATCTATACCAATGGGATTATTTGAACCAAATCTATGGAGAGCAACAAGATGAAGAATAACAACACCTACTATAACAAATGGCAAGACAAAATGAAGAGAAAAAAATCTATTTAAAGTTGAATTATCTACAGAAAAACCACCCCAAAGCCATGTAACTATACTCTCTCCAACAACTGGTATAGCAGAGAATAAGTTGGTAATAACTGTCGCTCCCCAAAAACTCATTTGTCCCCAAGGTAAAACATAACCCATAAAAGCCGTTGCCATCATTAATAGAAGTATAAGAACACCTAATATCCATAAAAGTTCTCTTGGAGCTTTATATGAGCCATAATATAAACCTCGGAAAATATGAATAAAAACCACAATAAAGAAAAAGCTTGCTCCATTCATATGAATATAACGAATTAACCATCCATGATTTACATCTCTCATAATTCTTTCAACTGAATCAAAAGCATAATCTACATGAGGTGTATAATTCATTGATAATACAATACCGGTTATTATCATTGTAACTAATGCTATACCTGCTAAAGAACCAAAATTCCAAAAATAATTTAAGTTTTTAGGAGTAGGATAATGATTTAATTCGTGATCCATAAATGTGAATATTGGAAGCCTATAATCTATCCATTTTACGACTGGGTTTTTAAACTTAGGCTTAGACATTTATTGCTCCTGCTATCATAAAAATATAAGTATTCATTTTTTAACCAATTTTAATTACTGTGTCTGATAAAAATTTATAAGATGGCACTTCCAGATTAGTTGGAGCTGGACCTTTTCTAATTCTACCAGAGTGATCATAATGCGACCCATGACAAGGACAAAACCATCCACCATACTGACCTTTTACATCGCCTGATTTTTGACCTAAAGGAACGCAACCTAAATGAGTGCAAACTCCAACTAAAACAATATATTTTTCTTTTGTTACTCGTTCAGAGTCAGTCTGAGGATCTCGCATTCCCTCTAGAGAAACTTCTTGAGCTTGTTTTATTTCATCAGCAGTTCTATGACGAACAAATACTGGTTTACCTCTCCATTTAACAGTTATAGCTTGACCTTCTTCAAGAGAAGATAAATCTATCTCTGTTGAAGCTAAGGCCAAGGTATCTGCGGCAGGATTCATTTGATCAATTAATGGCCATACAAAAGCTGCAGCACCGATACCAGCTAATGCATAAGTTGAAACAATTAGAAAATCTCTTTTATCTTCGTCTTGTTCACTTTTTAAATTAGATTTTGTAGACATGACACTCCCGAAAACTAACTAGACATAGTTTATATAACCTTGCTTTTTATAAATTTCTAGTATTTTTAAATATTGATAGTATTTTTTTTTAAATTTATAAACATTTCTTATAAAAAAGTCATCCATTAAGTCATTTATCATATATTTTTAAGGCCATAATACCATAGGGGGCAAACTCATTAGTACGGCTTCTGTATTACCTCCAGTTTTTAAACCAAAAATTGTTCCTCTATCATATAATAAATTAAACTCAACATACCTACCTCTTTTTATTAACTGATTTTTTCTATCTAATTCATCAAATTTTCTATTAATTCGTTTATTAATAATATCTACATAAGAATTTAAAAATGTTTTACCAACATCCTTTACAAAAGAAAAATCTTTATCCCAGTCATTATTATAAAGGTAATCAAAAAATATTCCTCCAATACCTCTGGTTTCTTGTCTATGGGGCAAGTAAAAATATTCATCACACCATTTTTTAAAATTAGGATAGTATGTCTCGTTATATTTATTACAACTTTCTTTAAAACCATTATGAAAAATATGGGACATATTTTTATCTTCAAATATTGGAGTTAGATCTCCACCTCCTCCAAACCAAATTTTTTTATCACTGCCTTCTCCAGTTATAAGAAATCTAGTATTCATATGAGCAGCAGGTATAAATGGATTACACATATGAGAAACCACGGAAATTCCTGTTGCCCAAAATTTACCATTCTTTTCAGCGCCAGGAATTTGATTTCTAAACTGTTCAGAAAATTCCCCATAAACTGTAGAAATATTGACACCAACTTTTTCAAAAACTTGGCCTTTCATTATAGAAATAGTTCCCCCTCCACCACCATTTCTGTCCCATTTTTTCTTTTTAAAAACTATCTTTTCTTTTTCTTTACTAAATTCATTTTCAATTTTCTCAAATGAGCTACAAATTTCATCACGAAGATTTTCAAACCAATTACTTACTAATTTTTTTCTATTATTTGTTAACTCTTCATCGCCTTCTGATTTTTGAAGATATAACTTTTCAATCATTTCTTGTTTTATTGACATATTTTATAATTTCTATTTAAAATTTATTTTAAAAAAATTTTGGATTTCATACAAAGAAGAACTAAAATTATTATTAACCCAATATTGTTCAGCTTTAAACAATAATAATTTTATCTCATTATAATCACTTACTTTACTTAATTGTAAGATATGATTTCTATTGAATGGGCATTTTGGTAAATGAATATCTAAAACATTTATTTTTTTTAAATCCTCATAAGGAAGAATATGGAACAGTCCTAATTTACACCAACTAATTGGAATTCTTTCATTTCTATAAATTGATTTATTTAAAAAAAATATCCTATTTTTCATTTTCCACAAAGTTTTAATTATTTCAATTTTTTTAGATTGATTAGTTATATCTTTAAAATTTTTGACATCTATAGGACTGTATATAGATTTGATTTGTTTTAAAAAATTATAATATTTCATCGTTTTTTTTGAAAATTCTAATCTTAGGTATGCTGCTTGCAATTGATTAAAGTCATATAAATGAGGTATAAAAATTGATAATAAATCTAGTTTTGAATCATCAATAACATCGGATCCAAAAAATTTAAGATACTTTAGAATCTTAAAATTTTTAATTTTGAATCCTTTATTTTCTCTTTCATTTTTTTGAATATTTTTTGAATACAAAATATATTTATCTAATGATAATCTTTGCATCATTGATAAACTCAATTCGAAGTTTTTGTTATTTAAAATTTTTGTTAATTCATCTTTCATTCTTTTATTTGATAATAAATTAATATTATCTAGTTTTACTAAAATATTTTTTATGAAAATATTAGAAATTTTTTTATTTGGAAATAATGAATAGAAACGACAAAACCTAATTACTCTCAGATAATCCTCTTCGCATCTTTTTATAGGATCACCAATAAATCTTAATTTTCTATTCTTTATGTCATCAATGCCATTAAATGGATCAAACAAGTTCCCCAAACTATCTAAATAAATTGCATTTACTGTAAAATCTCTCCTACTCGCATCCAATTCTATTTTATCTGTTTGCTCTATAAAAGCTTGCCTACCATATGAAACCAAGTCATTTCTTAAACTAGTAATTTGATATTCTTTATTATTTAAAATCAAAGAAACTGTTCCGTAATCAACATTTCTTGTAATTACTTTAATTTGTGTTTTGTTGATGCTTTTTATAAAAACATTAATATCAATATTTATAGCAAAATCTATATCTTTGATTTCTTTCTTTAGAAAATAGTCTCTAATTGCTCCTCCAACAATCCACATTTTTGAATTAGAAATACTAGCTAATTCAAATATATCACTTACGTTGGGTTCTTTTAGAAAATAATTTAATAAACTAGAGTTAAAAATTTAAAAGTCCCTCTTGAATTTTATTTTGCGAATTGACCGTTAATAACCTTACCATTTTGAATTAAAGGTGGCTTATAGTTATAAGAAGGCTTTGCAGCATTATTTTCTAATAATAAAAAGGATGAGAAAACAATCAAAATAAATGCTACTAAACTTATAAAGGAGGCAATAAAAACTGAATTTTTATAAGTAAGTTTTTGGAGTATATATTTTGTTAAAAAGAAAATAGCTATTGCAAATAAGCCAGCTAAAAAAATTATTACATATCGTCGCATGGTGGAAACTCCCTAAAACCTAAACCCGCAGAAATTGTTACAAGTACTCTAGCAGTAAGACCCCAAATATTTTCATTATTATAATTTATTCTCCATGTCATAGCCATACTAGATTTAATTGGAGGCTTTTCTCTAAGATGATATTTAGGAGATAATAATAGTTTAGACTTTGGGCAAAATATTTTTTCAACCTCTATTGGATTTGGATAAATCAACCTCTCCCAATTTACCTCTAATTTCATTAAAGCAATGAATGGGGTTACAACATAACCTGTTCCAGTATAAAATTTAGGCAACTCTCCAATAATATCGTAGTTATTTCTAGAGAGACTTATCTCTTCTTCAGTTTCCCTAATAGCAGTTTCCAATAAATTTTTATCATTCAGCTCTTTTCTTCCTCCTGGAAAAGCTACTTGACCAGCATGTTTTCTTAAATTATTTTTTCTTTGAGTAATTAGAATGTTACTTTCTTTCTTTTTTTCATTGTTAATAAAAATAACCAAAATGCTAGATTCAATATATTCATTAACTGAACGTAAGGTATCTCCAGCGTTTTTTACATTTGTAATACATTCTTCCAATTGTTGTTTAGATATAATGGTTTCCAAAATTTTACCCAATATATTAGTTAGTTATGACTAATTATTTTATTTATATTTTTAAATAATGTACTATCGTTAATTAATAAACAAGAATGAAAATTTATGTACATTTATTTACCTATAGCAGAACAACCTATTCACTCCCTAGCTATATTGGGAGTAGGTTCACTTATTGGCTTTATTATGGGCTTAGTTGGCGTCGGAGGCGGATTCTTATTAACGCCTATTATGATGTTTTTAGGGATACCTTCACCAGTAGCGGTGGCTTCAGTAGCAAACCAGTTGGTAGCTCCTTCCATTTCAGGCGTTTTATCTCATTGGAAAAAAGGTAATGTTGACTTTAAAATGGGGACAGTCCTTCTTATAGGAGGAGTTTTAGGCTCATCAATTGGTGTAATTCTTTTTAATTATTTAGCAAAAGTAGGTCAATTAGATTTGGTAATTAGAGCCTCTTATGTAATTTTTCTATCTATTATTGGAAGCTTGATGTTTGTTGAATCCATGAGACTAGTACTAAGGAAAAGAAAAGGTAAAATTACACGTGGAAAACTTCATCAACACACATGGCTTCACGGCTTACCATTTAAAACACGTTTTAGAAAATCAAAATTATACATTTCAATACTTCTACCAATATTAATTGGCCTTATAGTTGGAGTGTTAGCAGCAATCATGGGGATAGGTGGAGGGTTTATTATTGTACCAGCAATGATTTATCTTTTAGGAATGCCAACTTCCCTAGTGGTTGGTACTTCACTCTTTCAAATCATATTTGTTGCAGCGAACACTACAATTCTTCAAGCTTCTCAGAATCAAACTGTAGATATAGTTTTAGCAACTTTATTGTTACTGGGATCAGTTGTCGGAGTTCAAATTGGATCTAAATTTACAAATGTTCTAAAAGGCGAGCATTTGAGATTAATATTATCTACAATTATTATTTTAGTAAGTTTACAGATATTAACTGATCTCATCACAATGCCTAGTGATCTTTTTTCCGTTGTTATTAGAAAGTAATCTAATATGAAAAATGCATTTCAAATTATATTACTGCTATTTGTTTATACTTACTCGTCTAATTCTAGCGCTGAAAATAATTTAGTAGCAGATTTATCTCAAGACAACGTTAAAATATCTACAAATTTTTTAGGTGCTAAAATACTTCTATTTGGCGCTTATGATGGAATACAAGGAGATGATATAATAGTTGTTGTGTCAGGTCCCAAAGGTCTTGTTACAGTTCAAAAAAAAGAAAAAGTTTTAGGAGTATGGGTTAATACAAAAAAAATAAATTATATAAATGCACCAAAATACCTGCATATAGCGTCTAATAGGGATATTAATGAAATTTTAAATTATAAAACTAGAAAAATCTCAGAAATTGGCCTTAACAACTTAAATGTAAGGATGCAACCAGGGGAAAATATATCTACAAAAGAAGAAGAAACATGGCGCAAAGCTCTTACTAGAAATATGCTAAAGTCAAAACTTTGGAGCTTAGATGAGAATTCAGTAAAATTAAATAAAAATGCTTTATTTAGAACTTATGTAGCACTCCCTTCAAACGTCCCTACTGGTATTTTTAATGTTAAAATATTGCATTATCGAAATAATAAACTTATTTCAAAAGAAAGAAGTACAATCAATGTTTCAAAATCAGGAATGAGTGCCGAAATTTATAATATAGCGCAAAACTATTCTACTTTATATGGTATTTTTGCAGTACTCTTAGCTGTTTTAATTGGTTGGATAACAAATATAATTTTTAGAAAAATATAAAGAGCAAATTATGAATAATAAAATAAACAATAAAATAAAATCTAAAGCAGTTAAACCTGGGAATAGATTGTTTTTAGTAGTTGCAGATGATAGCAAAGAATTGCATCAAGCTCTATATTATGCTGCTAGACGAGCTGCAACAGCAAATGGAGAAATAGCGTTATTTAGATGCATTGAACCTACTGAAGGTCAGTTATGGGGAGGTGTAACTGAAATAATGGAGGCTGAAAAAGAACAAGAAAGCAAGGTTCTTCTCCAAGAATTAAGTAACTATTGTGAGAAATTAGGTGCGCCTAAACCAAGAACTTTTGTTAGAAGAGGAATTACGTCTGAAGAATTGTTTAAATTAATTAACAATGAGGCTGCAATTAGAGTTCTAGTTCTTGGGGTTTCAATAGAGACAGGCAATCCAGGTCCTTTAATTAATTACATAATAAATAACGGCAGCAATGAATGTAGAGTTCCAATAACTATTGTACCAGGAAATTTGTCTGATGATCAAATCGATGCTTTAGTTTAAAATTAAATTTTTAGTTGCTTTTCACATTAAGAATCTTTAGAAAAAAATATAAATTTTATCTTTTTAATTTGAGATTTTCAAGATGTTTAGAAATGCAGTTTTATTAATAATAGGAATAGTGTGTATTACAATGGCTCAACCAACAAAAAAAGCTTCTGCTAGTTCAAGTAAATTTATAACTATAGAAACCACTAAAGGAAAAGTTGTTATTGAAACTCTTTCTAAAATTGCACCAAATCATGTTAAAAGAATAAAACAATTAGTTAAATCTGGATTCTATGATGGAATTATTTTTCATAGAGTTATAGAAGGGTTTATGGCACAAACTGGTGACCCAGACGGAAATGGTACTGGAGGATCTGGCAAAAATTTAAAAGCTGAATTTTCAGATTATGAGTATAAATTAGGAACTGTTGGCATGGCTCGCTCATCAAGTCCAGATAGTGGTGATAGCCAGTTTTTTATATGTTTTGATGGCTGTGGACATCTAACTGGTCAATATACAGTATGGGGACAAGTTGTTTCAGGAATGGAAGTAGTTGATTCATTGGAAATTGGAGAACCACCAAGTTCTCCTGATAAAATGATTTCCGTAAAAATTGGAAAAAAGTAACTTTTTAAATATCAACTACTCTTATAGAATTTGTTGATCCAGATATGCCAAAAGGCATTCCAGCAACTACAACTATAGTATCATCTGTTTTAGCAAAGCTCTTATTTTTGATAATGTCTTTAGCTTCTTGTATGGCAGCTTCATATCCTTGAACCTTACTAACAAAGGAATAAGCCCCCCACAAAAGAGATAATCTTCTTTTAACTTTTAATTCTGGGGTCATTACAACTAACAATAAATTAGGACGTTCTCTAGCCATTCTATATGCTGTGCTCCCTGATGCAGTAAAAGCAACTACTGCACTAGCTCCAACAGATTCAGCAAGTTTTACAGCAGAACGAGAAACCGCATGATAAATAAGATTTCCATTTTCTAAAACTTGAGGTGCATTGTGAGGATGATCTTTAATATGCATTTCAGCAGAACAAATGATTCTATTCATAATAGTAACCGTTTCAATAGGAAATTGTCCTACAGCTGTTTCAGCAGATAACATAACAGCATCTGCACCATCAAAAACTGCTGTTGCCACATCAGATGCTTCAGCACGTGTAGGTGAAGGAGAGTCAATCATAGATTCAAGCATTTGAGTAGCAACTATTACAGGCTTACCTTGCTCACGACAAGCAAGTATAATTTCCTTTTGTATTCCTGGAACAGATTCAGGTGGCAATTCAACACCAAGATCACCTCTTGCAACCATAACACCTTCACAAGCAGCAATAATTTCTTTTAGCTCACCTAATGCGGAAGGTTTTTCAATTTTAGCAATTATACCTGCTTTATTACCAACGTATTTCTTTACTTCTAATACATCACTTAGTTTCTGGACAAAGGAAAGGGCTATCCAGTCAATTTCTTGGGTTAGAATAAACTTTAAATCATCTATATCTTTAGGTGTTAAAGGACTAGTATTAAGAACAACATCTGGCAAATTAATACCTTTTCTGCTTTTAATATACCCACCGACTATTACTTCTGTTTTTATAGATTCGTCAGTGATTTCAATAACTTCAAATTGAAGCTTTCCATCATCCATAAGAATTTTTGATCCAATAGCTAAACTATTATATATTTCTTCATGAGGTAAATTAACTCTTTTCAAATCTCCTAATTTAGAATTTTTATCAAAGATATAATTATTTCCTTTAATTACTTTTATATTTTCTACAACTTCACCAATTCTATATTTAGGACCTTGTAGATCTGTAAGAATTGCTACGTTACAATCCATTTCTTTTTCAACAGCTCTAATATTTGTTATTCTTTTTAAATGATCTCCATGATTACCATGGCTAAAATTAAGACGAAAAACATTAACTCCAGCTATTATTAAAGATTTGATGACTTCTTTATCATCTGAAGTTGTTCCGAGTGTTGCTACAATTTTTGTTGCTCTTAATAAATCTAAATTATTCATAAAAAATTCCTAATAATAATATTACAACTTATACATTAAATATTAAGAAAAAATTAAAAAAAATATATTTTTCGAATTAAATAAATCGGCAAGCTATTTGCAAATCATAAATCATTACTAGGAGAAATAAAAATGGCGCAGATTGTTCCCTTCCCACTTGACCGGGTTAGAAAATCAAAAGAAGACAATATATATGAAGAAAAACATATACTTCATATGATTAAAAATATTAGACAAAATTATCCACCTTCACTTTGGAATACAATCTATCAACTAGCCAAACAAGGCCATATTTCTGATTATTTAAATGATGAATTAGATGTTAATAAAGATAAAACTGTTAATGATCATTCTCAAGATTAAATAAAAAAAATTTTAAAATAATTTTTATTTAATCTTTTTTTTCTTTATATTTATTTTATGAATCATCCTATTTTATATACATTTAGAAGATGTCCATATGCAATGCGTGCTCGGTTAGCAATACAAGCATCTCGTATTATAGTAGAAATACGAGAAGTAAAGCTTCAAAATAAACCAATAGAATTACTTCATCTGTCTCCTAAAGGAACGGTTCCTGTTTTACAAGTTTCAAATGAACATTTAATAGAAGAGAGCATTGATATCATGGAATGGGCATTAGAGATTAATGATCCGTTTAATTGGTTACCTAGAGATTTTCATATTAAAAATCAGATGAATTGTTTTTTAAAAAAATTAGATAAAGAGTTCAAAGTAAATTTAGATAAATATAAATATACTAATAAATTTGAAAGACAAAACCCAATACATTACCGGGATAAAAATTTAATAGTTTTAACTGAACTAAATCATAAATTAGAAACTAGTAAAGGTATCAATTCAGAACATTTAAGTTATATTGATTATGCAACTTTTCCTTTTATTAGACAATTTAGAAATGTTGATCCTATTTGGTTTGATTCAATGAAATTACCCTTTTTAAAAATATGGTTATATGATTTAATGAATAGTGATGAATTTTCATCTGTGATGGAGAAATTTGATTTGTGGGACCCTATGAAAAAACCAATTTATTCAAATTTTTCTTTTTAATATAATTACTATTGGAGGAAAAAATGACTGAAGCGCTAATTTGTGAAGGAACTAGAACCCCTATTGGTAAATTTGGAGGAAAACTTTCTTCAATAAGAACAGATGACTTAGCTTCACTTCCATTAATTTCTTTAAAAAAAACCCTTAAGAAAGTTGACTGGGATAGCTTAGAAGAAGTTTTTTTTGGAAATGCAAATCAAGCTGGCGAAGATAATAGAAATATAGCCAGAATGGCACTTCTATTAGCAGGCCTTCCTTATACGGTATCAGGCATTACACTTAATAGATTATGTGCATCTGGGATGGAAGCCATTTCAAATGCATCTAGAATGATAAAAGCAAATGAGGCCGAATTTACAATAGCCGGTGGTGCAGAAAGCATGAGCAGAGCTCCTTTTGTTATGCCTAAAGCAAACAGTGCTTTTTCTAGAAATGCTGAAATTTATGACACAACTATAGGTTGGCGTTTTGTTAATCCAAAAATGAAATTAAATTTTGGAATTGATTCTATGCCAGAAACAGCTGAAAACGTTGCAGAAAAATATCAAATAAATAGAGAAGACCAAGATAAAATGGCTTTATCAAGTCAACTAAAAGCTATTAAATCAATTGAAAATGGTCGTTTTGCAAAAGAAATTACTCCTGTAGAAATTCTTCAAAGAAAAGGTGATCCGATTATTTTTGATAAAGACGAACATCCAAGAGAAACTACTATTGAAAAACTTTCTGGTTTGCCTACCCCCTTTCGTCCAAACGGAAGTGTTACTGCTGGCAATGCAAGTGGGATAAATGACGGAGCAGCAGCAATTATAATTGCTAGTGAAAATGGAGTTAAAAGAAATCATTTATTTCCTAGAGCAAGAATATTATCAGCAGCAAGCTGTGGCGTAGAACCTGCATTTATGGGTATTGGACCAGTGCCTGCAACTATAAAAGCTTTAAAACTTGCAGGGCTTACTATGGATGATATTGATATAATTGAAATCAATGAAGCTTTTGCTGCCCAAGGTCTGGCCAGTTTAAGGTCTCTTGGGGTAAGTGATGATGATGAAAGAGTGAACCCGAATGGAGGAGCCATTGCATTAGGTCATCCTTTAGGAATGTCTGGAACAAGATTAGTTTTGACCGCGACTCAAGAATTAATTGAAACAAATAAAAAATATGCTCTTTGCACAATGTGTGTAGGTGTTGGCCAAGGCAGCGCTATTATAATAGAAAAACTATAGTTATTATTTTGGTCTAATCATATTGATAAGCCTGCCTATCTATAGAAACAGAACGAATATAAATATATACTTTCTTATTGATAGATAATTTCATTTTTTTAAGATTGTAAGTAGTAATTCTTACTCTTAAAATTTGTAAATTTTCTTTATTTTCTTTATTTTCTAAAGCAACAATAAGTTCTGAAAAAGCAGAAAGTTTTTCAATATCAATTGTTAAGATTGTTCCAACCAATATATTTTCTGCTATATATGAATTAATTTTGATTGGAGTTATTATAACATCTCTTGATCTAATCCTGACCCTTACAAAGTCATCTAAAATACCTGGTTTTCCCGGAACTATCAAATATTGGCCGTTAATATTGATTGTAGTTAAATTATATAATTTTTTAATGTTTGAAACAAATCCCTCCAAAACCGAACTGGCTTCAAATTTTCCAACTAAATTTTGAAAATGATCTCCTGCTAATATTTTAGAAGTGGGGCCATTTTCAATAAAACGTCCGTTCAATATTAATACAATTTCATCTGAAATTTGTGATATTTCTTCAATAGAGTGTGTTACGTATAAAATAGGTATTTTATATTCACGGTTATATTTTCTAAGAAAATTTATTAATTTCGCTTTATGTTTTATATCTAAAGCAGACATAGGCTCATCTAAAAGAAGATAACTTGGCTGAGATAAAATTGTTCTTGCCAAAGCTACTCTAAGCTTTTCACCACCAGATAAATTTACAGGGTATCTATCCAAAATATTTTGTAAATCTAAAGACTTTATTATTTCTATTTTTGTAATATTATAGTTTTTTATATTCTCTGATTTAATCCTTTTAATAGCAAAATCAAGATTTTGGTTAACCGTTAAATGTTGAAATAAATTAGGATCTTGAAACATTGTTCCAATTGATCTTTTGTATGAAGGAATATTTTTTTGTCCTTGAAGGACAGTTCCATTTAAACTGATAAATATTTCAATATTTTGGATAAACCCTGCAATTGCAGATATAAGAGTGCTTTTCCCTGAACCATTAGGACCAAAAAGAACGGTTATTCCATCTGATTGAAAGTTATGTTCAAAATCTATATTAAAACTGCCTAACTCACCTTTTATTTGTACAAATAAACTCGCCACTATTTAACTCGCATAGAAATATTTTTATTTGAAATATACAAAGTTAATAGAATTATAAAGGATAACAGCAGCATTCCTCCTGCTAGATAATGTGCCTTTCCAAACGATAGTTGTTCTACATGATCGTAGATAGAAATAGCTAAAACTTTTGTTTTTCCATGAATTCCTCCACCAACCATTAATACAATACCAAACTCTCCCATTGTGTGAGCAAATGATAAAATAAAAGATGTTAGTAAACCTCTCCTACATAAAGGTAGAATAATATTAAAGAAAGTATCAAAATGTCCGGCACCTAGAGTATTAGCAGTTTGTATTGTTTTAACACCTACTTTTTCAAAAGATGATTGTAAAGGTTGAACCCAAAATGGAAGAGAATATATTATTGAAGCAAATACCAACCCATAAAATGAAAAAATAAGTTGCTCACCAGTTACTAAAATAAAAAAATTACCAAGCATTGTATCTGGACTAAAAAATACTATTAAATAAAAACCTATAACTGTTGGAGGTAAAACTAAAGGTAGCGTTATAATAGATTCTATAATTGGATTTAATTTTCCTGAACTAAAAGCTAAAAAATAAGCTATAGGAGTTCCAATAAAAGCAAGACAAACACATGTTGTTAATGCTAGTTTTAATGTAAGTATAAGTGCTACTATGTCTGGGTTTAATAAACTAAATACTTCCATTTTTAAAATCTACTTTTAGTACTATTATATTGGTAAAACTTTTGAACTATTATATTAAAGTTAAGTTACACATAGGAGTACAAAATGTCATTTATAAAAACTGATGATAATATTAAATTATTTTATCAATCTACTGGTCAAGGTGATCCAATTATATTTGTTCATGAATTTGCTGGAGATTATAGAAGTTGGGAACCACAGGTAAACTATTTTTCGAGATACAATCAATGTATCACCTATAGTGCTAGAGGCTATCATCCTTCTGATATTCCCAAAGATGAAGCTTCCTACAGCCAAGAAAGAGCCTGGAAAGATATAATAAGTATTATGGATAACCTTGAAATTGATAAAGCTCACATAGTAGGTTTATCAATGGGTGGCTTTGCAAGTTTACATTTTGGTATAAATGCTCCAGAAAGAGCTAAAAGTATAGTTATCGCTGGATGCGGTTACGGAGCCATACCAATTGATAAAACTAATTATAATGAAGAAGCAAATTTCTCTTCAGTTTCATTGGATACAGCACAAAATATTCTAAAAAAAGGTATGGCTAAAGTAGGTGCTGAATATGCATTAGGACCTTCAAGAGTTCAATTTCAAAAAAAAGATCCAAAAGGATGGCAATTATTTAATGACTTATTAATTAGCCATGATTCATTAGGTTCAGCTAATACGCTTTTAGGTGTCCAAAATAAAAGACCTAATCTCTATAAACTTGAAAAAGAAATATCTAATATTAAAACACCTACGTTAATTATAAATGGAGATGAAGATGACATGTGTTTAGAAGTTGGATTGTTTCTTAAAAGAACCATTAAAAATTCTGGATTGCTGATTGTTCCTAAAACCGGTCACACTATTAACTTAGAAGAGCCTAGTTTATTTAACAATCATCTTTCTGATTTTTATATGGCCATAAATTCAAATAGCTGGAATGAAAGAGATAAAAGAGCTGTTATAATAAAAGTATAAAAATAATTAATCTCTAAAATTTTCGAACTGAAGTGGATGAGTTAGATTTAATTCTTTTATCAATTGGATTGCATTTTGTAAGTCATCCCTTTTTTTTCCTGAAACCCTAACTTCGTCCCCTTGAATTGCGGTTTGAGTTTTAGTTTTAGAGGATTTAATTTCTTTTACTATTTTTTGAGCAGTTTCACGATCAACACCTTGTTTTATTAAAACCGTCTGCCTAATTGAATTACCAGTGGCTGCTTCAGGTTTTTCAAATTCTAGCGCACCTGTATCAACTTTCTTTCTTGTTAAATGAGTTATAAGTAGTTCCTCTACTTGTTTTCTTTTAAGTTCATCATCGGCTTTAATTATAATTTTATCTTCTTGTTGCTCAACTTCACATAAACTTCCTTTAAAATCATATCTTGTATTAATTTCTTTTTTTACGCCTTCTAGAGCATTTTGAACTGACGACATATCTATTTTACTTACAATATCAAAGCTAGGCATAATACTTTCCCTTATTTAAAATAATTTAAATATTATAATCTCAATTTAATTAATTCTCAAACATTCTAATTAAAAGTTGATACATCTTATGTTAAATTATAGATTATACAATTGTTGTAACTATATATTATTGTTTTATAAAATGGATATTATTTTAAAATTAATTTTATTAATCCCTATTTTGATAGGATCATTTTTCCTATGGCCAACATTTAATTTCTGGACAATTTTACCTATAATATTTGTTTTTGGGTTAATTGATGTTTCTAGACACAAAACCATGAATTTTAAATTAATTAAAGAGTATTTCATAGGGAAAGGTATTTTAACTTTTATTCTCTCACCATTAAATTTATTCACTGATTTGTTATCACATAGAAACCTTCATACTTTTAAATTACAAGATCTGCCTCAAAGTCATCAAAATGAAATAAACGAAGTTACTCAACTTTTTGATGAAAATGCTAAACAAATTGCAAAACGTTTTAACGAATCAAAGAATGATAATAGAACTATGTTATTTTATAAGTGGTACGGGTATAACTTAGATGAGACAATTTTAGATTTTAATAAAGAATATAAATACATAAAAACTATAGGTGTTTCATTATTTAGAGAAAAAACCTCTACTTCTAGACACTTTGGACCTCTAAGAGCTACATATAGAATATTATATAATTTTAATAAGGTAAAAAATGAAGGTTCCTATATTGAAGCAGATGGAAGAATTAATAAATGGAAATACAATCCATTATTTATTTTTGACGACACATTAATTCATCAAAGTTTCAATGAAGAAGATGATTTAAGATATTGTGCTTTTATCGATATACTAAGACCTAGTTACTTTGATAATGTGATGAAAAACATACTGGCTTTAGTTGGTTTCTTTTTAAAAAAAACCAGAGGTATTTTTTATAAAAATTGGAAAATGATATAATCTTTATTTATACTTTTATCTTCCTGGGACTAGTATCTGTCTAATAACTTCACCTTTTGCAAGCTTATCAAAACCTTCATTTAAGTCGTCAAACCCAATTTTACCATCTATTAGCTTGTCAACAGGTAATCGGCCCTGTTGAAATAAACTTAAAAATCTTGGCACATCTCTAACTGGGACACAGGATCCCATATAACTTCCTAAAATTGATTTTTCTTGAGCTACTAAATCACTATGATTAAAACTAAATTGAGTATTAATTGGGGATAGACCAGCTGTTACAACAGATCCACCATAACGAATAATTTGATAGGCTGTATTCATAGCAGGTATTACACCTGCTAAATCTATTGCAAAATCAACTCCTCCATTTGTTAAATCTCTTATTTCTTCAATAACATCATTGTTTCTACTATCAAAACAATGTGTAGCTCCTAATTCTTTTGCACGGGAAAATTTTGATGGGTCAATATCAATTGCTATTATTGTTTCTGCTCCTCCAAGTTTTGCTCCCATTATGCCATTTAATCCAACTCCGCCTAAACCAATGATAGCAATTGAATCTCCAGGCCTTATCCTTGCGGTGTTTATAACAGCTCCAACTCCAGTCATAACTGCACAACCAAATAACGCGGCATCTTCAATATTAATAGATTTGTCAATAACAACAACTGACCCTCTATCAACAACTGCATATTCAGACATACATGATACACCTGTATGATGATTTAAGACTTCTCCATTAGCATCAGTAAGTCTGCTTCCACCTGACATTAATTGACCCTTGCCTTTTGTAGCCGCTGCCAATTCACATACTTGAGGACGTCCCTCAAGACAACGTCGACATCTTCCACAAGAAGGAGAAAATTGAAAAGAAACATGATCTCCAATTTTTATATCATTGACAGCATTCCCAAGTTCAACCACTTCACCAGAACCTTCATGTCCAATCACTAGTGGCATCGGCATTACTCTTGAACCATTTATTACGGATAGGTCAGAATGACAAAGACCAGCGCCTTTAACTTGAACTAAAATTTCATTAGCTTGAGGTGGAGATATGTTGATTTCTTCAATAGATAAAGGTTGTGAAACTTTATATGGAGCAGTTGCTTTGTTGGTTCTAATAACTGCAGCTTTACATTTAATTGACATTAACCTTCTCCTAAAATTATTTAATCTTACCTTTTACATATCTAAATCTTTACTGGCTGACCATGAGGTGTTGCTAAATAAGCCTTTGTCCAATTTTCTTTTAATAAAGATAAATTTTGGAGACTACCCATGTTTTTATCAACAATAATTTTTTCTAGAGCATTTAACCAGCAATTAAAATAATTATCATTCCCATCCAAGGATTGTATTTTTAACCTAGCTTGATTTAAAGATTCACCAAAAATTTCTACAAACTCCGTCCATAAGAAATTACCTTGTTCAGATAATTGGACTGTAATGGCAAATAATTGACTATGCCAAGGACTTTGAAAAACTATATCTTCCTGAGAAGTATTTATGAAAGGCAAGCTAAAATTAGATTGATTATTCATAATAACCTCTTAACAAGACTATTAAACATGACATTCTATATATGGCTCCCATAAATCTAAAAAAATACTACTATTTTTATCCTCAGCCATTGCTCCCCATAGCTCTTCACCTTTAAACTCTATAGTATATAAAGGTAAAGGGTTTTCACCATTACCATGTGCATTTTTATCTGGAAATACATGCGTGCCGTGATAAGAATGAATAGTACCTCTTCGTCCCATTGCGTATGATGGCAAACGAGTGTGACCTCCTTTAACATCTTTATTTGGGCTATAGCTTACAGTCTTAATTTTATCACCTATATTAAACTCAGGAGAAATCTTTGTTTCTCTAATAGATGCTCCTCCCCAACCTAAAGTTTTGGCAACATCTTTTGCTAACCATGCCCTTTTATCTAACTCAGATTTAGTTAATGCCTCTAAATTTATTTCTTGTTTTTCAACTAAAGTTGTAAAATGTTTTAAATCTTTAACCGAAATTACATTTCTTTTAACTAAAAGGTTTGTAAGTCCCGCTAACCATTTTTCATAATACGAATAATTCATATAATCTTTAGGCGGCAAACATTCTCTATAATGTCTACTAACATCTAAATTCCATTCTCCTAAAGCACCTGCAGCTAAAGTTATTGCCCATGCTTTTGCGTGCCATTTATGTTTAAAAACAGGTTCATAATTTTCAATTTCATTGTTTTTGTTTCTAGGGACAGGAATTGGTCCATCTCCATAACGTCCTCCCATATCATGTAATCTACTCATTTAATATTCTCGGCTAATCCAGTTCCTATCATTGAATTACGTGTAACTAATTTAGCTAATTCATCTTCATTCATATTTTCAGTTCCTTCTGGACGCATTGGCAATACTAAATATCTAAGCTCCGCAGTTGAATCCCATACTTTTACCTGAATTTCATCATCTACTTTAACCCCAAATTCTGAGAGAACTTTTCTTGGTTCTCTTACAGTTCTAGATCTATATTCATCACTTTTATACCATGTCGGAGGAATGCCTAAAACTGGCCATGGATAACAGCTACATAAGGTGCAAACAATTACATTATGTATTTCTGGTGTATTTTCTACTACAACCATATTTTCACCTTGTCGACCTTGATAACTCAATTCTCTAATTGCAGAAGTAGCATCTTCAAGAAGTCGTTTTTTATAATCACTATCAACCCATGCTTTTGCAACAACCTTAGCTCCATTTTGGGGTCCTATTTTATTCTCATATGTATCTATTAACTCATCAAGCGTTTCAGAATCTATCAACCCTTTACTTAATAACAGTGTTTCGATTGCTTTAACTCTCAACTCTGGATCAGTTGGCAAAAGTGAATGATGATCATCATGGTCATGACTATGACTATGACTATGACTATGACTATGAGAATTATCTTTGTCTTTTTTTGTATCCATAATATTTTTCTCACATTGTTTATTTAAATTAATATTAGTATTAAATTTAGTAAAGTATCAATTATTTCATAATATAATTTTTAATTTGGTATTAAAACAATTCTGCCGTTTACCTTTCCTTCTCTTAAGTCAGACATAGCTTGATTTGCAGTTGCCATATCTTGTTTTTTTATAGGTATTAATTTTGTCTTACCTATTTTTATTATATCTACCAATTCCTTCAACTCTCTTAATTCTCCGACATATGAACCTCTTAAAGTAACAGATCTCATAGGAACTAATGGTAAAGAAAGTTTTAATGATCCACCATATAAACCGACCACAATCACTATTCCTCCTTTTTTTACTAAAGATAATCCTAAATCAGTGGTTTCAGGTCTGCCTACAAAATCAATTGCTGCTTTAGCTCCAATTCCAATAACATTTCTAATTTCTTCAATATCGTCTGGAGAAAATGCCTTATCTGCACCAGCTTCTATAGCCTGCTCTCTTTTAGAAGAGTCATTGTCTATAACGAGAACTTTAGCGTTATGTACTGAAGAAGAAAGTAAAATACCATTGATACCTACTCCACCAGCACCGATAATAATAACCCAGTCATTTTGTGAGGTTTTAGGTATTTTTTTTAAGGCACTATATGCCGTCAACCCAGAACACGCATAAGGAGCAGCAACAGCAGGATCCATATCTCCGTATGAAACTAAATAACGACTATCGGGAACTATAATATAATCTGAATATCCACCATCTAATCTAGCACCTAAATATTTTGGAGCCTCACACAAAGTTTCATTTTCTTCTATGCAAGCTCCACAATTACCGCAACCTATCCAAGGAAATATAATCCCACTATCACCAATATTTATATTTCCAGCATCTGATCCAATGGCAACTACAGTGCCAGTGATTTCATGACCAGGTGTAAAGGGTAATTTAGTTCCTCTATCAGCTAAAGTTATTCTATTACCTTCTCCAAGATCAAAATAACCATCTGCCAAATGCAAATCACTATGGCAGACCCCACATGCTGAAATTTTAACAAGGATTTCTTTGCCAACTGGTTTAGGATTGTCATACTCTCTTAACTCTAATTGCTTTCCAAAATCTACTACTTGATAACTTTTCATTTAAAAATACTCCATATATACATTTATTTAAACTAGCTTCTTTTCGAAGTTTCATACTTACTAGAAATTTCATAATATTCATCAAAGCCGACCTTTTTCCTTAAATCACTAAAATCTAATAACAAATCAGATCTATCCTCGTCCTTAAAAAGAAGATCTAAGGACTTTACCATAGCTTTCATTGCTGAACTCATAACCGTAAGAGGATAAATGGCTAATTTATACCCTATATCTTCTAATTCTTTCATTGATAAATTAGGAGTTATTCCTCCTTCAACAATATTAGCAACTTTATGTCCTGGGACTTCGTTACAAATAGTTATCATTTCTTTTTTATTCTTAGGTGCCTCAACAAATAAAATATCCGCACCTAACTCATAAAACTTTTGAGCTCTTGCTATTGCTTCTTTTAATCCATGGGTATGGTTAGCATCTGTCCTAGCCATGATTAAAATATCATAACCTTCATTTCTCATATCATTGGCAGCGCGGATTCGATCATACGCTTCTTCTTTATCAACAACATCTTTACCAGGAGTATGACCACATCTCTTGGGAGCTAATTGATCCTCTATTAAAATGCCAGCACAACCAGCCTTAGAACATTCTTTTAATGTTCTTCGAACATTCATAGCATTTCCGTAGCCCGTATCACCATCAACAATCATGGGAATATCAATAGCATTACATATATTATTAGCTTGATCAAAAACCTCTGAAAATGTCATTAAGCCAAGATCAGGAGAGCCTATTCTTGAGGCTGAAGCAGCAAATCCAGACATAAAAGTAACATCAAAATTAGCTTGTTCAATTAATTTAGCTGATAATGCATCAAAACATGATGGAATAGGAATAAATAATTTTTCTTTTAAAACTGTTCTTAATTTTTCAGCTGGGTTTTGCTTTAATTCTATTTTTCTATTAGATATCATAATATAATCCCTATATATTTCATTATCTTTATATGATCCCTTAAAGTTTAAAAGGAATGTAAAGAGCTAAATCTGGCCATATATACATTATAAAAACTGTAAATAGCATCATAAGTAAAAAGGGCGTTACCCCTTTAGCCACTTCACCTAATTGTGTCCTAGCAACTGATTGAATTACGTATAGATTCAGGCCTACCGGAGGTGTGATTAAAGCACATTCAACCATAATAACCATAAAAATACCAAACCAAATAGGATCAACACCCATATACATAGCGGCAGGTAACAAAACAGGGACCATTATTAAGACCATAGACAATGTTTCAAAAACTAACCCCATTGCCATTAAAATTAAACAAACTGTAATCATAAACATTTCTTTGCTATGAATGGTTGCTTCAATAAACATTGAAATATCCTGAGGTATTCTATAAAGGGTAATAGCTTTCCCAAAAATCTTTGCTCCAGCAATAATTACTAAAATAGCAGCTGTTGTGACCATTGATTCGAACAGGGCTTTTTTAAAGTCACTAAAAGATAAAGATCGTAATAATACAGTAGTTAAAAAAAGTGCTAAAGAGAAACCAACTGCCGCCGCTTCAGTAGGAGTAAAAACGCCAGTATAAATTCCTCCTAATATTAGGGTAGCTAAACCAATTGTTGGAGCTACTTTTACTGTAGCCTTTTTTCTCTCTTCCCAAGTAGCTGCGGGAACAGACTCGAATCCACCAAAAAATTTTGAATAAATAATTGAATAAATTATGAACAAAGCTATTAAAAATATTCCAGGACCAATACCTGCTAAAAACAAAGAAATCACTGATTCTTCGGTTACAAATCCATAAACTATCATTGGTAAACTTGGAGGTATCAATATACCTAATGTTCCACCAGCGGCTAAAAGTCCATAAACAAAGTTTTTATTATAACCTCTATTGATCATCTCAGGAATGGCCACCACACCTATGGTTGCGGCTGTAGCAACTGAAACGCCTGATATAGCAGCAAATATACCACATGAAACTATTGTTGCCACAGCAAGTCCGCCAGGCCAATGACCCACCCAAGCTTGTGCAGCTCCAAATAAATCTTTACCACATCCACCTCTTAATAAAATATTACTCATTAATAAAAATAGAGGAACTGCTAGAAGAATAAATCCGTCTAATGTTGATAATATAGCTTGAGGGGCCATTAATGGAGAAAACCCACCAATAATAAGCATACCTAAACCTAGAACTCCTAGGGAATAAGCGACAGGCAATCCTGCCAATAAAAGTGCAAACATAACTCCTAAAACCATTATTACGGTCATTTGCCTAACCTTAAAAAAACATTCATTAATGTTCGCCTTTAGGTGGAGTAATGCCTGAAATCATTTTTTTTAACTCTATCAAAGCTTGAAAAATTAACATCAAAAAGCATAAAGGTACCGGGAGCTCGGCTACCCATGAAGGCATATCTAATAAACTTCCAGTAGTTCTCCCTTTTTCAAAGGATTCGTAAAAAATTTCAAAACCATAAATTGTTACATATAATGAAAAAACAATAAGTATTATCATCATAACAATCCCAATACGCCTCTGATTAAGATCACTTAATTTATGGATGATTGCATTTATTTGGATATGTCTTCTGAATTGCAATGCCCATGGCATCGCTAATAATGTTCCGTAAATTAAACATAGCTGACTTAATTCAGATGCCCAGCTAGTTGGAGCAATAAATAAATATCTTGCGCCAACTTCATACGTCAACATTACACCTGATGCTCCATATAATAAGGCAGCCAACCAAGCAGATTTTAATGTTAATTGCTCATATAGTTTCATTTGAAATACCTAGACAAAAGGAGACAATTTTAATAATTGTCTCCTAATAATAGATTAAAGCTTCGAAGCGGCATCTAGAAGTTGTGCCCCTAACTTACCTGCATCTTTCTTAAATGCTTCATAAACAGGCTTTGATGCTTTTTTAAAAGCTTCAATATCTGAAGAGCTAGGAGTAACTATTTTCATTCCTTTAGATTCTGCTAAAGCATATGCATCAGCCTCTATTTTAGAAACTTTATCTCTTACATCCTTTTCAGCCATCATTGCAGAATCAGTGATTATTTTTTTATGATTATTTGATAAAGAATTAAACCACTTGGTATTAGCAACCACTATAAACTCAATATCGCCATGATTCGTTTTTGTAATTGTATCCATAACTTCAAAAAGTTTTCTTGACTTAACTCCTGAAACCCCTGTCATGCCAACATCTACAGTTCCTCTTTGATATGCTAAATATTGCTCTGAACCAGAAATTAAAGTTGGAGCACCTCCTGCTGCTTTAACAAAAGCACCTAACGTCTTACCAAAAACTCTTACTTTTTTTCCCTTCATATCAGAAGGGTTCCTGATAGGGCTCCCTTTAGATAACATTACTGCGCTACCATAAGCTTGCCACCATAAGACAGTAGATCCAGTTCCTTCTATTGCTTTATCAATAGGACCTCTAACTGAAGAACCTTTAGCAACAGCTTTTCTAACTTTTTCTTCACTGTTTAATAGGAATGGCTGATAAAAAATATCAACTGCAGGAATGTCACCAACATATCTTGTTAATGATGCTACTCCAGCTTCAATTGAACCTGAACCAACCGCTGCAGGAACTTCTTTATCCTTATATAGCTGAGCTGAATCATAAATTTGCACTTCAATTTCACCGTTAGATTTTGCTTCAACATCATTTTTAAAAAGAAGTAAATTCTGACCTAAATGACTTTTCATAGGCAACTGTATAGATATTTTCATTGTTACATCTGCAGCAAAACTAATAGTACTAAAACAAAATCCTGCAATAACTATAGACAATAATTTTATTAATTTATTCATGATACCTCCCAATATCTAATTGATTTAAAAGATTTTTATCCTTAATTTTGATTGAAACCTATTTGACAAATACTTTCAGTGTCAATTTTAAATTCTGAATACAAGTCATTTATAGTACCTGTTTGGCCAAACTGGTCAACCCCTAAAGGAACTATTTTATGACCATAAATTCCTCCTATCCAAGCTAAAGTCAAAGGGTGACCATCTAATATAGTTATAACTTTAGCGCTTTGAGGAACCTTTTTTAATAAGTGTTCTAAATGACTTTTTTCAATATCATTATTATAAGATAAACTTTTTTGTTTCCATTCATGAAACAAACAATCTGAACTTGTTATAGCTAATACACCTATATCCTTATATTTATCTCCTAAAAAGCCCGCTGATTGAATTACATCATGAGCTACTACACCTTGAAAAACTAAAATTATTTCAGGGTTCGGCCCAGGTTCTTTTAACCAATAAGCACCTTTAATAATATTATTCTGTAATTCCTTGTTAATAGTTCTAACAGGTTGATCTATTACTCTTGTGCTTAGTCGTAAATATATAGATCCACCATCATCATTTTGCATATAATTAAATCCATAATGCATTATGACTGCAAGCTCATCAGCAAAAGCAGGTTCAAAACTTAATAACCCTGGCTGACTAATTCCAATTAAAGGCGTTCCTATTGATTGGTGAGCGCCTCCCTCTGGTGCTAATGAGATTCCTGAAGGTGTTCCAACAATCATAAATCTAGCATCTTGATAACAAGCATAGTTCATAGCATCTAATCCCCTAGCTATAAAAGGATCGTATACAGTTCCAATTGGGAATAATCTTTCTCCAAATAATTCATGAGATAATCCTGCTGCTCCAAGTAATAAAAATAAATTCATTTCCGCAATGCCAAGCTCTATATGTTGACCATTTGGAGAGAAAATCCATTTCTGTGCTGATGGAATTTTTCTATCTCTAAATGTATCTGAACTATCATCTCTGCTAAACAACCCAGTTCTATTAACCCATGAACCCAGGTTTGTTGAAACAGAAACATCAGGAGAAGTTGTTATAATTCGATTACTAAACTCAGAATTATTTTTTGCATATTGATCTAAAATTTTTCCAAATGCATTTTGGGTTGATGTTTTAATTTCTTTTATAAAGACAATCTCATCTATGGTTATGTTTTTACTTTTGAATTTTCTGTGTTTAGCTGCTTGAAAAGGTAGATTCTTTAAACGCAAATCTAATTCTATATTTTCTTTTTCATCAGCAAAGCTGTTCCATTCGCTTCCAGCAGTGATTTTAAGCTTAGATTTAAATGTTTCCATTTGCAATTTAGTCATTAAACCTGAATGATTATCTTTATGGCCAGCTAAAGGCGTTCCCCACCCTTTAATTGTATAAGCTATAAAAGCTGTAGGCTTATCATCTTTTATACTTCCAAATGCCTCAGATAATGTTACAACGCAGTGTCCTCCTAAATTAGCCATTAGATCTAACATTTCATCATCTGATCTTTTATTAATTAAACTAGCAACTATGCCCTGATCACCTATATCATCAAGCAATCTATCTTTGAATGACGCTCCTCCTTCAAACATAAGAGCGGAATAAAGTTGATTAGGACAATCATCAATCCATTTTTTTAATTTTTCTCCTCCTGGTTCTTTGAAAGCCTCTTGTTGTAATTTTCCATATTTTAATACAACTAAGTTCCAACCAAAAGCTCCAAAAACAGCACTTATTCGATCAGACAAACCTTCATGAACAACACCATCAAGTGATTGTCTATTATAATCTATGATCCACCAAACATTCCTTAAATTATGCTTCCAACCTTCTTGAAGGCATTCATAAACATTACCTTCATCTAATTCTGCATCACCTACTAATGCTATCATTCGTCCTTGAGGTATGTTTTTTGTAAATTCTTTTTGTGAAATATAATCTTGAATTAATGACATAAAGCTTGTCATGGCAACACCTAGGCCAACTGAACCAGTTGAAATATCAACATCATCAATATCTTTAGTTCTAGAAGGATAAGATTGAGCTCCTCCAAAGCCTCTGAAGTTTTGAATTTTTTCCTTTGTTTGCAAGCCTGCCAAATATTGAATTGCATGGAATACTGGACTTGCATGAGGCTTAACAGCGACGCGGTCTTCAGGCTTTAAAATATCAAAATATAAAGCGGTCATTATTGATACAATAGAAGCAGAACTAGCTTGATGACCTCCAACTTTTAATCCATCAATATTTTCTCTAATATGATTAGCATTATGTATCATCCAGCATGAAAGCCACAATACTCTTTGTTCCAATAGTTTTAAAAATTTATGTTTGTCGGTCAATATTCAACTCTGAAGTAATTAAAAACACATAATATCATTAACTGATTGAAATGAATGACCAAATATTACTTATTTATTAAAAATTTTAGTATATTATGCTAATATAATAATTATATAATATATATTGTACTTTAAAGGGA
>Ga0209711_10000345_pt1 | contig 47551 bp, 53 predicted proteins | sample ArcticOcean_MG_C_7_FD_187441 | JGI IMG/M metagenome (GOLD analysis project Ga0209711, IMG submission 187441) | Marine microbial communities from western Arctic Ocean - ArcticOcean_MG_CB11_88 (SPAdes) (version 2) | ecosystem: Environmental > Aquatic > Marine > Oceanic | place: Arctic Ocean... | reverse complement strand
CTTATTGATACTGCTGGTAGAATTGATAAGTTTAAAAATAGATATGCTAAACTTAAAAAGTAATCTACTTTTTATAAACCTTCTTTAAATTAAGTTGATTTACAGGATTTGTTGTTAATCCCTCAATGTTCATTTGACTAAATCTCATAACCTTGTCATAGTATAATGGTATAATTGGTGAGTTTTCTAATACTAAACTATCTAGAATTTGGTACATTTTTTTTCTTTTTGTACTATTTTGTTCGTTGTAAGTGCTTTCAAACAATTTGTCATATTCACTACTTTTGAAGTGAGTGTAATTTGGACCGTTAGGCGCTAAATTTTTTGAATAAAATAAACTTAAATAATTTTCACTATCTGGGTAATCTGCTATCCAGCTTGCTCTAAACATTTCAAATTTTCCATTAGATTTACCTTGTCTTAAAGCAGATGCAGGGACAATATTAATTGATAAATCAATATCAATTTTTTGTAGTTCTCTTTGAATGAACTCAACTATATCTAAATAATTTGCGTCACTTGTGAGTTTGAGTTCTATCTTTTCTTTATTATTTTCTGTTTTATATTCTTGAATTAATTTTTTTGCTTCCTTTAAATCGTATTTAAAACCATTTACCCTGTTTTTAATATTTAATCCTAAAGGAACAAACCCGTTATTAGCTGCATATCCAATATTATTTCTTAGATATTTCATCATTTTTTTTCTGTCAATAGCATAGTTTATAGCTAATCTTAGTTTTTTAGAATGAATTTGACTTTTTTCATCTCCAAGATAGAATCCTATATACTCTGTATTTAAATATGGTCCAGAAATAAGTTTAATTGATTTGGAATATTCTTTTTTTAAATTTCCATCAATGGATATTAATTGATCTTTAAAAGAAGAATCAATAGAGTTGATAAAATCAATTTTATTTTGGGCAAACTCCATGAATTCACTTTTTTTGTCTGGTAAAAATGTAATTGATATCGCTTCAAGATAAGGCAGCTTTTTACCACTACTATCTTTTTCGAAATATAAATTATTCTTTCTTAAAACTAGCTTGATATTTTCTTCCCATCTTTTAAATTTAAACGGACCAGTTCCAATAGGGTTTTTACCAAATCTATCTCCATAATAATTTACGGCTTCAAAAGGTACAACTGAAAAATATTTCATTGATAGTAGACCTAAAAATGCTGCAAATGGTTTTTTTAATTTTATAACAAATACACTATCATTTTCTGCTTTAAAACTATTTATATTTTTCAAAGCCCAAGATCCTGGTGATACTAAATAAGGATCTTTCAATCTATTAAAGCTGTATTCAAAATCCTTTGCATTAACTATTCTAGTGGAATCTTTTTCAAATGTTTTAGATTTATGAAAGAATACTTTATTTTTTATTAAAAATTTGTATTCAAGACCATCTTTGGAAATAGTCCAGCTTTTCGCTAAATCAGGTTTTGTTCTTAATGAATCATCTAATTGAACTAATCCATTAAAGAGTTGATTGACTGGCCATATATTTCTTAATGTACTGGAATAAATTGGATCTAAAGATGAAATATTTGAATGCTCATTATATCTAAAAACTTTATTTTCATTAACTAAATTTTTTTCAGAACAACTTGTGAATATCAGAATGATGATTATTGAAAAAGGAATTGAAAAACTTGACTTGTTTATCATTAAGATTGATTCATATATTTGTACGCTAATTTAAGAGATTAAATCAACATGAGCCAAAATCATAAGGTTGCATTAACTACTTTAGGTTGTAAACTTAATTATTCTGAAACTTCAACTATTTCAAGACAGTTTGAAGATATTGGCTATTCTGTGGTTAAATTTGATCAATTCTCAGATATATATGTCATAAACACATGCTCGGTAACTGAAAATGCAGATAAACAGTTTAAATCTTATGTATCAAAGGCATTAAAATTGAATCCTGAAGCATTTTTAATAGCTATTGGATGTTATGCGCAATTAAAGCCCGAGGAATTAGTAAAAGTGAATGGTGTCGATTTAGTTCTAGGCAGTAAAGAAAAGTTCAAAATATTAGATTATTTGAATGATTTGAAAAAAAACCAGAATGGTTCAATTCATTCATGCGAAATAAATGAAACTAATTTTTATAAATCAAGTTATTCGATTGGAGACAGGACAAGGTCTTTTCTAAAAGTTCAAGATGGATGCGATTATAAATGTACTTATTGTACAATCCCTTTGGCTAGAGGAATTTCAAGAAGCGATAAGCTTCACAATATTATAAATGCAGCAAAATCAATTTCAAATTCTGGTGTTAAAGAAATTGTATTAACTGGTGTTAACATTGGAGATTATGGAAAAGGAGAATTTGGTAATAAAAATCATGAAAATACATTTTTAGACTTGGTTAGTGCTCTTGATGAAGTTACTGGAATTTCAAGAATAAGAATATCCTCAATAGAACCTAATTTATTATCCAATGCAATAATAGATTTTGTTTCTACTAGTAATAAGTTTGTTCCCCACTTTCATATTCCTATGCAAAGCGGAAGTGATTCTGTTTTAAAGCTCATGAAGAGACGATATTTGACAAAGTTGTACAAAAACAGAGTTGAGCATGTGAAAAAAGTAATACCTAATGCTTGCATTGGTGCAGATGTTATTGTCGGTTTTCCAGGAGAATCTGAAGAAGATTTTTTAGAAACCTATAATTTTATAAAACGTTTAAACTTGTCATATCTTCATGTTTTTACTTATTCAGAGCGAGATAATACAGAAGCAGTTAATTTAAAAAATATTGTTCCTAAAAAGATTCGATCAAAACGAAGTAAGTTGTTAAGATCTCTTTCAGTTCAGTTAAAAAGAAAATTTTATAAAACTCAACTTGGAAGTATAAAAGATGTTTTGTTTGAATCTGAAAATAGAAATGGATTTATTTATGGATTTTCAAACAACTATGTAAGAGTTAAATCTAATTGGAGAAATGATTTAGCAGATAAAATCATTTCTTTTAAGTTAGAAGAAATTGATAATGATGGGCTGGTTGTTGGTAAAAAAATCAGATTTAAAAATTATAACCTAACACCAATAGGTAGTAATTCTTTAAATTCTTTATTCTTTTTAATGAATTTTCTGACTTGAGGAGCAGTAGGCATTATTCTTATGTTTTTTTCCTTTATGATTTCGAAAACTTCTCTGATAAATATATCTTCAAAGTTTTCATCTTTATTTGATAAAGGAATTATAAGTTTTGTTAAAAAAATTTTCCTGTCTTGAAGAGCATATTCAATAATAGCTAAATCATCTTCAATTTCAACTTCGAACTGACGCAAGAATAAGTTGTCGTTAATAATTAATTTTCCCATTAAATTTCTATTAGCTAATTTTGTAAAGTTTTACAAAGATAGGAAAAATAGATTTCAATGACTTTTAAAAATGATATTCATATTTATTTTATGCCAGGGATGTGTGCAAATTCGTTGATTTTTGAAAGAATAAAGCTGAATCCTAGTTTTAAATTGCATTATTTAGAATGGATTCCACCTCTTAAAAAAGAATCTTTAAGCAATTATGTTGTTAGGCTTTCAAATAATATCAAGCATGACAATCCTATTCTTATTGGTGTTTCTTTTGGTGGAGTTATAGTTCAGGAATTATCAAAAATATTAAAATCTAAAAAGGTTTTTATTATCTCAAGTATAAAATCCAATAAAGAATTATCTAATTCAATGAAATTTGCTAAAAAAACAAAGAGTTATAAGTTACTGCCATTAACTTGGTTAAATGATTTTGAATCTTTATTGGCATTTGTTCTTGGACCTAAAATTAAGCGCAAGGTTAATCTATATAGAAAATATCTATCAGTAAGAGATGAAAATTATTTAAAGTGGGCTATCGAGGAGTTAATCAATTGGAAACAAAACAAACCTATTAAGGGTGTTATACATATTCATGGCACTTATGATTTAGTTTTCCCTGTTATAAATTTAAAAAACTACGTGCCAGTGAATAGAGCAGATCACACTATGATTTTAAAAAGAGCAGATTGGTTAAATAATTATTTTTCAGAAAATTTATATTAAATTTTCTTCATTTGTTGTTGCATCATTTTTATTTGATCTAATAGCATTTTTTGTTTATCCAATTTTTTAGCTTCGTTTAACAGAGTAGTAGCTTCTCTTTTTCTTCTTTTTTGAATTAATATTCCAGCTAAACTTAATTTTGCCATTGCAAGATCATGATCCATAGATAAACCAATTGAGATAGCTTTTTTAAAATATTTTTCCGCTTTTGTAAGATTGGTTTGTGAACATACTATCCCCCATAAATAATTATAATAACCAACTTGTTTTTTTGTTAAAGAACTTTCTGGATTTTTAATTTTTTTTAACCAATGTTCAGTTCCTTGGAAATCTTGTTTTCTTAATTTTAAAAATATTATCAGTATAATTTCGTTTTTGAAATATAAAAAAATGAAAATTATAGCTAATAATATCAAAGCTATTCCATTACCAATATTGTTTTCATAAAATTGATATATTGAATAAATGATAGTTAAAATTGCTAATATTAGTTTTATAGTTTTTGGATACATTGATTAACTGTTTTTTTTAATTAATTTTCAATCTTCAAAGTTTTTAAACAATACATTTGAGTTAGTTTAAACTTATTGTATATTTGCCCTCGAATTTTAGTAAAAATAGTTAATTATTTCACATGAAAAGAACTTTTCAACCTTCAAAAAGAAAAAGACGTAATAAACACGGATTTAGAGAAAGAATGTCAACACCAAGCGGTAGAAATGTTTTAGCTAGTAGACGAGCTAAAGGCCGAAATAAGATTTCTGTTTCATGTGAACCAAGACATAAAAAATAAGTGAATAAAAATTTTAAAAATATCAAGGTGTTACTTTTTAAGTAACACCTTTTTTTTTATATATTCATGAACCAAATTAATATTATCTAAATGCCATTAAGAAAAGATTTAAAAAGTATATTGATAATTGGATCAGGTCCGATAGTTATAGGTCAAGCTTGTGAATTTGATTATGCAGGTTCTCAAGCACTAAGATCATTAAGAGAAGACGGGATAGAAACAATTTTAATAAATTCTAATCCTGCTACAATTATGACCGATCCAGTTATGGCGGATCATATATATTTAAAACCCTTAAATACTAATTCGATTAAAGAAATTTTATCAAAACATAGTATTGATGCAGTCTTGCCTACAATGGGTGGTCAAACTGCACTTAATCTGTGTATTGAAGCTGACGAAAAAGGAATATGGGAAGAATTTAATGTTGAAATTATTGGAGTTGATATAGATGCTATAAATATTACAGAAGATAGAGAAAAGTTTAAGCAGTTATTAAAAACAATTAATATTCCTGTTGCACCTGCAAAAACAGCTACATCATTTTTAAAAGGAAAAGAAATAGCTCAAGAATTTGGTTTCCCATTAGTTATTCGTCCTTCTTTTACTTTGGGAGGAAGTGGAGCCTCCCTTGTTTATAAAGCTGAAGATTTTGATGAATTATTAACAAGAGGTTTGGAAGCTTCTCCAATTCACGAAGTTTTAATTGATAAAGCTTTAATGGGTTGGAAAGAATATGAGTTAGAGTTATTAAGAGATAAAAACGATAATGTTGTTATAATTTGTACTATCGAAAATATGGATCCTATGGGTATTCATACAGGAGATTCTATAACTGTAGCACCAGCTATGACATTATCAGACTCAACATATCAAAGGATGAGAGATATGGCAATCAAAATGATGATAAGTATAGGTGATTTTGCTGGAGGATGTAATGTTCAATTTGCCGTAAGTCCAGATGAAAAAGAAGACATAATTGCTATAGAAATTAATCCTAGAGTTTCAAGATCATCCGCACTAGCATCTAAAGCATCTGGTTATCCAATTGCAAAAGTGGCTAGTAAGTTAGCAATTGGTTATACTTTAGACGAGTTAAATAATCAAATTACTGAATCAACTTCAGCTCTATTTGAACCAACTTTAGATTATGTAATTGTTAAAATTCCAAGATGGAATTTTGATAAATTTGAAGGATGTGATAGAACTTTAGGTCTTCAGATGAAATCAGTAGGTGAGGTAATGGGAATTGGTAGATCTTTCATTGAAGCATTGCATAAAGCAACTCAATCACTAGAAATTAAAAGAAATGGTTTAGGAGCAGATGGAAAAGGATATTCAGATTACCAACAGGTTATTAATAAGCTTACAAACGCAAGTTGGGACAGGGTTTTTGTTATTTATGATGCTATTAAAATGGGTATTTCATTGGATAGGATACATAAAATCACCAGAATAGACATGTGGTATTTAAGACAGTATGAGTCTCTTGTGAACTTAGAAAGAGAAATTTCAGATTTTAATATAAATACTATTTCTAAAGATTTAATGTTGGAGGCCAAACAAAAAGGTTTTGCTGATCGTCAAATTGCTCATATGCTAGGCTGTTTGGAGAGTGTAGTTAATAAAAAACGAAAAACTTTTAACATAAATAGAGTTTACAAACTTGTTGATACTTGTGCTGCAGAATTTAAGGCACAAACTCCTTATTATTATTCTACTTTTGAAGAAGAGATCCAGCTTTCTGATGGGACTGTTTTTACTCAAAATGAAAGTAAAGTTTCAGATAAAAAAAAGATTATTGTTTTAGGTTCTGGTCCAAATAGAATTGGACAAGGAATTGAATTTGATTATTGTTGTGTTCATGGGGTTTTAGCATCTTCTGAATGTGGTTATGAAACTATTATGATTAACTGTAACCCTGAAACTGTTTCAACTGATTTTGATACTGCTGATAAACTTTATTTTGAGCCTGTTTTTTGGGAACATATTTATGATATAATCGAACATGAAAAACCTGAAGGTGTTATTGTACAACTCGGTGGACAAACTGCTTTGAAATTAGCTGAAAAATTAGATAGATATGGTGTAAAGATAATGGGTACTACTTATCAAGCTTTAGATTTGGCTGAAGATAGGGGGAGTTTTTCAACTTTACTTAAAGATAATAACATTCCTTATCCGGAATTTGGGGTAGCCGAAACTGCAGATCAGGCTTTAAAATTATCAGATACACTTAATTTTCCAATATTGGTTAGGCCATCATATGTTTTGGGTGGTCAAGGAATGAAAATTGTAATAAATAAGGAAGAGTTAGAAGCTCATGTAGTTGATCTTTTACAAAAAATACCAAATAATAAATTATTATTAGATCATTATTTAGAAGGTGCAATTGAAGCTGAAGCAGATGCTATTTGCGATGGTGAAAATGTTTTAATAATTGGAATCATGGAGCATATCGAACCTTGTGGTGTTCATTCAGGTGATTCAAACGCAACACTCCCTCCTTTTAATCTTGGAAAGTTAGTTATGCAACAAATCATTGATCATACTAATCAAATTGCGATTTCATTGAAAACTGTTGGTCTTATTAATGTTCAATTTGCTATTAAAAATGAAATTGTATATATAATTGAAGCAAACCCTAGAGCTTCAAGAACGGTTCCTTTTATTGCAAAAGCCTATAAGCAACCATACGTTAACTATGCAACTAAAGTTATGTTAGGTGAGCTTAAGGTGTCCGACATTGATTATAAACCTAACTTAAAAGGCTTCGCTATTAAACAACCTGTTTTTTCTTTTAATAAATTTCCAAATGTAAATAAAAGTTTAGGGCCTGAAATGAAAAGCACCGGTGAAAGTATTTTATTTATTGATGATTTAAAAGATGATCAGTTCTATGAATTGTACTCTAGAAGAAAAATGTACTTAACTAAATAATTTTTTCCTTAATTTTAATTATCTTCTTCTTTAAAATTATATAATTATTATGGAATATATAATCTTAGCGGTTATTATGATTGGGTTTGTTTTATTATACTTAAAAAAACCAAATTTAAATATTGACCAAAATAATTCAAGAATAATTGAATTAGAAAAAAATCTTAGTTTTAAAGAATCTTCAATTAAAGAATTGGAGAGGCAAAGAGATCTTTTAAATGTTCAACTCAAATCTTTTGATGAACTTAAAACTAAAAACACTGAACTTGAAACATCACTAAAATCTGTTTCTGAAGAAAGAAATGATTTAAAAAACATAAATACTAAACTTAGTAATCAAGAGGAAAAAAGAGTTCTAGACTCAAAAAAAGAAATTGAAGCACTCATTACTCTTAAGCAGTCAACTGAGGACGAAAAACAGGCTAATAATAATTTAAGAGTTCGTGAAAAAGAAGAAGAGTTTGAGAAAATGAAGAGCCAGTGGGTGAAACATGAAAAAGATGTAGAAAATTATCTTAAAGAGATATGTAGAAATTATGTAATCAAATATGTGGGTCAAGAAGAATTTCCTCACCCCAGAAATAAGCCTGATAATTCAATTGAGATAATGGACCAACTTATTGTTTTTGATGCTAAAAGCCCATCTAACAATAATTTGGAAAACTTTCCTAAATATATTAAAGATCAGACAGAAAATTTAAAAAAATATGCTAAGTATGATAATGTTAAAAATGATTTATTTTTGGTTATTCCCTCCAATACTTTAAATGTAATTGATCAGTTTAGTTATAAAATTGGTGAATACAATGTGTTTATAGTTACTAAGGATGCATTGGAACCTATTATTTTAAGTCTAAAAAAAATTGAAGAATATGAATTTGTTGATAAACTGAGTCCAGAAGAAAGAGATAATGTTTGTAGCGTTATTGGAAAATTTGCTCATACTACCAAAAGAAGAATTCAAATTGATAATTTTTTCCAACGAGAATTTCTTAGCACATTAGATAAGGCAAAGAAATTACCTAGAGAAATCTTAGAAAGTGTTATTGAATTTGAAAATGCTGAAAAATTAAACCCTCCTATTGAAAAACGAAAGAAAACTATATTTACAAAGGATTTAAAGGATCAGGTAAATGATATTGAAAAAGATATGGAAATGCGTAATATTCCTAAGATTCAATCTGGTATCACATTTAATAATAATGATGATAAGAATCAGTTAGTGAATTAAATTCCTGTATAATTTGACGGAGTTATTTTTTTTAATTCATTTTTAATTTCACTACTAATATTTAATGTATCTATAAATTGATGAATTGTATCTCGATTTATAGATGTGTTTTTTCTTGTTAATTCTTTTAGGGTTTCATAAGGATTTGGATACCCTTCTCTTCTTAAAATAGTTTGAATTGCTTCAGCTATAACTGCCCAGTTATTATTTAAATCATCTTCGATTTTAATTTTATTTACAATCAATTTATTAATCCCTTTAATTGTAGATTTAATTGCTATAGAAGAATGACTAAACGGAACTCCAACATTTCTAAGCACAGTGCTATCGGTAAGATCTCTTTGTAATCTCGAAATGGGTAGTTTTGATGATAAGTGTTCAAATAAAGCATTTGCCAAGCCTAGATTCCCTTCTGAATTTTCAAAATCAATAGGATTTACTTTATGAGGCATCGCAGATGATCCCACTTCGTTTTTATTTATTTTTTGTTTAAAATAATCCATTGAAATATAAGACCAAATATCTCTGTTGAAATCAATAATTATAGTATTTATTCTTTTTAAGCAATCAAATAATGATGCTAAATGATCATAATGTTCAATTTGTGTTGTTGGAAAAGAATGATAAAGTCCTAATTCACTAACTAATGAACTAGCAAAATTTTTCCAATCAATTAAAGGAAAAGCAATTATATGAGCATTAAAATTCCCAGTAGCTCCTCCAAATTTTGCTGCTAACGGTATTGAATGTAGAAATTTTAATTGTTCAAGAATTCTAACTTTGAAAACATTAATTTCCTTTCCCAGTCTTGTTGGAGAAGCTGGTTGACCGTGAGTACGTGCTAACATGGAAATGTTAGAATATTCTAAAACTTTTTCATCTAATAAATCTACCAATTTATTTAACTCTGGAATGTAAACTTTAGATAATGCATCTTTTATTGAAATTGGAACAGCTGTGTTATTTATATCTTGAGATGTAAGTCCAAAGTGTATGTATTCTGAATATTTATCTAATTGTAATTCTTTAAATTTATTCTTAATAAAATATTCAACAGCTTTAACATCATGATTGGTTTCTTTTTCAATCTCTTTAATTGCGATAGCATCTTCGTAAGAAAAATTTAAATATATATTTTTTATTTTTTCTATTGATTCTTTAGGAAAATTTTTTAATAGGGGGATTTCAGTTTTTGTTAAAGCTATAAAGTACTCAATTTCTACTAATACTCTGTATTTAATTAGAGCTTGTTCGGAAAAATACTTACTATAGTCTCTAGTTTTGTTGTAGTACCTACCATCAATTGGAGTGATAGCATTAAGATTATTTAGCTTCATGAACTTTCCATTTAAAAAGAATACAAATGTAAGCTTTTTTAAAAAATATTATTTTCTATTAAGAATTTTAAATTCTTCGTAACATCCACTAATAGCGTCAAGAATTTGTAAATCATTTGCGTTAACTATAAAACTATCAGAAAAATTACAATTTCTTAAAATCTCATCAATATCGATTTTTTGAACTTGAAGTAATTCAACCAATGTTTCTCTATCGAATTTTGAGGAAAGAAGTTCTCTTATTCTAAAATCTTCTTTCATTTGCTGTAGTTTTTTGAACTGTCTAGGCTGTTTGCCAAATAAATTATAAAGAAAATCCGCTGGATTAAAAATTGCACTAATAACCTTGGAAAATGCACCTGAATTTCTCGACCCTCCCTCGTATCCTCTTGAGGATAATCCAGGAATGCTGTAACGATAAGATTGGCTTACAGGAACATTTTTTGCATCGATTTCAAGATATCCTGTTAATTCATATGGTTTTACAATAACTTCCTCCAATGCGTATGCCAGTTCAGTCAATTGAATTTTAGAATTTTCAAATTTTAATAAATCATTAGTTACTCTAACTTTTATTGATTTAAAACCTAGATATGATAAATAAAGTGTGTCATTTAATTTTGCAGGAATTTCAAACTTCCCCTTTCTGTCAGAAATAACTCCAACTACTTGACTTAAATTGATTACATGTACACTTGGAATAGGTTTGTTATCTGAAGAATTTTCAACTAATGCTGTAAGATTTTGAGAAAAAGTTATGTTTGAATAAAATCCAAAAACGAGTGTAAATAATAAAAATTTATAAAATTTAATCATGAATTTCAAAAATACAAGTAATTAAATATATTCTATCATTTTATATAAAAATTATAAAAAAATTAAGATATAAAATTTATTAATTTTTTTATTGCTAATGACCTATGACTAATAATATTTTTTTCATTTATTGATAATTCAGCAAAAGATTTTGAATAACCAGCTGGTCTAAAAATAGAATCATAACCAAATCCATTTTCTCCAATTGGATTTTTTAAGATTTCACCATTTATTATTCCTTCAAAAGTGTGAATTTTATTTTTAATTATTAAAGCTATTATTGTTTTAAACCTTGCATTTCTGTTCTTTTTTTTTTTTAATTTTTTCAATAACTTATTGATATTATCATTAGAATCACAGGCTTCACCAGCATAACGAGCGGAATAAACGCCTGGCTCTCCATTTAAAGCTTCTACTTCTAAACCGGTATCATCTGAAAAAACATTAGTATTAAATTTATTGTAAATGTATTTTGCTTTATAAATAGCATTGCCCTCAATTGTATTTTCATTCTCTGGAATATCATCACTGAACTTTAAGTCTTTAAGGCTTATGATCTTTACATTATTAGGGATAATCTTGTTGATTTCTAACAATTTATTTTGATTTCCAGTTGCGAATATTAAATCTATATGTTTAATCATTATGATATGGGTGATTGTTTAAAATTGTAAAAGCTCTATATAATTGTTCGGTAAAAAACAACCTAATTATTTGATGTGAAAATGTCATTTTAGACAGAGATATTAATCCATTTGATTTGGCATATACTTCCTTTGAAAATCCAAAAGCTCCTCCGATAACAAATATAATTGTTTTACTTTCTTTAAGTTTTATTTTTAAAAAATCAGCAAATTTTCTTGAGTTGTAGTTTTCTCCTTTTTCATCGAGTAAAAAAAGAAGGTCATTATTTTTAATTTTTTTTAAAATATTTTCGCCTTCAATTTTTTTTATTTCATTTTCATTATTTTTTTTTGTTTTTATCGAATTGACTTCAATTATTTGAAATTTATTAAAAAAATTAATTCGTTTTACATAATTACTTATTAGATTAATTAGTTCATGATTTTTTGTTTTTCCAACTACGATTAACTTAATCTCCATAAACCTTATAATTGATAAATTTTAATTTATATTTAATCTGTAAATATATACTATTGGTTAATATTAGTTTTCTAAAGTTTATAATTGATTAATCATGAATTTTATTGATGTAATTATTCCTCTTCCACTAAAATCTTCTTTTACATACAGTGTTAATGAAAGTGAATTTAATTTTCTTAATCCGGGCTATAGAGTTATGGTTCCTTTTGGGAAATCTAAATTTATTACAGGAATAGTTTTACGAAAACATAATGAAGTACCAACTTCTTATGAGCCTAAAGAGATAGAATTTATTATTGACGACAAGCCATGTATTACATTAAAACAATTAAGTTTCTTTAGTTGGATTTCAGAATATTATATGACACAATTAGGGCAAGTAATTAAGGTTGCTTTGCCAAAATTATTATTACTTAAAAGTGAAAGTGAAATATTATTATTAAAAAGAGATGTTTCTGATATTAATATTAGTAAAAATTCAAAGTTGGTGTTTGATTTATTAATAATTAGTGAAAAGTTAACTTATAAAGATTTAATATTAAAATTTGAAAAATCAACAATAAATAAAGTTTTAAATGAATTACTGACTCATTCAATAATTACTTTAAAAGAAGAAGTTTATGATTATTTTAAACCTAAAGTAATTAATTTGATTTCTATTAATCAAAGTATTTGTTTAAAAGACTTAAAGGAAATGTTAATTGGTAAAAGATCTCAACTAATTGTTGCCAACGACTTAGTTTCTGATAAAAATAATTCAAAATTTACTTATAACGAATTGACTAAGTTGTATGGTGTTTCAAGAGAAACTATTAACAACTTAATTAAATCTAAAATTTTAATTAAATCTTCAGAAATAATTAATCGAACTCAATTTGAAATAGAAGAATTAGTTATGCCTAAAAAATTAAGTGATGATCAAAACATCGCTTTACTTGAAATAGAGTCAAGTTTTATTGACAAAAATGTTTCTCTTTTACATGGCGTTACATCATCAGGGAAAACTGAGATATATGTTAATTTGATTGAAAAAGAGTTATTAAAAAATAATCAGGTATTGTATTTAGTGCCTGAAATTGCATTAACAACTCAGTTGATAGTACGATTGAAAAAATATTTTGGCGAAAAATTATTAGTATATCATTCAAAATATTCTTTAGATCAACGAACCGAAATTTGGAATACTGTTTTAGAAAATCCGGGTAAAATAATTTTAGGAGCCAGATCATCAATTTTTTTACCATACAATAAACTAAGTCTTATAATAGTAGATGAAGAGCATGAAAATGCTTTCAAACAATTTAATCCAGCACCAAGATATAATGCAAGAGATTGCGCAATTTATTTAGGAATGACTTATAATGCCAAAACATTATTAGGGTCTGCAACTCCAAGTATTGAGTCTTATTATAATGCTATTTCTAATAAATATGGATTAATTAAATTAAATAAAAGATATAAAGGTATTGAGTTGCCAGAAATTTTTTTAGAAGATTTAAGAGAATCTACTATTAAAAACAAAATGACAGGAAGTTTTTCCGAAAATTTATTAGCAAACATTAAATATACTCTTGAAAATAAAAAACAAGTAATTATTTTTCAGAACAGAAGAGGTTATTCTCCTTATCAAGAATGCGAATCTTGTGGTTATGTTTTTCATTGTAAAAATTGTGATGTTGCATTAACATATCATAGAGTTTCCGACGAACTAAAGTGCCATCATTGCGGATACTGTGTTAATGATGAGGATAAATGTATAAAATGCTCATCTAATTCACTAGTTAAAAAGGGTTTAGGCACTCAGAAGATTGTTGAAGAATTAACAGAGTATTTTCCTAAATATAGAGTAGAAAGAATGGATCAAGACTCAACTAAGAATAAAAATTCATTTTTCAAATTAATTAATGATTTTGAAGAAAATAAATTTCAAATACTAGTTGGTACGCAAATGCTTAGTAAGGGTTTGGATTTTAAAAACGTAGAACTAGTTGGAGTAATTAACGCTGACAACTTAATTTATTTTCCAGATTTTCGATCTCAAGAAAAATGTTTTCAATTAATTCAACAGGTGGCAGGAAGATCAGGCAGATACAAATCTCAAGGAAAGGTTATAGTCCAGACATTTAATCCTAAACACAGTATAATGATGAAAATTAAGAAAAATGATTACTTAGGAATGTTTAATGAACAATTGAAAGAAAGACATTTGTTTGATTACCCACCTTACACTAGAATTATTAAAGTCGTTCTAAAAAACAAGAGTAAAGAAACCTTGAGAACAGGTGCGATTTGGTTTACTAAAAGTTTAAAAACTAGGTTTGAAAACAAAGTTTTTGGTCCAGAATTCCCTCTGATTCCAAGAATTCAAAATAGATATATTAATATTATTCAAATTAAAATTCCAATTAATGAAAACTTGCTGAAAAGTAAAAAAATAATTCTAAAAATAGTTTCTAGTTTTGAATCAATTTCAAAATTTAGAAGTATTCAAATTTCTATTGACGTTGACCCTTATAATTAAATACGTTTAGAATTTTGTTTGTGTATATTAAAAATGTATTTTTGCGACCAATTTTTAATAAAATATATGAATCATTACGAGGCTGTTTTCATTCTAAATCCCGTTTTATCTGAAGATCAGGTAAAGGAGACAGTGAAAAAATTCGAAAACTTTTTAATCAGCGAAGGATCAGAAATTATCTCAGTTGAAAACTGGGGACTAAAAAAATTAGCTTATTCCATTCAAAACAAACAAAGTGGATTTTATAATCTTATAGATTTTAAAGCTGCCAATACCACAGTTGAATTGTTTGAAACTGAATTAAAACGAGACGAAAGGATTATGCGTTATTTAAATGTCAAATTAGACAAATATGCTGATGCTTGGTCTGTTAAAAGAAGAGAACGTAACACTAAAAAAGCTTAATTATGTCAACATTAGAACAAGCAGGTAAAGCAAATCAGGGAGAAATAAGATATCTTACTCCACTAGATATTGCTACAAAAAACAGCAAAAAATATTGTATGTTTAAAAGATCTGGTATCAAATATGTTGATTACAAGGATCCAGATTTTCTTTTAAGATTTATTAACGAACAAGGTAAGATTTTGCCAAGAAGATTAACAGGAACATCTTTGAAATACCAAAGAAAAGTTTCAGTTGCTGTTAAAAGAGCAAGACATTTGGGACTTTTACCTTATCAAGCAGACATGTTAAAATAATATTATGGAATTAATTTTAAAAAATGATGTACCTAATTTAGGTTTCAAAGATGACTTAGTTTCTGTTAAAAACGGATATGGAAGAAATTTCTTAATTCCACAAGGACTAGCTATACTAGCTACTCCATCTTCAAAAAAAGTTTTAGCTGAAAACATTAAACAAAGAGAATTTAAAGAAAAAAAAGTTATTGATGAAGCTAATAAATTAGTTAAAAAACTTGATAAGTTAGAACTCAAAATATCAGCTAAATCTGGAACAGGTGGTAAGTTATTTGGTTCTATCTCGAGCACTGATCTAAATAGTGAATTGTCTAACCTTGGTTTTGATTTTGATAAAAAAATTATTAAAATCGTGGGAGGTTCTGTCAAACGACTTGGTACTAATGTAGCTTCTTTAAGACTGCATAGGAACGTTATTCACGAATTATCTTTTGAAGTTGTTAAGGCTGTAGACTAAACTAATTTAATAATATTTTTAAATCTGATTCTATTTTCTTAAAAAAATCAGATATTTGTTTTATTATTAATTTAAATTAATGTCTAACTCACCTTCTAATCCTAAAGGAACTAGAGATTTTCTTCCTTCTGAACTTTCTAAAAGAAATCACATTATTGATATTCTAAAAAAGAACTTCAAAAATTTTGGTTTTTCAGAAATTGAAACTCCGGCTTTAGAAAAAAACAGTACTCTTTTAGGAAAGTATGGTAATGAGGGTGATAGATTGGTTTTTAAGATTCTTAATTCTGGTGAAAAAGTAAAAAAAGCTGATATTGAAGCGTTAAAATCAAATAATCTTAATTCTTTTACTAAATCAGTGTCTGAAAAAGGTCTTAGGTATGATTTAACAGTTCCTTTGGCAAGATACGTTGCACAACATCAAAATCATTTAATCTTCCCTTTTAAGCGCTTCCAGATTCAAAATGTTTGGAGAGCAGATCGTCCCCAACATGGAAGATTTCAAGAATTTACTCAATGTGATGCTGATGTTGTAGGTAATAATTCTATTATTCAAGAAATTGAATTAATTAAATTATACGATAAAGTTTTTACTGAATTAGGTTTTGATGATTTAGTTTTTAAAATTAATCATAGACTTATTTTAAAAGGTATTGCAGAATATTTAGGAATAGCTTCTAATTTAAATGAATTTATTTCAATAATTGATAAGCTCGATAAGATAGGAATTGAATCAGTTGTAAAAGAAATTAAAGATATGTTTAGTAATGTTTCAATTTCTAAACTTGAAAACTTATTAAAAAATAAATCATTAAGTTTTGACAATATTTCATCAATACTTTGTGATATACCATTAGCAGTGGAAGGCTTAGATGATTTAACCAGTATTTTTGATTTTATTTCTAATAAATCAATTAACAACGAAATTAAATTTGATTTAACACTTGCTAGAGGGTTAAATTATTATACAGGAACAATTATCGAAGTTTCTTCAAAATCTAATACTAGATTGGGTTCTTTAGGTGGAGGTGGAAGATATGATGATTTAACTTCATTGTTTAATATGAAAAATACTAGTGGTGTTGGTATTTCTTTTGGTCTGGATAGAATTTTTATTTTAATGGAAGAAAGAAATCTTTTCCCTGATCATCTTAAAAATAGTTTTGATGTTATTGTAATCAATTTTGGAATTAATTACTTAAAAGAAATTTATCCCGTAATCGATCGATTAAGAAATCAAAATAAAAAAGTATTAATATACCCTGATCAAGTTAAGCTTAACAAGCAATTTTCTTATGCTAATAAACACAATGCTTCATATGCTATTGTTTTTGGTGAAAATGAATATAATAATAAAGAAATTATAGTTAAAAATATGATTGAAGGAACTCAATCAACTTATAATTTAAATAAAATTGATTCAATCATATTTTAGTTAACTACTGTTTAGTTAAAACGTAATTCTTCTGTTTTAAAATTTCTAGAATGAAAAACATAGCTGTTATTGGGGGTGGTGCTGCAGGATTTTTTTCAGCAATTTCTGTTAAAAATCATTATTCAACCTATAACGTAGTATTGTTTGAAAAAAGTTCTAAATTTCTTTCAAAAGTAAAAATTTCAGGTGGCGGTCGTTGTAATGTTACAAATTCAACAAATGACATTAGAACTTTGTGTAATGCATATCCAAGAGGAGGTAAAAAACTTAAAAATATATTTCATCAATTTGGAACTGAAGATACTAGAAACTGGTTTGAAGAAAGGGGAGTGCCGTTAAAGGTCGAACCTGACGGAAGAGTATTTCCTGTTTCTAATAATTCACAATCTATAATAGATTGTTTAGTTCATGAATGTGAAAAAAATAATATTTTAATAAAATTCTTAAGATCTGTAAAATATCTATCAAAAGTAAAATCAAAATGGATTATTAATTTTAATGATAATAGTTCTTCTGATTTATTTGATAGTATTATTGTAGCCTCTGGTGGAAGTCCAAAATTAAAAGGCTTTGATTGGTTAAAAAAATTAGGTCATAAAATCATTAATCCAATTCCATCTCTTTTTACATTTAATATGCCGAACGAATCAATTATTAGTTTATCTGGTATAGCTCTTAAACAAGTAAGGATAAAAATTATAGATACAAAAATAGATTTATTTGGACCTCTTCTAATTACACATTGGGGGATGAGTGGTCCTGTTATTTTAAAAGCATCATCAATAGGCGCCCGAGATTTATTTGAAAAGGAATATTCTTTTGATATACATATAAATTGGTTAATTGAAACTAATACAGAGATCTTATTTAAGAAATTGGAAGATTATTCCATGCTTTTTTCCAATAAATTGTTATCAAAACAAAATCCATTTGATTTGCCTTCCCGTCTTTGGCTTTTTCTAATTGAAAAATCTAATTTAAATGATAATAAAAAATGGGGAGAACTTGGTAAAAAAAATATGAGGAAACTCATCGAATTTTTAACAAAAGATTTATATTCTGTAATTGGTAAAACAACTTTTAAAGAAGAATTTGTTACTTGTGGAGGGGTTTCGTTAGAAAATATTGATTTAAAAACTTTGCAAAGTAAAATTGTAACTGACCTTTATTTTGCTGGTGAGGTACTTGATATTGATGGTTTAACAGGTGGATATAATTTTCAATCTGCTTGGAGTACTGGATTTATAGCAGGTAAATTAGCAGGTAAATTTTATTAGTAGCGAGAGGGAGATTTGAACTCCCGACCTCCGGGTTATGAATCCGACGCTCTAACCAACTGAGCTATCTCGCCATTATAAAATGCGCGTAAATATATAAACAAATTATATAGGGGCAAACTAAGAATAAAAAATAATTAAAATTCTTTTTTAGAATTAATTTAATCTATATATTGCCATTTATGGAATTAAAAGAAAAGTTCGAAATAGAGTTTCCAATTCAAGCTTCACCGCACATGTTATATCAATATATTTCATCTGCTTCTGGATTATGCGAGTGGTTTGCTGATGATGTAAATTCTAGAGGAAAATCTTTCTCATTTCTTTGGGATGGATCAGAAGAAATTGCTGATTTAATTTCGTCTAAGTCTGCTTCTTTTGTCAAATATAGATGGATGGATGATTCTGATGATCAAGACAAATGTTTTTTTGAAATTAGAATTGTTGTTGATGAGATAACTAAAGACGTTTCCTTAATGGTAACTGACTTTGCTTATGAAGATGAAGTAGAAGAATCTAAAATGATTTGGGAAAGTCAAATATCTGATTTAAAAAAACTGGTAGGTTCATCTTAATTATTCATGATAAATTATAACGAAAATTATATTAACAAATCAGGGTCTGATTTATTAAATAGAGGTTTTCTATACGGAGATTCGGTTTTTGAATCTATAAGAATTGTAAATAATAAAATTATTTTTTGGGAAGATCATTACATGCGTTTAATGTCTTCTATGAGAATAATTAGAATTGAAATTCCACAAAGCTACACTCCAGATTTTTTTAAAGTACAAATTACAAACACAATTTCTAAAGTTAATCCTAGTTTTACAGGAAGAGTTAGATTAACTATTTTCAGAGATGGAGGTGGGTATTATGCTCCAGAGTTGTCGTCTCCTAGTTTTATTATTAATTGTAGTGTAATTGACAGTGAAGAGTTCTATTTAAAAGATTCTGAATTTAAAGTTGATTTATTTAAGGACTATTACATCCAAAACGATTTGCTTTCAAATTTAAAAACTAATAATAAATTAATTAATGTTCTAGCAGGTATTTATGCTAATGAAAATAATTTAGATAATTGTATTTTATTAAATAATAAAAAAAATGTTACTGAATTTTTAAATGGCAATCTTTTTATCGTTCGTGAAAATAAAATTATAACTCCAAATTTAGATTCAGGATGTTTAAAGGGTATAATGAGAAAAAAAATAATTGAATATGTTAAACTAATTCCCGAATTTTCGATTGAAGAAACCGTAATATCTCCATTTGATTTACTTTCAGCAAATGAAATATGGTTAACAAATTCAATTTCAGGTATAATAACTGTGACAAATTATAGAAACAAATCTTTTTCTAATGATGTTGCTAAAATTTTTATTGATTTCTTGAATAAAAAAGTATCTAATATTTAATTGTGTTGTGGATTTTCTGGTGAATTTGACCAGAGTAAATATTTTCCTCCTAATTTTTCTAACTTTTCTTTCCAGATATTATTTAGATTGTTAAAAGATAATATTTCGATATTTTCGCTTTTAGATAATATCCAAGAGTTATTTTTTAATTCATTTTTCAGTTGACCTTCATCCCAGCCAGAATAACCTAAAAAAAATTTTATCTCACTGCTTTTTATTTTTTTATCATTAATTAGTTTTACAAGTGAATCAAAATCTCCTCCCCAATATAGTTTGTCATTTATCTTAACTGAATTTTCTATGAGTAAAGGAACTTTATGTATAAAGTAAAGATTTTCTTTTTCAACTGGACCTCCATTATATATAGGGAAATCATAATTAAATTCTGGAATCAAATCTAAGGTTGAATAATTTGATTTTTTATTTAAAATAAACCCCACAGATCCTAATTCATTTTGTTCTGCAATTAAAACAACAGAGCGATTGAAGTTTAAATCATGTTGAATTGTTGGTTCTGCAAATAAAAGATATCCTTTTTTCAACTTAAAATACTCATATTAAGTGAATTGAATCCATTATTGAATTCAATGTTTGTCATTATTTTCTTACCCTCTAGTTTTAATTCTAAGACCTCTAATAGTCCACTCCCTGTTGAAATTAATAATGTATTTTTATTCATCATTATCGTTCCTGGTTTAAATTTTTTCTCAATAGTATTAGAATATTCTCTTGATTTATAAATTTTTATTATTTTATTATTAACTGAAGTCCAAGCCGAAGGAAAAGGAGATAGTCCCCTTACAAAATTATGAATTTCATTTACAGATTTTTTCCATTGTATTCTTGTGTTTTCTCTGTTTAATTTAGGTGCCTTTAAATATTTTTCGTTCTCATTTTGTTTAATACATTTAAAATTTTTATTACTAATTTTTTCTAAAGTTGATAATATAGTAATTGCACCAATTTTTTTTAATTTAATATATAATTCTCCTGTATTTTCATTTTTAGAAATAGGAACTCTTTTCTGTTCTATTATTTCACCACAATCAATTTTTTCATTTATATAGAATGTTGAAACACCAGTTTCTTTAAGTCCGTTTATAATTGCCCAATGAATTGGTGCAGCCCCTCTTAAATTTGGTAATATAGAAGCATGTAAATTTATAGTTCCTTTTGCTGGAATTTCCCAAAGTATTTTAGGTAACATCCTAAAAGCAACTACAATAAAGATATCTGGATTTAAATTTTTTATTTCATTAATAAAACTTGAATCTTTTAAGTTTTTTGGTTGCAGTATTTTTAGGTTTTTTTTTAATGAATAATCTTTAACATCTGATGTTTTTATTTTTTGTCCTCTTCCAGCTTGTTTATCTTCAGAGGTAACAACTGCAACAATACTATGGTCTGATTTTACAAGAACATCTAAGCATTCAACTGCAAAATCCGGCGTTCCCATAAATATAATATTCATATTTTTTTATAATTTATTATTTGTAAAATGTTATCGATCCTATTGGGTACACTATTTTTTTCTAACACAATTATTTCTACTTTTAACTCTTTGTACACTTTTACAATCTCTTCATGAATTTGTTTACATTGATCAAAACTTTCATAACGTACATTATCATTAATATAGATATCCTTCCAAGGTGGAAGTATGAAGATTTTATCATAAACAATTTTTTTCGCACTTTCAATAAAGTAATTATCGTATTTAATTTTTATAAAATTTAAATAGGCAATTATTTCGTGTACTCCTCTATCAAAAAATGTAATATCACTGTTTTGAGATTTATTGTATTGATTAGACCTTAAAATCATTAATCGTTTACTAAATTCTATAGGATCCTTTAAAAAAAACTGCTTTACCCCTTTTTTTTGCTCACTCTCGGTTATATCTCTAACAATTTCGTTTTCACAATTGTAACCTTTTTTTTCTAATCCTCTTATAAGTTCAGTTTTTCCAGTTCCAGGACCTCCAGTTATTAATATTTTTTTATTCATAATATGACCTGCAAAATAAACAATTAATAGTACTTTCTATATATATTTGCCAAGTGAATAATGATAATAATGATTTTTACGAAAGGTTAGAAAAACAATTATCAGATTCTTCTTCTTGGCCAAGTTTATATAGATTTAAGTTTATTATTAAATCGGAAATTAATGATATTGATCAACTTAAGTCTATTTTTAATGATATTAAAAATGTTGATATTTCATATCGAGTTTCTTCTAATAAAAAATTCACAAGTTTTTCGATTACAGCAGTAATGAAATCTCCGAGTGTTATCATCAAAAAATACAAATTAGCCTCAAAGATTAATGGAATTATTTCATTATGATTTAATTTTATTAAATTTGCTAAACTTCATTTTTTAAACAACCCATAAATTGATAGATAACTTACAATACAACACAGAACGTTCTAAACTCATAATTCCAGAGTATGGAAGACATTTACACAAGATGATTGATCAAGCTCTTGCTTGTGAGAATAGAGATGAACGAAGTAATATAGCAAAAGCAATAATAGGTGTTATGGGAAATATGAACCCGCATCTTAGAGATGTTCCTGAATTTCAACATAAATTATGGGATCAATTATTTATTATGTCTGATTTTGCTTTAGATATTGATTGCCCGTATCCTCTTCCATCTAAGGAGGTGTTCGATCAAAGACCAGATAAACTAAAATATCCTCAAAATTTTCCTAAATATCGATTTTATGGAAATAATATTAAACGTATGATTGACGTTGCCGTTAACTGGGAAGATGGGGAAATGAAAAAAGAACTTATTTATGTTATAGCAAATCATATGAAAAAGTGTTTTTTGAACTGGAATAAAGATACAGTTGAAGATGATGTTATTTTTAAACATTTAAATGAGCTCTCAAATGGAAAAATTAATTATTCTAATGAGGATAAGCCATTGTCAGATTCTGAGAATCTTATTAAGTTAACAAATAAAAAGTTTACTAAAACTCCTGTTCATAAAAACAATAAGAAGCACTATAGAAATTTTAAAAAAAGGAGTAATAATTAATTGTTTTTAAATGGGTACTTTTTCAATTCAAGGTGGTACAAAATTAAAAGGTGAAGTAATTCCTCAAGGCGCAAAAAATGAAGCCTTACAAGTTATTTGTGCTTGTTTATTGACAAAAGATAAAATTGTAATTGATAATATTCCTGAAATAATTGACGTTTTAAAATTAATTGATTTATTAAGTTCTCTTGGAGTTGAAGTAATAAGAATTAAAAAAAATAAATATTCTTTTCAAGCTGATAATGTAAATATTGATTACCTGAATTCAAAGGAATTTAAAATTAAAGGCAGTAGTTTAAGAGGGTCAATTATGATAGTAGGTCCTTTATTAGCTAGATTCGGTAAGGGATATATTCCAAAACCTGGAGGTGATAAAATTGGAAGAAGAAGATTAGATACTCATTTTCTTGGTTTGATTAAGCTAGGAGCATCTTTTAGATATAATAAAGAAGAATATTTTTACGGAGTTGAAGCCAAAGAATTAAAGGGATCATTTATTTTACTTGATCAGGCTTCTGTTACTGGAACTGCTAATGTTTTAATGGCATCTGTTTTAGCAACTGGAAAAACTGAGATTTATAATGCCGCTTGTGAACCTTACATACAACAGTTATGTAAGATGTTAATTTCTATGGGAGCTGATATTTCGGGACTAGGCTCAAATCTATTGACTATTAACGGTGTCAAAACTTTAAACGGATGTACTCACAAGGTTTTGCCTGATATGATTGAAATAGGTAGTTGGATAGGCTTAGCAGCAATGACTAAAAGTAGAATTACTATAAAAAATGTTAGTTGGGAAAATTTAGGACAAATACCTAATGTTTTTAGAAAGCTTGGTATTAAATTAGAAAAACAAAATGACGACATTTTTATTGATGAACATAATGATGGTTATGAAGTTCAAAATTATATTGATGGCTCAGTTTTAACTATTTCTGACGCACCTTGGCCTGGATTTACACCAGACTTATTGAGTATTATTTTAGTTGTAGCAACGCAAGCTAAGGGAAGTGTGCTAATTCATCAAAAAATGTTTGAAAGCAGATTGTTTTTTGTAGATAAATTAATAGATATGGGTGCTAAAATAATATTATGTGACCCACACAGAGCAAATGTAATAGGTCATAATTTTACTTCACAATTAAAAGCAACTACAATGGTTTCTCCAGATATAAGAGCAGGTATTTCACTATTAATAGCTGCGCTTTCTGCGAAAGGCAAAAGTATAATTCATAATATTGAACAAATCGATAGGGGATATGAAAATATTGACGAGAGGCTTAGGGCTCTTGGTGCTAAAATCGAGAGGATTTAATTTCGTTTAGATATTTTATTTCCAGTTGACCTCTGTCTTGTGCATTTAAATCTATTTACAGTATCATCCCTAAGTTTAATGTGTTTCGTTTTTCTACCTTGAACTCTTTTCCTCCACATTGCAAAACTTTTTGACTTCATCTCTCTTCTCATTAATTGGATGACTTCTTTTTCTGTTAATCCAAATTGAAAAGTAATAGCTTCAAATGGGGTTCTATCTTCCCAAGCCATTTCTATTATTCTATCAATCTGAATAAGGTCAAGTTTAACCATATTATAAATTTTTTATATAATTATCTGCATTCAAAAGTAATTTTTCTTTTTTTAAGGGATCCATTTTATCGAAACTACTAATAAGCATTCTCATTCTTGGATTTTTTTTAAAAAACTCTCTTTGTTTGTCCATAAATGACCAAAATAATCCATCCCAAATATCACTCCAATCACCTTTTTTATAATCACTCATTTTTATAATATAATTACTACTGCTTATGTAGGGTTTTGTAGACATTAATCCGCCATCTGCAAATTGACTCATCCCATATACATTAGGAACCATTACCCAATCATAAGAATCAATAAAAAGTTCCATAAACCATTTGTAAACTTCATCAGGATCGAATTCGCATAATACCATGAAATTACCTAAAATCATTAGTCTTTCTATATGATTAGCATAACCAGACTTATTAACTTTTTTAATAGTATCATCTATAGGGTCAATTCCTGTAGTTCCAGTATAAAATGATTTTGGTATTTTTCTTTTAAAACCCCAATAATTCTTTGTTCTTTCTTCCGAACCTTTACAAATGTATACACCTCTTATAAATTCTCTCCAACCAATTATTTGTCTTATAAACCCCTCAGATGAATTGAGTGGTATATTGTTTTTTTTATAAAACTCAATTGATTCATGAAGAATGTATTTTGGATCTAATAGACCTGAATTAATAAGCGGAGACAAAACACTATGATTTATTATAGATTCGTTTTTTAAAATAGCATCTTCATAAATTCCAAACTCATTAAATCTAGTTTTTAAAAAATTATTAAACCATTCTTTTGCCGATTTAAAATCTGTAGGATATAATTGTGATTCACCTAATTCTCCATAGTTTTTAGAAAAATACTTAGAAACATATTTTTTTGAACTATTGTAATTACTACTTTCAAGATAGGAATATTCAATTACTGGTGTAGTTTTATTTTTTGGAAATTTTTTTCTATTTAAGTCATCATAAGTCCATTTACCTCCTTCAGGTTTATTTTCATTGTTTAAAAGAATATTAAATTTTATTCTTTGATTTTTATAAAATGATGTTTGGAAAAGCTTTTTTTTAATTGGATTAAAAAAAGGATTCAATTCACTTTTTTTGGTTAAAAAAAGAGGATTTTCGTGAATATTTATATTAATATTTTTTTCTTCACATGAAGAAAAGATTCTTTTTTCAAGCCAATTATCAATTGGATTATAGATGTCAATTTCTTGAGCTTTTGTATTTTTTAAAAATATTCTTATGTCAGATTCTTTGTCGAAAGAATTTATATATGTGACCTCTAATCCTTTAGCTTTCAGATAATCATAATAATTCATCATAGAGTCTCTATGAAATAGTATTTTTTGTTTATGAAAATTATAATGATTAAAAAATAAATGTTCTTCAATTAAATATGTAGTACTCTTATTGTCAAACAATAAACTTTTTTCAAATAATTGATTTGGGAAAATTATATTTATTTTCAAGTGTTTAAAGCTTTTTTATAAGTTATTAGACATCTTTCTCTGGCTTCTTTATGATCAACTATTGGGCTTGTGTATTGATTTGTTTCAAATTCTGGCACCCATTTTTTTACATAATTAAATTGTTTATCAAATTTTTTAAGTTGTTCATGGGGATTAAAAATTCTAAAGTATGGTGCCGCATCTACTCCGCAACCTGCCACCCATTGCCAGTTTCCAACATTACTAGCAGTTTCATAATCAAACAGTTTTTCTCTAAAATACGCTTCACCCCATCTCCAATCAATAAGCAGATGTTTACACAAAAAACTACCTACTACCATTCTAACTCTGTTGTGCATAAATCCAGTTTCGTTTAATTCTCTCATTCCTGCGTCAACTAGCGGATATCCAGTCTGACCATTACACCATTTTGAAAAATCTTTTTCATTATTTAGCCATTCAATTCTATCATACTTTGGTTTAAAGCTTTCAATTACAGTTCTTGGAAAATGATAAAGTATTTGTTGAAAAAACTCTCTCCATATTAATTCTTTTAAAAAAGTATTATTAGTTGAATTATGAGCTTTTTTTATTAATTTTCTAGTACTAATCGTTCCAAACCTTAATTCTACTCCCGCTTTTGATGTTCCGTTTGAACTAGGGAAATTTCTTTTTGATTCATAATTATTTACTATCTGATCTGAAATATCACTTTTTAAAAACTTTATATTTGATTTAATAAATCCCATTGACTCCGAATTGAACTTATGTTCATTTGATATTAAATTTTCAATTAAATTTTCAGAACAATACTCTGGAACCCCATTTTCATTCATTTTAATGATCCATTTTTTAGAAAACGGAGTATAAACCCTGTATGGTGTTCCATCATCTTTTACAACTTCGTTTTTTTCGAACAAAACATGATCTTTGTAATCGCAGAATTTTATTTTATTATCTTCCAAATAACTCTTAATAATACTATCTCTTTTAATTGAATATGGTGTGTAATCTCTGTTCGTATATACTTTTTGAACATCATATTTGTTTATAAGATCTGAAAAAACTTTTTTGGGATTTCCGTAAAAACATGAAATTGATTTATTTTTTTTTGACAAAAGATCATTCATTTTTGAGATTGAATGAATTATATATTCAATCCTATGATCATTTTCTTTTAATTTATTTAAAATATTTTTATCAAAAATAAAAATTGGTAATACATTTTCTTTCTCTTTTAATGCATTGTACAAACCTTTATTGTCATCTAATCTTAGATCTCTTCTAAACCAAAATATTGAAATTTTATTCTTCAATTACGAAAGATTAATTGATGATATTCCACCATCAACACCCAATGTTTGTCCCGTAACCCATGAGCTACTATCACTTAGTAGGTGAACAACTGAATTAGCTATATCTTTTGGATTTCCGTGTCTTTTTAGGGGATGTTTTTCACCTACTTTTTCTTTTTTTAAATCATTATTTAAAAATCTTTGAGCCATTGGTGTATCAGTAAGTGATGGTGCTATGACATTAACTCTTAATGAAGGAGCATACTCTGCTGCTAAGGATCTAGCAAAACCTTCAATTGCTCCTTTTGACGCCGAAACACTAGTATGAAATGGCATACCGACTTTTACAGCAACAGTACTAAATAATACAACACTAGAGTTTCCAGATTTTTTGAGATTATTTATTACTTTTTGTAATGACTTGACCATTGATAAAAAATTAATGTTCAAATCTTCTTCAAAAGTGCTAAGTTTTAGACTCCTAAATGGTCTAAGGTTGATGCTTCCAGGACAATAAACAAAACCATGTAATTCTTCAGGAATAGTTTCAGTGTTTAATTCTTCGTTTAAAACATCATATTTAATGTAATTAACATTTAAATCTTTAAAATTATCGATAGACCTACTGGCAACATAAATATTATGTTGATTGTGTATTAGTTTTATAGTTTCGTAACCGATTCCGGATGATCCACCAATAAATAGAATATTTTTTTTCATGATATTATAATTTTCCAAAAAGTTTAATTAGTTTTTTTTCTCTGAATTTAAAAATCTGTTTAAGTTTATTTTTCACAAATAAGGGGTGAGCAATTTGACCTAAAATTCCAAACGGGATTTTATAATCTACAACATCTTCCATTTCAACACCTCCATCTATTTCTTTAATAAAATGTTTATGGTGCCATAATGAATATGGTCCAAACCTTTGTTCGTCAACAAAATATTCATTTTCCTTTACATGCGTAATTTCTGTAACCCATTTTAATGTGATTCCAAGAACAGGTGTTACTTTGTATTGTATAATTTGCCCCGCAAATATTGATCTGTCAGCTCCACTTAAAATTTTGAAATTCATATATTTTGGAGTTATTTCTGCCAGATTATTTGGATCACTTAAAAACTCCCATGCTTTTTTAGCTGAAATTGGAAGTTTTTGTTTTGTTTTAATTTGGTATATTTTCAATTTTAATATTTTTTAATAATAAACAAATATCATTCCAAATTAAGACTAAAAACAAAAAATTAATTCATTATCTTTTTTTTATCAAATTTGAAATAAATATTGTTAAAAACGCACCTATAAAATTTAACCATAAATAACCAATTTCTATGAATGCGTAGATCATAAATATTGATATTTGAGATATACATGCAGCATAAAAAACTTGGTTTCCTTTTATATTTTTAAAGAAAAAAGCTACCATAAAAATACCTAATATAGTTCCGTAAAAGATTGATCCAATTAAATTTACTAGTTGAATTAAATTTTCAAATAAGGATCCGAAACTAGCAAAAATTATCGCAATTACTCCCCACATAACTGTAAACCATTTTGAGGCTTTTAAATAATGTTTTTCAGATTTTTTTTCAATATGATTTCTTTTATATATATCAATAACGGTTGTTGTTGATAGTGCATTAAGTTCTGACGCAGTTGATGACATTGCTGCACTTAAAATTACAGCAAGTAATAAGCCAATAATACCTTTTGGCAGATAGTTGAGTATAAAAAAAATAAAAACATAATCTAAATCATTAGATTCGATTGATGGAGGGGCAATTTTTTTTGTAATTTTTTTTACAGTTTCTCTAATTTTCTTTTCGTTTTTATGCAGTTGTTTGATTTCTTTTTCTAGATTTTTTGTCTCACTATAATCAAAGTTATCAATATATTTTTTTTGTAAATTTCTTTTTTCTTTTCTAAGAGATATGAATTTTTCTTTTTCAATTAAATACTCTGGGTTTTGAGATTGCTCTAAATAATTTTCTACTTGTGGATTGAAGTTTATGGGTGTATTGTTAAACTCAAAGAATACAAATACCATCACTCCAATAAATAATATAAAGAATTGCATAGGGATCTTTAATACTGCATTAAACATTAGACCTAGCTGACTTTCTTTTACAGATTTTCCTGTTAAATATCTTTGAACTTGACTCTGATCCGTTCCAAAGTATGAGAGTGCTAAAAAAAAGCCACCCGTTATACCACTCCAAAAAGTATATCTTTTATCAATATCAAATGAAAAATCTATAATTTCCATTTTTCCTCCAATTCCTGCCATTTTAATAGCTTCTGTAAAATTTAAATTATCTGGAAAAGAATTTAATATAATCGCAAAGGCTATTATCATTCCACTCATTATTACAAACATTTGTTGTTTTTGAGTTATGCTAACTGCTTTTGTGCCACCACTTACAGTGTAAAAAATCACTAATAGACCAATAGTTAAGTTTAGTAATTTTAAATCCCATCCTAAAATTGTTGAAAGAATAATTGCAGGAGCAAAGATTGTTATTCCAGCTGCTAGTCCTCTTTGAACTAAAAATAAAATTGCAGCCAGTGTTCTAGTTTTTCTATCAAATCTTTTTTCTAAATATTCATATGCTGTGTATACTTTTAGCTTGTGGTATATTGGAATAAAAACCATGCAAATAACAATTATGGCAAGCGGAAGTCCAAAATAAAATTGAACAAATCCCATTCCATCATTATAGGCCTGTCCTGGGGTTGATAAAAATGTAATTGCACTAGCTTGAGTAGCCATTACTGACAAACCTATAGTTAACCAATTTGCTGATCCACCACCTTTTAAATGATCTTTAATTGTATTGAATTTTCTGGTTTTATAAACACCATATATTACAATGAAAGAAATTGTAGTTAAAAGTATTGACCAATCAATTAAAGACATATTAAATCGAATAATAATTAGTTAGAATAATAAAATAAATTATAAATAAAAAATTTATAATTAAAATTAACGTGTAAGCCTTTAACCATTTCATAAATTCATAGAATTGATTGTGTTTACAAATAAATTTGTAGGAAAGCCTAATACATTGCTGTATGAACCTTGAATTTTTTTTATACCAATATGACCAATATAGTCTTGTATTCCATAGCTACCTGCTCTATCTAATACATCAGATGTTTTTGTGTAATATAATAGATCATTTTTGTCAATATTATCAAAAAAAACAAGTGTTTTTTCATTTACAATCACCTGAGATTTTATTGTTGAAATACAAATTGAAGTAATTACCTCGTGAGAAGAGTTTTCAAGTGATTTGATCATTTCAAATGCTTCATCTCTGTTTTTTGGTTTACCAAGGGCTCTGTTTTTGTGCCAAACTATTGTGTCTGAGGTTATAAGTAAATCATTTTTTTTTAGACTTTTAATCAATAATGACGACTTTTTTTTAGCTAAATAATCTGTTATTTCACTATACTTTAGCTCATTAGAAAAGGATTCTTCTATTTCTTGATTAACAATTTTAAATTCAACACCTAGTTGGTTAAGAAGTTCGTGTCTTCTTTTTGAACCTGAAGCTAATAAAACGTTATAGTTTTTTAATTTTTCAAAAAACATTAATTAAATATTTTGATGTTTTTTGTTTAGGTTCCAATTTCCTTGAACTTTAAGTGTTTGTTCTATAATATCTCTCACGCATCCCTCTCCACCTTTTTTATTAGACACATAATCAGATATTTCTCTAACCTCAGGAGCAGCGTCAAAAGGACATGTTTTTAAATAAACTAATTCCATTGGGAATATGTCGGGAAGGTCATCGCCCATATAAACAGTTTCCTTAAGATTAATATTGTTAATTTTAGAATAATTTAAAAGATCTTTTACTTTGTCACTTGAGTTTAGAAAAACATTTTTAACACCAAGTCTATTTAGCCTAGCTTTTATTCCTTGATTATTAGCTCCTGTAATAATAGCAATATTATAACCTAATTCGTTAGCTAATTTTACAACTATTCCATCTTTAGTATTAAAAAATCTAGATTCTTTTCCTTGGCTATCGACCATAATTTTTCCATCTGTAAATACGCCATCGATATCAAAAACAAATGTTTTTATTTTGTTGAGTTTTTCTTTATAGTTCATTGTTTAGTTTTGTGATTTTTGAAGAAATTGTTTTGTAAATTTCTTCATAGCCTGTTCCTTTTAATAAATTTAAGTGTTTTTTTATTGTTTTTAAATCATTTCTTAATGCAGGTCCAGTTTGAGCATCTTTTGAAGATAAATATTTTAATTTATTTGAAGTTTCTAGAGTTAATGGATTTAAAATATCTGTATCAATTTCATTTGATTTTAAAATTTCATCCGCTACAATTCTCATGTAATTTGTAAAATTATTTGTAAAAACAGCAGAAACGTGAATGGCTAATCTTTGTTTGCTAGAGGCTTTTAACACGTTGCCAGAAATCATTAAACCTAGAGTTTTTATTTTATTTAAACTTTCTATGGAATTACCCTCGACTATAATTGGAATATCATTAAAATTTACACTTTTATTAATACTAAAGGTTTGTAAAGGATACAATACACCATATGAAAAATTGTTTGATAATACATTGATAGATGTTGAACCAGAACAATGTAAGATTATACTGTGTTTGTCAATTTTTATATTTTTAGAAATATTTTCAATTTGATCATCATCAATACAGATTAAGTAAAAATCTGATTTTTCGAGTTTAGAAAGATTATTAGAATAATTTATTTTATCATTAAAATATGATGGAAGATTATTTTTCCTTCCACATATCTCCATCAAATTAATTCCTTCTCTCTCTAAAAAAATTTCACTTAGATGAAATGCTACATTTCCAGTTCCAACAATAGTTATATTTATCACTTTATAAAAATACAAATTATGTTCGTTACAATTGAATTCATTTTTTTCTTAGGTTTGCAAAAAATTTTAAAACATGAGTAATAGAACTTTTACAATGATTAAACCTGATGCTGTTGAAAATGGTCATATTGGTGCAATTTTAGAAAAAATTAATTCTGCTGGATTCAAAATCATAGCGATGAAGCTAACTAAGCTTACGAAAGAAAAAGCTGAAGAGTTTTATGAAGTTCATAACGAACGTCCTTTTTTTGGCGAATTAGTTTCATTTATGAGTAGAGGACCAATTATAGCTGCAATCTTAGAAAAAGATAATGCAGTTGATGAGTTTAGAAAATTAATTGGATCTACAAATCCATCAGAAGCAGCCGAAGGAACTATTAGAAGTTTATATGCAACTTCAATGGGTGAAAATGCAGTTCATGGATCTGATAGTGATGAAAATGCAGGAATTGAAGGTGCGTTTCATTTTTCAAATGAAGAAATTCTATCTTAGGACTATTTTCTGTATAATTTCTTTACCAATCTCTTTATTTATTAGGTCAACTATTTTTTGTTTACCATAACTGAGCTCCTGTCTTAAAACAGATGAGTTTAAGTTAACATAAAGAGTTTTGTTTTTTAATATAACTTCGTTTGTATAAGAATTAACATTAGAACCCATAACTTCCTTCCATAATTTTTGAACTTTAATATTATTAAGTCCAGAGTTTAAATTTGAAGAGCTATCAATTAGTTTTCCTAAAATATTTTTTATGCTTTTAGTTTCGAAATTTCTTTTCATAACTTAAATATTTTATGAGATGAGTCAATATCTTGTATAATCTTATTTGTTCTATCATAATCTGTATCTGAAATAAAAATCTGACCAAATAAATTATTATTTACCAACTGGATTAATTGTTTAACTCTATCATTGTCTAATTTGTCAAAGATATCATCAAGTAATAAAATAGGGGATGAATTACATTCTGATTTTAAATAATCAAATTGAGCTAATTTAAGAGCAATTAGAAAAGATTTTTGTTGACCCTGACTACCATATTTTTTAATTGGATAGCCATTAATTTCCATAATTAAATCGTCTTTATGCACCCCACAACTTGTGTATTGAAGAATTCTATCTTTTTTTATACTATTATTTAGCAATGAATCTAGAGATTCGAATTCTAATTGACTTTGAAATGAGATGTTTATTATTTCTTTATTTTGACTTATAGAATTATAATGTTTAAAGAAGACAGGCGAAAAGTTTTTAAAAAACTTTTTTCTAGTTTCGTGAATAGGAACACTTAGTTCAAATAATTGATCGTTGTAAATACTAATATTGTCCTTGTCAAAGGAATTAGTTTTATTAAAATATTTCAATAAAGCGTTTCTTTGATTTAGTACTTTATGATAGTTTATGATATTGTTTAAATAGATCTTATTGTTTTGTGAAATAATACTATCGATAAATTTCCTTCTTAATGAACTACCTTCTTGTATCAAATCTCTATCAGATGGGGAGATCATGACCAGAGGAATTAATCCTACATGTTCAGAAAGTTTTTTATATATTTTCCCATTTCTTTTTAAGGTTTTTTTTTTGCCTTTTTTAAGACTACAAATTATATTTTCTTGCTTATCATTCTTAATGAAATTCCCATCAATAAACATAAAATCTTGATCGTGATTAATAGTTTGTGAACTGATCGAATTGAAATAACTTTTTCCAGCTGAAAGATGATAAATTGAATCTAATATGTTAGTTTTTCCAACTCCATTATTTCCAACAAAACAATTGATTTTTCTATCTAATTCATATTCGCCAACTAAAATATTTTTATAGTTTACTACGTTTATTTTATTTAGATATAAAGAATTCATTACTTATTTTACAAAAATTACAGAAAACAATGCAAATTATGTAAAATAATTAGTTTTTATCTCTAATTCATTGGAATAAAATTTTATTTTTACCCATTATTAAAATTCATTATGGCAACGTATAAGAAAAAAGGTTTAAAAAGAAAATCAAGTAATATAGATACTAATCAAAGTACAACAGCTGAGGTATTTGATACTTTAGATCAAAGTGCATCTAGAACAGAAAGGATTGTTGCTAAATATCAAAAACATATTATTGGAACAGTATTAGCGATAGTATTTATGGTATTAGGATATTTAGGATATTCAAGTTTGATTTTAGAACCTAATTCAGAAGAAGCTAACAATGAATTATTTACTGCTCAAAATTACTTTAGTCTAGCACTTGAAGATAACGAGAATAGTGATTCTTTGTTTTTATTATCACTTAATGGAGGTGAAGGTAAATATGGTTTTTTAGATATTATTGAAAATTATTCTGGCACTAACGCTTCACAGCTTTCTTATTACAGTGCAGGTATGGCTTATTATAATTTAAATGATTTTGAAAATGCTATTAAATATTTAAAATATTTTGACAGTGATGATGTTGTGTTAAAGGCTTTAGCTCTTGGTGGTATCGGAGATTCTTTTGCTGAACTTAATCAATTAGATGATGCATTAAATTATTATGAACTTGCCTCTAACGTTTCTGACAATAGTTTTACTACTCCAAAATTTTTATTAAAAGCTGGAAACACTGCTTCAGTTCTAAATAAAAACAAATTGGCTACAAAATATTACACTTCTATTTTAGATAAATTTCCTAAGTCACAAGAGGCTTTTTATATTGATATTCAAATAGAAAAAAATTCCTTGAAATAATTAATAATGTCATCCTCTAATAACAATCTCAGTTTTTTAGATTTAGGTAGTATACCCTCGGCTAAAAATTTAAAATTTGGTATTGTTGTTTCGAAATGGAATAAACAAATTACTGATAATTTACTTAAAGGTTGTTTAGATTTACTTTTACAAAAAGGTGCTAGTAAAAATGATATTGAAGTTATATATGTTCCTGGAAGTTTTGAACTTGTTTACGGCTGTAAAGTAATGCAGGATAAATCATTTAATGCAATTATTGCTATCGGAAGTGTTATCAAAGGCGAAACAAAACATTTTGATTTTATTTGTAACTCAACATCAATTGGTATTAAAGATTTGAATGTGTCAGGTAAATCTCCGGTTATTTTTTGTGTACTTACTGATGACAATCTTCAGCAGTCAATAGATAGGAGTGGAGGTAAATACGGTAATAAGGGTACAGAAGCTGCTATTGCTGCTATTGAAATGTCCCTTATTTAAAATATTTTTTAGGCACAATTAACATTCCAAAACATTCACCATCTTTTTTCCCTAAATGTTTGTGATGAATTTTGTGAGCTCTTCTTAATCCTCTAGCGTATTTATTATCAATGTTTCTTAGTATTTTAAATCTTTGATGAATAAAGACATCATGAACTATAAAATAAGCTAATCCATACATAAATATTCCTATTGCAATAGGTAGCCCTAGCCAAAAATTGTATTCCCCCCATAAGACTGTAAAAAACATACTAATAGCAGCATATTGTAAAAAAAACATATCGTTTCTTTCAAACCAGGATTTATGATCTTTTTTGTGATGATCTTTGTGAAGAAACCACATGTATCCGTGCATGATATATTTGTGGGAAAACCATGCGATAAATTCCATGAAACAAAATGTAGCAATTACTGTAAATATCCAAATAGCTGTACTCATTTATAATATATTTAGTCTATAACGAACATAAGACCTAGCTAATACATTAATTTTTTGATAGTTAGGAACTCTTATTCTTGTTGATTTAATTTTCAGTGGATTAGTGTTTTTAAGTTTATTTAAAAGTTTTAGATAATACTTGTATGCAGTATAAACCCCAAATCTAGCAGAGGATGGTAATAATAAAATTCCTTTCAAAGCGTGAGAAAAGTCTTTATTAATTTCGTTCAAGATTATTGTTTTTGATTTTTCATCAAACTTATCAATGTTTAAATTTGGAAAGTAGCTTCTGTTTAATCCATCATGATCAGCTTTTAAATCTCTTAAGAAATTAACCTTTTGAAATGCAGAACCTAAAGACATAGCATAGGGTTTTAAATTGTCATATTGTTTTTGGTTACCCTTAACAAAAACTTTTAAACACATAAGTCCAACTACATCAGCAGAACCGTACACATATTCATCAAACTCTTCACTACTTAAATATTGTTTTTTATTTAAATCAGATTTCATGCTTTTTAAAAAACTATTTACAAGTTCATAGTCGATATCATATTTATTTAATGTTTTTTGAAAAGAATTTAGTATTGGATTAAGACTTATTTTATCTTTTATTGATTTTTTTAGATCTAGTTCAAATAGATTTAAAAGTTCTTCTTTATTAAAATCATGGAAACTGTCTACAATTTCATCGGCAAACCTTACAAAACCATATATATTGTAGATATCTTGTCTTATAGATCTATCAAGCATCTTTGTAGCTAAAGTAAAAGAAGTACTGTAAGATTCAGTAACTATTTTAGAGCAATTCTCAGAAACCTGATCAAATAACTTTTTCATCTTTTAAAATTAAATCACTTACTAATTTTCCTGAAACAATAGCAGGTGGCACACCAGGACCTGGAACAGTCAGTTGTCCACTAAAGTACAAATTTTTCACTTTATTACTTCTTAAGTTAGGTCTTAAAAAAGCAGTTTGCATAAGAGTGTTGGCAAGACCATATGCATTTCCTCCGTAAGAATTATATTCTTTTTCAAAATCTTTAACACAAAAACTTTCTTTAAAAAGAATATGTTTTTTTAATTCTTCACCTGTTAAATTTTCTAATCTTGTAATTATTATGTCAAAGTATTTCTCTCTCAATTGATCGTTATCACTAATACCAGTTGCAATAGGTATTAAAAAAAAACCATTTTCGTATCCTTTAGGGGCTGTTTTATCATTTGTTTTTGATGTAAAATTGGCATAAAAAAGTGGATTTTCAGGCCATTTTGGTTCGTCATAAATATCAGCACTGTGTTCGTCAATATCTGAATCAAAAAACAAATTATGGTGAGCAACATCTGTTATCTTCTTATCAAACCCAACATAAAAAAGAAGAGATGAAGGCGACCATGTTTTTTTAGACCAGTATTTCTTAGAATATTGTCTGAATTTTTTGTCTAGTAAAGATTCTGTGTGAGCATAATCAGCTCCTGAAATTATAATATCACAAAAATGTTGTTCTTTATTAATTATTAATCCTTTTACTTTTTTATTTTCTATTAAAATAGATTCAACATTACATTCCGTCATATATTGAACTCCTAAGGATTTACCTAAATCTACCATTGATTGGACTACATCATAAAACCCATTTTTTGGTTGCCATGTTCCTAAACCGAAATCAGCATAATTCATGAAACTATAAAAAGCTGGAGTGTTAGATGCCTTAGCTCCTAAAAATAATACAGGAAATTCTAGAATTGCTCTTAATCGATGACTTTTAAATCCTTTCCTAACTTCTCTTCTTATATTACTAATAAAGGATTTTACTTTAAAAACGGTTTTTTTTGTAATAAGCTCTAGTGGAGTTATTCCGGGCATTTTATATAACATATCTTTGACAGCTATATCATAATTATTTTTAGCTTCATTGATGAATTTTTCTAATTCAATGGAACTTCCTTTTTCTTCTTTTTCAAAAACTTTTTTAATTTTCTCTAATGAATCTTCAATTGATATACTATCATTTTTTCCAAAAAAAACTTTATATGCAGGATCTAGTTTCGAAAGATCATAAAAATCAGATCTTTTTTTATCAAAATCATTGAAAAATCTTTCAAATACATCAGGCATCCAATACCAACTAGGTCCCATGTCAAATGTAAAACCATCTTTTTTAAATTGTCTTGCTCTTCCACCAAGAGTGCTGTTTTTTTCAACTACTGTTACATTGTAACCTTGCTTCGCTAAATAGCATGAGGCAGATAATGAGGAAAAACCAGATCCAATTATAAAAACATTTTTATTCATTATTTGTAATTAAAATTTGTAGTGCGCACGAGAGGACTTGAACCTCCACGAGAAATTAATCTCACTAGGCCCTCAACCTAGCGCGTCTACCAATTCCGCCACGTGCGCTAAATAGAGTAGTGACCTGGCTGGGGCTCGAACCCAGGACCCTCTCCTTAAAAGGGAGATGCTCTACCAACTGAGCTACCAGGTCTAATTAAATGTGACTTGGCTGGGGTTCGAACCCAGGACCCTCTCCTTAAAAGGGAGATGCTCTACCAGCTGAGCTACCAAGTCTAATTATTATTTAGAGGCTGCAAATATAGCTTCAATAAATTTATTAATCAAAGAGATTTTCTTATAAATTTGTATATAATTATTCATTAATTAATATATTCATAAAGATGGTTAATTCACACATTGTTGTTCTAGGTTATATGGGTTGTGGTAAAACTACTGTTTCAAATAAATTGAAAGCAATTCTTGACTTACCATTATTTGATCTTGATCAATTTATTGAAAATGAATTTGAAATGACAATTTCTGAAATTTTCAATACTAAAGGTCAGATTGAGTTTAGAAGAATTGAAAACAGGTATCTTAAAATACTATTAAATAAAAAAGAAAAAAGCATTATTTCTTTAGGAGGGGGTACACCTTGTTATCATGATAATATGGATCTTATTTTAAAATACTCAAAAAACGTTTTTTTTATTAACACTAATGCTGAATTCCTATCAGAAAGATTATTTAAAGAAAGAGATAAAAGACCAATCATTAAATCGATTAATTCAGTTAGTAAATTAAAAGAATTTATTTCAAAACATTTATTTGAAAGAATTGTGTTTTACAATAAAGCTAACTATATAATCTTGGATTCGAACCAGGGAATAGATCACATATGTAAAAAAATAATTAACAAGCTTAATTTATAACAACATAACTTTCGTTTTTTTCAAACACAACTTCAACGTGCTCACTCATTGATGTTGAAAGTGAAATTCCCTTAAAATCGACTTTAATTGGAAATTTTTTATGATTTCTATCCACTAAAACTACAGTATTAAAATTTCTAGGAGACATATCTAATAAATGTTTTACACAATATATCAAAGTCCTGCCCGTATGAAGAACGTCGTCTATAAGTACAATAGACTTATTTTTTAAATATTCTTTTTTATAATCCAAGTCAATTTTATCTAAAGGATTTTCCTTATTTATTTTTATAGAAATTAGTTCAATACTAGATTTAGAAATTTGTTTAAGTTCTTTTTCAATAATTTTCGCCAACATGTATCCGTTGTTATATACTCCAATAAGTATTATTTCTGAATATTCTAAATTGTTTTCTTGAATTTGATAAGCTATTCTTTTTACAATTTTTTTAATTTGATCAGTATTTAAAATTTTATTTTTCAATTTTTCAATTTTATTAAATATAATTATTCATTTAGAAATTCATTTATATCTCTTCTTTCTTTTTTACTTGGTTTTCCTTTGTATTTAAAATTATTTTGAGTTTTTAGTAGTATATCTTTTTTTTCATTTTCAGATTTTGGAGTTAAATCTTTAAGATAAAGATCTACAATCTTAGCTCCAACTCTTGCCGATGGAAGATCTAGAATATAATAATTATATAGTATTTGTTTTTTTTTCACACTAAATGATGATCCGTTAAAAACATCAAATGATGGCTTTACAGATTTATCATCTAATTTAATATGACCTTTTTTACATGCATTGCTTGCTATTGTTCTGGATTTAAAAATCCTTGTATACCATAGAAATAGATCAATTCTCATAAATAAATTAAATTTATAATTTATATCAGAAATATAAGAAAATTGTATCTTGCAACATATTTATTTTAAATGAAAAAATTGATCAGAAACATTATATATTTTTTATTAACTATAGTTTTGTTTTATTCCTGTAGTAAAACAGATGACGAAGAAGTAGAATCTATCCCTCTAGAACCTATATCTACTCAATATGTTATTGAGAATGATTCTATAATTGAGTTCATGAAAACTCATTTTTATAACTATGATGACTTTAATGGTCTATCCTCAAATAGCACTGTAGAATTAATTATAGATACAATCTCGGGTGATAATAGTGGTAAAACTCCTTTATTTGATCAGGTAACTACAATGAGTATAGATATCACTGACGAAAATGATGATGTGGTTCCTCACAATATGTATTATATCATAAATCGAGAAGGAATTGGTGAAAGTCCAACTGTTGCTGATTCAGTTTTTGTTTCTTATAAAGGATTAACTCTAGGAAATAAGATTTTTGATTCTAGAAAGAATCCACTTTGGCTTGATAATACAACAGTAGTTAGGGGCTTTAAGGAATTTAATGCATTATTAAAACGAGGAGATATTTCAACAAATTCAAATGGAACCTATGATTTTAATAATTTTGGTTTAGGTTTTGTAATAATGCCTTCTTTTTTAGGCTATTATGAAAACAATACTGCTACGATACAAGCATATTCTCCACTTATTTTTCAAGTCAATATGCATACTATGAACACTGCAGATCATGATGCAGACGGTATTAACTCTATTGATGAAGATTTAAATGGTGATCATATTTTCAGTAATGATGATACAGATTCTGATAATATACCTAATTTTAGAGATCGAGATGATGATGGAGATGGCGTATTGACAGCTGATGAATATGATGTGGATGGAGATGGTGTTGCTGACGATACTGATGGAGATGGAATTCCAGATTATTTAGATAATGACGAAAGTTAAATTAAAAATAATAAGAAACTCCTAATAGGTATAAGCGTCCTTGTGATGTTATAAATTGATCCTTATTTCCTGTTTTGTTTTCCATATAATTAATTTCGTTCTCAGAAAATCCTCTTTCAGCTCTTAGGTCAATTTCAAATTTCCCAAATTTTAGACCTACACCATATTGAAGTCCTAATTTGTATTGATTTTTTAAATCATCTAAATCAATATTATCATAACTCACACCTCTAATGAACTCAAATCTAGGTCCTGCAAAAATACTTGCCAGACCAAAAACTTTATAACCTAACATCACAGGGATATCAATTTTGTGTTGATTAAAATCTGTTACTATATTCGATTTATTAATTAACACGATTGGAACGTCATAACTGTTTTTTATTTTAGAATAAATCAATTCAGGTCTGATGAATAAATTATTAGTTGATAGTTTAAGAAAAACTCCAATATGTTGACCATTTCTAGATTCAAAAATATTTATATTAGGATTATTGATTGATTCTATGTTAGCTGAAATGTTTAAGTTGCTATTGAAGCTTATTCCACCTTTAATTCCATATTCAAATTGTGAAAATGCATTAAAGGAAATAATTAAGAATAATAAATTAAGTTTTTTCAATTCTTTTTTCTTTTAATTACTTTTAAACTTAAATCTATTATAGATTGAGAATTAATTTCGTATTTGTCCATAAGTTGTTTAGGAGTGCCAGATTCCCCGAAAGTATCATTTGTAGCTACAAATTCTTGAGGAACAGGTTTGCTTTTAACCAATACTCTTGCCACACTTTCTCCTAATCCACCTAGAAAATTGTGTTCTTCTGCTGTAACTACACATCCGGTTTTTGAAACAGAATCTATTATAGCCTTTTCATCTAATGGTTTAATGGTGTGAATGTTTATTACTTCAGATGAAATCCCCTGTTTATTCAAAACCTTTGAAGCCTCTAAAGCTTCCCAAACTAAATGTCCTGTTGCTATAATTGTAACATCACTACCCTCAACTAATTTTACTGCTTTCCCAATTTCAAAAACTTGATCTTCTGGTGTAAAAACTGGAACAGCTGGTCTTCCAAACCTTAAATAAACAGGACCTACATAATCTGCAATAGCAATTGTAGCGGCTTTTGTTTGGTTATAATCACAAGTATTGATTACAACCATTCCAGGAAGCATTTTCATTAAACCAATATCTTCAAGTATTTGATGTGTGGCTCCATCTTCACCTAGAGTTAAACCTGCGTGAGAAGCACAAATTTTTACATTTTTACCAGAATAAGCGATTGATTGTCTAATCTGGTCATATACTCTTCCAGTGGAAAAATTAGCAAAAGTACCAGTGAAAGGAATTTTACCTCCGATTGTTAATCCTGCAGCTATCCCCATCATGTTGGCTTCAGCAATACCAACTTGAAAAAATCTACTTGGATTTTCTTCAATAAATTTATTCATTTTTAATGATCCAATAAGATCCGCACATAATGCAACAACATTAGGATTTTTTCTTCCAAGCTCCGCTAATCCGGCTCCAAAACCACTTCTTGTGTCTTTTTTTTCTGTGTAAGTATATTCTTTCATTGTTAAGTGATTTTTAATTAATAATCTCCAAGAGTTTCTTTATTTTGAGATAGGGCAGAAGCCAGTTGTTCATCATTTGGTGCTTTTCCATGCCATGCGTGAGTATGCATCATAAAATCCACACCATTACCCATCATAGTCTTAAGTAGTATGCAAACAGGTTTTTTCTTTCCAGAAAGTGATTTTGAATTTAGTAATCCTTTTGTTATATCTTCAATGTTATTTCCGTTTTCAATTTCTATTACATCCCAACCAAAAGCTTCAAACTTTCCTTTAATACTTCCCATTGGAAGTACATCGTCAGTTGCTCCGTCAATTTGTTTTCCGTTTAAATCAACAGTAGCAATAAGATTATCAATTTTTTTAGCAGACGCATACATAATCGCTTCCCAGTTTTGACCTTCTTGTAATTCTCCATCACCCATTAAAACATAAACTAAACTTGAATCATTATTAAGCTTTTTTGCTTCAGCAGCTCCAATAGCAACAGATAAACCTTGACCAAGAGATCCTGAAGCTATTCTAATACCAGGAAGACCTTCATGAGTAGTTGGGTGCCCTTGTAATCTAGAATTTAATAATCTGAATGTATTTAATTCATCGATTGGAAAATATCCAGATCTAGCTAAAACACTGTAAAAAACTGGAGAGATGTGACCATTTGATAAGAAAAACAGATCTTCATTAAGACCATTCATATCAAATTCTTTTTTTCTATTCATGATTTCGTTGTATAATACAACCATAAATTCAGCACACCCTAATGATCCTCCAGGATGTCCAGAATTAACTTTATGAACCATTCTAAGAATGTCTCTTCTTACTTGAGTAGTTAACTCATTTAAATTGTTTTGCATGGGTATTTTTTATACACATAAATTTAATTATATAGATATCTATTGCAAACTTATTTAAACAAATAAATACATAATTAATTAACAATTTCAAATTGATAATATTAATAACTATAGATGATTATCTTTGAGCTTTTTATTATATGAAATTTATATTAGAACATAATGATTCTGAAACTAAGGCTCGTGCTTGTACTATTGAAACAGATCATGGCGTAATAAAAACTCCAATTTTCATGCCTGTAGGTACTGCCGCATCTGTAAAAGGAGTTGATCAAATGGTTTTAAAAAAGGAAATTAATCCTGATGTAATTTTAGCAAACAATTATCATTTGTACTTAAGACCTGGATCTGAAATAATCTCAAATGCAGGAGGAATTCATAAATTTATGAATTGGGACTCTCCCATTCTTACTGATAGTGGGGGCTATCAAGTTTATTCTTTATCTGCAAATAGAAAAATCAAAGAAGAAGGAGTTAAGTTTAAATCTCACATAGACGGTTCTTATCATTTTTTTACACCTGAAAGAGCAATTAATATTCAGAAATCAATTGGAGCCGATATAATAATGGCATTTGATGAATGTACTCCATATCCATGTGAATATAATTACGCTAAAAAATCTATGCACATGACTCATAGGTGGTTAACTAGATGTATTAATGAGTTTAATAAGACTGATCCAATTCATGGTTATTCTCAAACTTTATTCCCCATTGTTCAAGGAAGCGTTTACAAAGATTTAAGATTGCAGTCTGCAGAATTTATATCTGAGACTAATGCTTTTGGAAATGCTATTGGAGGTTTGTCGGTAGGTGAGCCAGCTGAAGAAATGTATGCTATGACAGAAGTTGTTTGTAATGTACTTCCTGAAGATAAACCTAGGTATTTAATGGGTGTAGGTACTCCAATTAATCTATTAGAAAATATTGCTTTGGGAGTAGATATGTTTGATTGTGTAATGCCAACAAGAAATGCAAGAAACGGAATGTTGTTTACAGCCAATGGAAGAATTAACATTAAAAACGAAAAATGGAAGAATGATTTTAGTCCAATAGACAGTGATAATTATTCTTATGTTGATTCATATTATTCAAAAGCATATTTAAGACATTTATTCACAGTAAAAGAATCTGTTGGAAGACAAATTGCAACAATTCATAACTTAGCATTTTATTTATGGTTAGTTAGAGAAGCTAGAAAACAAATTTTGAATGACACTTTTTTGGCTTGGAAAAAAATTATGGTTAAACAAATGGATAATAAATTATAAAATTTTTGAAAATTTTAGACAATTATATTGTAAAAAAATATTTAATAACATTCACAGCAATGTTATTATTATTTATTCCGATTGGAATTTTAGTTGATCTTTCCGAAAAGATTGATAAATTAAAAGAATTTGATGTTCCTTTAAATGAAATTATAGATTATTATTCAAATTTTATTTGGTATTTCGGAAATACACTTTATCCAATTTTTGTTTTCTTAGCTGTAATATGGTTTACTTCAAAAATAGCTAACAATTCCGAAGTAATTGCAATTTTAAGCTCAGGCATTTCTTTTAATAGATACTTAAAACCATTTATGATTGCGGCCTCAATTATTGCTGTTTTTGCTCTTTTTTCTGGAATGTTCATTGTACCAGAAAAGAATAAAAAATATAATGAGTTTCAATATAAATATTTGAAGAAAAATAAAAAATCAAGAGAAACATCTAAAATTTATAAACAAGTAAATGATAATGATTTTGTTTATGTAAGCAGTTATAACCCAACTAGAGAAATGGGTTATGATTTTTCTTACGAAAAATTTATTGATAATTCTTTAAAGTATAAAATAACTGCTCGTAATATTAGATGGATTCCTTCGGATAGTATTTATAGATTAACAGATTACTTTAAAAGAACTTTTATAAATGATAAGCAGTTAATTGAGTCAAAAAGAATTAAAGACACTGTTTTCTCTTTTAAAATAAAAGAACTTTCTAGTCTAAATTACATGGCAGAAACTCAGAATTTTTTTCAGCTTAATAATTTTATTGATAAAGAAATTGAAAGTGGTTCTCCATTAATTAATAATCATTTACTAGTAAGGCATAAAAGATGGAGTATACCTTTTTCGACTTTTGTTTTAACACTTTTAGCTGTTTCCGTATCATCTTTTAAAAGAAGAGAAGGGATGGGCATTAATTTAGCGTTTGGTATTATTACTGCTTTTACTTTTGTCTTTTTTGATAAATTTTTTGCAGTCATGGTTAGTAAATCTAATTTATCTCCCTTTTTAGGAGCATGGATTCCTAATTTTATTTTTTTAATACTAGCTTTTTATTTTTTAAAAAATGCAAAAAAATAAACTTAAAAGCTTAATACATTTTCATTTTATTGTTTTCATTTTTGGGTTTACTGCAATACTAGGTTCGTTGATTTCAATAGATTCTTTATCTCTAGTATGGTATAGGATGTTAATCGCTTTTCTTTTTTTGATTGTATTCGCTTTGGTTTTTAAAAGAAGTATTAAAGTATCAAATCAACTTTTGTTTAAATTACTAATTTCTGGCGCATTAATTTCTTTGCATTGGATTACCTTTTTTAAAGCAATCAAGGTTTCTAATGTTTCAATTACCTTAAGCGTTCTTTCACTTGGTGCTTTTTTAACTTCCATTATGGAACCTTTATTTTATAAAAGAAAAATAATTCCATATGAAGTAGTTTTAGGATTTTTTGTTGTTATAGGAACCTCTTTAATTTTTAAATCTCAATACTATTATATTGAAGGTATGTTTTATGCTTTAATCTCTGTTTTTCTCAGTGTTATTTTTGGATTAATTAATGGAAAACTTATCGAAGAAGCTAGTTCTTTGGTTATTTCTATTTATGAGCTTCTCGGAGGTGTTATTTTGATTACTGTGATTTTGTTTTTTATTGGTGATTTTAATATGAGTTTATTTGATGTTTCTAAAACTGATCTGTTTTGGTTGATGATATTAGGAACCATATGCACGGCTTATGCTTTTGTTATTTCCGTTGAAGTTTTAAAACACTTAACACCATATTCTCTAATGATATCTATTAATATGGAGCCAGTTTATGGTATTATTTTAGCTATTATTATTTTAAATGAAAACAATCAACTTTCTTTAGATTTTTATATTGGTTTTATTGTAATTTTTCTTTCTGTTATTTTAAATGGAATTATAAAGCTTCGTAAAAATAAAAGTTTTTAATTTTTTTTTATTTATATATTTGAAAACAATTTATTAATATGGAATATTTAGATTTTGAATCTCCTTTAAAGGATTTAGAGGATCAGTTAACTGAATGTCGATTAATTGGGGATAAAACTGAAGTTGATGTTTCAGAAACTTGTAATAAATTATTAAAAAAAATAGAAATCACTAAACAGGATATTTATAAAAATATATCTCCCTGGCAAAGAGTGCAATTATCTAGACACCCCTCTAGACCTTATACTTTAGATTATATTAAAGCATTAACAAATGGTTCTTTTTTAGAACTTCATGGTGATAGAAATATTGGAGATGATAAAGCTATGATTGGTGGGTTTGGAAAAATAAATGATCAATCTTTTTTATTCATTGGTCAACAAAAAGGGTACAATACAAAAACACGTCAATATCGTAATTTTGGTATGGCTAATCCCGAGGGATACAGAAAAGCTTTGAGATTAATGAAGTCAGCAGAGAAATTTAATATTCCTATTGTTACTTTAATTGATACACCAGGTGCTTTTCCAGGCTTAGAAGCTGAAGAAAGAGGACAAGGAGAAGCCATAGCTCGAAACATCTTTGAAATGTTTAATATAAAAACTCAAATCATTTCAATTATTATTGGTGAAGGAGCTTCAGGTGGTGCTTTGGGGATAGCTATTGGTGATCATGTAATGATGCTTGAAAACACTTGGTATTCTGTGATTTCACCTGAATCTTGTTCTTCTATTTTATGGAGAAGTTGGGATTTTAAAGAAAAAGCTGCTGAAGCTTTGAAATTAACTCCTAATGATATGAAAAAAAATAAGTTGATCGATAAAATCATCTCCGAACCGCTAGGAGG
>Ga0209711_10000340_pt1 | contig 48001 bp, 41 predicted proteins | sample ArcticOcean_MG_C_7_FD_187441 | JGI IMG/M metagenome (GOLD analysis project Ga0209711, IMG submission 187441) | Marine microbial communities from western Arctic Ocean - ArcticOcean_MG_CB11_88 (SPAdes) (version 2) | ecosystem: Environmental > Aquatic > Marine > Oceanic | place: Arctic Ocean... | reverse complement strand
TCTGCCAGAAAACGTTTATACCTTTTAAGTAACCGAGCATGCACCAAGTGTTTCATCCCGAGTCCTTCATCCCGAGTCCTTCGTCCCGAGTCCTTCGTCCCGAGTCCTTCGTCCCGAGTCCTTCGTCCCGAGCCCTTCGTCCCGAACCCTTCATCCCAATAATTTCCCAATACGATAAACAGCTTCCTTAAGCTGCGATAAGTTCCGTGCATAGCTAATTCGAATAGATCTATCGGCATTGTGAAAACCAAAGTCTGTGCCTGGCGTCACTGCAACGAAATGATTTTCAAGTAAAAGGTGACAGAATTGTTCCGCGTCCGGCGCTTCGTCTGGTAGAACGGCGTAGACATAAAACGCGCCCGCTGGCATTAGCGGAATCTCGAACCCAAGTTCCCTTAATGCCGGCACAAGATAGTCCCTGCGCACTGCAAACTCTGCTTTTTGAGCCTCCATTGTCGCAATCGACTCAGGATCAAATGCCGAAAGTGCAGCTTCCTGCGCTATGGACGAAGGACAAATAAAGAGGTTCTGAGCGAGCTTTTCAAGATCCATGGCGATCGCTTCGGGTACAACTACCCAGCCAAGGCGCCACCCAGTCATCCCGAAATACTTAGAAAAGCTGTTTATAACGATCGCCTCGGGCACCTGCACCAGAGCTGATCCAATGGCCTCGTTTTCGTAGACCAATCCCTGATAGATTTCATCCACGATCATAATGCCATCTTTATCGCGCACGACTTCACCGAGCTCCCTGACCACTTTTTGACCCAAGATTGAGCCTGTAGGGTTAGACGGTGATGCGACCAAAACCCCGCGAGTGGCCGGGGTCCAATATTCCTCTACCAGCGAAGGAGTCAGCTGATAATTCTGGGTAGCGTCTACGGGCACCAATAGCCCCTCAGCATTAAAGCTAGAGAGAAAATGACGGTTACACGGGTAGCCCGGGTCAGACATTAACAGGTTTTCGCCAGGATCCAGCAGCAAGGCACTCAGCATCAGTAAACCGCCCGATGCACCTGCCGTAACAAATATCCGCTCTGCGGGCACATCAATGCCGAGACTACACTGATAGAACTCTGAAATAGTCTGCCTCAGTTCAGGCGTACCTCTGGCGTCCGTATACTTGGTTTTACCCTCTAAAATAGCTCGTACACCGGCCGCAACGATCGGAGGCGGAGTATCAAAGTCCGGTTCTCCGACCTCAAGGTGAATCACGTCATGGCCAAGTGACGCGAGTTCGTTGGCGCGCGCGAGCAATTCCATCACCCGAAATGGCGCTATTTTGCTAAGTCTTTTTGCTACTTTCAAACCCTCTCCAGAAAACATCAAGAAGCGAATATTACCCTAAAAAAACAAGGGTTAGGGTCGCCAGAAATAGGCTTGGCGAATGGATTTCGATCTGGTAAGGTTCGCCGCTCGTTTTAGAACCCACTTTGTTGATACGGACAGATCAATGGCAGCGAAGCGTAAAGCAACCGCAAAAGCGAAACCAAAAAGTAAGGCGAAGGCAAAAGCCCAGACAAAAGCCATTAAAGCACCTGCTAAGAAGGCAGTTGTTAAGAAGGCGCCTGCTAAAAAGGCAGCTGTTAAGAAGGCAGTTGTTAAAAAGCCAGTTGTTAAGAAAGCGCCTGCTAAAAAGGCAGCTGAAAAAAAGAAAGTCGGCGTGAAAGCCAAGACCAAAACAGCAGCAAAAGTGAAGTCCAAGGCTAAATCGAGAGCAAAAGAAAAACCGACAACCAAATCCAAGACCGCGGCGAAGCCCAAAACCACCGCAAAAACGAAGGCCACATCGAAAATAAAGGCCAAGGTCACGAAACAAACTAGCATCAAGACAACCGCTACCACCAAGATAAAGACGGTAGAGAAAAAGGCTGCAGAAAAGAAAGCCTCCGTGAAAGGCAAGGCCAAAAACGGGGAAACGTCAACCAGCAGCAAAAAGGTCACGCAAAATTTGAGCTCTAAAGCAAAAACAGTAGAGAAGCCCGCTGCAAAAGCGAAAGTTGCAACCAAGAAGGCTGCGGCTCCGAAGAAGAGCATAGAGGTGAAGAAAAGAGCACCACGGCCACCACCCAGTTCACCAAAGCCAAGGACTGCTGCTGAACCTAGCGTCACGCCTTATAGGGCAAAGGTCAACGAGGAGTATATGAATGAGGAGCAAAGAGCTCACTTCGGCAACATTCTACTCGAGTGGAAAATGCAACTGATGGAAGAGGTCGATAGAACCGTCAGTCACATGAAAGACGAGGCGTCTAACTATCCGGACCCAGCTGACAGAGCCAGCCAGGAAGAAGAGTTCAGCCTCGAACTAAAAACTCGCGACAGAGAGCGAAAATTAATCCGAAAGATCGACAAAACAATAGATTTGATCGATCAGAATGATTATGGGTACTGCGAGTCCTGCGGTATTGAGATCGGCGTGCGACGTCTAGAAGCTCGCCCAACCGCGACCCAGTGTATTGATTGCAAGACGCTTGATGAAATAAAGGAACGTCAAATCCGCGGGTAAAATCGTGACCACCCTATGACGCTAAACAAGCTTCTCTAAGATGACTTACGTCGGGCGGTTCGCCCCCTCTCCAACGGGCCCACTGCACTATGGCTCGTTGGTTGCTGCCCTAGCGAGTTTTCTTGATGCCCGGCATGCGGGTGGAAAATGGCTACTAAAAATTGACGACCTTGACCCCCCTCGAGAATCCATAGACGCACCCCAAGAAATCCTCAGACAGCTCCTTGCGCTTGGTTTGCAGTGGGATCTCAAGGTTATCTACCAGAGCGCCAGACTGAATTCGTACGACGTTGCCATTGAATCCCTTCAACCATTTACCTTTCCATGCACCTGTTCTAGAAAATCGGTAGCGAACGTTTATTCAGGCACCTGCCGTCTCAAGCGGTATCCGGAGCCTGGTGAACCGTACGCAGTTCGAGTCCAAGTACCGAAGCAAAGCGTATCAATCGATGATCGAAGCCTTGGACTACACACTTGGAATCTGGAAACGGAGGTTGGCGACTTTATTATCAAGCGCAAGGATGGACTACACGCATACCAACTGGCGGTCGTGATTGATGACCTCCACTATTCAGTCACCCATGTTGTCCGAGGGAATGACCTTCTTGAGTCGACACCACGGCAACTCGCGATTTACGAGAGGTTAAAGGTTTCACCTCCACAGTATCTACATATACCAGTACTGGTGGATAAGTCGGGAAACAAACTAAGCAAGCAAGCCCACGCAAAGCCCGTGGATACTAGCGATGCTGCAAGCACTATCCGTAGTGCCCTAGCAGACCTTGGGCAGAATACACACGAACACGCTTTAAACACCAAAGAACTGCTAGAGAAGGCCGCTTCCTGCTGGAATCCCACCACTATTCCAAATGTTCATGACATCTGCGCACCAAACGCCTATCTTAAATGATTGATTTCATGGGGGGATGGCAAACGTGATAAATTCCTTCTCGGATTGGCTTTATTGGATATTCCTTCAGGAATGATCAAGCAGAACATTCTTATTGTAGACAACGACACGATCTTTCGCGCGTCACTAAAGAACTTCCTCGAAAAACATCACTACAAAGTTTCCGAAGCCGGATCGGTAAAGGATGCTATCAAAAATGATTTGATGACTTTCAGCGCTATTGTCTCGGATGGTGAAACCAACACCGGTCTCATCAAGCTTGCTGACGGCATACCCGTTATTGTCACTTCGTCTAGGCCCAGTCTTCGCGCGGCTGTTGATGTGATGAAACGCGGAGCGGCCGACTACCTCCCGAAGCCCTTTAATCTGGATGAATTAAAAAAGACCCTCGAGGCACTCATTCCGCAAGTCAGAGTTGATCAGCCCGAGATGTTAGGTAAGTGCAGTTCAATTAAATCACTCACAAACCAACTAAACAAAGTTGCTCCAACCCGCACAAATATTCTGATCGAGGGGGAGTCCGGAACGGGCAAGGAACTGGTCGCCAGAAAAATCCACCAGTTGAGCAACCGTGCTGATCGCCAGATGATATCGCTCAACTGCGCCGCCATACCGGAATCGCTCATCGAGTCGGAGTTGTTCGGCCACGAAAAAGGCGCTTTTTCTGGCGCAACTGCTATTCGGGTTGGTCTTGTTGAGGCAGCTGATGGCAGCACCTTGTTCCTCGACGAGATTGGCGAGCTACCTCTGAGTGCACAAGCCCGGCTACTTCGGGTGCTACAGGAAGGCGAAATAAGGAGTGTCGGCTCGATAGAAACACGAAGGGTTTCAGTACGCCTTGTGGCGTCAACCCACAGAAATCTAAAAGCCCTGGTCAACGAAGGTGATTTTCGGGACGACCTTTACTACCGCTTAAATGTGGTGAGGTTAGCGCTACCTCCTCTTCGCGAACGAGGTGACGACATCACAATTCTTGCTGAGCATTTTCTTGCGACCCATTCAAAAAGACACGCCAAGTCTCGTCTCAAATTCAACCAGCCAGCATTGAAATGCATCCACTGCTACAGCTGGCCAGGCAACATACGCGAGTTGGAGAACGCTATTGAACGCGCCGTCATTCTTTGTGATGGAAAAACGATCGGCCCAGACCTTCTTGCGATAGAACCAGCACAAAAACGAAAATTCCCGTCTTATGACACCGACAAGGAGAATGTTTCGCTTGAAGACTACTTTGTTAGTTTCGTGCTTGAGAATCAGGATCAAATGACTGAAACCGAAATTTCCCACAAGCTTGGCATCTCTCGCAAGGCGCTATGGCAGAAACGCCAGAAGCTCGGTATCCCCCGTGAGAAGAGCCGTGCGCTCTAGCGTTACCTTTTGACCCACTGGCGTGGCAAAGAGTAACACCCCGGTCTGAAATATTTGGCAGATTTTTCCTAACTCTCTGTTTTATATAGAGTTGTTTATTTTCCCAAAATTAAAGGATAGTAATACCTGCCAGTCACAATAAAATTATTATAAAGACGCTGGCAATAGCCCTCATCTTCGGGTGGCAGGTTAGAAGTAACAAAAACGATAAAAAAATTAATAATAAGAAACATAATAAAAAGAATAAGAAACATAAGAATAATAATACTAGAAATGTTCTGGCTCTCTAAGAATGGGAAAAGCTCGCTTTTCCCATTTTCTTTTCCCCTCCCGAAAAAACGTTACCGTAAGAGTCAGTTGGCTCTGTTAAGCTAAGCCGTTAAATATGCAGTCCCTTTAAACAGGTTCTGTGTTAGTCGTATTTTCAACTTTATTCCCACCAATGGTTGGGACTTCCAGACCAACCCCAGCCCAATGACAGCCTGACGAAATCAAAATGAATGCTTTAAGTTCTATTGAAGAAAGTGCCATCAGCATCAATGCCAGTAAGGTTATCAGTCGTCTGCAGGAAAATGGTTACCAGGCATACCTTGTCGGTGGCTGTATTCGTGATCTGTTGCTGCGCAAAACCCCAAAGGATTTTGACATCGCTACAGATGCTACCCCTGAAGAGGTCAGGGAGTTGTTTCGCAACTCTCGCATCATCGGGAAACGATTTCGAATTGTTCATGTCCGGTTTGGACGCGAAATAATAGAGGTCACAACCTTTCGGGGGCCTCACGCGGAAGAGTACGATGAAAACCACTCTGATGCAGGCATGACCCTGAACGACAATGTGTATGGCACCTTCGAAGAGGATGTCTTTCGACGCGACTTCACCATGAATGCGATCTATTTCGACCCCCAAGGGAAAGACATGATCGATCTCGCGGGCGGCACAGCGGATATTAAAAGCCAGATGATCAGGACCATAGGAAATCCGGCAGGCCGGTTAAGAGAAGACCCGGTCAGAATGCTTCGTGCCATCAGGTTTCAAGCAAAGCTGGGGTTTGCGTTGGAGTCAGATCTCAAAAGCTCAATAGGATCGCTGGGGCACCTTATACAAGACGTCCCCGCGGCCAGATTGTTCGAGGAAGTGCTTAAGCTTTTTCTGTCCGGTTATGGCACAGCTGCTTTCGAGTCCATGATGGAGAATGGCATGTACGGCTGGTTATTCCCCGACTCCAAGCGCTCAATGGAGAGCAACGCGACAGAAGAACTCGTTCGACTGGCGCTAAACAGTACAGACCAGAGAATCGAGAAAAGGATGCCCGTGACGCCGGCATTTATTTATGCAGCAGTACTCTGGTATCCATTTGTTGAGGAAAAAGAGCGGCTGGAACAGGCTGGTGAAATCAACCACGCTGCTGCAAATGAAGCGGCCAACAACGTGATATCCAAGCAACAACTTTTCACCTCGATTCCGAAGCGATTCTCCGGGCCGATGAGAGAAATTTGGTTCCTTCAATCCCGGCTACCCGCACGGTTTGGCCAGAAGCCAGACCGGACAATGGATCATAAGCGCTTCAGGGCTGCTTATGATTTTCTTTTACTAAGAGAACTTGCCGGAGAGCAAACAGAACAACTTGGTGAGTGGTGGACGGAGTACCAGGAAGCTACGGACGAACGCAAGCTCGACATGAAACAAGCTAGCAACAATGGTCGCCAGCGTAAGCGTAAGAGAAAACCCCGCAAAAAGAGCAGTTCAAACGACAACGACCTGTTGAACTAACGGCAGGGCCAGAATACCTGTGACAACTCCTGCCTGATCGTGGTTTTAAGCGGAGCCGCATTGTGGCAACCTGTGTCTCCTCAATATCTGGTTTGAAGGAGTTGCAATGTCGGAGCGCAGGGTTTACCCGGTTGCCAAGGAATTTGAAAACCACACGCACATACGCAATGATCAATACCTTGCTATGTATGAAGCATCGATTAATCGACCGGATGAGTTTTGGTCCCAGAAAGCAGATGAATTCGTTACCTGGTTCAAGCCCTGGGAAAAGCTGACTGATTCCGATTTCCATCAAGGCGAGGCCCGATGGTTCCTGGGTGCAGAGTTGAACGCTAGCTACAACTGCATAGATCGACATCTCGAATTGAAATCAGACCACACCGCGATCATCTGGGAAGGCGATGATCCCGGGGAGGATCTCCGTGTTACTTATCGAGAGCTCCATGAGCACGTCTGTCGACTGTCAAACGTGCTGCTGGACCGAGGCGTCACCAAGGGGGATCGCGTTTGCATCTATATGCCAATGATTCCCGAAGCCGCATACGCGATGTTAGCGTGCGCTCGGATAGGTGCAGTACACTCCGTCGTGTTCGGCGGATTCTCTCCTCAGGCACTAAAGGACCGAATCCTGGATTCCGATTGCAGGACGGTAATCACTGCTGATGAGGGGGTGCGGGCCGGCAAACCTATCCCACTGAAGGAAAACACCGATAAAGCCTTAGAAGAATGCCCCCGGGTTTCTACTGTTCTAGTGGTTAAACGAACAGGCGGTGAGATTCACTGGTTCGAGGATCGTGATGTCTGTTACGAAGAGGCAACTCGGCAGGTGTCACCGGAGTGCGAAGCCGTCGCCATGGGTAGTGAAGACCCGTTGTTCATTCTTTACACGTCTGGCTCGACGGGCAAACCAAAAGGGGTGGTTCACACAACCGGGGGATACCTTTTACATGCAGCAATGACTCATAAGTATGTATTCGATTATCACGAAGGCGATGTCTACTGGTGCACTGCCGACGTTGGCTGGGTAACGGGGCATTCCTATATCGTCTACGGTCCGCTCGCTAACGGAGCAATTACCCTGATGTTCGAAGGTGTACCAACCTACCCCGATTCGTCAAGGTGCTGGCAGATAGTAGACAAGCACAAGGTCAATATATTCTACACAGCTCCGACCGCGCTAAGGGCGCTCATGAGTCAGGGAGATGACTTTGTTACGTCAACATCCCGCGAGAGTCTTCGGTTATTAGGCAGTGTTGGTGAGCCCATTAACCCCGAAGCATGGAAATGGTACTACCATATCGTCGGTGACGGGCGGTGCCCGATAGTAGATACATGGTGGCAAACTGAGACTGGTGGGATCATGATAACGCCGCTACCGGGAGCAACGGACCTAAAACCCGGGTCCGCTACCAGACCGTTTTTTGGTATCAAGCCCGTATTGCTGGATGAAAACGGTAACGAACTGAAAGGTGCTGCCTCTGGCAACCTTGCGATTAGCGGTTCGTGGCCGGGCCAAATAAGGACCATTTTCGGCGATCACCAGAGGTGCATAGACACTTACTATTCGACCTATCCTGGCTATTATTTCACGGGTGATGGTGCCCGACGAGACGAAGACGGCTATTTTTGGATCACCGGCAGAGTGGACGATGTATTGAATGTATCGGGACATCGCTTGGGTACTGCAGAGATCGAAAGTGCACTGGTGGAACATAGCCTTGTTGCCGAGGCTGCCGTCGTCGGTTATCCCCACGACATTAAGGGACAGGGCATTTATGCGTTCGTCACCTTGATGCAAGGAACCGAAGGCACTGATGAACTTTTGGTGGAACTTAACGCCCTGGTTCGAAGTGAGATTGGCGCAATTGCAAAACCGGATATTCTGCAATGGGCCCCGGGTTTACCGAAAACTCGGTCTGGGAAGATAATGCGCCGTATTCTCCGTAAAATTGCGGAAAACGAACTGGATAAGCTAGGAGATATCAGCACGCTGGCAGATCCTTCAGTCGTAGATGACCTGATCAGGAACAGCCCAGCGAACCTTTAGAAGGCCCCACGTAGCGAAGAGGGGAAGCGTCGCCAGCAGAAACAAAAACGCCGTCAGAAGACGGCGTTTTGTAAGCTCAACGGTTAGTGATTAGCTTGAACTTTCATCACCGCTATCTTCGGCAACGTTGCCGTTTGGCTCGCCTGCTTCTTCTACTTCTTCTACCGCTTCGTCTTCGACCAGTTCTTTCATTGAAAGCTTGATCCGACCACGATCAACATCAAGAACCAGCACCTTAACTTCCTGACCTTCGGTCAGGTAGTCGGTTACTTTCTCAACACGTTCCTTGGCAATCTGAGAAATGTGGACCAGACCATCCTTACCAGGAAGAATGTTAACAAAGGCTCCAAAGTCCGCGATCTTAACGACCTTACCATTGTAGATCTGACCAACTTCAGCTTCCTTCGTAATCGCCTCAATCATTGCGACAGCAGCATCACGAGAGTCGGCGTCTTCACCAAAGATAGTGATTGAACCATCATCTTCAATATCAACCGAAGCACCGGTTTCTTCGGTAATTCCTCGAATAGTGGAACCACCTTTACCGATGACATCTCGGACCTTGTCTGCTTCAACCTTGATCGTCACCATTGCTGGTGCGTTCTCAGAAACACCTTCACGAGACTGGCCGAGCACCTTATTCATCTCACCCAAGATATGCAGCCTTGCATCTTTAGCCTGGCCGAGTGCAGTTTCCATAATCTGCTCAGTGATTCCCTGGATCTTGATGTCCATCTGAAGCGCAGTAACCCCTGTTTCGGTGCCCGCAACTTTAAAGTCCATATCACCAAGGTGGTCTTCATCACCTAAAATATCGGTCAGTACGGCAAACTCTTCACCTTCAAGCACGAGACCCATGGCAACACCAGCAACTGGCGCCTTGATCGGCACACCGGCATCCATCAAGGCAAGACTTGCACCACAGACAGAAGCCATTGAAGAAGACCCGTTTGATTCTGTAATCTCAGATACCACTCGAGTCGTGTACGGCCAGTCTTCACTCTTGGGCAGCATGGCAGCGATAGCGCGTCGCGCTAATCGACCATGGCCAATTTCACGTCGCTTGGGCCCGCCAGAAAAACCTGTTTCACCAACACTGTAGTGTGGAAAGTTGTAGTGCAACAGGAAGTTGTCCCTGTATGAACCTTGTAGCGCATCAATGATCGCTGCATCTCTCATAGAGCCTAGCGTGGTTGAAACCAGCGCCTGAGTCTCACCACGTGTAAACAGCGCAGAACCATGCGCTTTCGCCAGAACACCAACTTCAACATCAATCTGGCGTACCGTTGTTGTATCACGACCGTCAATTCGAGGCTGGCCCGACACGATAGCGCGACGAACGATAGACTTGCCGATACTGTCAAAAACAGCTTTGATCTCATCTTTGGCTGTCTCGTCGGTCGTTAGCGCCGCCACTGCAGCAGCTTTAAGTTCAGAGAGCTTGTCTTGGCGTGACATCTTTTCTGTAATTCGATAAGCAGCGCCAATCTCTTCACCAAACTGGCTCGTAATCGCTTCAATCAGCGCAGTGTTTGGCGTGGCTGGTTCCCAGACCCAGGCTTCTTTGCCCGCTTCTGCTTTAAGTTCAGCACAGGCAGCGACAACCGATTGCATTTCCTGGTGCGCAAAAAGTACCGCACCCAGCATTTGGTCTTCAGTTAATTCGTTCGCTTCTGATTCAACCATTAATACTGCAGATTCAGTGCCTGCAACAACCATATCAAGCTCTGAAGTCTTGAGCGCTTCGTACCCGGGGTTGAGCAGGTAGCCTTCAGGCGTAAAACCAACGCGCGCAGCACCAATTGGTCCTGCAAAGGGTAAGCCCGACAGGGACAATGCAGCGGATACACCGATCATTGCGACAATATCTGGATCTACGTCCTTCGCGGCTGAAACTACCTGACAAGTGACCTGAACTTCGTTCATGAAACCTTTAGGAAAAAGCGGACGGATAGGCCGATCGATCAATCGGCATGTCAGCGTTTCCTTCTCGGAAGGTCTGCCTTCTCGTTTGAAGAAACCACCGGGAATTTTACCCGCGGCGTATGTTTTTTCTTCGTAGTTCACTGTTAAAGGGAAGAAGTCCTGACCCGGTTTCATATCAGGTCGTGCAACCACTGCCACTAGAACTGTTGTTTCTGCCATGGTTACCATGACAGATGCTGTTGCTTGTCTTGCTACCTTTCCAGTTTCCAGGAGTACTTCCTGGTCACCAAACATAAATTTCTTACTTATATAACTCACATTATTCTCCATGGTCGGTGCCAATCACCGACACTAACACTACCGACGCAAACCTAACCTCTTAATAGTAGATGTATAACGATCGGGGTTTTTGTTGCGTAGATAGTTCAATAATTTTCTTCGTTGACTAACCATACGTAGAAGTCCTACCCGTGAATGATGATCATGGGAATGCTCCTTGAAATGCGATTGAAGTTGTTCAATATTCGCTGTTAACAGGGCTACCTGTACTTCAGGTGATCCTGTGTCGTTCTCTGATGTGCCGAAATCTTTAACGATTTCAGCCTTTCTTTCGACTGATAAAGCCATTAACTTTTCTCCGTTTTAATATGCCCTGACGCTAACCCAATCACGGGGTAGTTCGCCGCTAAATAATCAGGTGTATCCACGCATATTGATAGACGACCTGTTTTCATGTTCAAGCAAAATGCGCCATGCATTTTACCTGGATCGCGGGCCTTGGCCCGCTCACCTCGATCAATTAGTAACCACTAATCGTCTAGGCGCTATCCGCCCATCGTCCATCACCTCACCAACCCCAAGGAACGCTTCATTAGGGTCGTTAGACTCTGAAAATATACTCACCCAACCCGTGGTTGGCGCATTTGCTATCTGAACCGGCTGTCCCTGCCGAATATAAGACGCTGTCACTTCTGTCAGTTCAACCTGTGGCCAGTCCTGAACAGCCGAACTTACTGGCTGTAATCTTTCGTCCAGTTGAGCTTTGTCATCGGCCAATGCTTCCAGCTGTTCCATCGTCACAGCTTCATCTATTTTGTAAGGCCCTGCTGACAATCGACGTAGCTCCACCACATGCGCGCCGCAACCGAGCTCTAGTCCTATATCTTCTGCCAGGGTTCTGACATAGGTACCTTTTGTACACCGTACATCCACTGTTATCTCATCCGGATGGCGCTCAACGACACTCAATGCGTGTATTGTCACCTGCCGTGATTTGCGCTCAATCTCTATTCCCTGGCGAGCAAGCTTGTAAAGTGGCTGTCCGTTGACTTTTAATGCTGAGAACATCGACGGAATCTGGCTGATCTGTCCTCGATAGTTTTCAAGGACACTTTCAAGTTTAGCGTTACTGATCTCGGGGACGGGCCTTGTTTCAAGGACCTTTCCGTCTGAGTCTCCCGAATCCGTAATAACGCCTAGTTTGAACGTCGCCAGGTAGCGCTTATCAGCGTCGAGCAAAAACTGGGAAAATTTCGTGGCTTCACCAAAGCAAAGAGGCAGAACACCGGTTGCGAGGGGGTCTAAAGACCCAGTATGTCCCGCCTTACAGGCGTCAAACATACGCTTAACCACCTGAAGTGCGCCATTAGACGTTATGCCCGCAGGTTTGTCCAGCAGCAATATCCCACTGATATTACGGCCTTTCCTGCCTCGCCTACCCATCAGTCTGGCCCGGGTCACGCTGACTTTCGTCCTGCGAGAGCGCCTTATTTATCGCTTTATTCATGCGAGCGCCGCTTTCGATCGTATCGTCGTAATGAAAACGTAATTTGGGCGTCGTACGGGTGCTGAGTACTTTTGCTAACTGTGACCGCAGGAATCCACTAGCTTCGTTAAGAACTTCCTCAACTATGGCGGTGTTCTCCGATGGTAAGACGGTGAAATAGATATCAGAGAAGGCTAAGTCACGGCTAACAGTCGCTTCATTGATGGTCACCATTCCAATCCGTGGATCTTTGATCTCACGCTGAACAAGCACCGCTATCTCGCGCTGAATGAGGTCGCCAATTTTACGACCTCGGCTGGTTTCCTTTGGCATCGCTATTGACCTTAAAGTTTCCGGGCAACTTCTCGAGTATCGAACACTTCAATCTGGTCGCCTTTTTTGACGTCATTGTAATTTTTGACGCCAATACCACACTCGGTTCCACTAGAAACGTTCTGTACTTCGTCTTTAAAGCGCCTCAGTGACTCGAGTTCACCTTCGTAGATCACGACGTTGTTTCGCAGAACTCGTATCTGTTTGGATCTCGAGATCGTGCCTTCGATGACCATGGAACCAGCAATTTGGCCCATTTTCTTGGACTCGAAAACGTCCCGAACCTCTGCTATCCCAACAATATCTTCTCTTACTTCCGGTGAGAGCATGCCTGACAACGCATCTCTGACATCGTCCACAAGGTCATAAATAACCTTGTAATAGCGAAGGTCAAGACCTTCTGAGTCGACCACCCTTTTTGCAGCGTTATCAGCGCGAACATTAAAACCAAACACGACCGCCCCCGCTGTTACTGCGTAAGACGCATCGGATTCCGTTATTCCACCAACGCCGGACATCACAACCTTGACCTGTACTTCATCGTTACCGACTTCATTTAAGGCCGTTACTATCGCCTCAAGCGAACCTCTAACATCTGCCTTCACTATAACGTTAAGTCGTTTAACTTCATCAGCACCAAAGTTTTCCAACAGACTATCGAGAGACGCCCCGGTACCGGTATTCAGTCGCGCATCAGTGGCTCGCTGTGCCCTGAACGCTGCAACTTCTCTCGCGCGCTTTTCGTCTTTGGCAACAATAAAGGAATCACCAGCATTGGGTGTACCATTTAGGCCAAGTGCGGCAACTGGCGTCGCCGGACCCGCAAACTTAACCTGTAGACCCGACTCATCATTTAGTGCACGAGCGCGTCCGAAATACTGCCCGGCGACGATTAGATCACCCTGCTTTAGGGTACCGTTCTGAACTAACAACGTCGCAACAGGACCTTTACCCTTGTTCAATTCCGACTCAATAACAACACCTTGAGCGGGCCCGTCTACTACGGCTTTAAGCTCTAGCAATTCTGCCTGCAGCAACACGGCTTCAAGAAGCTCTTCAATTCCTGCACCTGTGATCGCGCTACAGGAAATAAACTGAGTATCTCCACCCCAGTCTTCCGGAATCACGTCACGTGCCGACAGTTCGTTTTTGACACGATCTAGATCAGCACCTTCTTTATCAATCTTGTTAACCGCTACGACGATTGGAACACCGGCGCTTTTTGCATGTTTCACAGCTTCTTCTGTCTGCGGCATTACGCCATCGTCTGCTGCAACAACCAAAATGACGATGTCTGTAGAATTAGCGCCCCTGGCCCGCATCGCGCTGAAAGCTGCATGCCCTGGCGTGTCGATGAAACAGATTTCTCCATGGCTTGTAGGGACTCGATACGCCCCAATGTGCTGTGTAATACCACCAGCTTCGCCACTCGCAACACGTGAACTTCGGATGTAATCCAGCAGCGATGTCTTACCATGGTCAACATGGCCCATCACCGTAACAACCGGAGCCCGGTGCTGTTCTTCAGCCTCGTAAACCAGCTCGTCTTCCAGCGTTTTCTCTACCGCATCAACATCAATAAGCTTCACTGAAAGACCAAACTCTTCAGCGACGAGAGTCGCTGTTTCCTGGTCGATTGACTCGTTAATTGTCTTCATGATGCCTAGGCCAAATAGCGTCTTAATGACAACCGATGCCTTTACGGACATTTTTTGGGAAAGCTGCTGGATCGTTACACTTTCAGCCAATTCAACCTCACGTTTAATTTCTTCTGTAGGCGCATTGAACTTATGCCGTTTGGCAGGTTTCCCACCGGATTTCCGTCGCGTTCGTGGTGAACTTAGCCCAAGCGGCGTGACTTCTTCTACTTTTTCTGCAGCAACGACAACATCTGCTTCCAGATCTTTCACTACCGCCAGATCAACTTCAAGTAAATCGTCGCCCGCCAGTTCTTCTACACGACGCTTACGGCTACCCTGCTTTGATTTCTTGGCTTGTACTTCTTCTTCATCAAGATCGTGACGATCTCTCTTATCTTTTCGATTGGAAATACTGGCTTCTTCAAGTGCTTCTTCTGCCGTAGGTTCTTTCTTCTTGTCAGCGGAGGCAGGGGCTTCTTTTTCAAGCCGTTTCGTCGCTTCTTCCTCTTTCGCCTTACGCGCTCGGTCTCGCTCGTCCTGTTCAGCTAACTTTTCAACAGCAGCAGCCTGCCTTTTGCGTTCTGCTTCAGCGTCCGCATCAACCACGTTAACCGCGACTTCAGGTACTTCAACAATCTTCGCTTCTTCGGTCGGTGGCGATTCTTCAACTTCCGGTGCACCACGACGAACGTAGGTTCGTTTCTTTCGCACCTCTACGTTAACAGTGCGACCCCGCCCCGCGGACCCTCCTGTTTTCAGGGTAGAAAGCGTCCTGCGCTTCAATGTTATTTTTTTAGGACCACCTTGATCTTCACCATGGCTTTTCTTAAGGAACGCGAGCAGCGCCTCTTTTTCGTCTTCCAATATGACATCATCAGACACACGTGGTGGCAGGCCTGCCTCCTCAATCTGCTGCAACAGACGCTCCACCGGCGTGCCGATTGCCTCCGCAAGTTGTCCTACTGATTCTTCTGCCATACTTATACCTCTAATTACGCCTCAGTTTCGGCTTCTGACGTTGCGCCTTCAGACTCTTCGTCTTCAAACCAGGGCGCTCGTGCGGTCATTATCAATTCACCGGCACGTTCCTCAGTCATTTCTTCAATATCAATTAAGTCGTCAATCGCCTGCTCTGCGAGATCTTCCATCGTCACAACGCCCATTCCTGCAAGCAGATAGGCCAAGCGGCGATCCATACCATCCATGTTGAGCAGGTCCTCGGCAGGTTCTGTGCTGCCAAGCTCTTCTTCAGTCGCAAGTTCCTGCGTCGTTATTGCATTCTTGGCTCGTGAACGAAGTTCCTCAACGATGTCCTCATCAAACCCATTGATAGCAATCATTTCTTCAATGGGCACATAAGCAACTTCTTCAAGACTGGTGAATCCTTCTTCTACAAGCACGACCGCAACGTCTTCATCGACATCTAGCGCTTGCATGAACCTTTCCATGACTGACCCGGCTTCAGCTTCGTGTTTTTCCGCAGCATCTTCCACGGTCATAATATTCAGTTCCCAGCCTGTCAACTCACTCGCCAACTTGACATTTTGGCCGCCTCTGCCAATCGCCTGGGCAAGGTTCTCTTCCGACACAGCGATATCCATGCTTCGAGTTTCTTCATCGACGACAATAGAAACAACTTCAGCAGGAGACATCGCGTTAATGGCAAGTTGGGCGACGTTGTCGTCCCATGGAACAATGTCGATTCTTTCATTGCCGAGTTCATTGGACACAGCCTGAACCCGCGAGCCTCGCATACCAACGCAGGCTCCAACAGGATCGATCCTTCCGTCGTTAGTCTTTACAGCTATCTTGGCTCTCGAGCCCGGATCACGCGCGCAACCCAGAATTTCAATAATGCCATCAGAAATTTCTGGCACTTCGATTTTAAATAACTCAATCAGCACCAATGGAGAAGTCCGCGTCAATGCTAATTGTGGGCCCCTGGCCTCTGGCCTGACTTCGTCGAGCAAAGCCCGAAGCCGATCGCCAACTCTAAAGGTTTCGCGCGGAATCCATGCTTCTCGCGGCAATATCGCTTCCGCATTATTACCCAGATCGACAATGACCGCTTCGCGAGTGACTTTCTTGACCTGGCCACTCACCAGTTCACCGACTTTGCTTCTGTAGGCTTCAACTACCTGCGCGCGCTCTGCTTCCCTAACCTTCTGAACGATGACCTGCTTTGCAGTCTGAGCTGCGATACGGCCGAACTCTACAGAATCAACAAGGATTTCGTAACGTCCCTCGACTTCCAGGGAAGCATCCTTCTCTTTCGCGTCGGTTAACCTTAGTTGTGCACCGGGAAACTCAATTTCAGCTTCATCCGCAACGACGTTCCAAAACCGAAAAGTTTCATACTCTCCTGATTCTTTATCAATAGACACACGAAGCTCGACCTCCTCGTCGTAACGCTTCTTCGTTGCTGTCGCTAGCGCTACCTCCAACGCATCGATGATGACGTCTTCTGACACACCTTTTTCGTTGGATACTGCTTCAACAACCAACAATATTTCTTTGCTCATCGCTTCTACCTCACCTTGCCCTATACAGAGGGGACGACATTTGCTCTCTCAATTTCTTCGAAGGGAAACAAGATCTCTTCGTCCTGGTGACCCAGGATGATTTCGTCTCCTTCGACACCTCTTAACTGGCCCGAGTACTTGCGCTGCCCTTCATAAGGACGCTTAAGTCGGATCCGGACCTCCGAACCTATAAACGCGCTGTAGTGATCAAGCTTGAACAGTCTTCGACTCAAGCCTGGCGAAGAGACCTCTAGGGTGTACTCACCATTCATTGGGTCTTCGACATCAAGGAGGCTGCTCACCTGACGACTCACCTTCGCGCAGTCTTCAATGTCGACGCCATTTTTGGAATCGATATATATCTTTACCGTTGAATAACGCCCCATGGAGAGCTGCTCAATTCCCCATAACTCGCATCCCATTGCCGCCACAACCGGCTGGATAAGCTCGCTCAGCTGATCACTCATACCGCCCCGCCTGTTTTCCGGTTTTCGAATTGCGAAAACAAAAAATGGGCATATAGCCCATTGCGTAAACGATGGGCGTATTCCCCACCTGTACTCCGGCGTCTGAAACCGAAGCTAATAAAAAGCCCCAATGAGGGGCTTGTATAAAGTGGTAGCGGGGGCAGGATTTGAACCTACGACCTACGGGTTATGAGCCCGTCGAGCTACCAGACTGCTCCACCCCGCAACAACATGGGGCGGGATTATAGGGGTGTCGCCTAACGGGGTCAACCACAGAGACCACAGAAACCGCAGAAATCGACTTTAATTACGAATGTAATGTGTTGATTTTTCTAAAAAAAGGTTTGGAGCCCGATTCAGGGGACCTAATGGCAACATTCTGGACATAATTGAGGAGGGCGACGTGCGCAAAGGGGACTGTTAATAAACTCGGATAGGACAGGAGCCAGGTCTAGCGTAGTGCTGGAGCAAAAAAAAACCGCGCAGTGCGCGGTTTTTTTATTGGTGCCGAAGAGAGGACTTGAACCTCCACGGGGTTTCCCCCACTACCCCCTCAAGGTAGCGTGTCTACCAATTTCACCACTTCGGCAATACTGTCGCTTCAGGCCCAGTTGGATCAATCCAAGGGCCTGCTGCTTAACCTTCCGGTATCTCTGAGCCTTGCTCACGAGCCTCAAAGACTGGAAGTTCACCCTCTTCGTCTTCTTGAACCCCCATAACCGGCGACTCAATGACGACGGGTACACCTACGCCGCTTGCCGCTTGAGATCTTTCCTTTGCATAAAAAGCAAGCCCAAAACTCGTTATAAAAAACGCAATGGCTATGCCTGTTGTCACCCTTTGCAGAAAATTACCTGATCCTCCGGACCCGAAAACAGTCGAGCTTGCACCACCTCCGAAACCAGCGCCTGCGTCTGCCCCCTTACCATGTTGTATCAGCACCAACCCGATAACTGCTAACGCCGCCAACACGTGAAATACAAGGACTAACGTTTCAATCGTTTCAATCGTTTCCATAACTCACTAAGACTCTTCGGCTGCTTTGCAAATCTCAGCAAAGCTATTCGCTTTTAAAGATGCCCCGCCAACCAGCGCGCCATCCACATTTTCCATTCCAAACAGAGCTACTGCGTTATCCGCCGTGACACTGCCACCGTACAGTATTCTTGTTCTGCAGGAGAGGTTTTCATCCAGTTCTGCCAAACACCTGCGCAACCCTGCGTGCACCTCTTCCGCTTGCTCAGGAGTCGCACTTTCCCCTGTGCCTATTGCCCAGACCGGTTCGTAAGCAATCATCGCGCCGTCAAAACCCGCAAGGCCGACTCGTGAAGTCACCACCTTTAATTGACGGGTCACTACCTCGATCGTTCTATCCTGCCGACGCTCTTCCAACGTCTCGCCTACACAAATTATCGGCACCAGCCCCTGAGATCGACACTGTTCGAACTTATCGGTTACCAACTTATCGGATTCCGCAAACAATGTCCTGCGTTCTGAATGCCCGACAAGGACAAACCGACAGCCCACATCTTTCAGCATGTCCGCTGAGACGCCGCCGGTAACTGCACCTTGCGCTCTCTGGTCGACATCCTGAGAACCGACACCAATACCGGACCCTAGAAGCTTTTGGGCTACTTGACCCAAATAAACATAGGACGGAAAAACCAGAACACTACAGCGCCGAAGTGCTAACCCCGAAAGCTCGGTGAGTAAACCGTCTAGCAACCCATCCAGGCTGCTCGCATCGCCATTCATCTTCCAGTTACCTGCGACCAGCGGATCTCGCTCGCTCATCAATAGGTCCTCGGAAAAAGGCGGCAGATGTTAACGGCTTTGTACGTAAGATTCAAACCAGATCGCCTATCCAAGTTCCGCGGAGACAATCCTGGCCAAATCCTCCGTGAGAGTGGCCACTATCGCTGCGTCTTCCCCTTCAACCATTACCCTCACTACCGGTTCAGTCCCAGAGGGCCTTAACAGCACACGACCACGGCCGCCTAATTTTTTTTCGGTCTGAGCCACTGCCTTTGTGATGACATCCTGCCGGGTTGGATCGAATTTCCCCTGGCAAGCAACGTTTATCATATGTTGCGGGTATTTTTTCATCCCAGCCTTTAATTCTAAGAGCGAGCTGTTAAATTCAAGCATCGCTGCCAGTACCTGTAGGGCTGATATAATCCCATCCCCTGTCGTCGACACATTAAGGCACAAAAGGTGCCCGGAGCTTTCTCCGCCGAACATCCAATCCCGCTTAGCTAATTCCGCCAACACATAGCGATCGCCAACGGCTGCCCGGATAAACGGAATGCCCTTTTCCCCCAACGCTTCTTCAAGCCCGAAGTTGCTCATCTGTGTGCCAACGACCCCACCCGTGAGTCTTTTTGATCGATATTCCGCGTTCGCAATAATAAAAAGTAATTCATCCCCATCGACAATTTCGCCCTCGCTGTCGACCATGATCACCCTGTCCCCATCCCCATCCAGAGCGATCCCAAGATCAGCCCCCTCGGCCAGCACCAACTTCTGCAGCAACGCCGGCTTGGTAGACCCTCCCTCGGCATTAATATTGAAGCCATCGGGTTCAGTACCCAGTTCAATAACTGTAGCGCCCAACTCCCTAAGTACGTTGGGTGCTATGTGGTAGGTTGCGCCGTGAGCGCAATCGAGCGCAATCTTCATGCCTCGCAGGTTGGTTTGGGAAGGAAAGCAACTTTTACAAAACTCTATATAGCGACCGGCTGCGTCATTGATCCGGGATACCTTCCCGATCTGATCTGAAGCAACCATCTGCATGTCGGCATCAAGCTCCCTTTCGATTGCTAACTCAACATCATCGTCCAGTTTTGCACCTGCGTCCGAGAAAAATTTCACGCCGTTGTCATGGTAATCGTTATGCGAAGCACTAATAACGATCCCCGCACTCGCATTGAAGGTCCTTGTGAGATACGCGATAGCAGGCGTCGGCATTGGCCCTAGCAGCGCCACGTCGACACCTGCTGATGCTAGTCCTGCCTCAAGAGCAGACTCAAACATGTAACCTGAGACCCGAGTGTCCTTACCAATAAGAATTAATCCTCGCCCCTCCCTGGAAAATACTTTTCCCGACGCCCACCCAAGTTTAAGCATAAATTCAGCGGTAATCGGCGCATCTCCGACGCGGCCGCGTATTCCATCGGTGCCGAAAAATTTTTTTCTCATATATAATTAAGTCGTGTGGCTAACAATGTGTTCCGCGGCAAAAGATCGCCACACCCTGATTGCTGAGGCAGTTTGCGCAACGTCGTGGACCCTAAGGATCTGTGCACCTTTGCTTAACGCAAACAGCGCTCCGCTTACACTACCGACCAGTGGGTCATCAACAATCCTGCCAATAGTACTCTTTCTGGAGAGGCCCACCAACATCGGCAGTCCGAGTTCTAAAAATCTTGGGAGTTGATTTATCAGCCTCAGATTATCTTCCGGTGATTTTCCAAAACCGAACCCCACGTCAAGCACGAGTCGACTTTGGGGAATACCTGCAGTCTCGCAAGACCGCACCCGTTCAACCAGAAAGTCAAACACTTCACTAACGACATCTTCGTAACGTGGGTTTCGCTGCATTGTCCGCGGCTCCCCCAGCATGTGCATAAGGCAGACTGGTAACTCGGATCGACTTGCTGCATCGATGGAGCCTTCCCCTTGGAGGGCACAAACGTCATTGATCAGGTCGATATCTTCCGACTGCGCAGCACTAATCACCTGCGCCTTACTGGTGTCCAACGAAATAGCGATATCTGACTCTCGTCTTATCGCCTGGATGACCGGGAGGACTCTTTCAATTTCTTCGGAGACCGACACTGGATCAGCGCCGGGTCGAGTGGACTCGCCCCCAATATCGATAATATCCGCGCCGCCAGAGATCATTGCTCGGGTGTGCGCGAGCGCCTTATCTATCGTCGAAAATTGACCACCATCAGAAAACGAATCCGGCGTAACATTCAAGATTCCCATGACCAACGGTTGATGACGGGAAAGTAGTCCCCGCAGGCGAGACATCTGCCTAACTATTAGTGATCAGGCGCCGGGTCCCCGACAGGGCCGGCGCCCTGATTGTCGTTACCTGTATCGGCTTCATCTAATCCTGGGGAATCTTTGGAATCTTTGGAATCTTTGGAATCTTTGGAATCTTTGTCATCCCAGCTTTCAGGTGGGCTTGGCGTTTGTCCGGCCATGATCTCGTCAATCTGGCTTTTGTCGATCGTTTCGTACTCTAGAAGCGCATCCTTCATCGCGTCAAGCTTCCCTCTGTTCGCGTCGAGTATTCCCTCAGCCGTCTTGTAACAGCTATCAATGATTGATCTTACTTCGGCGTCGATTTCCATCGCCGTCTGATTAGAAACCTGTGGCCTGGCTGAGCCAGCGGACATCCCAAGAAACACTTCTTGATCATCCTCAGCGTACGCCAACGGTCCAAGTTTCTCCGACAAGCCCCACTTGGTGACCATCGCTTTGGCCATCTTCGTTGCGCGCTCAATATCGTTAGATGCTCCCGTGGTAATTCCATCAGGGCCTAGTGTCATCTCTTCAGCAATACGCCCACCAAACAATGAGCATATTTGGCTAAGGATCATTCTTTTGCTGAGTGAGTACCGATCTTCCTCTGGCAGAAACATTGTGACACCTAGCGCCCTGCCTCTGGGAATAATGGACACCTTGTAACTGGGATCGTGCTCGGGAACCAGGTAGCCGACAATACAATGGCCAGCTTCGTGGTATGCCGTGTTTTCGCGTTCCTTTTCTGACATCACCATCGACTTCCTTTCGGCGCCCATCATGATTTTATCTTTCGCCTGCTCGAACTCGATCATGGTGACCGTTCGTTTCTCCTGTCTCGCCGCGAAAAGCGCGGCTTCATTAACCAGGTTTGCCAGGTCGGCACCAGAAAATCCAGGTGTGCCTCGCGCAATCAAGCTGGCATCAACATCTGTCCCTAGAGGGACCTTGCGCATATGTACTTTAAGAATCTGCTCACGGCCACGAATGTCCGGCAGCGACACGACCACCTGCCGATCAAATCGACCCGGTCTCAATAGTGCAGGGTCAAGAACATCCGGCCGGTTGGTAGAAGCGATAACAATAATGCCCTCGTTACCTTCAAATCCGTCCATCTCTACCAACAACTGGTTCAAAGTCTGTTCTCGTTCATCATTGCCGCCGCCCACGCCTGCACCCCTGTGCCGGCCGACCGCATCTATCTCATCGATAAAAATAATACACGGAGTTTGTTTCTTGGCCTGCTCAAACATGTCTCTCACGCGGGAGGCACCTACTCCAACAAACATTTCCACAAAATCAGAACCAGAAATGCTGAAGAACGGGACCTTGGCTTCACCGGCGATCGCTTTCGCGAGTAGCGTTTTACCCGTTCCTGGCTGCCCAACCATCAGGATGCCACGTGGAATTCTGCCTCCTAACTTCTGAAATCTACTGGGGTCCTGCAGGAACTCAACCAGTTCCTGCACATCTTCTTTCGCTTCGTCGACTCCAGCAACATCAGCGAAGGTCGTTTTAATTTGATCCTCGCCGAGCAATTTGGCTTTGCTCTTCCCAAAGGTTAGTGGTCCACCCTTGCCACCCGCACCACCTTGCATTTGACGCATAAAAAACATGAATACAGCAATAATGACGAGAATTGGAAAACTGGCCACCAGTAATTGGGTCCAGATGCTCTGCTGCTCGGGCCGTTTGCCCTTAAAATCAACATTTCGATCAATCATGTCCCCGATGAGGGCACTATCAGTAATCTGCGGCTGGATGGTTTCGAAGGCCCTACCATCAGAGCGCTCGCCACGAATGGTCAGCCCGTCGACCTCAACGGATCGAACCTGGTTTTGGTCCACCATTTCCAGGAAAGAAGAGTAGTCAATCTCTTCATTTTCGGGACGAACATTGAAGTTCTGGAACACCGTCAGCAGTACCGCTGCGATAATCAACCAAAGTAGTAGATTTTTACCCATATCATTCAATGCTCTATCCTCATTCCCGAACTCTTATCAGCCCGCAGGGCCGTTCATTATACTTGTACGGCGTTATTAGTTCATTCGACTACAATTCTGTCGATAAGTTACGTCTAGCTGCCTTTGAATTGACGGCCCAACACATAGATCTCGCGGGACTTGTCTCTTGACGCTTTCGGCTTAACATTATTTAACTGCTTGAAATTAGTACGAATGACTCGTCGAAGCTCGTCGAGCCCTGAGCCTTCGAAGCATTTCATCAACAACGCACCACCCGGCCTCAAGGTTGCACATGCGAAGTCTAACGCTAGTTCGGTGAGGTAAATAGCCAGAGGTTGGTCAATTTCTTTCATACCACTTAAGTTGGGGGCCATATCCGAGATTACAAGGTCTACGGTACGATCTTGAAGCACTGCCATCAACTCAGCCAGAGACTTTTCCTCTGTGAAATCGCCCTTAATAAGCGTGGCGCCCCCTAGTGGCTCCATATCCAGTAGATCAAGGCCGACCACGAATCCGCTACGCCCACACTTCTGCACCGCGATCTGGGCCCAGCCTCCGGGCGCAGCACCCAGATCGACCACCACAGTGCCTGGACGAAGAAGGCCGAATTTCTCATCGATCTCAAGCAACTTATAGCTCGCCCGGGATCGATAACCTTCCCGCCTGGCACGAAGCACGTATTCGTCCTTCTCGTGGTCAGTTAGCCATTGAGCACTGGATTTCGACTTTTTCGTCATTTAGCTCCCTTCCGAAATGAAGTATCGTAAACCCAGGTCAACGTGGGTACAATCGCGCTCCTGAAAATTGAGTAAATCATGAACGGTAAGCTGAAAAAGAAACTGAGAACCATCGGGCACGGACTCAAAGCAGTCGTCACCGTCGCTGGCAATGGCCTTTCAGGCAGTGTGATTGCTGAATTGAACCGAGCCCTCGATGATCATGAACTTATCAAAGTGAAAATGTTTGGCGACAAAGCGGAACGCGCTGACGTTGTTGCTTCGCTAAAAAACATCCCGGACACTGAGATTGTGCAGGTCGTCGGAGGCATGGCGCTTGTCTACCGTGCCTCGCGCGAACCTAACCCCTTACTGTCAAACATCGCCAGGGCCAACGTCCTTTAGACAGCACAAGTAGACAGCCAAAGTGGCATGTCAGTAACCTATAAGTGCCTAACGGCGCAGATCTCAAACTCCGCTTCTCCGGCCGGTGTCTTGACAGACACCACATCGCCGACTTCCTTTCCGATCAGCGCGCGCGCTATCGGCGAATAGACTGACAGCTTGTTTATTTTAATGTCCGCCTCATCATCCCCTACGATCTGGTAGGTCAACGCCTCATCGTTACCGAGATTCAAAAGCTCAACCGTTGTGCCAAAAATAATTCTACCCGACTCGGGTATCTGCGTTACATCAATGATCTGCGCGTTCGACAACTTGCCTTCAATTTCAATAATCCGGCCTTCTATAAAACCCTGCTCTTCCTTGGCATATTGATACTCTGCGTTCTCGCGAAGGTCACCTTGAGCCCGCGCTTCAGCAATCGCCTGCACAATTCTAGGCCTTTCGTGCAGTTTTAGTTTGTCGAACTCCTGGCGCAGTTCATTCTCGCCATTAACTGTCATTGGAACCTTGTCCATCTTGTTATCTCTTACGTTATCTATCCCAGAACCGGGATATTGCCGCCTTGGGTGTGACTAGTGTCGGAAAGATTTAGTGCTTTGTCCAGCTACCTGCGTTGTAATTCCTGCAGGCTGTGGACTGTTCTATCTTCACCGTGTCGAAGCGCTGCAACGCTTGCGCGTCCACCTGCCATGGTCGTGGTGTAGCACACCTTGTTTTGTAACGCTGTTCGCCTAATCAAGTACGAGTCGGCGGTCGCCTGCTTGCCCTCTGTTGTATTGACGATAAAGTCGACCTCACGATTCTTCAACATATCGACAATATGTGGCCGCCCTTCCTGAACCTTGTTCACAAGCTGGACTTCCATCCCCGCTTCCTTGATCACCTTTGCACATCCCTGCGTGGCTACCAGCGCGAAACCCAACTCAACCAATCCTTTCGCAATCTCGGGCAATTGATCTTTATCGGCGTCACGGACACTCAGAAAAGCCCTGCCTTTATTGGGAATGGTGTCGCTAGCGGCAGTCTGCGCTTTACCGTAAGCCTCAGCAAAGCTTGCCCCTGCACCCATCACTTCCCCGGTAGATTTCATCTCCGGTCCCAGTATGGGATCGACGCCCGGGAACTTGCCGAATGGGAACACAGCTTCTTTTACGCTGAAGAATTTTGGAATGATTTCTTCGGTAAACCCCTGCTTCTCGAGTGAGATACCGACCATGCACCGTGCGGCGACCTTGGCCAGACTTACCCCAATACACTTGGACACAAACGGAACCGTTCTTGATGCACGCGGATTTACTTCCAACACGAAAATCTGATTATTTTGAACCGCCAGTTGCACGTTCATCAAACCAATGACCCCAAGTTCTAACGCCATGCGCTTTACCTGGTCTCTCATCTCTGCCTGCAATTCATCAGAGAGGCTGTAAGGCGGCAAAGAACAAGCCGAATCGCCCGAATGTATGCCTGCCTGCTCTATATGCTGCATCACGGACCCAATGACGACCTGCGTGCCATCCGAGACTGCATCAATATCAACTTCAATTGCCTGATCAAGGAAGCGATCAAGCAAAATCGGAGAGTCATCTGAAACCCCGACCGCTTCTCTCATGTAGGATTTCAGCTCGTCTTGGTCGTAGACGATTTCCATTGCCCGCCCACCCAAAACGTATGATGGTCGCACTACCAGTGGGAAGCCTATGGTTTCCGCTGCAATCTCGGCTTCTTCCGGCGTTCTGACAGTTTTATTTGGTGGCTGGATCAGCGAAAGCTTCTCGATCAGTTTCTGGAACCTTTCGCGGTCTTCTGCTTCATCGATAGCATCCGGAGATGTACCAATGATCGGCACGCCGGCCGCCGCCAACTGGTTAGCCAGCTTTAGGGGAGTCTGGCCACCAAACTGAACGATGACGCCCTTGGGCTTCTCAAGGTCTACAACGGCCATAACGTCTTCAAACGTTAATGGTTCGAAATACAATCTGTCGGAAGTGTCGTAGTCTGTGGATACGGTTTCAGGATTGCAATTGATCATGATCGATTCGAAACCATCTTCACGCATTGCAAGTGCAGCATGAACACAGCAGTAATCAAACTCTATCCCCTGACCAATCCTGTTAGGACCGCCGCCCAATACAATAATCTTGTCGCGGTCCGATGGATTGGACTCACATTCGTCTTCGTAAGTTGAATACATGTAGGCTGTTGACGATTGAAACTCCGCTGCGCAAGTATCTACGCGGCGATAAACAGGCCGAACGTTCAACCCGAGCCTGTGCTGGCGAAAAAGCTCTTCTTCGCATGACAAAACTGCTGCAAGCCTTGAGTCAGAAAACCCTTTTTGCTTCAAACGGAACAACTCATCTCGCTCAATATCTTTTAGCGACCTGCCCTCAAGAGATTGTTCGCTTCGAACAAGGTCCTGTAGTTGCGCAAGGAACCACGGATCAATTCCGGTGAGCTGATAAATCTCTTCTATCTCAAAACCATGCCGCATCGAATCTGCGACGTAGCGTAAACGGTCTTCGGTAGGCCTCCTTATCTGCTGACGAAGCCGGCTCTGGCCATCTTTTTGCCCCAGGGGAATAATCGGGGTTAAACCATCGATACCGATTTCCAGACCTCGCAAAGCTTTTTGCAGTGACTCCTGAAAAGTACGGCCGATCGCCATGACCTCACCCACAGACTTCATCTGTGTGGTCAGCGTGTTGTCCGCCTGTGGAAACTTCTCAAACGTGAACCGGGGAATCTTTGTGACGATATAGTCGATAGACGGCTCAAAAGAGGCGGGTGTTACACCGCCCGTGATTTCATTAGACAACTCATCCAGCGTGTACCCCACTGCGAGTTTAGCGGCAACCCTGGCAATCGGGAACCCGGTGGCCTTCGATGCCAGTGCAGATGATCTGGAAACCCTTGGGTTCATTTCGATCACAATTAGACGGCCGGTATCTGGCTCAACGGCAAACTGGACGTTTGAACCACCAGTCTCAACGCCAATGACCCGCAACACATCGATAGACGCGTTGCGCATTATCTGGTATTCCTTGTCGGTTAACGTCTGCGCTGGAGCAACAGTAATCGAGTCGCCCGTGTGCACACCCATTGGATCAAGGTTTTCGATCGAACAGATAATGATGCAATTGTCATTTGTGTCCCGGACAACTTCCATTTCATATTCTTTCCAGCCAATCAGAGACTCATCAATCAACAATTCATTGGTTGGTGACAGGTCTAGACCCCTAAGACATATCTCTTCGAAGTCTTCCAGGTTATAAGCAACGCCTCCGCCTGAACCACCCATTGTAAATGAAGGGCGAATGACACACGGAAAACCTAACATGGGCTGGACCTGTTTGGCCTCTTCTAACGAATGGGCTATAACGTTTTTAGCAGTCTCTAAGCCAATTGACTTCATGGCGACATCAAACTTTTGCCGGTCTTCCGCCTTGTCGATCGCCTCTTTCGTTGCGCCAATCAATTCGACATTATATTTTTCGAGGACACCTTCTCGGGCCAAATCCAGCGCGCAGTTCAAGGCTGTCTGGCCGCCCATGGTTGCCAGAATCGCATCGGGGCGCTCCAGCGCAATGATGTTTTCAACATGTTGCCAAATAACCGGTTCGATGTAGGTGGCATCCGCCATTTCCGGGTCTGTCATTATCGTCGCCGGATTCGAGTTCACAAGAATGACTCGGTAGCCTTCTTCACGCAGCGCTTTACACGCCTGTGCACCAGAGTAATCAAATTCACAGGCCTGACCGATGACAATGGGCCCCGCACCAATGAGCAGAATGCTTTTTATATCAGTTCTTTTTGGCATTTATCGCTTATGCTCCCTCATCAGCTCAATGAAATGATCAAACAAGGGACCAGCATCATGCGGGCCGGGACTTGCTTCTGGGTGTCCCTGAAATCCAAACGCAGGGCGATCCACTAATTGAATACCCTGGATTGTGTCATCGAACAGTGAACGGTGTGTCACTCTCACGGTATCCGGCAGCGCGACTTCATCGATGCAAAACCCATGGTTTTGGCTGGTGATCAACACCGTACCATCTTTCAGGTTTTTCACCGGATGGTTGGCACCATGGTGGCCATGGCCCATCTTCTTCGTTTTCATCCCAGAGGCTAGCCCGAGGAGTTGTAAGCCGAGGCAAATACCAAACATCGGAATCTTGGCGTCCAATATTTCCTGGATCGCCTGGATCGCATAATCGCAGGGACCAGGGTCCCCGGGGCCGTTAGATAAAAATACGCCGTCGGGATTCAGCGCCAGAACTTCTGCCGCAGATGTCTGCGCGGGAACGACAGTCAACCTGCAGCCCCGGTCTGCCAACAACCTGAGTATGTTTTTCTTAATACCAAAGTCGTATGCAACTACATGGAAGTCGGTATTGGCGACGGCTGAATATCCCTGCCCGATCTTCCAACTTCCCTCCTGCCACTCATAGGGCACAGGTGACGTAACAACTTTCGCCAGATCCATCCCCTCAAGTCCGGCAAAACCTTTCGCCGCCTTGAGCGCTTCTGCGATGGCACTTTCCGAAAGGTCTGATCCCGCTACTATTGCACCATTCTGGGAGCCCTGGTCACGAAGGACCCGAGTTAACTTTCTGGTATCTATCTCTGCTATGGCGACGACACTTCGGGCAACAAGGTAATCTCGAAGCGACATTTCGCTACGCCAGTTGCTGGCCAGCAACGGTAAATCACGAATAACCAGGCCGGTGGCCCAGATTTCTCGAGACTCCTCATCTTCAAGCGTGACACCTGTATTGCCGATATGCGGGTGGGTCAGCGTAATGATTTGCCTGGCATAGGAAGGGTCAGTGAGTATCTCTTGATAGCCGGTGATCGACGTGTTGAAAACGACTTCGCCGACGACAAGGCCATCTACGCCAATAGCAGTACCCTCGAACAGCATACCGTTTTCGAGTGCAAGTACTGCTCTACTGTTCAAGCGCGAGCCTCCAAGAAAAATTAAAATGAAAGTGCCGATCGAAAAAAAGCGAGACGGAAATTGCTTCCATCTCGCTTTTCAAATCTTTTTACACTGGTGGGTCATCCTAGGCGCAGTAGTTTAGTCGAGGTGCACTTTCGTTTCCAGTCATTCGGCTGACTTTAACGCATCAGCCATGATTTTTATTGGGAGGTATTAGCGAGCTATCAGATTTTTTAGCACCTTCAAACTACCACCCGACGATGCCGGGTGAATCAAATCGGCCTGATTGACCAAGGGAAACAGCGCTATTTGGCAAGCCCAAGCACGTCAAGCATGTCGTAACGCCCCGGGCTCTGTTTTACAACCCAAGCAGCTGCCCGGAGCGCGCCTTCTGCAAAGTTGGCTCGACTCTGCGCCCGATGAGTGATTTCAAGACGTTCGCCACCAGCGATAAACATGACCGTGTGCTCGCCAACGATCTCACCACCGCGAACGGCATGAAACCCAATCGTTTCACGTTCACGGGCGCCCGTCAGGCCATGCCTGCCGTGCCGGGAGACAGAAGCCAGGTCACGCCCGAGGCCCTTAGCGACATGTTCACCTAAACTGAGCGCAGTGCCCGACGGCGCATCCACTTTATGGCGATGATGCGATTCAATAATCTCAACGTCCACCGTATCACCGAAAATACCAGCGGCCATCTCAACCAACTGGAAGGTTGCGTTGACCCCGACACTGTAATTGCTGGCGAACACCAAGGGAACAGATCTACTGATTTCGTCCAGCCTGGCGGCTTGGCTTTCAGACAACCCGGTTGTACCAATCACCATGCGAGTGCCGGCCTTGTGGCAGATTTCCAGGTTTTTTTGGGTTGCCGCAGCAATAGTGAAATCGATCAACACATCGATATCTGCCGCGACCTGCGCTAAGTCATCGACAATAAATATACCCGTCTCACCGATACCCGCTACAACGCCAGCGTCCTGACCAATAACCGACAGGCCCGGCTGATCAACAGCCGCTGCCAGTTCCAGGTCTGGTGATTCATGGATCATCTTGACGAGGGTTTTCCCCATTTTTCCGGCAGCGCCGACGACACCTACTCTGGGCACGAACTTTCCTGAAATTATTAAGCGTTAAACAAGAATAACGAATTGAAACCGGCCATGTCTAATCGGCTATATCCAATCGGCTATATCCAATCGGTCAGGTCTAATCGGTCAGGGCGTCAACAAAACGTTTCACCCGACTGAACCAGCCAGATTGCTGGGGTCTTTGCTTCTCGCTGGTGTGCTCGGCAAATTCCCTGAGCAATTCTTTTTGTTTACCGGAAAGGTTTACTGGCGTTTCAACCATCACCCGGCAAAACAGATCACCAATGCCACCGCCTCTTACCTGAGTGACATTGACCCCTTTACCTCGCAGGCGAAACTGCTTGCCTGTCTGTGTTTCTGACGGGATCTTTAGATTTACACGACCATCAAGCGTCGGGACTTGGAGTTCCCCGCCCAACGCCGCATCAACAAAACTAACAGGAACATCGCAGTACAAGTGCTCTCCGTGGCGGGTAAATATATCGTGATCACGAACTTCCATTTGCACATACAAATCACCGGCGGGCCCGCCCATTGCACCTGCTTCACCTTGCTCACTGAGCCGAATACGGTCACCTGTGTCTACTCCAGGAGGTACTTTCACCGACAAGGTCTTGGTTTCCTGGGTTCGCCCCTGACCGTTACATTTAGTGCAGGGATCCCTAATGATTTTGCCCTGACCGCGACATCTGGGACAGGCCTGTTGTATCGAAAAAATTCCCTGCCGGGCTGACACCTGACCCATTCCGCCACATTGAATGCAATCAGTCGCAGAGGTACCTTTTTCTGCGCCTGAACCATGGCATTCGACACATCCAACCAACGTCGGCACCTTAATCGTCGGGTTCCAGCCTTTGAAGGCCTGCTCAAGGTCCAGATTAAGGACGTATCGAAGATCTGCACCACGACTGGCACCACCTCTGCGGCCACCGCCACCCGCGCCCCCAAAAATGTCGCCAAAAACGTCCTCGAAGATCGAACCAAATCCGCCACCGCCACCGCCGCCACCAGAGCCATCAACGGCAGCATGACCAAACTGGTCATAAGCCTGCCTTTTTTCAGCGTCCATCAATACTTCCGCTGCTTCACTGGCCTCTTTGAACTTCTCTTCTGAGCTGGCGTTGTCTGGATTACGATCCGGATGGTGCTTCATAGCAAGACGACGATAGGCTTTTTTTATCACCTGCTCGGAAGCATTCCGCTCTACGCCGAGGACTTCGTAGTAATCTCGTTTTGCCATAGCTATTCTTCTTTACCTTTAATAAAAGACAACGCGGCTTGAACCGCGTTGCTTAACTACTGCCTTGAAGTACAGCAGACGATTACTTCTCGTCTTTTACTTCCTCGAATTCCGCATCCACAGCATCTGGATCCCCTCCAGAATCTGCTGGACCTGCATCAGACCCCTGCTCAGTTTCCTGTTCAGCACCTTCCTGAGCCTCAGCATACATGCGCTGCGCCAGAGAGGAAGAGACTTCCGTCAGTTTCTGGGTTTTCGCCTCAATGTCGTCCTTGTCATCCGACTTAATCGCCACTTCAAGCTCCGAGATTGCACCTTCAATCGCGGTCTTTTCTGATTCCTCGACCTTGTCTCCTGCTTCTTCCAGGGTCTTCTTTGTCGCATGAATCATCCCGTCGGCCATATTGCGCACTCCGACCAGCGCTTCAAACTTAAGGTCCTCATCAGCATGGGACTCGGCATCACGAACCATTTGCTCGACTTCTTCATCCGACAGGCCGCTTGAAGCCTTAATAACGATGGACTGCTCCTTGCCGGTAGCCTTGTCTTTCGCTGACACGTTCAGGATTCCGTTAGCGTCCAGGTCAAAGCTCACTTCAATTTGCGGGGTACCACGCGGTGCCGGGGGAATATCAGCCAAATCAAATTGACCAAGAGACTTGTTCTGGCCCGCTTGCTTTCGCTCACCCTGCAGGACATGGATGGTCACGGCCGGTTGGCTATCGTCCGCTGTCGAGAAGACCTGTGATTTCTGAGTAGGAATCGTCGTATTCTTTTCTATTAGCGCACTCATCACGCCACCCATTGTTTCAATTCCTAATGACAGTGGCGTCACATCAAGTAAAAGCACGTCGGTAACTTCACCCGCTAAAACAGCGGCCTGAATAGACGCACCCAGAGCAACAGCTTCATCGGGGTTGACATCTTTTCGCGGATCCTTGCCGAAAAACTCCTTGACCTTCTTCTGCACCAAAGGCATGCGCGTCTGACCACCCACAAGGATAATGTCATCAATCTTTGAAACGCTAACGTCAGCGTCCTTAAGTGCAGTGCGAAGTGGCTCAAGCGTCCGCTCAACAAGTTCTTCAACAAGAGACTCCAGCTTGGCTTGAGTTACCTTGATAACCAGGTGCTTAGGACCCGTGTTATCCGCCGTAATGTAGGGCAAGTTAACTTCAGTCTGGCCGCTGGTTGAAAGCTCGATTTTGGCTTTTTCAGCGGCTTCTTTAAGGCGCTGCAGCGCCAAAGGGTCGTTGTGCAAATCCATACCGTGTTCTTTTTTGAACTCGTCGGCGAGGTATTCAATCAGGCGGAGGTCAAAATCCTCACCACCCAGAAAGGTATCGCCGTTCGTTGACAACACTTCGAACTGTTTCTCTCCATCGACATCTGCAATTTCGATAATCGATATATCAAAAGTACCACCACCAAGGTCGTACACAGCGATAGTTGAATCGCCAACTGCCTTATCCATGCCATAGGCTAGCGCGGCAGCCGTGGGCTCATTGATAATTCGTTTGACTTCCAGGCCCGCAATTTTACCGGCATCTTTGGTGGCCTGACGCTGCGAATCATTGAAGTAAGCGGGAACGGTGATGACAGCTTCTGTTACCGACTCACCAAGATAATCTTCGGCCGTTTTCTTCATCTTACCCAGCACCTGGGCGGAAATCTGTGGTGGCGCCATTTTCTGGCCTTTCACCTCGACCCACGCATCACCGTTGTCCGCCTTCACAATCTTGTACGGCACCATCTTGATGTCACGCTGGACAACATCGTCCTGAAATTGACGACCAATAAGCCGTTTTACCGCGAATAGGGTGTTTTCCGGGTTGGTAACTGCCTGCCGTTTGGCGGACTGCCCGACCAACACTTCGTCGTCATTACTGTAGCCAACAACGGACGGTGTCGTTCGATCACCTTCCGAGTTTTCAATAATTCTCGGTTCCTTACCCTCCAGGACTGCAACACAAGAGTTGGTTGTTCCCAGGTCAATACCAATGATCTTACCCATTTCGTTTCTCCATTCTCACCACAACGTTTAGTGGTGTAGTCAGTTAATTAGTAGCCGCTATATTGTTACGTTGCTATATCGTTACATTGTTCTGTAATTCAAGGTCCAACCCGACGAACTTATTCTTTTGTTTCTGGAGCCGAGTCTGATTCGGGTGCTGGCTCTGCCTCCAGGACAGATTCTACGGCGGGTTGTTCTGCCGGCGCCTTGGTCACCATGACCATGGCCGGCCGCACGAGTCGGCCATTCAACTTGCAGCCCTTTTGGACGACTGCGAGTACGGAGTTAGGTTCCATATCAGCATTTTCAACCATCGACATCGCCTGGTGCTCATTAGGGTCAAATGGCTCACCGACCGGGTCGATAATCTGCACACCTTCCTTAATAAGCGTATCCACCATCAATTTGTGACAAAGCCGCACGCCTTGCGCAATCGCATCCTCGCTGTCACCCGTTGACTCGATCGCTTTTTCCAGGCTGTCGACCACGGGAAGCATGCTTTGAACAAACTTTTCGACGCCATACTTGTGGGCATTCTCTACTTCCCTTGCCGTGCGCCTTTGCAAATTCTGCATTTCAGCTTCAGCACGAAGCGCCACATCCTTAAATTTCTCAACTTCTAACAACGCATTCGCCAAGGCCTCGTCGCCCAGGATCTCGAACTCATTGCCAGGTTCTTCTAAGTTAAGGGAACCATCCCCATCATCAGCTGCTACTTTTTCCAACACATCATGTTCCAAGACATCCTGTTCCAAGACATCCTGTTCCAAGACATCCTGTTCCAAGGCATCGTCTTTCAACACATCCTGTTCTAACACATTGTTTTCAATGCTTTCTTCTTCAGGTTTAAGCGTTTGCTTCGCCTCATCTTCGGGCAATGGCATATAAAACTCCCGGGGTAACGGTTCACAGAAATTATCGTACAGGCTATATGGGGATTAGAGTCCCGCCATTCAAGGGGACTAAAGAAAAGCTAAGGAGAAATTATCGACGATTTGTCTCTAACGCAGCGCTAAGGAGCCTTGCTGTGGCATCAACAATAGGGATTACACGGTCGTAGGCCATTCTAGTAGGCCCAATAACGCCCAACACACCGACAAGATCACCATCAACATGATAGGGCGACGTCACCACGGAGCATTCGTCAAGGACGCTGTAACCGGACTCATTGCCGATGAAGAGCTGCACTCCTTCTGAATCCATACAACGGTCGAGTAGGTGAAGAATGTCACCTTTCATCGAAATCGCTTGGAACAGCTGGCGAATATCATCGAGAGCTTGATCGGTTGCGAGCAGATTCTCCTGCCCTTTGACCACAAAATCACTCACTTCCTCTCGATCAAAAGCCTGATCGGCCACTTCGAGCGTGGTCTGCATCAGCGAATTCATGTTTTCACGATCCGAACGCATCAAAGTCACCAGTCGCTCATGAACATTACCGAGCACCTCACCCATAAAATGCTGGTTGATGAAGTTAGACGCCTCTTTGAGCTGGATCTCTGAATAATTTTGTTTCGTATAGATCACTCTGTTCTGGACCTCGTGATCATCAAGCACCAGGATAACCAGCACTCGATTGGCGTTCAGGCTTAGAAAATCAACATGCCGAAGGGTCACTTGGTCACGCTTGGGAATGGTGACAAGTCCAGTCATACGGGTGAATTCAGAGAGAATCCCCGACGCAGACTCCACCAGCTCCTTTGAAGACATATCCGGGTCCAGGCTTCGGTTAAGGCTGGCAAGGTCGTGCATGTCAATCTGATTGACCTTGATCAGAGTATCCACAAAGAGCCGATACCCAAGCGCCGTTGGGATACGACCTGCTGAGGTGTGCGGCGAGCTGACGTAACCCAGCTCCTCAAGATCCGACATGATGTTACGAACCGTTGCAGGGCTCACCGAAACGCTCGCTGAATCAGCGAGTGTTTTGGATGCGACGGGCTGGCCATCCAAGATATATTGCTCGACCAGGGTCTTAAGCAATATCCGTGACTTTTGGTTCAATGAGCCTGGATTGGACATTAGATCTGCCTCAAAGGGGGTTAGATACTAACCAAGGACCGGCAAGTAGACAATTGTCTGTTGGGCTAGAAATCCTAGGACAGTTCAATTACATGCCCTCCTGAGCGCTTTTCAATTGCCAGACTGAGTGAGATCAGGGTTAAATAGGCAGGTGCTAAGCCATTTATCTATTAACTCATTGACCCTGGTTGACCAGCTCGAACTGGAGTTCAGCAAAGGTATGAGCGTCATTACGGGCGAAACAGGCGCCGGCAAGTCTATCTTGCTTGGCGCGCTTGGCCTGGCCCTGGGTGATCGGGCAGACAGTTCCCTGATTGCGCTTGGAGCCGCAAAGACCGAGGTCAACGCTATCTTCGACCTGAAGGGGCATGCAGAAGCATTAGCCTGGCTAACAGAACGAGCGCTCATCGATGGCGATCAGTGCATTCTTCGTCGAGTTGTCTCTCGTGACGGCCGATCACGCGCTTTCGTTAATGGCAGCTCAACCACCCTGAATGAGCTGAAAACGCTGAGTGAGATGCTGCTTGATATCCACTCCCAGCACGAACATCAGTCCCTCTTAAAGAAAGAAACACATGAACGAATGCTTGATGAATTCGGCGGACTCACCCCGCAAGTGTCAGAGGTAAGAACGCGATTTAAAACCCTGAGCACCGCCCGAGACAAACTCTTAAAAACACGAACGGACGCCGAAGAGCAATCTGCCCGGGTTCAACTACTCAGTTATCAGGCAGAAGAACTCGCGACGCTGGCGATCCAGCCGAATGAAACCGCAGAGCTCGAGCATGAATTAAAACGGCTCAGTTCATCGGGTGAAATACAAGAAAAGCTGACCGAAGCATTAGCACTTTGTAACAGAGAAAGTAACAGCAGCGCATCAACCCAACTGACTCGCACGCTAAGCCTGCTATCGAACATCGAAGATCATGCGATCGGACCGATCGTGGAGATGCTAGCCAGCGCCTTGATTCAACTTGACGAGGCCACGTCGGATCTCATGTCGGTAAGCGAGAAGTTTGAGACAAATCCTACAAAACAGCGGGAAGTTGAAGCCCGGCTAAGTGAAATCTATGAGATCGCCAGAAAACACAAAATCCAGCCTGATGCCCTGGCGACGCTGACAAGCCGCATTCAGGATGAACTTGACCAGATACTCAATGCAGAAACAGCGATCAAAGAACTCGAGCAACAGGTAGCCACCGCAGAGACCGAATACCTGGGCCTAGCCGAAAAACTGACCCAATCCAGACGGGTAAAGGCGAAGCGATTGCAGCCAGAAGTCACAAAAGGTTTACAAGGCCTTGGTATGAATGGCGCAAGGTTCGAAGTGTCACTGCAGGGATCACCAAGCTGGTCACAGACTGGCATAGATGATGTTGAATTCAGAATATCTACTATCCCAGGTTCCCAACCAGGCTCTTTGGCCAAGATAGCCTCTGGTGGTGAACTCTCTAGAATCAGCCTCGCGATCCAGGTCATCACCGCCAGGACATCGCGAACGCCGACGCTGATCTTCGACGAAGTTGATGTCGGGGTCGGGGGCGCTACTGCTGAAGTCGTCGGTTCACTGCTTCGCAAATTGGGAGGCCACGCCCAGATTATCTGCGTCACTCACCTACCCCAGGTGGCGGCTCAGGGCCACCAACATTACGTGGTCGCAAAATCGACCACTAAGAAAAGCGCGTCAACGACGGTCGTTCAGCTTAACGAGGAAGAAAAAATTGATGAGATCGCCAGAATGCTCGGTGGCGTAGAGAAAACTGAGCTATCGCTTGCCCACGCTGAAGCCATGCTATCGGGCGTCGAGCCCCCGATACAATAAAAAAGTATTACCCTACGAAGCGGGCTCTTGGCTTCTTATTGTCGACACTCCGGGCACAATCCATACATATTTAGGTTGTGGTCCGTCAGTTCAAACCCGAGTTTATCGGCAACTTTCTTCTGGAGTTGTTCAATTTCATCGTCTGCAAACTCTTCTACACGGCCACACCTGACACAAACAATATGGTCGTGATGCTTATCGGAGGACAGCTCAAAGACAGAATGACCACCTTCAAAATTGTGCCGAACGACCAACCCGGCCTGTTCAAACTGCGTAAGTACTCGATAAACAGTCGCCAGACCTATTTCTTCGCCATTTTGTAGCAACAATTTATAGACATCTTCAGCGCTGACGTGATGTACTTCTGAGCTATCAAGGATCTGTAATATCTTGACTCTTGGCAGCGTTATCTTCAGACCGGCGTCTTTGAGTTCTTGGGATTCGGCAGGCATCGTCGTTAACTGGTTTTCAGTACGTGGTTAAATATAGGTGAGTTGAGCATAGGTGGGTTATCATCTTGAGAATAAAAGCCCCTCGAGGGGTAAAATAAAGTATGGTTAATTTAATAGCCAATTGAAATAGAAAAAGCGTAGATAGTCCATTGATTCGAATTACTGTAGTCCTACTTCTTGTTGCTGCCCTAACAGCCTGCTCTACATTCAGGTTTCCTGGTGTACACCGGATTACCATACAACAGGGAAACGTCGTTACCCAGCAGATGGTTGACCGGCTAAAGCCCGGCATGACCAAAAGCCAAGTGAACTTCGTGTTGGGTAATGCCGTCATTGACGACCCACTCGAGGCAAACCGATGGGACTATGTGTATTCTATTCAGCTCCCCAATGGGAACGTTATCCGAAAAGTACTTTCCGTCTATTTCGTTGATGAACGCCTGTCCCATTTTATGGGCGATTTTATCCCGACAGACGAATACGACGCCTTCGTCAGGGCAGCCAGCAATGCCTAGATATCAGAGTCTAGATATCAGAGTCTAGATATCAGAGCCTAGATATCAGAGCCTAGATATCACGCTGCTTCTTTGCCTGGGCCTCTAGCTTCGCCTGGATCTCTTTGTTTGCCTGAGTCTCTTTTCTTGCCTGAGTCTCTGCCCTCTGGCGCCTCGCGTCCTTTGCATTGGTAATCAGCGAACGATAAATCTGAACCCTGTCACCTGACTGAACCACATAATCTCGCGGCTTCACTTCGTTCCACACACCAACCGGCAGCATCGACAGGTCATAACCCGGAAAATGCGACTCGATACAGGACAGACGAACAACATCATGGATCACGGTGCCTGACGGGACTTCGAGCTGAATCACTTGCTGCTTTTCCGGCACCGCAAAGACGACTTCGATCACGACGGTCTGGTCAATCATTACTGTATAAAGCCTTTGCACGGTCACAGAATGCCTCAACAAGACCATCTGCCACCTGCTCAAAAACCTTCCCAAAAGTTGCGTTCAGCATCCTAGAATTGAAATCAAACGTTAAGTTCATTTCAGTCTTGCAGCCATCGCTGCCTAATTGACTGAATAACCAGTAACCATTAAGTGAGGTGAACGGGCCCTCCACTAACTGAAGGTCAATTCTTTCCTTACCCACCAGTTGATTTCGGGTCGTGAACTGCTGGCTGACACCAGCTTTTGTCAAAGTAAGCCGGGCAATCATCATTTCCTGGGAAGATTCGATCACTTCGCTCCTTGAACAAGCCGGAAGGTACTCCTGGTAAGACGCCACATCATTGACAACATCAAACATCTGTCTGGCTGAAAACGGTAACAGGGCGGATCTGGAAATTTCTTTCATGAGGGCCCATCAACCCACGAAGGTCATGACGAACACGACAAAAATACAAGCAGGTGCAATAACGCGCATCAACACGCTGAGCAGCTTGATCACAAATTCCGGCGTCCCATCGAGTTGTTCAGCCAGCATTTTCTTGTCAAGAAACCAGCCTGCAAACAAACCGATCAGAATCCCACCAAGCGGCAAAATGACGTTGTTGGAGACGAAGTCCATGGTGTCGAAAAAGCTTCTGCCTGGCAAAAGAGTGACATCGGACCAGATGTTGAATGAAAAAGCGCTCCCAAGTCCTAATAGCCAGGCAAGGCCGCCGACGATCATTGCGCCGGTTCTCCGTGAAACTTTAACCTTTTCAACCAGCCATGCGACTGCAGGCTCCCCAATAGAGATTGCAGAGGTGATCGCCGCGAAAGAAACCAGAAGAAAGAACAGCGTGCCGAACAAATGGCCACCGGTCATTTGGCCAAATGCGAGCGGGAGGGTAATGAACATAAGACCCGGTCCTGCCGATGGCTCAAGCCCATGGGCAAAAACGATCGGAAAAATAATCATGCCGGATAACAGTGCAACCGCCGTATCCAATAACGCAATCGTCACGGCAGAACTCACAATGGACGCACCTTTCGGTAGATAGGCCCCATAAGCCATGATCGCACCCATGCCAAGGCTCAAGGTAAAGAACGCCTGCCCCATGGCAATCAACATCGACTCACTCGAGAACTGATCTGTTTTGAAAGCAAACAAAAATGACATGCCCTCAACGAAATGCCCACTGCTTATCGCTGCCCAAAGCACGAGCAAAATCAAGAGCACAAATAACGAAGGCATCAGGTATTTCACGGCGGTCTCTAAGCCTTTACCTACGCCCCGCGCCGCAATAAACGTGGTTAACAACATAAATAGTGAGTGCCAACCAACCACGGCCCAAACATTACCGGTGAAACCGCTAAACGCTGCGTTCGCAAAGTCGCCATCAGCCCCTACAAAGACACCACTCGCCATGTCAAACAGGTACGCCACTGACCAACCCGCAATGACTGAATAAAAAGATAGAATCATGAAACCTGCTATGGCACCCATCCAGCCAATCACCTGCCAACCACCCCAGGCTCCGGATTGCGCCGTGAGGTCCTGCATGGTGTTAATGGGGCTTTTTCTGCCAGCCCTGCCAAGCACAATCTCCGCAATCATGATCGGCACACCGATGAGGAAAATACACACCAGATAAGCAATGACAAAGGCGCCACCACCATTTTCCCCTGCGACATACGGGAATCGCCAAATGTTACCCAAACCCACCGCAGACCCTGCTGCCGCAAGGATAAACATCAACCGGGAGGACCACATACCGTGGGTTGATTCGGTCATCAATACTGCCTCTTACTGTTGTCACTATTCATTGCGGATTATTTTTCCGGCCCGATTGCTGCGCACAAGTACTGTTAAGAAGGCTTCGCCAACATTGCCCCTTCGGGCGGCATTCCGAGCAAGACTCTGCCCCCATCTTCGATGTGCAGGCCTGCGACGGTTAAGTGCTGCCTGACCACGCGGACATCCCGACCGATTCTTTCCAATGGGTGGCTCTGGAAATTCGCAGACGTTCCCGCGGCTTCGCTCACCAGGTCGACGGCTTCCACACAACCTCGTACCGCATCGGAACAGGCGATCTGAAATATCGCACGCTCCCGGGTCGTAATATGCTGTTCGTTTAATACCTGCTGCCAAAGCGCCGATACAAGCTGCATGAGCAACGCGCGCGAGGCAAGCACTCGCACTTCGGCTTCTGCAATCGCCCGATGAGCACTTGGCCGTTCTTGTAAACTTTTACTCGAGAACCTCGGCATCTTGCCTGCCGCCAATTCAACGAATGCGTCCAGGCCAGCCCGCGCCAGACCAAGACTGACCGCCACCTTATTGTACGCGAGCCTTGCGCCCGTTGGAAAACGCATCAGAGGCTGATCCGACCTGGCGGACCCTATGCTTGGCAGGACATGCTTATCTAACACGAAGGCATCTTTAACATGAACATCATGGGAACCAGAGCCTCTCATGCCACCGACATGCCAGGTATCCTGGATCTCGAAATCCGGTAACTGAACAATCGCGGCAAACCGTTGCGTGCCTCGCTCACCGTCCTCTACAAGATTGACCGTTGCACTAAAAAGAGAGGCATTGTGGCAACCAGAAACAAACTGCCACCGCCCGTTAACCCTATAGCCACCAGCCACTTTCTGTGCCGTGCCGACCGCCGCTGTAGATCCACAAAGAACGACCAAAGGATCTTTAATGAGATATTCGCATTCACCAAAACTAGGTGCCATCAGACCAAAGGTTTCTACACCAATCATCAGATTCCATCCTGCAGACCCATCAAACCGAGCAATCGTCTCAATGGTTTCAATCTGCGTCATTGGATCTGACGCTTCACCAGAATAAGCCCTTGGCGCGCCAATTCGATACAGCCCATTTTCGGCAAAGGCCACGGCCACTTCTTTTGAAAGACGGCGATTACGATCTGCATCATCTGCATGCTTTCGCACCAGGCCTTCCAAGGCCTGAGCTCTCTGAACAGGAGATATCGGTGAGGAATTCATCGATGGATCATACACTTCCCGCTATGTTCTTAACTACTCCTGGCAGGACAAATGTATATAATGACGTCCCCGAAAGAATGAGAAACTGATTGTGGCTGGCAAGAAGAAGCCCAAGGTCCAATCCAACACGATCGCCCGGAACAAAAAAGCCAAGTTCGACTATTACTTGCATGATAGATTCGAAGCAGGTGTCGCACTTGAAGGGTGGGAAGTGAAATCGCTTAGGGCTGGCAAATGCCAGCTCGGGGATACCTATATCCTGCTTAAGAGCGGGGAAGCTTTTCTGCTTGGTTGCAATATAACGCCCATGGCGGCGGCGGCAGCCCACGTTGACGCAGATCCAACAAGAACGCGGAAACTACTCCTGCACAAAAGAGAGCTTGCCCGACTGAACGGCGCAACACAGCAGAAGGGCCAGACCTGCATCCCGGTATCGCTCTACTGGAAGTCAAACAAGGTAAAATGTGAAATCGCACTGGCTTCCGGCAAGAAGGAACACGACAAACGGGCGACGCTGAAGGAGCGAGACTGGGGCCGGGATAAGTCTAGAATCATGAAAGAGAACCAAACCTAGCTCCCAAAGAATCAGCTGTCTTAATAGCGCTGGTACACGCGCCTGCTGCGTGGCACCTAACGAATGGCACCAGCCCTTACACAACCACCCCATTATAGCGTGAATTTTCTTTAAAACTCGGCTCCAGAGTAGTGTTACAATACAGGGCATGGGGGCGACTTGGCTTCGACGCTGGTTGCAAAACCTGAAGTGCATGCCGAGAGGGTAGTGACTCTCGTAAATCAATCGCTGTAACTTCTTATAGTTGCCAATGACGAAAACTACGCATTAGCTGCCTAAAAACTCTTTTTTAAGAACTTTTTAGATCAGCTTGACCCGGGGCGAATGTGCCCATGTATTCAAACCGGGTGCGCGACTCATGGGACCGCTGCCAGACCCCGCTTGTGGTTGAAGCAGTTAAACTTAAAGCAAGCTCGCTTTTCAATCCCTGTTTGTCGGGCCAGTGGAGAGTTAAACAGTAGACAAAATAAGCATGTAGAGCTGAGGGCAGAGGACTGACGGACGCGGGTTCGATTCCCGCCGCCTCCACCATCCTATGCCGTCCTGTACCGTTTAATACGGTCCGGGGCGGTGTCTTTTTGGTGCCTAAATTTAGTTCTCGAATTGCGCGCCCAGGGAGAATAAAAAAGACGCATCAATTCAGTGTGCAGCGATCATACATAGCATTTCAAATCAAAGTCATGCGTCAAATTTTAGAGCTTTTTCTAGATCTACGTGCTCAAAAGCAGTTTCCATTCTATCTATTAGAGTTTTCGATAGACCATTTCGAGACGCGATTGTCCGCCATTTTGAAACGGACTTCGCCACTTCCAATATAATATTTTTTGCATCTTGCTCTTTAATATTAAAGAAGTTGGCTTGATCAAGCGCCAAATCTATCGAACAAGTAGCGTCATCAGGACTGATTGATGTTGTAAGAACCCGTGCGCGAACATCCTCTGGCGTCGGATTGAGGTCGTAGACTGGAGAGAGCATCCAACCATTCTTGCTTTGCAACAAAAAACCATGATTGCGGAGATGGTCATCGACATTTGAAATTAAAATATTGAATACCATGCGTCGAAAAAGTTCGGGCGCATCTGTTTTAACGGATGCACCAATGTTAGTCATTTCATCAATGATTTCAGGGTAGCTAGCACGATCGCCATCCTTAAGCTGCAAAAGAGACATCGCCGATAAGAAAGGAATACGCGCGCCATCCATTCTGTCAAACCGCTTGGAAAGTAAAACCGGACGCTTTGCGACCTTCACTAACTCGTGCTCTGAGCAGTAAATACCCGCCATGTCAGCAAGGGTCAAAGCTATGTGCTCCCAGGTTTCAATACTGTATTCATCCGTGTCCTTCGGGAATTTCGCTATAGCAAGATTGCCGTGCTGATCTATGATGGAAGCTTTGGGGCGAGCGCCACCGAGCGATGAACCTGGTGCAAAAATCATTTGCAGATCGCTATCCGTTTCTATACCACGCTCAACCCGTTGTGCACTTTCGAGCAACTGGCCTAACGCTATAAAGCCTGGCACTCCACTCTTCGTTGGGGCTTGAAATCGCTCATCACTTTCGCGCTTAAGTCTCAATGCTCCCAAACGAGAAACGTCCGAGACCCCCAATAGAAAATCCGTTTCGTGCAGTGTACGAACTTGACGGTCTTCAATCTTCGCCTTCCGCCGTTCCGATCGACGCATGAGTTGTCGCCCCCACGTGTCTGGAGCAGAATCGCCTATTGCGCCAAACATTTCACGACCTTGCTCAGGATAAAAGCGACCTTCGCCGATGGCTAATGCTGGCTCTAAGGCAAATCGACTTGAATGTGCAAGCCAAGAGGGGTGGTACTCAAAACTGATTGTCTCACGATCACGAGAAGGCACGCGAAACAATGTACCAACACGAATGCTTTCCCGATTCAAATCGATGTATATCTCGATGGGTTCTGACATATATTATCGTCTTGTCTTTTTAGAGCTACGTTTTGCGGCTTCGCTCATCAATCGAAGCCCCACTTCGTCATGACTTGCGTCAGCCAACTCCGACAATCCATCAATCATGCCAAGTGCGTGCAAAACCGAGGCGTAAATTCCAATACTGACTCGGTGATCTCCATCCTCCACCTTTGCAAGGGTTTTACGGGATGTAAAGGCACGTTCCGCAAGGACTGTCGCAGAGAGTTTACGGCGTTTACGAGCATCATAGATATCATCTCCCAACTTTGACAGCGACCTTCTAACAGCTAGTGCTGGTGTGTGCGGTGTTGGCATAATGTAACCTTGGCGACTCATTTATGACCCATATTGGGTCGCAAAGGTTACAATATCAAGACTTACTTGGATGATGACGCCTTAATCGGTATATTTGCTATCTACTTACCGCAAAAAATACAGTGCAGCCTCACATTTATCGGATAGCTACGGACAAAACAAGAGCGTAACGAACACTAACAATCTACCTAGGAAAACGGCTGTACATCACACTTTATTATTGGGGTATCTCTGGGGGTATATTAATATCGGTTGAATTTTTCATTATATTTTTCAATATCTTACATGATAAATCGACTCCCCCCGCCGCCACCATCTAAAGATAACGCCCCCTGTTCTACAGGGGTTTTTGTCTATAGTTTTCAATTGAAGTCACTTTCGCACGCAAAATGTCACACAAGGTGTCACACCATGGGAAAGATATCAGTTTGCTATCGGTCAAATTTTGGGAGTTTTGCGAACAGGGCGGCCGATACGATCATAAAAGCTGCCGCGATGAACAGCGATGCTGTGTACGTGCCAGTGGCGTCACGAACCGCCCCAAGAATGACTGGGCTAAGGCCCGTTGCGATTAAGAAGGCCGAGTATTGCCGACCATAAATTTGGCCATACGCATGTATCCCAAAATACCTAGCGACGAGATAACCAATCAGATCAACTTCTGCGCCCACGGAAAACCCGATGACAAAGGCAGCCGGTACAGCGACAGTAGAACCCAGAAGCGCCAAAGCCAAAACACCGCAGATACAGGTGAATAGAATGGCAATAGCCACCCACGGCGCAAATATGCGATCAACAGCAAAACCCACTAAGAGACGCCCGAGCACAACAGCGATACCAATAACACCGGCGATCTTGACTGCGGCACTTGTAGGGAGGCCCAAATCCAGCAGTATAGGCACGAAATGAATCATCAAGCCGCCAAGGCCGAGTGATAGGCAGAATATTGCAGCCATGATGGTCCAGTAGGTGCGACTTGCCTTCGCGATTTTGAAGTCCTTACTCGCTGCCTCTGTGTCGATATTCTCTGGGGTTTTGGCGCCATTGAGACGGGATAAAACAATCACAATGACAGCACCTACTACCAGAGTGAACAAGGCCATTGCAAAGTAAGCGCCCCGCCAGCCGAACGCGTCGATAGCGTTACTGATCAAAGTTGGTCCAAATGTGGCTGCCACTCCTGCACCCGACAATGCCACGCCAAGCGCCAGGCCTCGCTGTTTGTTAAACACGGTATTGATCGCGCGCGTGTACGCCAATGGGGACGATGCACTACCAAGTATGGCCTGCAGCATTGCCAGTATTACAAAGGTGGCGATGGACTGAACGAACAGGCCCAATAATACGTAGGCGGCTGACAAACCTAGTAAAGAAATCATGACGGGCGTTACCAGGCCGTAGCGATCAACTATCGAGCCTATAAATGGCAATACTGCAGCGAGCGCCAGGGTCGACCCCAAAATGCCAAGAGACGCTTGAGCCCGCGTCCAACCAAAGTCGGCGATCCAGGCTTCAATAAATAGTCCTTGAGTGTAAAAAGGCAACGCGGACACACCCACGCCGATGCCTGCGGCACAAACCAACACTAATAGCCAATGACGGGAGAATTCGCCGCCGGTGTTGTGATCATTAATAATCTGATTCTGTTGATTACTCATTGACACTACTCCCTTATGACTTTGTTGCAGATGACACCTATTTTTTCGACTTCAAGCTCGACAATGTCGCCATTGTTTAAAAATCGCAGATGCTCTAAACCACATCCAAAGCCCACCGTACCAGAGCCAATCACTTCGCCAGGATAAAGGGTCTCGCTCTTACTGATATGCGCGATCATATCCTCGAACCTCCAGTGCATTGTGTTGCTATTGCTATCGCACCAAGTCTCTCCATTGACCCGAGCCTGCATGCGTAAGTTGTAAGGATCATCAAGTTCATCCTTGGTGACGATAACCGGCCCAAGAATAATTGAATCGTCAAAGTCTTTACTTTTCGCTGGCCCCAGCATTCCTGGAGACTCAAGCATTTGAACGTCGCGTGCAGAGAAGTCGTTATAAATTGTGTACCCAAAGATATGGTCTTGAGCGTTGCCTTTGCTGATGTCTTTGCCTTTTTTGCCAAAAATACAGGCGATTCCTAATTCGAAATCCATGATCTCTGAATACGCTGGCCACACAACGTCTTTGCCACTTTGTGCTACCGAGAAACGGTTTGCTTTGTAATAGAGGGGCTGTCGATACCAGACCTCTGGGACTGCAAATCGACCACTAGCACGCAATTCTTGTTCAGTTTTTACGGGGTCATCCGCAGCCATAGCGCTCAATTTAATGGCGCTTTCAAACGAATTTTTCAGATGCTCCTCGAAGCCCAAGCAGTCACGTATTTGAGTGGGTAACGGGAGTGGGGCTAACCAAGCCACCTGGTCAGATGGTATTGCGGCTAAGCTAGACGCAAGTATTTCATAGGCACGATCAAGGGCAGGTTGGCCTGCCTCTATAAAGTGTTGCATTGATGAAAAAGCAGGGTCCTCCGCCGCAGCGACACTCAGATTGATGATGCCAGTGTCAGTGAAAGCGCCCAAGTATTCTGCGCCTTGCTGTTTGAACGTGAGTAACTTCATTTATATAACTCGCTATCCTTTGAGGCTGCGCCTGATAAGTTAGCGTTGCCCAGTATCGACTTTATTTTGGGTAAGTGACTTTAAATGAACGGCGGTCAGTATATAAATGAACGGTGGTCATTGCAATATTGAAATGGTTAAATCGGTAACAACAGAGAAATTGACCACCTAAATATTTTTTGCAGGCAATCAGCACTCAGCACTCAGCTCTCAGCACTCAGCTCTCAGCACTACAACCAAATTAGGAGTTAAACAGGATGTCCGTTTATATCATTGCTCGATTCAAGATACATGATCGTGGGGAATACGATAAATACTCTGCTGGTTTCTCAGAGGTGTTCAAAAAGTTCGATGGCAAGATGTTGAGTGTTGATGAAGATCCGACGGTATTGGCAGGCACCTGGGATGATACAAGGTCGGTAATTATTGAGTTTCCATCAAAAAAATCCGCGTTAGCTTGGATGACATCTGATGACTATCAAGCCATAGCGAAGCATCGTAATGCCGGAAGCACGGTAAACTCTATATTGGTGGAGGGCCTAGAATAATAGAAAATAGAAAATAGAAAATAGAAAATAGAGCCATCATGCTGTTCCCAGACTGCGTTGTGCGGACAAGACATTTATCCAAAACGGCCAAGGCTCATAT